>Ga0136613_10001524_pt1 | contig 12011 bp, 9 predicted proteins | sample AntDrymUQ2722106_2_FD_106649 | JGI IMG/M metagenome (GOLD analysis project Ga0136613, IMG submission 106649) | Polar desert sand microbial communities from Dry Valleys, Antarctica - metaG UQ272 (21.06) | ecosystem: Environmental > Terrestrial > Soil > Desert | place: Antarctica: Dry Valley... | reverse complement strand
TGCCCGATGCGGCCACCGAGCTGCCGACGACCAACGCCAGCCTCCCGCTGCTGCTCGTCGCCTTTGGGACTCTCCTGGCGGCTGCCGGCGCGGCCGTCGTGGTCCGCCAGACGCGGAGCTAACGCTCGACGTCAGCTTGGAAATATGACGAGGGGTCGTGCACCATGCGCGACCCCTCGTTCACGCCCAGAGACGATGAACATCCAACACATCAGTCGGACCGACCGTCCGCGCGGAGATGTCCCATGAACCCTATTGCCCGTTGACCGCTGGCGTTCGCAGTCGCCGGCCTGCTGGTAGCTTGCGCCGGCCCCGAAGAGAGCTCCAGCGCCTCCGCAGTCAGCACCGCCCCGATCTCGAGCGCGACGACCGCACCAACCGGCATGCCGTCGGTAGAGCCGGATCCATCCGACAGTGCTGCCCTCGCGCCAAGTGACGAACCGGACGCGTCGCCCGCAGCGGAACAAGATGCGACCGTCGAGATCGTGGGCTTCGCCTTTGCCCCCGCCGACCTGACGATCAGCGCAGGCTCGGAGGTAACCTTCACCAATCTCGATTCCTTTTCGCATACGGCGACGGCCGGAACGGGCGACGAGCCGATGCCCGCACTCTTTGACTCGGGTCGACTTCCGGAGGGCGGCAGCTTCAGCTTTGCCTTCGGCGAAGCTGGCACGTATGTGTACTACTGCGCCGTGCATCCGGCCATGGAGGCATCGATCACGGTTGAGGACTGATGCCCGCCTGGTACACCTACGTCCCTGTGTGGCGCGCTGAAGGGAAGAATGAGGACGTCGTATTGGTCGGGGCGAGAGGATTCGAACCTCCGACCCCTTGGCCCCCAGCCAAGTGCGCTGCCAGACTGCGCCACGCCCCGACCGAATGGCAGGAGTATAGCGGGAGGCGACCGGGCCACGGGAAGGCGCGGCCCAGAGTTCAGACGCTCAGCTCGTCCTTCGGCGTCCGCGCCATAAGCTCTGCGACGGCGGCGAGCGGCGGCCGCTGTTCGTACACGACCGCTCGCACCTGCTCGACGATCGGCATCTCCACGCCGTGGGCGGCCGCGAGCTCGAGGGCACCCGGGATGGTGGCCACTCCCTCGACGACGCCGGAGACCCGCTCCCCCGCCTCCGGCCACGGCACCCCCGAGGCGATCAGCTCGCCGGCTCGCCGGTTCCGTGAGAGCGGCGACATGCAGGTGGCGATCAGATCGCCGACGCCCGCCAGGCCGGCGAAGGTGAGCGGATGGGCACCCGCCGCCACGCCGAGACGGGTCATCTCGGTGAGGCCGCGAGTGATGATGGCCGCCTTGGCCGAGTCGCCGAAGCCGAGCCCGTCAACCATGCCGGCAGCCAGCGCCATCACGTTCTTGAGCGCGCCGCACAGCTCGACGCCGATCACGTCGGGATTGGTGTAGACCCGAAACCGTTCCGACGACAGCACCGACGCCAGGTCCTCCCCCAGATCGGCGTCCATCGAGGCCACCACCGCGCCCGCCGGCTTGCCGCCCGCCACCTCGCGCGCCAGGTTGGGACCCGACAGGGCCGCCAGGCGCCTGCCGGGCAGGACGGCGTCGATGATCTGCGTGACCCGCAGGTGGGTCCCCATCTCGATCCCCTTGGCCACCGACAGGATCGGGGCGTCGGGATCAAGCAGGGAGCCAATCGCCTGGAGCGTCGTGCGCACATGGGCCGATGGAACGGCCAGCAGGTAGAACCGATGCGGCTCGCCCAGGTACGCGTCATCGGTCACGACCCGTACGTTGGGCGGAAAGACGACGCCGGGAAGATATGGTTCGTTCGTCCGTGCATGCGCCAGGCGCTCGGCCGTCTCGCTGGAGTGGGCGCGAAGGCTCACCGGCCGCTGCGCATCGGCGAGATGGACGGCCAGCGTGGTGCCCCAGGCGCCGGCCCCAATGACTCCGATCTGGTCCGTCACGCGACCGAGGATACCAGCGGCTCCCCGGGCGCCAGCCGGGTCACCGGTCAGATCTTCACCGCCTGACTGCAAGGGCATCAATCGGCGCCGCGACCGGCCGCCATCGGTCCAGGCCGCACCCGAATTCAAGGCTGGTCGGCCTGTCTCTGGCCCAATTGGTCAGGCTACGAGTCACCGGGTGCATAGGTGACCACCTACCCGAACTCATCGGCCGATAGCATCCACCGAGTCCATGAGTGGCGGAATCAGCGCTTCCGGCGGGTGGCTGCACTCCGCCGTGGACGCGCCGAGCGGCGCGCCGCCTCCTCCGACTCTCGCTGGCGCAGGATCAGCCGGATCGGCGTCCCAAGGAATCCGTATTTCTCCCGGATCTGGTTCTCGAGGTAGCGCTTGTAGGAGAAGTGCACGATCTCGGGGTCGTTGCAGAACACGACGAACGTGGGCGGTGCCACCCCGACCTGGGTGGCGTAGTAGATCTTCGGCAGGCGGTTGCGCACGTGCGATGGCGGATGCGCGCGGACGGCGTCCATGATCAGCCGGTTGAGCTCACCTGTCGGGACGCGCCGATAGCGCTCCTCGGCGACCCGAATGGCCTCGCGCAGGATCCGCTCCGCCCGCTGCCCGGTCAGCGCCGACGCGAAGACGATATCGGCCCAGCCAAGGTATGGTGCCTCCCGCCGCAGCCGCTTGAGCCAGCGATCCGCCGTGTTCTCGTTCTTCTCGATCGCATCCCACTTGTTGATGACGAGCACGATCCCCTTGTGCGCCTCGAGCACGTAGCCAACGACGTGCGCGTCCTGGGCCGTGTAGCCCTCGGTGGCGTCGGTCATGACGACGGCCACATCGGCCGAGTCGATGGCCTTCATGCTGCGCAGCACGCTATAACGCTCGATCCCCCGCTCGATGGACCCGCGGCGCCGGATGCCGGCGGTGTCGACCAGCACGATCTCCTGGCCGTCGAGCTGGATGGTCGTGTCGATGGGATCTCGCGTGGTGCCCGGCACCTCCGAGACGATCATTCGGTCGGAGCCGAAGACGCGGTTCACGAAGGTGCTCTTGCCCGTGTTCGGGCGCCCGACGATGGCGACCCGCGGAGCGCCGAGCTCCGTCTCGGCAAGCTCGGCCATCTCCTCCTCAGTCATGTCGTCGGGAGAGACCGATGCCGCCGCCTCCGCCCCGGTCGGCGGCGGGAGGCCGTCGACGATCAGATCGGCGAGGTCACCCGTGTTGCGGCCATGCTGGGCGGAGATCGTGATGGCCGGGTCGAAGCCGAGGGCGTAGAACTCGACCGCATCGGCCTCTCGAGCGGGGTTGTCCCCCTTGTTGATGACCAGGACCACCGGTGCGTCGGCACGTCTCAGCCGATCCGCGACTTCGTGGTCCAGCGGCGCGATGCCGGCATGGGCGTCGACGACGAAGAGGATCAGATCCGCCTCCTCAACCGCAACCCGTGCCTGGTCCTGGACGCGCTCCTCGATATCGGTGCCTGGCTCGAGCTCGAGGCCCCCCGTGTCGACCATCGTGAACGTGCGACCGTTCCATTCGGCGGTGCCGTAGACGCGGTCGCGGGTGGTGCCCGAGACGTCGGAGATGATCGCCACGCGCTCACCGATGAGACGGTTGAAGAGCGTGCTCTTGCCGACGTTCGGGCGGCCGACGATGGCGACCACGGGAAGGGAGGACATGCCGAGGAGTGTAGGGAGAAGCAGGCATGACCGCTCTCCGGGGCCTCGCGATCGCCGCTCAGCGGCGCTAACTGAGCCAATCACCATCGGACGGACCAGCCCTGCACATCCTCACCGCTGGACGGCGCCGACGCGACCCGAGACGGCGATCGACTCCTGTCTGTCGTGTGAAACGGCGGGGATCGACGCACCGGCTTCGCATCGGGATGGGCTCTGGGTCAGGTATCACCGCTGAGCGGCTGGCCGGCCCCGGCATCGGGTTGCGGCGGCCTGCTACCGTTCTGGCCGTGAACGATGCCATGGTCATCGGAGCGACGCACCGTTTCCGCGGCATGGACGCTGCTCGGCGGCCGGCAACTACCGGCTTCGAGGACATCACCTCAGTTCCGGGCCGCGAGGTCCGAGTGCCGGCCACCCTGCGCCTGCGTCGCTGGTGCGGCTGCGGCGACCGTATCGGTTCATCCTGATGGACCGCGTTTCCGAGGAGGAGAGAACCCATGGGGAGCAACGACAGGCAACATCGGTGGCGGCTCGGAGCCGTCCTCGCCAGCACCATGCTGGTGGCCTCGGCGTGTACGGCGACGGATGACGCCAGTCCCAGCGCAGGCGGAACGGACGGCGGCGGTGAGGGCGATGCCGGCGAGGTCGTCATGATCTCGAGCCAGCTGGTTCCAACCGAGGAGCAGGAGACGATGCGCAACGAGATCCTCGCCGACTTCGGCGGGACCGTCGAGTTCATCGGCGCCGAGCCCGGCCCGTTCAATGATCAGGTCCGGGCGCAGGAGGAGGCCGGCGAGGGCGAGATCAGCATCATCGGCGGCCTGGACGGCGAATTCAGCGCGTTCGCCGCCGACGAGCTGCTGACCGACCTGTCGGACGTGGCGGATGAGCTGGCCGACCTCGGCATCAACGAGGACTACCTGGAGCTCGGCAAGCTGGGCACCGACCAACAGCTCTACATCCCGTGGATGCAGGCGACCTACATCATGGTCGCCCGCAACGAAGCGCTCGACTATCTTCCGGACGGCGCCGACGTCAACACGCTCACCTGGGACCAGCTCACCGAATGGGGTGCAAACATCGAGGCGGAGACCGGCGAGCGGAGGCTGGGTTTCCCGGCCGGCGAGGACGGCCTGTTGCATCGGTTCTTCCAGGGCTACGCCTACCCAGCCTTCACCGGCGGCGTGAACACGACCTTCACCGGCGATGCCGCCAATGAGATGTGGACGTGGATGCAGGACACCTGGCAGTACGTGAACCCACAGTCGACGACCTATGGCTTCATGCAGGAGCCGCTTCAGCAGGGCGAGGTGTGGGTCGCCTGGGATCACGTCGTGCGGCTCGTCGATGCGCTCGAGTCGGACCCGGAGGCCTTCACCGCGTTCCCGGTCCCATCGGGTCCGGAGGGAAAGGCCTTCATGCCGGTCATCGCGGGCCTCGGAATCCCCACCAGCGCCTCGAATCCCGAGGGAGCGAAGGACCTCATTCGGCACCTGCTTCAGCCGGAGACGCAGGCCACGACGTTGACGAGCGTGTCCTTCTTCCCGGTCATCGGGAGTGACCTGCCGGGCGACCTGAGCGCCGGATTGCAGGCCGAGGCGGATGCGGTGGCCGCGCAGCAGGAGGCCGACGATGCGCTGCCGGCGCTCCTGCCGGTCGGACTCGGCGAGGAGGGCGGCGCCTACAGCCAGGTCTTCCGCGACGCGTTCCAGCAGATCGTGATCGATGGGCAGGATCCGTCCGGCGTTCTCGAGGCGCTCCTGCCGAACCTGCAGGCGGTGTTCGAGACGAGCGGAGCCGCCTGCTGGGCGCCTGATCCCGAAAGCGACGGGCCCTGTCAGGCGCAATAGGCGTGGGAGCTGATCGGTCCGGGGCGGCGGCCTCCGCTGCCCCGGACCACCGACCATGACCGCACGATTGGGCTGGGCGCCCTACGCCCTGCTGCTGCCGTCCGCCATCTTCCTGGCGGTCTTCTTCGCCGCGCCGATGGTCCAGGCGTTCGCGCTCGCATTCGAAGGGCCGGACGGGGGCTTCGGCCTGTCGAACGTGGAGCGCATGTTCGGCGACAGCAGCTTCCGCAGCGCCCTGCTCACGACGCTCGCGCTCGTGGTGCTCGTCATCCCGATCCAGTTCGCGCTGGCCATGTCCATGGCGCTCGTCATCAACGCCAAGCTGAAGGGCCAGGGCATGTGGCTCTACGTCTACGCTCTGCCGCTCGGCATCAGCGAGCTCGCGGCCGGCATCGTCTGGGTCAGCATCTTCACCCAGTCCGGCTGGCTCAACTCGATCCTGATTGGTCTGGGCATCACCGACGCCCCCATCACCTGGCAGAGCGCCGAGACGCCATGGCTGCTCATCGGCTGCGTCGTCATCGCCGAGGCGTGGCGCGCAACCTCGATCATCATGATCATCCTCGTCGCCGGGCTCCAATCGATCCCGCGCGAGTTCCTGGAGGCGGCCGACGTCTACGGCGCCACGAACTGGCAGAAGATCCGGCGCGTCATCCTCCCGATGCTGCGGCCCAGCCTCCAGGTGGCCCTGATCCTGCGCACGATCCTGGCGTTCCAGGTGTTCGCTACGGTCATCGCGCTGGCCGGCAGTGGCCTGGACGTCCTGGCCGGCGAGGCCCAGCGCTGGGCGACGGATATCGACAACGACAACGTGGCGGCCGCCTACGCCGGCCTGATCCTGCTCCTGTCGCTGTTCAGCACGGTCCTGTTCCTGGTCCTGCTGCCGACGCGGGAGGAGCACCAGGCATGACGACAACCACGAACGAGGTACCCCTCCCCCGAAGCCGATCCGGACGCGAGCGGCTCGTCGGGCGCGGGCTCACCTACCTGGCGGCGACCCTCCTGGCGCTCTTCATCCTGGTGCCGATCTACCTCATCGCCGTCTCGGCGTTCACACCGCGCGACAGCGCCTTCGACTTCCCGCGCAGTGTCATCCCGACCGAGCTGAGCACCGATACGATCCTCTTCTTCCTCAACGCGTCCGGCGTGATCGACGCGTTCTGGCGCAGCGTGATCGTGGCGCTCATCACGCTCGCGCTGTCATTACTCATCGGCGCGCCGGCCGGTTACGCCATCGCGCGCTACGCCTTCCGCGGACGAAACAGCTACCGGCTCGTCATCCTGGCCACGCGCGCATTCCCGATCGTGATCCTCGCCATACCGTTGGCGGTGACGTATCGGCTGTGGGGCATCGACGACACGGTCATCGGCGTTGCGCTCATGCACACGGCGCTCGCTCTGCCCTTCACCATCCTGATCACATCGAGCGTCTTCATCTCGGTCCCACGCGAGCTCGAGGAGGCGGCGCAGACGCTGGGCTGCAACCCGCTCCAGGCGTTCCTCCGCATCTCGATGCCGCTCGCCCTGCCGGGCCTGGCGGCGGCCGCCATCTTCACCTGGGTCCTCAGCTGGAACGACGTCTTCGCAGCGGTCATCCTGACGCTGCGCGAGCCAACCCTGCCGGCCAAGATCCTGTCCGCGCTCACCCAGTCGCCGATCTACTTCCAGTTCGCCGCCGGCTTCGTGATGCTGGTGCCGAGCCTGGTGGTCATCTTCTTCATCCGCAAGTACCTGCTCGGCCTGTGGGGCCGGGTCGTCAAGTGAGTCCTGTGGGCCGCGCGACCGCCAGCGATCGACTCAGCCGGAAACCGAACGGATCGGTGGCAGACCCGGTCGCATGGGGCGACCCTGCCATCCAGCCGTGCCACACCGGTCGCCGCGGTGAGCTGACGCAGTCGAAGGCCATCAGCCTGCCGCTCACCGGTGCGCCCGGTGGCCCGAGGACTCGAGCCGCCCCTTTGCCGATCCGGACGCATCCCACCCCGACAGGAGGTAGCCGTGGCTGAGATCCGCGTCGAGCGCGTGTCGAAGATCTACCGGCAGACACGTGCCGTCGACGACGTGTCGCTCACCATCGACGATGGCGAGTTCATGGTCCTCCTGGGACCATCCGGCTGTGGCAAGACGACGCTGCTGCGCTCGATCGCCGGTCTCGAGCAGATCGACGGCGGCCGGATCGTGATCGGCGACCAGGACGTCACCGAGCTGCCGCCGCGCAGGCGAAACATCGCCATGGTCTTCCAGAGCTACGCCGTCTTCCCGCACATGACCGTCTTCGAGAACATCGCCTTCGGCCTGCGCATGCGAAAGGCTTCCAAGGCCGATGTGAGCAAGCAGGTGCGTGAGGCGGCCGAGCTCCTGCACATCGAGAACCTGCTCGACCGATTCCCGGCGCAGACCTCTGGCGGCCAGCGCCAGCGCATCGCGGTCGCTCGCGCCCTTGCCATGCAGCCCCAGGTGCTGCTCATGGACGAGCCGTTGAGCAACCTCGACGCGCTGCTGCGGCTCGAGGCGCGGGCCGAGCTGAAGCGCCTGCTCAACGAGATCGGCTCGACGACGATCTATGTCACCCACGACCAGGTCGAGGCAATGAGCATGGGAGACCGCGTTGCGGTCATGCGCTCCGGCAAGCTCGTCCAGGTCGGCGATCCGCTGACGATCTACGACGGCCCGGTCGATCGCTTCGTCGGTGGCTTCATCGGCAACCCGCCGATGAACTTCCTGCCTGTCGATGTGTCGCGGCGCGATGGCAACCGGGTGGCCGTGCTGGCCGATGCCGGCCAGGTGGCGCTCAACAGGGAGGACGCCCTGGGCGACCGTGAAGGACCGGTTGTGCTGGGCATTCGAGCGGAGAACGTCGAGATCGTGCATTCGGATGATCCCTCCTCGTTGCGGGCACGGGTCCTGGTCGTCGAGCCACTCGGGTCGCACAACCTCGTGACGCTCGCCGTCGGCGGTGAACAGCTCAAGGCGACGACGCGCCCCGATGAGCGACTCGAACGCGACCAGGAGGTGGGCGTGCAGATCGATCCGGGCCGCATTCGCTGGCTCGACGCCGAGCGCGGCGTGGCCCTGGACACGGAAGACGCGGGGCCCGGTGCGGGACTGGGTGCGCCGACACCCCAGAAAGGCGACCTGACCACCGCTGAATGAAGCCGCTCGACGCCGGGACGGGCCGGCTGTGCGCATCGTTCGACGTCGCATCCGGCGCGTGGCTCTCGTTGGGCGCGCCGCACGAACGGCACGGCTTCGTCGAGCTCTCGGCGCTGCCGCCGTTCGATGAAGGTTCGCGCGGCGACCCCGATGCCACGCGCCGATATCGGCTGGAGATGACGCTGGCCAGGCATGCATTCCTGTCCGTGGAGGTTGACGGGGCGCGACCGGCGCTCACGTCCGATTCATCCGATCCCGCACGACCCCGCTGGGCGGGAACCACCGTCACCGTCGAGGTCGAGGCCGTGCCGGAGGCATCGGTCATCCGTCAGCGGTGGGCGTTCGGGCCGGGATTCCGACCGGACGTGCGAATCGTTGCGCGTGGACGGATCGACCGCCCGGCGCTGGCCGAGATCACCGAGCTCGATCCACCCGAGCCGACCGGGGCCGTGACGAACCTCGCGCCAGCGGACGCGACCGTGCACTGGGACGCGCCGGAGCTGCCCGCCGCGGCGGCGGTATCGGTCGTCGGCTGCCGAGTGGCCTGGCGATCCGTGGCGAGTGATTGGGTGGGAACGATCAGTTGGCCGGCGGATACGAATGCGCGCTCGTTCACGCTCGAGCTGAGTCTCGAACCGCTCTCCGCGACCCCTGGCGCACCACCCTTGCGGCACGAGACGACCGGCGATCGGCTCACCGATCGGGCGCTCGCGTACGTGCGTGGCTGCACGGCGCTGCGCGTGGCGGCCGATGAGCGAACGATTCTCACCGACCACCGCATGCTGCCGCTGTCGTGGACGCGTGACGCGTACTGGCAGGCGCTCGCGCTGCTCGCGGCGGACGGGCCGGGAGATCGAGAGCGGGTCGCCGACCACCTGCGATGGCTGTGGCGCCGGTGCGAGCGTCCCAACGGCCGGTGGGTCCGCAGCCATCACGCGAATGGGAGGCGCAAGGACCTTGCCTTTCAGGCGGATCAGCAGCTCTACCCGCTCGTCGAGCTCGCAGACTATTGGCGCCTGACCGATACGCTGCCAGAGGGTGTCGACTGGTCATCCGAGGTGACGGCGGCCTGGGCAGCGGCCCGCGAACGGGTCGATTCGAAGTCCGGCCTGATCGCGAGCGCCGAGAATGCCGCCGATGACCCGGCCCCGGCGCCGTACATCGGCTCTTCGCAGATCCTTCTCTGGTACGCGGCGCATCGTATCGCCGAGGTGGCGGAACAGGCCGGCCTCTCGGTGGACGTCGGCGGCCTGCACTCGGCGGCAGCGGAAGTTCACGCGGCGTTCGATGCAGCCTTCAGCCGAGGCGGGCCATGGCCGTACGCGGTGGACGGAGAAGGACATCGAACCGCCTATCACGACGCGAATGATCTGCCTGTGGTACTCGCGCCGCTGTGGGGATTCTGCGCTCCTGCTCATCCCGGGTGGGAGGCGACGATGGCATTCGCCTTCTCCGGGGCCAATCCTGCCTGGGTGACTGGCCCACGCTCCGGCCTAGGCTCGGCCCACACTCCGGGCCCCTGGACGCTCGGCGATGTCCAGGCGTGGGCACACGCTCGAATCGTGGGTGACACCGTGGCCGCCGATGCTGCCGTGGCCCGCCTCGAGGACGTGAGCTTTGCTGACGGCATGCTGCCCGAGGCCTATGGAGCCGCTGACGACCTTCGGGTGCGGCACTGGTTCGCCTGGCCCGGTGCCGCGCTTGCCACACTGCGACTCCTGGACGCCGCCGGGCAACTCAACGATCGGCTCATCGCCGAGACGATCCGTCGCCGCTGAGCGGCGCTAACTGAGCACGAGCCGCCGTCGAAGGCAGCAATGACCGATGCCGGCTGCGATTCCACCGCTCAGCGGCGCGAATATGGCCCGGTACGCGGCGGTTGAGGCTACATTGCCGCGGCGTGGCCCGAAGCGGGCGCTGTCCGGTCGGTTGTGCGGGGATAGCGCCGCTGGGCGGCGATCGGGGCGATACGATCGGTCCCATGAAGATCGGGATCGTGGCGACGCGGCTCGCCGGCGTCGACGGTGTCACCTTCGAGACGGCCAAGTGGGAGGCCGTGCTCGATGCGATGGGGCACGACCTGCGGCTCTGCGCCGGAGAGGTGGACGCGCTTCGCTACGAGGCACGCCTCGTCCCGCCGATGCACTTCACCTGGGGTCCGGCCGAGCGCGTCACCTCGGCCGCGTTCGATCCCGAGAGCGACCCGGCTGCCGTGCGGGCCGAGATCGATCGGCTCGTGGAGCTGCTCCTGCCGGTGCTGGAGGATTGGGCCGAGCTTCACGAGCTCGACGCCCTGATCGTGGAGAACGCGTGGGCGATCCCGATGCAGCTTCCGCTCGCCGTCGCCCTTCGTCGCCTCGTGGAGACACGCCGCCTGCCCGCCATCGGCCACCACCACGACTACTGGTGGGAGCGGGAGCGCTTCGCCACCTGCGTCGTGCCGGAGGTGCTCGAGGAGGCGTTTCCGCCGGACCTGCCGTGGGTTCGCCACGTCAGCATCAACAGCCCCGGAGCCGCGGAGCTGCGCACGCGACGTGGTCTCGACTCGATGGTCGTGCCCAACGTCTTCGACTTCGGCGACCGACGGCCACGCAGGTCGCCGGCCGTGCGCCGCCGCCTCCGACATGAGCTGGGCATGAGCGAGGAGGGGCTCCTCGTGGTGCAGCCGACGAGGGTGGTACCGCGCAAGGGCATCGAGCTGGCGATCGAGCTCGTCGGGCGGCTCGGGGACCCCGACGCCGTGCTCCTCATCACGTCACCCGCAGGCGATGAGGGACTCGACTACCTCGTCGAGCTGGAGCGGCTGGCGGAACGCCACAGCGTCCGTCTGGCCTACGCCGCCGATCGATTCGCGCCCGACCACGACGGCAAGCCGATCCGCCCCGCCCACTCCCTCCACGACGCCTACCTCGCTGCCGACCTGATCACCTATCCGAGCCTGCACGAGGGCTACGGCAACGCGCTGGTCGAGGCGCTCTATTACGGCGTCCCCGTGGTCGTGAACCGATATCCGGTCTACGTCGCGGACATCGCCCCCCTGGGCCTGCGCCTGATCGAGCTTGACGGTGCGATCACGGGTGCCACGATCACGGAGGTGCACGAGCTGCTCGCAAATCCGCGGCGGATCCGGGAGAACGCGCGCCACAACTTCGCCGTGGCTCGCCGACATCTCTCGTACGACCTGCTGCGCCGTCGGCTGCGCTCGCTCCTGCGTGAGATCGACGATCCGGCCTCCTGATTCGACCGCGAGGTCGGGGTCCCGACGCCGCGCGGCAAGCGACGCGCTCAGACCAGCCCGCGCGTCGCCCATGCTCGCGCCGTGAGGACAAATGGAGCGGCCGGGAGCAGGCTGCGGGCGCACTCACGAAGCTCGACCAGGCGTTCCGGA
>Ga0136613_10001522_pt1 | contig 12021 bp, 12 predicted proteins | sample AntDrymUQ2722106_2_FD_106649 | JGI IMG/M metagenome (GOLD analysis project Ga0136613, IMG submission 106649) | Polar desert sand microbial communities from Dry Valleys, Antarctica - metaG UQ272 (21.06) | ecosystem: Environmental > Terrestrial > Soil > Desert | place: Antarctica: Dry Valley... | reverse complement strand
CGCGAGATCAAACGATGCCTCTCTCGCTACATCGCCCGCGACCTCTACCGCCTACTCGAAAGTGGCCCCAACATGTCTTGACGGGCCATAGGAGCGTCGCAGTGATCGCGGCTAGATGAGTATGTCGCCGCTCGGCGCCTGTGGGTGGGAGCAGTTCCGCTTGGCTAGTTTGCTGGAGGCCTGGCGGCCCGGGTGATCAGCCCCGGGTGGTGGGCGCGCTGGCCGAGGACGTGGAGGTGTCGGCCGGAGGGCTGGCATAGGCGGAGGTGGAGCTGGTGCGGTTGGCCGCCGTCCACACAGCTGCGGGGCTGCGGCGGCTGGGGGATCGTGGCACCGCGAGCAGGTCCTCGTGGTGCACGGTGACCGACAGCGATCCATCGGCCGCCTCGTCCAGGCGCCGCCGCGCGTAGGGGACCGCTGCCTCCCGCAGGTCGGGTCGCTGTTCCGTGGCCGCGCCCAGCCAACCGGTGAACCACTCCGCCATCAGCTCGGACAGCTTCGGGGCGAGTCGCCAGGGGCTGGGGCGCACGGTGACGTCGAGACCACGAGCAGTGAAGCCGGCCACCGCTGCGCGGGCGGCGTCCGAACCGAGCAGCCGGCCTCCGCTGATGTCGCGCCCCTGGTGGGCGTTGAATGCGTTCATCACCACCCGGTCGAACGGGTCAGTGGGGGTGAGCTGGACGCGTCCGACGACGCTGAGCGTGACCAGGACCGGGCAGACCGCCTGCGCACACACGTCCACGAAGCGCCCCAGCTCCTCGGCCGTCATCATGTCGAGCAGCGCCGACGCGGTGACCAGGCTGGCACCGGCCAGCCCCACCGGCTCCAGCCGGGTGATGTCGCCCCGCCGGGTCTCGACGGTCACCTCCACACCGTCCGAGGACACCGGCGGTGGGTTTAGACCGACGCGGTGGAGCAGCGCGGCGTCCCGATCGTGGAGGACCCAGTGCTGCGGACCGGCCAACCGGGGTGCCAGCCAGCGGGCCATCGAGCCGGTCCCACAGCCCAGGTCGTGGACGACCAGCCTGCCCTCGGGCAGGAAGGACAGGAGCTCCTCGACGAGCTCGACCGAACGGGCCGCGGCGTCGGCAGGCTCCCGCAGCGCCAGCCAGTCGGAGCCCGCCCTGACCGGTTCGGACACTATGGCACCTCCGCCGGGTTGAACCGCACGCTAACAACGCGCGTTGTCCCCAACAAGGGCGTTGTCCCGACAACGCCCTTCAACCCGGTGCGCGTTGAGGGATGGGCAGGTGCAGTGGTCCCGATCCGGAGAACCCTCGCGGTGAGCCTCGCCGCGCTGGTGGTCGTGCTCGCCGCCCTGGCGACCATGGGCCTCGAGGCGGCACCCGCGGTCGTCGGGCTGGCCTGCGGCGTCGCCCTGTGCGCGGCGGTGGTTCGGGGCCTGGCCGCGATGGGTGCCGAGGTGCTGGCGCCGGCCGACCTGGTGACGCTGACCCGGGCCACCCTCGCCTGCGCGCTCGCGGCGCTGGTGGCGGACAACGCGCTCGGCCAGCCGGCCGCGGCAGCCATCGTGCCACTCGCCGTGCTCGCGCTGGCGCTCGACGCGGTCGACGGGCCGATCGCCCGGGCCACCCGGACGACGAGCGCCTTCGGCGCTCGGTTCGACGGCGAGGCCGACGCGTTCTTGCTCCTCGTGCTCAGCGTCCACGTGGCGCGGTCGTACGGCGCGTGGGTGCTGGCCATCGGCGCCGCACGCTACGCCTTCGCCGTGGCCGGGTGGGTGTGGCCGTGGTTGCGCATCACGCTGCCGTTCCGCTACTGGCGGAAGGTCGTCACGGCCGTCCAGGGCATCGTCCTCACCGTTGCCGCAGCCGGCGTCACGAACCCGAGCATCACCTACGCTGCCTTGGTCGTCGCGCTCGCGCTGCTGACCGAGTCCTTCGGCCGGGACGTGCTGTGGTCGTGGCGTTGTCGGTCAAGCGTGTCGTCCCGGTCTTCCGGCGCGACCGGCGGTGTCCGCCTCCGGGTGCCATGAGGCAGGACGATCGCCACGCCTTCGACGAGGCGCTGGGGTACGCGCGCCGCGCGGCGTACGCGGTAGGCGAGTACGTCGGGCAGGAGAGCTTCATGCAGGCACGCGAGATCCGCTCGCTGGCCGTGCAGGCCGGCGTCGGGCCCGGAACGTCGGTGCTGGACCTCTGCTGCGGGGTGGCCGGTCCCGGCCGGTTCATCACGGCCGAGCTGGGCTGCAGCTACCTGGGCGTCGACTCGAGTGCCAGCGCGGTCGGGCTGGCGCGCCGACGCGCCGGTGACCTGCCGTGCCGCTTCGAGGTCGGGGAGGTGCCGCCGGTCCCGGACGGCCCGTTCGACGTCGTGCTCCTGCTGGAGACGCTGCTGGCCTTCGCCGACAAGGAGAGCCTGTTGCGCGGGATAGCGTCGGCGCTGCGCCCGGGCGGGCGGTTCGGCTTCACCGTGGAGGAGGGCCGGCCGCTGACGCCGGCCGAGCAGGCGGCCATGCCGGATGCCGACACGGTGTGGCTCGTCCCGCTGCCTGAGCTGCTCCGCTGCCTGCAGCGGGCGGGACTGCAGGTGCAGTGGACGGCGGAGTGCAGCGTCTCCCACCTGGCGACGGTGGACGCGCTCACCGAGGCGTTCCTCGCAGACCGGTCGGCGATCGGCAGACGGGTCGGTGAGCGTGCCGTGGACGAGTTGCTCACGGCCCACCGGCTCTGGAGCGACTGGCTGGGCAGCGGGCGGGTGCGCAAGTTCGCGATCGTCGCCGGGAAGCGGGCGCCGACGAGCCCGGATGCTGAACGTCGGGACGGCAGCGCACGTTCCTCCAGGTGATGCCTTGACGCACTCCTCGCGGCAGGCGACCCACGACGATCGGAGCGACTCATGAGAATGCGGTTGCTGGCAGCGGCAGCGGTGCTGGTCTCGGCGGCGGTGCACCTCTACCTGTGGTTCGAGGGGTACCGGGAGGTCGACGTCATCGGACCGGCGTTCTTGCTCAACGTGGTGGCCGGCCGGGATCGCGGTCCTCCTGGTCGGCTGGCGGCACTGGGTCCCGCCGCTGCTGGCCGTCGGCTTCGGGCTCTCGACGCTCGGGGCCTTCATCGTCTCCGCGACTGTCGGGCTCTTCGGCCTCGAGGAGCCGTGGACCGGCTGGGCGGTCTGGACTGCTGCCGCATCCGAGGTGGTCGCGGCCGGGTCGGGCGCCCTGCTCCTGCTGCGGGGCAACCCGCTGGGTTCAGGTCGCCAGCCGAAGCACCACGCGGCCGTCCGCCGTCCGCACCTCCATTGACGCCAGCTCCTCGGGGCTCGCCGCCGTGGCGGCGGTGACCTCTATCGGCCGGCCATCGACCGACCGCCAGCTGCCGACCCGCTCCGCGCGGCCGTCGCGAGTCCGCACGAACAGCATGTAGTCGACCTCGGGCGGCAGCTCGTACTCCACCCACGCCGGGTCGTAGGTGCAGGTGAGACGCAGCCGAGTGCCCCAGGTGACCTGTTCCAGGCTGACCGTGGCCCGCACCGGCACCTTCCCGACCGGTTGCATCGCCCGTGCGACCACTTCAGAGCGTGCGGGGTCGGAAGGTGCCGGGGCGGTGGGGGTGGAGCTCGCGCCAGGGACGGTCGTCGCCACCGTATCGTCGCCGCCGTCGCCAGGGAACTCCGACACCGCCACCGCTGCGACGAGCGCGACCGCGGCGGCCGCGAACCCGGCCACCGCGACGGTACGGCGACGCCGCGCGCGCCGCACCCCACGGGACAGGGCCGGCAGCAGCGTATCCGGCACCGGCTCCTCGACCGCCGGCTCCTCCACGAGGCTCGCGTCAACCCGACCGAGAAGGCCGGGGAGGCCAGCCAGCTCGCCGACCGCTCGCCTGCAGCGCGTACACCGGGGCAGGTGCCGCTCGAACTCCCGCCGCTCGGCAGGGGACAGGGCGCCGAGCACGTAGGCGCCGTCGTCGTGCGCGAACCGACAGCTCATGCCCCCACCCCCAGCTCCTCCAGCGCGAGCTTCAACGCGCGCAGCGCGTAGTGGGTGCGGGACTTGACCGTGCCCTCCGGCACCCCCAGCCGGGTGGCTGCCTCCGCTACCGATCGCCCACGGTAGTAGCACTCCAGCAGCACGGCGCGGTGCTCCGGCGAGAGCTGGCACAGCGCCTCGGCCACGACCCAGGACAGCAGCAGCTGGTCGGTCTCGTCGCCGGTCCCGTCGTCGGGGACGTCGGCGACGGGGGTCTCGCTGTGGGTGCGCGGGCTGCGCCACTGGTCGATCACGATGTTGCGGGCGACGGTGAACAGCCACGCGCGCACCGCGGGCGGCGGGCTCTCGAGTATGGTGCGCTGCCGCCAGGCACGCAGCAGCGTCTCCTGGACCACGTCCTCGGCCCGACCGGAGTCGTCGGGGACGAGCCGGCGGCAGAAGCGCCACAGCGCGGCCGCGTGCTCGTCGTGGAGGTGCTGCATCAGCGTGACGTCGGGATCAGGCATGCCACCTCCTCACCCGTGGAACGTACGGAGGGCGGCAGGGGTTCATCGCTCGCTCGCCGGCTGTGTCCCAGTGTGGCCGCTGGAGCTGTACGCCGCCACGAACCGGTCGCGGAAGGCGTCCATCCGCCAGACCGGGGCGTCCGGGCGCGGGCGCAGGCCTGCGTCCCAGCCCCAGTCGGCGGTCCGGTCGAGGACGGCGGGGTCCCGCGCGACGAGGGCGATCGGCACGTCGTGGCCGGCGTCCGCACCGGACACGATGGTCGCGGGCTGGTGGTCGCCGACCAGGACCAGGACCAGGTCGTCGTCGCCGTACGTCGTCACGAACCTCACCAGCGCGCGCAGTGTGTACTCGATGGAGTGTCCGTAGGCGGCCTTGACGCGTGTCGGTGAGGGCCAGATGTCGGCCTCCGAGGGCAGCTGCTCGGGCATGCCGTCGAAGACGGAGCCGTCGCCGACGGCCGCTTGGTCGATCAGCCGTGGGGTCCGGGACCAGGGTGCGTGGCTGGTGATCAGGTCGATCTCCGCCATCACCGGTGGGCGGGGGGCGGGCGCGAGCTCGAGGCGGTGGAACGCGTCGAGAGTGTACTGGTCGGGCATCGTGGGGTAGCCGAACCGCGGGCCCTCGTAGCCGAGGTTGCGGGAGTCGTAGAGCTGGTCGAAGCCGTAGAACTCTCCTTGCGGCCAGTCCCGGTTGTTGGCCGGGACGGAGGCCACCGTGCGCCATCCCGCACGCTCGAACAGGCTGCTCAGCGTCAGCCGGGGACTCGTGACCAGCACGTCGTACCGCTGCTGGCTGTCGCTCCACAGGCCCGACTGGAGCGTCGCGTGGGCGAGCCAGCTGATCGCCCCGAAGGTGGGTGAGGTCAGGAACGCGCTGCGGCTGGCGAAGCCCTCCTCCCGCAGCCGCGCGGTGCCGGCGTCGAGCACCGCATTGACGCCCGGCGAGAAGGACGAGCCCTCGACGGCCACCCGGCCGTAGCTCTCGACGAAGACGAGCAGGACGTCCTTGCCGCGGAGCCCGGTCAGCAGCTGGTCCGTCCCCACGTCGCGGAGCGGGTCCGTCTGCGCGGCCCGGCGGAACTCGCGGTGGTCGCGCAGCTCGCCGGGGATCCGGCTGACGTGGCCGTAGACGTAGCCGGCGGTGTCGTGCGACGCGATCGGCCCGGCCTCACCCTGCACGTGTAGCACGGCGAGGACCAGCCAGAGCCCCGCCAGCGTGGCGACCGTCCGCTCGGCCGGTCGCCGGTGCAGCGAGGCGACCCGCGTGAGGCGCAGCACTGACAGCGGGACGAGGACGAGCAGGGCGACGAGGACGAGTGCGGCACCGACGAGCAGCAGCGTGCCCCGCCCCTCGCCGACCGAGTCCCGCACCGTCTCGACGAGGGAGCCCGCGTAGCGCCAGTCGATCAGCACGTCGAAGGGCCGGTTGAGTGCCTCCCGGAAACCCAGGTCGAGGACCTTGAAGACGGCGCTCAGGGCCAGGACGACACCGGCAGCGAGGGCCAGGCCGGTCCGGACCCCGCGAAACCGCCCGGGCAGAGCCAGTACGACGGCCAGGTAGACGATCGCCTCGAGGGGCAGCCGCACGAACGCTCGGAGGTCGAGCTGCTCCAGGCGCTCGGGGAGGGTTAGGGCGCCGAGCACCAGCAGTGCCGCCAGCCCGGTCACCAGCACGGCGAGACACCGCGCGGCGACGGCACGCCGTCCCGGCACGGGACGGCGTTGAACCGGGCGCACGGTTGCTCCGTTCACAAGGACCAGGAGGCAGGTACACGTGAACGAACGAGGACCTCGGGGCTCCGGTTCACCCCGACCCGACGAGGTGGCGACGCCGGGGCGCCAGGCGCTGGCGTTCTGGCTGCGTGAGCCGGGCGCGGGCGAGATCCGGCCCGTGCGGCTCGCCCCGCCTGGTCCCGGCGAGGTGCTCGTCCGCACGGTGCGGTCCGCGATCAGCCGGGGCACCGAGTCCCTGGTCTTCACCGGGCGGGTGCCGGACAGCCAGCGGGAGGCGATGCGGGCGCCCTTCCAGGAGGGTGACTTCCCGGGCCCGGTGAAGTACGGCTACCTGAACGTGGGCGTCGTGGACGCCGGTCCTCCGAGCCTGGTGGGGCGCACCGTCTTCTGCCTGCACCCGCACCAGACGGCGTACGTCGTGCCCGCGGCCGCGGTCACTGTGGTGCCGCCGGAGGTGCCGGCGGCCCGAGCGGTTCTCACCGGCCTGGTGGAGACGGCCGTCAACGCCCTGTGGGACGCCGGACCGCTCCTCGGCGACCGGGTGGCAGTCGTCGGAGCCGGCACCCTGGGCTGCTGCGTGGCCCGGTTACTCGTCCGCATCCCGGGGGTCACGGTGACCCTGGTCGACATCGACGCCTCGCGGGCCGGCGTCGCGGCCGCGCTCGGCGTCGACTTCACCCTGCCCGACCAGGCGCCCGGCGGCCTGGACCTGGTGCTCCACGCGAGTGCCACCTCGGCGGGGCTGCAGCGGTCGCTGGAGCTGCTGGCGCCGGAGGGCACGGTCATCGAGCTGAGTTGGTACGGCGCCGACACGACGACGCTCTCCCTCGGCGGCGCCTTCCACTCGGGCCGGCTGTCCGTCCGAGCCAGCCAGGTCGGCGCGGTGGCGGCGTCCCGGCAAGGCCGGCGCACGACCACGGATCGGATCCGGCTGGCCCTCGAGCTCCTCCGCGACCCCTGCTTCGACGCGCTCCTCACCGGCGAGTCACCCTTCGTCGAGCTCCCCGCGGTGCTGCCCCGGCTGGTCAGCGGCGACCTGCCGGCCCTGTGCCACACGGTGACCTACGACGGGATCGGTGACCGGATCGACGACGCCGTGGAGGTTCCGTGTTCAGCGTGACCGTCCGCGACCACATGCTGGTGGCGCACAGCCTGCGCGGGGACGTCTTCGGGCCGGCCCAGGCACTGCACGGGGCGACGTACGTCGTCGACGCGACATTTCGGGGTGACTCCCTGGACGAGGACGGGATCCTCGTCGACATCGCCCGCGCCACCGACGAGCTGCGCGCCGTGATGGCCGCGCTGAGCCATCGCAACCTCGACGACCTGCCCGAGCTCGCGGGCCGGAACACCACCACCGAGGTGCTCGCGCAACACGTCGCCGACCGGCTCGCGGAGCGGGTCCAGGCCGGTGCGCTCGGGCCGACCAGGTGCGTGACGGGCATCTCCGCCACCCTGCACGAGTCCCACGTCGCCCGGGCAAGCTACGAGAGGGACCTGTGAACGGGGTGCGCACGGTCCACGTGGTGGTCCCGGCAGGGATCGACGATCCGCTGCGGCCCAGCGGCGGCAACACCTACGACCGTCGCCTCTCCGAGGGTCTGGTGACCGGTGGCTGGTCGGTGAAGACCCGGGAGGTGACGGGCGACTGGCCGTGGGCCGACGCGGCGTCGCGCGCGGGCCTGGCGGGCGCGCTGGCCGCCACCCCCGACGGCTCGGTGGTGGTTGTCGACGGCCTGGTCGCCTCGGCCTGTCCCGAGGTGCTGGTGCCCGCCAGCCGAAACCGGCGGACGGTGGTCCTCGTGCACCTGCCGGTGGGTGTCCACGGCGACCGAGGCGACCGCGCGCGTGAGGCGGCGGTGCTCCGGGCGGTCGCTGCGGTGGTGACCACGAGCGACTGGACGCGTCGGTGGCTGCTCCGCGCGTACGGGCTGGACCCGGTGCGGGTCGACGTGGCCCGCCCAGGCGTGGACCCCGCAGCGCCGGTCGCCGGCAGCCCCGACGGAGGCAACCTGCTCTGCGTGGCGGCGGTGACCCCCGGCAAGGGCCACGACGCGCTCGTGGCCGCCCTGGCGCGGGTCGCCGACCGCCCGTGGCGCTGCCTGTGCGTCGGGCCGCTCACCCGGTCACCAGAGTTCGTCCCCACGCTGCGGTGGCAGATCAGCGGGGCCGGGCTCGCCGAGAGGATCGTGCTCGCCGGACCGCGCACCGGGCGCGAGCTCGAGGCGGCGTACGCCGCGGCCGACGCCCTGGTGCTCGCCAGCCGGGCCGAGACCTACGGCATGGTCGTCACCGAGGCGCTGGCCCGCGGGCTGCCCGTGCTCGCGTGGGACGTGGGCGGGGTGTCCGAGGCGCTCGGCGTCTGCCCGGACGGCAGCCGTCCCGGTGTGCTGGTACCGGCCGCTGACGTCTCCGCGTTCGGCGAAGCGCTGGGGTGCTGGCTGGGCGACGCCGCCCTGCGCCGGCGGCTACGCGTCGCGGCCGCGCGACGTCGTACCGGGCTGACCGGCTGGGCGGAGACGGCGGCCCGGGTGTCCGGCGTGCTGGAGCGGGTGGCGGCATGAGGCGGCTTCGGTGGCGCTGGTCGTCCTGGCTCGTCGGCGTGGTGGTCCTCGGGCTGGTGCTGTGGTGGACCGGCAGTGACCCGTTCGTGGCTGGCTTGCGGTCGCTCGACGCGCCGGTACTGGCGCTCGGTGCGGCCCTCGCCGTGCCGACCACCGTGGCCTGTGCGTGGCGGTGGCGGCTGGTCGCGCAGGGCCTCGGTGTCGGTCTCCCCCTGGGGGCCGCGGCGGCGTCCTGCTACCGCGCACAGTTCCTCAACACAGTCCTGCCGGGCGGGCTCCTGGGCGACGTGCACCGGGGGGTGCGCCACGGCCGGACCGCCGGTGACACCGGCCGCGGACTGCGCGCCGTCGGGTGGGAGCGGACCGCGGGCCAGGTCGTACAGGCGGTGATCGCGGTCGGCGTCCTGGTACTCCTGCCGTCGCCGGTGCGGTCGTCGGTGCTCGGCGCCCTGGCCGCCGGTGCCGTGGTGGCGGGGATCGTGGTGATGCTGCTGGGCCTGCGGGGCTTCCCGGCCCCGGCCGCCCGCGTGGGCCGGGTGCTGCGAGCGCTCCGCGAGGACCTGCGGCAAGGACTCCTGGCGCGAGCGACCTGGCCGGGGATCGTGATCGCCTCGACGGTCGCGGTGGCCGGCCACCTCGCCACGTACGTCGTCGCGGTCCGCGCGGCCGGGGTCACGGCCTCCACCGCGACGCTGCTGCCGCTCGCCCTGCTGGTCCTGGTCGCAGCAGGGCTCCCGACGAACATCGCCGGCTGGGGCCCGCGGGAGGGCGTGGCGGCCTGGTCGTTCGCGGCGGCCGGGCTGGGGGCTCACCAGGGCGTCGCCACGGCCGTGGCGTACGGCGCCATCGTCACCGTCGCCAACCTGCCGGGCGCCGTCGTCCTCGTCGTGGGCACCGCCCGGCGTGGCGGCGTACGTCCGCCGGCGGCGGCCTCGCTGGGCCTGGGCCTCGCCGAGGAGAGGCGAGCCCATGGGTGAGCGTCCGTACACGATCCTCAGCTGCGGGATCTCCCTCGACGGGTACCTCGACGCGGCCACGCCCGAGCGGCTGGTGCTCTCCAACAAGGAGGACCTGCGCCGGGTGGACTCCGTGCGCGCCGAGTCCGACGCGATCCTGGTCGGGGCCGCGACCGTGCGCCACGACAACCCGCGGCTGCTCGTGCGCACCGCTGCCCTCCGAGAGCAACGGCGGCGGCGCGGCCTGGGCGACTCGCCGATGAAGGTGACGGTAACCGAGGGTGGCTGCCTGGACCCCGGCAACAACTTCTTCACGACCGGTGACAGCGAGAAGCTGGTCTACTGCGCCAGCCGGTCGGTCGCCCGGCTGCGCAGCCGGCTCGCCGGGGTGGCCACCGTCGTCGACGCCGGTGAGTCGGTCGACCCCGCCGACCTGGCCGGGGACCTCCACGCCCGGGGCGTGCGGCGACTCATGGTCGAGGGTGGGGGGCGGATCCACACGCAGTTCCTGACCAGGGACCTCGCCGACGAGCTGCACCTGGTGGTGGCGCCGTTCTTCGTCGGAGACTCCCGAGCCCACCGGTTCGTCGGCACCGGCGCCTTCCCCTGGAACCCCGGACACCGGGCCCACCTCGCGGAGACCCGACAGATCGGCGACGTGGTCCTGCTGCGCTACGCACTCTCGCACCGGTTCGCCGGAGTGTCGTGAGCGGCCGGCCATGTCACGCGTCACCGCCGCCATCGTCCGTCGCCAGGTCCGTCTCCCGCCGCGGCTCGCCGGCGAGGCTGAGCTGGACGCCCGGATCTTCAGCTTCGACGGACTCGGTGACGGTCGCGAGCACGTCGCGCTGGCGCTCGGCGACCGAGCCGGCGGGCCGCTCCCCGACCCCGCCCCGGTGCCGCTGGTGCGCCTGCACAGCGAGTGCCTGACCGGGGACGTCCTCGGCAGCGAGCGCTGTGACTGCGGACCGCAGCTGCGGGAGGCGGTCCTGCGGCTCCGCGACGCGGGTGGCTACCTGCTCTACCTGCGGCAGGAGGGACGGGGGATCGGGCTGTACAACAAGATCGACGCCTACGCCCTGCAGGACCTCGGCCTCGACACCTACGAGGCGAACGAGGCGCTGGGCTTCGACGTGGACGAGCGGAACTACGCCGTCGCCGCTCAGATGCTGCGCGGCCTCGGGGTCGACCGCGTCGAGCTGCTCCAATTCGGCCAGACCTTCGGCGTGCAGGGATTGGGGGGTCGGCTCGTGTCAGAAGCCGCCCTCCGCGAGCGCGGGGTTGCTCGATACGCGAGCATCGACAACTGCGACTAGTGCACGTGGCGGCCCCAGGAGGGGGCGCCACAATGAACCACACCACACCGACGGCCCAGCGCCGTTTGTACCGCTTGGCCTCACGGGCAGGGCTTCGCCTATGGAAAGCCGTTGAACATCAACTTCTTCTCGGAGAACCAGATCGACGCGGTACAGAGCTTGTGCCGTGCCAATATGCAGACGCAGGGTCTGCTCGCGCTGCGACTGGGGTGTACCGGCCTCTGGGATGGTCATGGTCGTGTCCGTCCGGCTGCTCTACCTGATCATGATTCGTGTGTTCGGTTGGCTCGTGCTTCTCTGCCGTGGGGACGCGTCAAAGGACGCCGAGATCCTGGTGTTGCGGCATGAGGTTGCGGTGCTGCGCCGCCAGGTTGGTCGGCTAAAGCTGGACTGGGCGGACCGGGCGGTCCTTGCCGCGTTTGCCGGGCTGCTCCCCGCTGGGCTGCGCCGGTTTCGGCTGGTGATGCCCGGCACGCTGCTGGGTTGGCAGCGGCGGCTGGTCGCTCGGCACTGGACGTGTCCGAATCGGCCAGGTCGACCTCCGGTCGCCACGGAGATCCGCGAGTTGGTGATCCGCCTGGCCCGGGAGAACCCGTTGTGGGGTCACCGCAGGATCCAGGGTGAGATGCTCGCTGTGGGCTGCCGGGTGGGGGAGGGCACGATCCGCAGGATCTTGGCCTCCGCCCGGTTGGGGCCGGCACCGCGGCGGTCGGACCCGACGTGGCGGACGTTCCTGGCCTCCCAGGCCAGCGGTCTGCTCGCGTGTGACTTCCTGCATGTCGACACCGTGGGGTTGCGCCGGTTGTCTGTGTTCTTCGTGATGGAGATCGGCACCCGTCGAGTGCACATCCTTGGGGTGACGGCGAACCCGACGGGGGAGTGGACCACCCAACAAGCCCGGAACCTCCTGGTCGACCTCGGGGAGCGCGCTGCCCAGTTCAAGTTCCTCATCCGCGACCGGGATACGAAGTTCACCGCAGCGTTCGACGCTGT
>Ga0136613_10001520_pt1 | contig 12025 bp, 9 predicted proteins | sample AntDrymUQ2722106_2_FD_106649 | JGI IMG/M metagenome (GOLD analysis project Ga0136613, IMG submission 106649) | Polar desert sand microbial communities from Dry Valleys, Antarctica - metaG UQ272 (21.06) | ecosystem: Environmental > Terrestrial > Soil > Desert | place: Antarctica: Dry Valley... | reverse complement strand
GCGTACTACTTCATGGGCAAGGACAACATCGTCTTCCACGCCCAGATCTGGCCGGCCCAGCTACTCGGCTACAACGGCCAGGGAAACAAGGGCGGTACGCCCGGGGCGTACGGCGCGCTGAACCTGCCGACCGAAGTCGTGGCGAGTGAGTTCCTGACCCAGGAGGGCAAGAAGTTCTCCTCCTCCCGGTCTGTGGTCATCTACGTACGCGACTTCCTCGCGCGGTACGACGCCGATGCCCTGCGGTACTTCATCGCCGTAGCCGGCCCGGAGACCCAGGACACCGACTTCACGTGGGTGGAGTTCCGGCGCCGCAACAACGACGAGCTGGTCAATGGTTGGGGAAACCTCGTCAACCGGTCGATCTCGTTGACGGCCAAGAACTTCGGCGCCATCCCAGCCGCAGGGGAGTTGACCGCCGCGGACCGAGCCCTGCTCGAGTCGACGTCCGGTGCTTTCGCCCGGATCGGAGACCTGCTCGGGCGATCCCGCCAGAAGGCGGCAGCGACCGAGTCGATGCGGGTCGTGGCTGAGGCGAACAAGTACCTGTCCGACGAGGCGCCCTGGAAGTTGCGGGAAACCGATCCGCAGCGGATGGCCACCGTGCTGCATGTGGCGCTGCAGGCCGTTGACGACTGCAAGGCCCTGTTGACTCCGTTCCTTCCGCACAGCGCGCAAACGGTGCACGAACAGCTCGGAGGGCAGGGAACCTGGTCTGCCGCACCGTGGATCGACGAAGTCGAGGATCTGGACGACGGGTCCCCGTACCCGATCATCACCGGTGATTACACGACTCAGTTGGCGACCTGGAAGTCGACCCCGATAACGGCTGGTGCGCCCTTGGCCGCCCCGACTCCGGTGTTCAAGAAGCTGGACGAGAGCATCGTGGAAGAGGAGCTGGCCAGGTTGGCTGCGAAAACGGCCGCCGATGAGTCGCAGTAGGTCGGCTCGGGCCAACCGCCAAGGGGAGCGACCACCCACGCCCGAGCCCCTGCCGGCCGCGGCGGTGGACAGTCATTGTCACCTGGACATCATCGCTGATTCGCTGAGCGCGGACGGTTTCCCAGACGTCGATGTCGAGGTGGAGCTCGCTGCTGCTGCCGCCGTAGGGATCACCCGCGTCGTACAGGTCGGCGTGGACGTGGCCTCCTCGCAGTGGTCGGCAGACCTCGCCGCGCGCCGGACCGACGTGCTCGCGATGGTGGCGCTGCATCCGAACGAGGCGGGGGCCGGCGCGGCCACTGATGAGGCCTTGGCCGAGATCGACCGGCTGGCTGGCCAGCCCCGCGTCCAGGGCATCGGCGAGACCGGCTTGGACCACTATCGGACCGGTCAGGACGGCTGGGCGATCCAGGAGCACTCCTTCCGGGCGCACATCGACATCGCCAAGCGGCACGGCATCGCGCTGATGATCCACACAAGAGATGCCTACGAGGACATGCTCCGGGTCCTTGACGAGGAAGGCGCACCGGAGCACACGGTGCTGCACTGCTATTCCTCCGACGCTGACACCGCACGGCGCTGCCTGGATCGCGGGCTGGTGCTGAGCTACAGCGGGACGGTGACCTTCGCCAACGCGCGGGCCACGGCGCAGGCGGCAGCCATCACCCCGCTGGACCAGATGCTGGTGGAGACCGACGCACCGTTCCTCACCCCGACACCGTTCCGGGGACGGCCGAACGCGCCGTACCTCACGCCGTACACGATTCGGGCGCTGGCCGAACTGACCGGCACCGACCTGGCCACCCTCTGTGAGAACCTCACCGCCACGGCGGAGCGGGTCTTCGGACCCTGGCACTAGCGCTCACCTCGATGGAGGCCGACGCTCGGTGGGTCTCTTGATTTGGTTACAGCTGGGGTAGTGCTGAGCCGGATCAGTTGACCTATGGGCAATCCCGACGTATGCCTGAGGCATGGGTCGGTTCATCGCGGTGCTGCTGTTCGTGGCGTTGCTCGTACCCGCGGTGTTCGTGGGGCGCGCCTGGTCGCATGCCGCGGTACGTCGCGAGGTGTCCAACGGCGCGCTGAGTCTGACGCTGCCGACCAGCGAGGCAGAGCGAGCCATGCGGATCCAGGCGCAGCGGGCTCGGCTCTGGCGGCTGGCCGGACTGGCCGCGGCCCTGATCGGCTCGGTGGCCGCCCTGGTCATGTTCGCCGAGCGCGCGGTCTTCCTGTGGCCCGGCTTGGTGGTCGGCGGGCTGCTGGCCGGAGTCCTGTTGGGAGAGCTGACCCGCCTACGACCGGACTGGGAAACTCGGGCCTCTGCTCGGCGTCCGCAGTCGGAGTTCATCGACCGGGCGCTGCCATGGATCGGTCGGCTTGCCGCACTGGGACTGGTCGCCTTCGGTTGGCTGGCCATGGGTGCGGAGTGGACGCTGGAGATCCGGATTGCAGCCGGCGTGGCGGTGGGCGGCTGGTTGATGGTCGAGTTCAGCCTCGAACGGCTGGCCCGCCGCGCGGGACCCAGGGGCTCCGAGGACATTCCGGTCGATGACGCTCTTCGGATCAACAGTGCCCACGTGGCGGTCGGGGCCGGCAGCATCCTCACCCTGCTTGTTCTCTCGGGGCTCCTGTTCGTCGCCGGCGTGGCCATCGGGAACTCGGCATCCGGGGCAGATCTCGCCCCGGTGGCGTTGATCGCCGGTGGCTTCGGGGCGCTGGTGGGGGCCATGGTCGTGGGCGCCTACCTGGTGAAGTGGCTGACTCCGGTGCGCTGGGCAGAAGCCGCATGGGGGACGTCGCGGCGGGGCTGAATCGCTCATCCCGTAGACCCCGCACCCCCATGAGTGGTTGTCAGGGCAGGCCGTCCGTTATCGTGTTGTAATAACGCCGGGGTGGGGAAGCCCCAGGGACTTCGATTGAAGCACCATGGAATCGCTGTGCAGCCGTCATCAGGTGCGCCGGTCGCCGCCGAAAGTTGGCGGTGTTTCCCCTGCTCGGACCGCCGGACCAGAGAGCTTGCCAGGATTTGATAGTGCGTCGTTCCATCAAAATTGCTTTGTTCACCCTCGTCATCGCCGGACTGCTCGGCGGCTCGCTCGCCTGGGCCGGTTTGTCTAAGACCGTCACGGTGTCCGTCGATGGGGAGCTGCGAAACGTCTCCACCCTCGCCTCCACCGTGCAGGGCGCGCTGGACACCGCCGACCTGGATGTCGGTGAACACGACGTGCTCGTGCCGGATGCTGACACGTCCATCCAGGACGGTTCGAGCATCGCCCTGCAGCGTGGCCGCCCGCTGACCCTCACGGTGGACGGCGTGACCCGCGAGGTCTACACCACGGCCCGCTCGGTGGATGAAGCACTCGACCAACTCGGCTACCGACAGGCCCAACTCGAAGTCTCGGCCTCACGCAGCGCCCGGGTCCCGCTCGATGGCATGGATCTCACGATCAACACGCCACGCGAAATCATCCTGACCATCGACGGGCGTACCCGCCCGGTGATGACGACCGCGACCGACGTCGCTGAGTTCATCCAGGAGCAGAGCCTTGCGGTCGGCGCCAACGACTGGACCTCGCTGTACCGGACTCAGCGACTTGCCGACCAGATGCGGCTGCACATCGTTCGGGTGACCTTCAGCGACCTCGCCGTCGTCGAGCCGCTGCCCTTCCCGGTGACCGACACGCCGGACGACACCCTGTTCGAAGGCGAACGTGAGGTGGACACACCCGGAGTCCTGGGTGAGCGTTTCGTCAACTACCGCATCACCGCGCACGACGGCGTCGAAGTGGTCCGCCACGCAGTCGCCATCCGCACGATCTCTGCGCCGGTCGGCGAAGTTGCCCGAGTCGGCACCAAGCCTCGCCCTGCCCCCCCGGAGACCAGGACCCGGGGTGGCGACGGTGACGATGACGGCGGTGGCGGCGGCAACACCGGAGCGACTCCACCACCGTCCAGCGGTTCGCTGAACTGGGACGCCCTGGCCGAATGCGAGTCCGGTGGGAACTGGGCGATCAACACCGGCAACGGTTACTACGGCGGCCTGCAGTACGACCAGCAGACCTGGCTGGCCAATGGAGGCGGGGCCTACGCGCCGCTGCCCCATCAGGCCACTCGGGAACAACAGATCGCAGTCGGAGAGACCACCTACGCCGAGCGCGGTGATTCGCCGTGGCCCACGTGCGGGTACCACCTCTACGACTGAGGTCCGAGTCCGCACCGGACTGACGCGTGCGCTGCACCGCGGTGGCGCCGTACCCGAGCGTCCCTGCGTACGGTCCTGACATGGCGCAGTTCTTGGGACCGGCGGCGATCCGAGAGATCGCCGCCACCCTCGATCTGCGGCCAACGAAGTCACTGGGACAGAACTTCCTGCACGACCCGAACACGATCCGAAAGATCGTCCGGGTAGCTGGAGTGGGGGCCGGGGACGTCGTCCTCGAGGTCGGGCCGGGCCTGGGTTCCCTGACCCTGGGACTGCTGCACGCGGGCGCTCGGGTGGTGGCTGTTGAAGTGGATGCTCGCCTCGCCCGAGCGCTGCCGGAGACGATCGGCGCCCGGGCGCCGGAGGCCAGCGACCGACTGCGGGTACTCACGTCCGATGCCCTGTCCCTGACCTCACTTCCGGAGGCACCGACCGCCCTGGTCGCCAACCTGCCGTACAACGTCTCCGTTCCGGTGCTGCTGACGCTCCTGGAAAGGTTCCCGTCCCTGCAGCGCGGGCTGGTGCTGGTCCAGTCCGAGGTGGCCGAGCGGCTCGCCGCGCAGCCGGGGAGCCCGGCCTACGGCGTGCCGTCGGTCAAGGCCGCCTGGTACGCCGAGGTCCACCGGGCGGGACCGATCAGCCGTCAGGTGTTCTGGCCGGTCCCGCGGGTCGACTCCGGCCTGGTCTCCTTTCGTCGCCGACCCAGCCCGACGTCAGCCCTGCGAGATCAGGTCTTCGCCGTCATCGATGCGGCCTTCGCCACCCGACGCAAGGGTCTGCGGGCAGCGCTGGCCGGGTGGGCCGGCAGCCCCAGTGCCGCTGAAGCGATCCTCCTAGCCGCCGGCATCGATCCGCTGACCCGCGGGGAACAGCTCGGGATCACGGAATACGCCCGGATAGCTGCGGCCGGGTCGGCGCCGTGACATCCAGGGCGGCGACTTCGATCGCGGTTCGGGCGCCGGCGAAACTCAATCTTTTCCTGGCAGTCGGGCCCCCCGCCGAGGACGGCTACCACGCCCTCACCACCGTGTTCCTGGCGGTCAGCATGTTCGACACGGTGACGGTCTCCCACGTCCGAGCTCGGACCGGGTTGAGGCTGGCGGTGAGCGGACCGGACAGCGCTGCGGTACCAGCCGACGCCAGCAATCTGGCCTGGCGCGCGGCGGTCCTGCTGGCGCAACGATCCGGCATCGATGCCGATGCCGACATCGCCATCGACAAGCAGATTCCGGTGGCGGCGGGACTGGCCGGTGGCAGCGCGGATGCCGCCGCCACGCTGGTCGCTCTGGACGGGCTGTGGGGGACGGCGCTGGACCGGGGGCAGCTGGCCGAATTGGCCGCCGAACTCGGCAGCGACGTCCCATTCTCCCTGCACGGTCACGTGGCGCTCGGGACCGGTCGCGGAGATCGGCTCAGTGCCGTACTCGCCCGAGGACGTACCGACTGGGTGCTCGGGATCGCGCGTACGGGGTTGTCCACTCCGGTCGTATACGCCGAATTGGACCGATTGCGGGCACAGCGGGACCTGCCGAGTGACGGGGACCCCGCCGGGGTCTTGACTGCACTGCGCCAAGGCGACCCGGAACTGCTCAGCGGGGCCCTGACCAACGACCTGGCGGTTGCCGCGTTGTCTCTGCGCCCGGACCTGCGTCGCGCGCTACGCGTTGGCGAGGAGGCCGGCGCCCTGGGTCAGCTGATCAGCGGCTCAGGACCCACCGTCGCCTATCTCGCCCGGGATGCCGAACACGCGATCACGGTGGCCGCCCGACTGTCGGCGGAAGGATTGTTCGCCAGCGTGCGGGTCGCCAGCGGCCCGGCACCGGGGGCTCGATTCGCCCGCTCGGCACGCTGACTCCACGTATCGGAGTTAGTCCACAGCCGCGCCGGCTTGTCCACACTGGATCGTCTCCGCGGCGTCTGCTGGCCTGGCCCACCTAGGTTCGGGACCAGTCACAGCAGCCCTGAATCGGCAGCGGCGCTGCATCGTCGCGAGCGTGAGGTGGGAGGTGAGTCGATGCCCGGACCCGAGTTCGATCCGCAGGACACCCGAGCCGAGCCGATGCGCATCCGCGAACAGGCGCAGGGCTTTGCCCGGGTCAGCGGCCAGCTGACCGGTCAGCAGGATTCGCTGTCCTTTGTGCTGCGCTCGCTTGCCTCGTCCTGCTCCGACGTGCTGCATCCACTCATCCACGATCGGATCGGTGAGCAGTTCTCCACCTTGCATGACGTTGTCGGGGCGATGCTCTTCGCCGAGCAGGTCACCCTTTGCTGGGCCGAGGAGGTGGTCGCGTTCAAACAGCAGCGCGACGAACTCGTGCAACGCTGGGAATCCGCCTGCGCCAACGGTTTCTGGATCACTCGGGCGCCGGGCTACGACAACATCGAGCCGGAGATGCGCGAGACGTTGTACGACGACGCCAGGTGGCGGGTCTGGACGGAGCTGACTGCACAGGCTGAAGTGGCCTACGCAGCGCTCAGTCTCGCCGCCGAGGACCGTGGGCGGCAGTTCAGCGACGGACCGACCGTGGCGAACGTGCTGGCGGTGATGGCCTCTGCGCCGGGAGGCGGAGCCGGGATGGCGATCGTCTACCCCGAGGTGCCGGTCACCGGGCCGCGCTACGGGCTGCCCCGGGAGTACTGGGGGATGACCGCAGCACAAGTCGTACGAGCCACCGAAGACGATCCCGAGCTTGCCGCGCTACTGGCTATTCGGCGCCCTGACATCGACTCAGCTGACCCTTTCGAGGCCGCGCTGGCACGTGCCTCCGTCGTGGCGGGAATGCAGCCTGGCGCGGGATCGGACTACGGCGCGGCCAGTTCCGAGCAGGCGGCGGCGGTGGCTCAGGCACTGGTCGGCATCCCGCCGGAGTCCCTTGCGATGCTCGCGGCGCTCTTCCCCGCGGTGGTCGGCAACATGAACGGGATGCCCTTCGAGAACCGGATCGCTGCAAATCGGATCCGCGTTGCCGACGCTCTGCACCAGACCAGAGCGCAGCGCCCCCAGGAAGCGGTGCAGGCTGGCGCCGATGAACCCCCGCCGGTTGGGTCCGAGGGCGGTTACGATCCGAAACGCGAGGAGGCCCGGCTGAGGTTGATTGATCTTGACGGGCAGATCGAGCAGTACGAGCTACTGCTCGACGAGCCCACCATCGACTACGGGAATCACGCGGGGCCCGCCGTGGCCGGACTATCGAGGCCGAAAGGATCTCTATTTCGACCCGAGTGGGGACCGAGCGTGGGCCGAAATCGTCGGCACGGTCACTGCCCAGTCCGACGCCGTAGGGGTTCTGGTGCCGGGCGTCGGCACCGACTCGGCGGATATGTGGAACTCGTCCAACACAGTCACCACATTCGTCGAACAGGCAGCGCGCGAGGGGGAACAGCTCGCGATGATCGTCTGGGCCGGAGGCGATTTTCCGGACGGCGTCCTCGACGCCATCACCGACGACGATGCCGCGGAACTGGTTGAACCTTTGGTCGACTTCAGCTATGCCCTCCAGCAGGAGATCGACGATCAGGGGCCCGGCGTCGAGGTCCCGGTCACGGTGATCGGGCACTCCTACGGTGGCCTCGCTGTGGCCACGTCCGCCCGGACCGGGCTGTCTGCTGACAACCTGCTGTTTGTGAACTCGCCGGGAATCGGTGGTGGTGTCGGGCCGATGGGTATCGAAGTCCCAGCTGATCTGGCTGAGTATCAGGCCTTCGCCATGAAGTCCCCCTGGGATCCGGTGCCTTATGGCGGTTCGGTTCTTCACGGACTTCCGGCGACCGCCCCGGAGTCGGTCGTCGGGTTGGACACCGGTACCTACGCCGACGGCACTCAGATCAACGGCCTGTCAGGGCACAGCGGCGTGTTCGAGGTGGGTTCCACCGCGTGGGAGAACATGCTGGCTGTGCTGACGGGGGGCCAGTCCTGGTGGACTGAGCGCAGACCCCGAACCGCGCGGCTGGACCGCGGCTCAGTCGCGGTCGGCCGCGGACAACCGGGGCTTGCTCTCCAGATGTGAGAGACCGTTCCACGCGAGATTGACCAGGTGCGCTGCCACTTCCTGCTTCTCGGGCTTGCGCACCTCGAGCCACCATTGCCCGGTCAGGGCGACCATGCCGACCAACGCCTGGCTGTAGAGACCGGCCAGTTTGGTTTCGACCCCACGCGAGGTGAACTGGCCTTCCAGGATGTACTCCACCTGAGTGGCGATCTCGGAGATCAGCGAGGAGAAGGTGCCGGTCGTGCTGGCTACCGGCGAATCCCGGATCAGGATCCGGAAGCCGTCGGTCTCGTCCTCGATGTAGTCCAGCAGTACGAAGGCAGCCTGCTCGAGCAACTCCCGAGGGTTCTCGCCCTGCAGCGCAGAGGTGAAGCTTCCGAGCAGCCGCTGCATCTCCCGATCGACCACGACGGCGTAGAGCCCCTCCTTGCCGCCGAAGTGCTCGTACACGACGGGCTTGCTGACCTTGGCTCGGGCGGCGATCTCTTCGATGGAGGTGGCCTCGAAACCACGCTCGGCGAACAGCGCCCGCCCCACGTCGAGCAGTTGCTGGCGTCGCTGCGCTCCGGTCATCCGCACCCGCCCCGCAGCGCTACTCACGGGCTTGACGGTGCTACCCGCTTGATCGCCAGCCTTACTGGGTCCGGCCAACGCACGTCGCGAACCCAGCCGAACCGCTCGAACAGCCAGATCAGCCGGGCGGAGGAATCGATCTGACCCGGCAGCACGCCGTGCCGGGCACAAGTCGGGTCCGCATGGTGCAGGTTGTGCCAGGACTCGCCCATGGACAGGATCGCCAGCGGCCAGACGTTTGCCGACTTGTCGCGAGCGAAGAAGGGACGAGACCCCACCGTGTGACAGATCGAGTTGATCGACCAGGTCACGTGGTGCAGCACGGCGACCCGCACGAGTCCGCCCCAGAAGAAGCCGGACAGTGCACCCGCCCACGACATCGTGATGAGCCCGCCCAGCACAGCCGGCAGGGCCAGGCCCAAAAAGGCCCACAGAATGAACCACGCTCCGGTTCGACGCACCACCGAGTCCGTGAGCAGATCCGGCGCATAACGGGCGGGATTGGTCTGGTTGCGGTCGAAGAGCCATCCGATGTGGGCATGGAAGAGCCCCTTGGTCAGCGCGCGCAGACTGGACCCGTACCGCCAGGGGGAATGCGGGTCGCCTTCCCGGTCACTGAACGCGTGATGGCGCCGATGGTCGGCCACCCATTGGGTGACCGGCCCCTGGATGGCCATCGACCCGGCGACCACCAGGGCCGCACGCAGCGGGGCGACCGCCTTGAACGAACCGTGGGTGAAGTGCCGGTGGAAACCCACCGTGATGCCGTGTCCGGTGAGGGCGAACATCGCCACCAGCAGCCCGACATCCAGCCAGTCCAGCCCCCAACCCCACATGAGCGGTACGGCGGCCAGCAGGGCGAGGAACGGGACGATGACGAAGACGTAGAGGACCGCCTGTTCCCAGAAGCCCTTGCTCTTGCTGTAGATCGGTATGCCGCGAGCACCGACCGCAGCGGCAGCGGGTGGGGCCGGGGGAGCAGGGATGGTCATGTCCCTACGCTACCGTAAGTTACGCAACCGTAGGTGCACCCGACGGCGGCAATCGGGCCGGCCGGTTCGGTCGGCCGGGCTGGCCCGACACCTCGGACGGCAAGCCAACTAGGCTCGACCCCGCCGGAGTTGATGGGGGATGGGGTAATCGGCAGCCCGCCGGCCTTTGGAGCCGTGCAGTCTCGGTTCGAGTCCGAGTCCCCCAGCCATATCGCCGGCCTAGCTGGTGTGCAACGACATCGATTCGGAGGGGATCGCGAGTGAGTTCGTCGGGTCTGTCCGCAGTCGTGGTCCTGGCCGCTGGAATCGGTAGCCGGATGGCATCGGCGACCCCCAAGGTTCTGCACGAGATCGGCGGACGGAGCCTGTTAGGCCACGTCCTCGCCGCGGCCGCACCGTTGCGGGCCGCTCAACACCTCGTCGTCGTCGGAGCCGGCCGCGACGTCGTCGCCGCGCATGTTGCCGGCATCGCCCCGGACGCTGAAACGGTGGTCCAGGCCGATCAGCTGGGATCCGGCCACGCGACCGCGCTGGCCCTGGAGCAGGTACGCAAGCCCGGGCCGGTGCTGATCCTCAACGGGGACGTACCGCTGCTCACGCCGGGTACGTTGTCCGACCTGGTGGCCACCCATGCGAGCGCGCAGGCGGCCCTGACGGTCCTGACCGCGCGAGTGGACGACGCGCACGGGTTGGGCCGGATCCTGCGGGACAGCTCCGGTGCCCCGGTCGGAATCGTCGAACACCGCGATGCCGCTCCGGATCAGTTGGCTATCGACGAGGTCAACGCGGGTGCCTACGTCGCCGACGGTGCTGCCCTGGCCTCGGCGCTGGAGCGGTTGCGGACGGGCAACGCCCAAGGCGAGCAGTACCTCACCGACGCGGTTGCGCTGTTCGTCTCGGACGGGAGAACCGTCGCCGCGCACATAGCAGCCGATCCGAGCGATGTCCTCGGCTGCAACGACCGCATCGAACTGGCCGCCCGCGGTCGCATCCTGAATGACCGGGTCCTGCGGCGACACATGGCCGCCGGTGTCACGATCGTCGATCCGGCGAGCACCTGGATCGACGTCACGGTCGAGATCAGCCGCGATGTCAGGCTGCTGCCCGGCAGCCAACTGCATGGGTCCACCTCGATCGCCGAACGCGCCATCCTCGGCCCGGACACCACGTTGACCGACTGCGTCGTCGGAGAAGGCGCGACGGTTGTCCGTACGCACGGCACCCAAGCCGTGATCGGACCAGGAGCCAGCGTCGGCCCGTATACCTACCTCCGGCCCGGCACTCGGCTGGGCCCGGCCGCCAAGGCCGGTGCCTTCGTCGAGATCAAGAACGCCGATGTCGGGAAGGGCAGCAAGATTCCGCACCTTTCCTATGTCGGTGATGCCACGATCGGTGAGCACAGCAACATCGGCGCAGCCACGGTGTTCGTCAACTACGACGGGATCGCCAAGCACCGCACAACGATCGGCAGTCATGCGCGTACGGGCGCGGACAACATGTTCGTCGCGCCGGTGTCGGTCGGCGACGGTGCTTACACCGCGGCCGGATCGGTTATCACCGAAGATGTGCCCCCGGGAGCCATGGGAGTGTCCAGGGCACGGCAACGCAACATCGCCGGTTGGGTACGCCTGCAACGGCCGGGAACGCCGGCCGCCGAAGCGGCTCGAGCGGCCGCCCCGGAGGAATCGGAGCCAGGATCAGAAATGCCGGAGCAGGGCGGACAGGAGTAAGCATGAGCGCGATCCGACAGCAGACCCACAAGAGCTTGATGCTGTTGTCCGGCAGGGCATTTCCCGAACTGGCCATCGACATCGCCGAGCGTCTGGGTGCGACGCCAACGCCCGTCACGAGTTACGAGTTCGCCAACGGTGAGCTCTATGTGCGCTTCGACGAGTCCGTACGCGGCAGCGACGCGTTCATCATCCAGAGCCACACCGCCCCGATCAACACCTGGTTGATGGAGCAGCTGATCATGGTCGACGCAGCGAAGCGGGCCTCGGCCAAGCGGATCACCGTCGTTGCGCCATTCTTTCCGTACGCCAGGCAGGACAAGAAACACCGCGGACGCGAACCGATCTCAGCCAGGTTGGTAGCCGACATGTTCCATGCGGCCGGCGCCGATCGGTTGATGGTCGTCGACCTGCACACTGCCCAGATCCAGGGATTCTTCGACGGGCCGGTTGACCACCTGTTCGCCCTGTCCCTGCTCGTCGAGCACGTCCGAAACCGCTGGCAGGGCAAGGACATCACTGTGGTATCGCCGGACTCGGGCCGAGTGCGGGTCGCCGAACGCTGGACCGAACGGCTCGGCGGCGTACCGCTGGCCT
>Ga0136613_10001518_pt1 | contig 12037 bp, 11 predicted proteins | sample AntDrymUQ2722106_2_FD_106649 | JGI IMG/M metagenome (GOLD analysis project Ga0136613, IMG submission 106649) | Polar desert sand microbial communities from Dry Valleys, Antarctica - metaG UQ272 (21.06) | ecosystem: Environmental > Terrestrial > Soil > Desert | place: Antarctica: Dry Valley... | reverse complement strand
GAACGGTTCGGCAGATCAGTTCCTCGCTATACGCAGGCGGAGTCGGCCGCGGTCGCTGAGTTCTTGGGATTAGAGGATGCGCCCGCTTCGTGCACGCGGCGCTCGGCGCTCTCCTCGGGCGCTGAACTAACAACCGGGTCTAGACCGCCAGAAAGCCAGCCTCTGCCGCCACGTGCCCCCTTTGCAGGTACGTGCTAGCTCCGAAGGAACCTTTCGCGGGTTCCGTTCCGCTCGACAGCTCGCGGTAGTGGGTCAGTTTGACCGTCCGGCATAGAGTTGCAAGCTGTGCGGCTGCTGCTCGGCATCCTCATCGGCCTCGCGCTCGCCTTGATCGTGTTCTACGTCCTGGTCAGCGCCAACGCGAGCTAGGCGTGGCACTCCCTCGTCTACCTCGAGCACGGGCCGATCTCCACGTTCCCCCTGTTTGAGTTCGGGGCGAGCTTCGCTGCGCTTGTGGAGCAGATTCGGACGGACTCTCCCTCGGAGGGAGTTGAACTTCTTGACAGGAGAACATACGTTCGTGTAGAACATCTGTTCCCATGGTCGGGTGCGTATCGATTTCGGTCTTCCCCCTGCGGGCAGCGCTCCGGCATCGGCCCGAGGTCCGTGGGCGGCCTGCAGCACTTGCGCCCGAGGCCGGCGAACAGCCCCTCATCGGGCCCTGCACCGCGGTCGCTGAGGCCGCTGGGGCTAAGGCCGGGATGCGCCTCTCGGAGGCGCTCGCCACCTGCCCCGACCTCATCCTCGTCGAGCAGGATCAGGCCGGGGTGGAGGAAGAGTGGGAGCGGGTCCTCGGGCGGCTCGAGGACGCGGGGTTTGCGATCGAGTCGTCCGAGCCCGGTTGCGCCTACTTCGAGACCTCCGGCCTCGAACGGCTCGCCGGCGGGCTCGATGCGACGCTCAAGCGGGCGCTCAAGGCGGTTGGGCCTGCGCTCGAGCCACGGCTCGGCGCGGCCTCCAGGCGCTTCACGGCGCTTGCCGCGGCGAGTGTGGCGCCTCCGCACGGGATCGTGGTCGTGGACGATGACGAGAGCTCGCTCTTCCTGGAGCCGCTTCCCCTCGACCTGCTCTCACTGACTCCCGAGCGCCGCCGCGAGCTCTCCGACCTCGGGATCCGGAGACTCGGCGAGCTGGCAGGGCTTCCCGGGGCGTCGGTCGCCGACCGCCTGAGGCGCGACGGCGAGGAGGCATGGCAGATCGTCAGCGGAGCGGAAGGAGGCCGGATCGAGGGTCGCCGGGCTCCGTCCGAGATCGCCGAGGAGCTCGAGTTCCCGGAGGCGGTGGCGAACGAGCAGACTCTTGCGCGGGCGCTCACGGCGCTCCTCGATCGTGTCCTTGCACGACCCGAGCGGGGCGGGCGCATCCCACGCCGCCTGGCCGTCTCCGCCCGCCTGGTCGGGGGCGGCTCGTGGCGGCGCTCGCTCACCCTGCGGGAGCCGTCCGCCGAGGCCGACCGGCTGCGTGTCGCCCTGACGCCCAAGCTCGCCGAGGTGAGCGCGCCCGTGCTCGCTCTCCGCCTCGAGCTCGGCGAGCTGACCGACTCCGTCGGGACGCAGGCGGAGATGGTTCGCGTGCGCGGAAGCCGCCTGCGCGACCGGCTCCGCGAAGGCCTCCGCCAGGCCCGGGTGGGAGTGGGGCTGGACGCCGTCTGCAGTGTTGTCGAGGTGGCTCCGTGGTCGCGGATTCCCGAAAGCAGGGCGATTCTCGTTCCGCGCGACGACTGAATGAGCCGCAGCGGACGCTCGTCGTGACGCGAGGCGTCGGCCGTGGCTTGCAGCCGGTCAGCGTGAACCGGCAGGCGGTCGCTCGCGTGCGGGAGGAGTGGCGAGTCGTCGATCGCTGGTGGACGGAGGAGCCCGTGCGGCGGCGCTACTTCGACCTCGTGCTCGAGACGGGCCGAAACGCGGTCGTCTTTCAGGACGAAGCGGGCGGCGGCTGGTTCACGCAGCGGGGCGCCTAGAGCACGTGCACGTCGTGCTTCATGGCGATCGCCGCGAGGAGCTCGGGGTCGGGAGGCCCGTCGCCGGGGGCAGCTGCGATCTCGCGCAGGTACCGGTCGAGCCCGCCGGGAACGCTCAGGTTGAGGACGCGCACGGGGGCGCCGCTTCGGTTGGTGAGCGTGTGCGGGGCTCCGGGCGGCGCGAGGGCGTAGCCGCCGGCCGGGACGTCGTGGGACTGCTCGCCCACTCGGACGGTCAGGGTTCCCTCGAGCACGTAGAAAGAATCGGCCAGCGTCTCGTGGAGGTGGAGCGGGGGCCCGGGGAAGCCCGGCGCGAGCCAGAGCTCCGCGAGCGAGTAGGTCCCGTCGCCGTCCGTCACCTCGGCCCTGAAGACCGCGGTGCTCGGGCCCATGGCGATCGAGTCGCCTTCGCCCGGCTCGCGCACGACGACGTCGGCGGCCGGGCGGCCTCCGTCGTCCGGAGGGTCGAAGGAGTCGAAGTGCTCCTCCTCGTCGGGCTGGTCGCGCCGCTGGCGCAGCACCTCGTGGAAGTTCGCGCTCGGGGCATGGATGTTCAGGAAGCGCGCCTCGTCCGGGCCGTCGTTCCAGAACGTGTGCACGGTCCCGGCCGGGACGAGGACGTGGGTGCCCCCTTCGCCGCGCGAACGGGTGCGCTCCCGGCCGTACTCGAAGGTGAGGGTGCCCGCGAGGACGTAGAAGGCGTCCGCGTGCTCCCAGTGGACGTGCGGGTCGGGGCCGCGCTCCCCGGGGGCGTAGCGCGACTCGGTCAGGGCGAGGAGATCGATCCCTGCCTTGATCACGACGGAGCGCTCCGGCCTCTCGGTGATGACGTCGCCTTGGCCCGGCTCGAGGACGACGGCTTCCACGGCGAGAACGCTAGCCGTCCTGCTCCGGGCCTCGCGCGTGATGCTGGACCCCCAGGGGCCTTCGGCCCCTCGCCCCCCTGCTTTCAGCTTAGGGCGGAAGTTCGCGCGTGTGGTGCGCGGACTGCGTCGAGGGTGTGACCAAGGCGTGTCGACTTCGACGCCGTACGTCGAGCTCCACTGCCATTCGGCCTACTCGTTCCTCGACGGCGCCTCCCGCCCGGAGGAGCTCGTCCTCGCCGCGGGTGAGCTCGGCTATCCCGCGCTCGCGCTGACCGACCACGAAGGCGTCTATGGCTCGCTCGAGTTCGCGCACGCGGCCAAGGCCTTCGGCGTCCGCCCGATCACGGGGGCCGAGGTGACGCTCTCGGACGGCTGCCACGTGACGCTCCTCGTCGAGACGCCCGTCGGCTACGCCAACCTCTGCCGCCTCCTGACGGCTGCGCATGCGCGCAAGCGGCTCGAGCCGCGGCTCGACCAGGAGGTGCTCGAAGCCGCGAACGAGGGGCTCGTCTGCCTCTCCGGCTGCGCGCGCCATGGCCTTGCCGTCCACAACCCGAACGGCGCGGCCCGGCTTGCGCGCGCCTTCGCCCCCGAGCGCTTCTACGTCGAGCTGCAGCGCCCGCTCCTCCGCGGCGACTCGCGGCGAAACTCGGCCCTCCGCCACTTCGCCGAGGCGCTCGGCCTCCAGACGGTCGTCACGGGCGACGCGCACGCGCATGCTCCGGCGAGGACGGCGCTGCAGGACGTCCTCGTTGCGATCCGAAGCCGCACGTCGCTCGAGGGCTGCGAGCCCGATCGGCGCGGGAATGACGAGTGCGCGCTCCTTCCGCCCGACGAGGTCGCCGCCCGCTGGCCGGAGGACCGCGACGCCGTCGCTCGCTCCGCCGAGATCGCGGAGCGGCTCACCTTCGACCTGACGGCGGAGCTCGGCTACCGCTATCCGGACTTCTCCGACGGCTCCGACCCGGCGGACGTCCAGCTCGCCCGCGTCTGCCGCCGTGCGTTCGACGAGCGATACCGCCACGCGCCGCGCAGGCTCCGCGACCGCGCCGACCAGCGCCTGCGCGAGGAGCTCGGCCTGATCGGGGAGCTCGGGCTCTCGGGCTTCTTCCTCCTGCACTGGGAGGTGCTCGAGCTGGCGCGCGAGGTCGCGCTCGAGGTGCGCGGCCTGGGCTCGCCGCGCCACCTGCTCCCGCCCGGACGCGGCCGCGGAAGCTCGGTGGGCTCGATCGTCTGCTACCTGACGGGGCTCTCGCACGTAGACCCCGTCTCGGCCGACCTCGCGATCGGCCGGTTCCTGAACCGCGAGCTCGTCTCTGTCCCGGACATCGACCTCGATTTCCCGCGGGACATCCGCGAGAAGCTGATCGTCGCCGTCTGTGACCGCTACGGCCGGGAGCACTCGGCGCTCGTCGCGAGCTTTGCGACCTATCGGGCCCGCGGTGCGATCCGCGACGTCGGCAAGGCGCTCGGCCTCCCGGCCGCCGAGCTCGAGCGCCTCGCCCGGATCTCCGACGGCTGGAACGCCAAGCGAGTCGCCGAGGAGATGGAGCTCCTGCCCGAATCCGAGCGGCGGCGCCAGTCGCCGCGCTGGCAGGCCTTCGCCGAGCTCTGCGGCGAGATCGCCGGCCTGCCACGTCACATCTCCCAGCACCCGGGTGGGATGGTCATCTCGACGCGGCCGCTCTCCGAGCTCGTGCCGATCGAGCTCGCGGCGATGGAGGGCCGCCAGCTCTGCCAGTGGGACAAGGACTCCTGCTCGGACGCGGGCTTTCTGAAGATCGACCTGCTCGGCCTGGGGATGCTCTCGGCGGTCGAGGAGTGCGTCGACCAGATCGTGCGGCTGCGCGGCGAGACGATCGACCTCTCGCGCATCCCGCTCGACGATCCCGGGGTCTACAAGGAGATCCAGGCGGCGGACACCGTCGGCCTCTTCCAGATCGAGAGCCGCGCGCAGATGCAGAGCCTCCTCCGCACGCGGCCCGAGAACCTCGACGACCTGACGGTGCAGGTCGCGCTCGTCCGGCCAGGTCCGATCCAGGGGAAGGCCGTCCATCCGTACGTCGAGCGGCGCCAGCGAAAGCGCGAGGACCCGGACTTCGTCCCGCCCTACGATCATCCGCTCCTCGCGGAGTGCCTGCGCGACACGCTCGGCGCGATCATTTTCCAGGAGCAGGTGCTGGACGTGGCTGTCGCTCTCGCCGGGTTCAGCGTGGGGGAGGCCGAGGGCCTGCGCCGCGCGATGAGCCGGAAGCGAAGCCAGGCCGCGATCGAGGCCTACCGCGAGCGATTCGTCGAGGGGGCGGCCGCCAAGGGCGTTCCTCGTGAGACGGCCGAGCTCGTCTTCGGGAAGGTCAACGGCTTCGCGGCCTTCGGCTTCCCCAAGTCGCATGCCGCGGCGTTCGCGCTGCTCGCCTACCAGTCGGCATGGCTTCGGCACCGCTATCCGGCCGAGTTTCTCTGCGCGCTCCTGAACGCTCAGCCGATGGGCTTCTATCCGCCGGCGAGCCTGGTTCGGGACGCGCAGCGCCGGGGGGTGGAGGTGCGCCCCCCGGACGTCCAGGTCTCGGAGGCGAAGTGCCAGCTCGAGGGGGAGGCCGTGCGCGTCGGGCTCGCCTACATCCGGAGCCTCGGGGAGGAGCCCGCGAAGGCGCTGATCGAGGAGCGCGCGGCTCGGGGGCCGTTCACGGGGGTGCGGGATCTGGCCCAGCGCGCCCCGCTCGAGCGCCCGGGCCTCGAGGCGCTGGTCCTCTCGGGCGCGTGCGACTCGTTCGGCTGGCCGCGCCGCCAGCTCCTCTGGCGCCTCGGGCTCGCGCCGCGCTCGGTCTCGGTCGGCGCGGGCGGGGCGGAGCGCCAGCTCGCCCTGCCGCTCGACCCGACCACCCACGTCCCCGACCTACCGAGCGAGACGACCTGGGAGCGAATGCTGGCCGACTACCGAACGACGAGCCTCTCGGTCGGGACGCACCCGCTCGACCTGCTGCGCCCGCATCTGCCGCCCGAGGTCGTCCGCTCGAGCGACCTCTCCGAGCTCGAGCACGGGGCGCGGGTCGCGATCGCCGGGCTCGTGGTCGCGCGCCAGCGCCCGGCGACGGCGAACGGAGTCGTCTTCATGCTGATCGAGGACGAGCATGGGCAGGTCAACCTGATCGTCCCGCCGGCGGTCTACGACCGGTTCCGGGCCGTCGTTCGCGGGGAGCCGCTGCTCCTCGCCCGCGGGCGCTTCGAGCGCTATGAGCGGAACCGGAACGTGCTCGTGGACGACCTCGCGTCGCTCGCGCCGCTGGCCCGCCGCGCGGCGAACGACGTCGAGGTGAACGCGGCCCTGCCGGGAGCCCACCATTTTGGACAGCGGTGATCCGGCACACAGTCGTGCGCGATCCGACCCATTCTGCGCACCACGCGAGCGCTTTCCAGAAATAGGATGAATCTCGAGCAGGGGGCGGGTCGGGACCCGTAAGTCAGACGCGCGCGCGGGAAGAGATGCGCGATCGCGTAGAGTCCCCGCCCGTGGGCCTCCTGGATTTCTTCCGCCGCCGCGGCGCGACCGATCCGCTCGACCCCGAGGCGAACGCGGGCGGGGGTGAGATGCCACCCGAGGAGCGCGCGCATGGCGCCGGCGTTCCCGCGGGCTCAGCGTCCGAAGGGCCTCCGGTCGGGATGAGCGATCCCGGCTCCATCACCGGCGACGATGCGCTTGAGGTCGCCGAGCGCGAGGAGGCCGGCGAGGCAGCCTCCGAGCCAGATCGCTAGGTCGCCAGGGCGGGTTAGAAACACCGCTGCCACCCACAAGTGCGAGGGGCCGCCGGGAAGGCGGCCCCGCAGGGAGGGAAAGCGAGCTCTACGCGGTGGCCAGGCTGCGCTTCGGCACGAGCGCCCGGCGGAGCCCCTTGACCGTCCAGCCTCCAACGGCGAGGGCGACGATCCCGAGGATCACGATCGAGAAAAAGAGCGTCTGCTTCATGACGCGCATCCTGGCCTAGCGCGCCGGCCGCCGGTATCGCGCCACCCTGCGTCTCGCAGTGCGGCCAGCCCCACCCCCGTTCCCTACGAGCGCAGGAACGCGAGCACTGCGAGCACCCGGCGGTGATCCTCGGATGCAGCCGGAAGCCGGAGCTTCGCGAAGATGCTCGTGACGTGCTTCTCGACGGCGCGCTCGGTGATCACGAGCCGCTCGGCGATTCCCGAGTTCGAGCGTCCCTCGGCCATCAGCTCGAGCACCTCCCGCTCGCGCGGGGTGAGCTGCGAGACGGGGTCGCTCCGGCGCCCGACGAGCTGGGAAACGACCGTCGGGTCGAGCGCTGAGCCCCCCTCGGCCACGCGCCGAACGGCTGCCGCGAACTCCTTCACGTCCGAGACGCGGTCCTTCAGGAGGTACCCGACGCCCTCGGCGCTTTCCGCGAGAAGCTCGAGCGCGTAATCCGGCTCCACGTACTGCGAGAGGACGAGGACGCTCGTGCCCGGGTGCTTCTCCCGAATCTGCTTCGCGGCCTGGAGGCCTTCGTCCGTGTGCGTCGGCGGCATGCGGATGTCGACGACCGCCACGTCGGGGGAGTAGCTCCGCACCTTGAGCATGAGCTCGTCCAGGTTTCCCGCCTGGCCGACGACGTCGAAGCCCGACTCTTCGAGGATGCGCGCCACGCCCTCGCGCAGGAGGACGGAGTCGTCGGCGAGCACCACGCGCATGGCGCGAGTCTAGACATCGAGTGTGCGGATAATCCCCTCGTGGGTTACCGGATCGTCCCTGCCGCAGAGGTCGCAGGCATCGAGGAGCGCTGGTCGAGCGTGACCCAGGGCGTGTGGCCGGAGTACAACGTCCACGGCGACGTCTCGGGCGCGCTCTGGGACGCGTTCGTCGAGCGCTTCCCTGCGTTCCAGTTCGCCCTGCTCGACGAGGAGAGCGGCGACTTGGCCGGACGCGGGTATTCGATCCCGTGTGCGTGGGATGGCACGCCTGAGGGCCTGCCCGCCGGCTTCGACGGCCTGATGGAGGACGCCTTCGCCCTGCAGGACCAAGGAGGCGCGCCCAACACGCTCTCCGCCATGGCGATCGCGATCCGGCCCGAGCACCAGGGCAGGAAGCTCGCCCCGTTGATGATCGCGCAGATGCGGGCGATCGCCCGTGACCAAAGCCTTGGCGTGCTGATCGCGCCGCTTCGCCCAACCTGGAAGGAGCGCTATCCGCTCGCGCCGATCGAGCGCTACGCCTTCTGGACGCGCGACGACGGCGCCCCCTTCGATCCGTGGATCCGGCTCCACGTCCGTCTGGGAGCAGAGATCCTGCAGCCTGAGCCACGCTCACTGCGAATCACGGCCTCGGTCGCTGAATGGGAGACGTGGACTGGCCTTCCCTTCCCCGAGACGGGCACATACGTCTTCCCGCAAGGGCTCGCGCCGCTCGAGGTCGACCGCGAGGAGGAGGTCGGCCGCTACTGGGAGCCGAACGTCTGGGTGCGGCACTCGGTGAACTAGGAGGGATTGGCCGGAACGTCGCTCCTCGTCGGGGCGGCCAGCGTGCGCCCGGCGGCACATCTGCGTTTCGCCAAGCCCTCCTAGACCGGGATCTCGGCCCGGACCGTCGTGCCGCCGCCGGGACGGCTCTCGACCGCGAGCCGGCCGTCGAGCGCCTCGACGCGGTCGGCGAGGCCGCGCAGGCCTGACCCGGCGGCCGGGTCTGCGCCCCCGACGCCGTCGTCTGCCACCTCGACCACGGCCCGTCCGTTGTCGCGCGAGACGCGTACGGTCGCGGCGGAGGCCTGCGCGTACTTGGCGACGTTCGTGAGCGCCTCGGCGACGACGTAGTAGGCGGCCGCCTCGACGTTCTCGGGCAGCCGCTCCCCCGAGGCCTCGGCGAGCGTGACCGGGACAGGGGAGCGCGTCACGAGCGACTGCAGGGCGGGCTCGAGCCCCCGGTCGGTCAGGATCGCGGGGTGAATACCGCGGGCGAGCTCGCGGAGCTCCTCGAGCGCCCGCGAGAGCTCGTCGCTCGCCTGGCCGAGGAGCTGCTCAGCGCCGTCAGGGTCGGTCGTGATCTTCCCCTCCGCGAGCCGGAGAAAGAGCGAGATCGAGACGAGGCGCTGCTGCGCGCCGTCGTGCAGGTTTCGCTCCAGGCGCCGCCGCTCCGCGCTCGCCGCCTCGACGATGCGCGTGCGCGAGCTTCGGATCTCCTCCTCCTGGCGCTTGCGCTCGGTGATGTCCATCCCGGTGATGAGGAAGCGCGGCTCACCCGCCTCGTCCACGAGCGGCGTCACCCGCCAGGCGACGATGATCGGACGGCCGTCAACCGTCATCCAGCGCGTCTCGTTCTCGCCCGGGCGCTCTAGGAAGTCCTGCCGCACGCGCTCCCGCTCATCAGGCGCGACGAAGACCTCCCAGAAGACCTGGCCGTGGACGTCGTCGCCTTCCCCGAGACCGACGGTCTGCTCGAGCGAGCGGTTGAAGCGCACGATCCGTCCGTCCCCGTCCACCAGGCAGAAGAGGCTCGGAGCCGCCTGGAGGACGTCGCGCACGAAGTCGCGCTCGCGGGCGAGCTCGTCGAGGCGCCGGCGAAGCTCCTCCTGGAGGCGGCGTAGCTGCACCTCACTTCGCTTGCGGTCGCTGATGTCGCGGACGATCAGGAGGACCTCGTCAGGGCTCGACGCGACGATCCGCGCCTCGAAGTGACGGTTCAGCGGGCCGATGCGGAGCTGATACTCGACCGACTGCACGGAGCCCGGGCTGACCCGCTCGACGCAGCGCATAATCGCCTCCGCCGCGTCGGGCGGAAGGACGTCGTCGATGCTCTTTCCGATCAGCTCCTCGGGCGGCGCGGCCAGGTCTCGCTCGTTTCCCTGGTAGTCGAGATAGACCCCGTCCCGGGACATCCGGAACATCAGGTCGGGGACGGCCTCGAGGAGGGCGCGAAGACGACCCTCGGACTCGGCGAGGGCAGCAACGCGCTGCTCGTTCTCGAGCGCGAGGGCGGCCGCGGCGGCGATCGCGTCCAGGAGCTCGGGGTCGTCTCGAAGCGACTCGTCGTGGATGATCGCCGCGACGGGCTTCCCGCGGCGCTCGACCTTCGTCGCCCAGCGCCCGTCCGGCGCGCCGGGTTGAGGGAGTGGCTTCCCGTCCGCATCGACGTACCAGCTCGACTCGGGGATCCAGTAGGCGAGCTCGACGGAAGGGTCGCCGAGCGCACGTGCGATGGCGTCGCGGATGTCGCGCGACTCCCGCACCTCGCCGAGCTCGAGCACGAGGGCCCCCACGTTCGCGCGGGCGAGTCGCGTGCGCAGGAGGCCGACGGCGAACGAGAACGGGACGGTGAGAAGCGCAGCGAGGGCGGCCCAGACGAAGACCTCGTTCGCCCCGACCTCGAGGGCCTGGAGAAGGACGGCCGCGGCGAGGAGGAGGATCGTCGCGGCGAATGCGAGGTAGGCCGGCCCGAGCGTCCGGCGAAGCGGGGTCGTCGCGCGGCGCCAGCGGCGCACGAGAACCGTGATGGCGGCGGCGATCAGCACGAGCGCGCTTACCTGGAGCGTCGTCTCGATCGCTTCCGAAAGAGTCCCGCGATGCTCGAGCAGGAACGCGTTCTCGGGCGCGTTCAGGTGGGTCTGGCGCAGGTCGTTGACGAGCACCCAAATCGGACGCAGGAGGCCGGCGACCACAAAAGCGCCGGCGACGATCGCCTTGCTCGCGGCGTCCTCGAGGCGGCCGTTCGGGTAGGCCAGGATGAGGAGCGCGAAGAAGGCCCAGGGGAGGTCGTTCGTCGCCGTGCCGAACGAGAACACCACAGGGATGTTCGACTGGGTGAAGGAGCCGAGGAACCAGGCGAAGCCGGCGACGATCATGACCACGCCCATGCGGTTCTCGGGCCGGTGGTAGCGGGCGAGCAGGCCGCCGGCGACGAAGAGGAGGCCGCCGACCGTCATCAGGACGGCGTTCGCGGTGAGCGAGTCCCGGTGATCGGTGACGAGAATGAGCGCGAGAGCGTTTGCCGCCGCAACCAGGGCGACCGTCCAGATGACGACGACCGTCCGCAGGCTCACGCGATCAGGGTAGCGAGGGCACCCCCCGAGAGCTCAGCCTTGGGCACGAAGCCTCGCGCGCCGCTCTGGGCGATCAGCGGGCCGAAGTCGGATGCGTCCCGGCTCGAGGTGAGCACGACATCGGGCCTCGCGCCGTTTCGGGCCAGGAGCCGAGAGGTGACCTCGAACCCGTCGAAATCGGGAAGCTGCACGTCCAGGAGCACGATGTCCGGGGCGAGCTCGGCCGCGAGCCGCAGGCCCTCGACACCGTTCTCGGCCTCTCCGACGACCTCATATCCCTCGGCCTCGAGCAACGCCCTCGCCGTCCTCCGAAAGCTCGGATGGTCGTCGACGATCAGGACGCTGGTAGCCATCTGGTGAAAGCGTGGCAGAAGCCGGACAAAACCGCTGTACGGCTAGCCACACCTTTCACAGTCCCAGGCGTCTCTTGAGCCACAGTCCGTTCTGGACGGCGAAGCCCTCCCAGTCGTTGTTGAAGTAGACGAAGACGTCGCCCGCCGCACGCCATTTCTCGATGCGCGCGGCCCACTCGTCGAGCTCACTCTCGGAGTAGTTGCCGCGCCGGCCGCGAGCGCCGTAGTGGAAGCGCACGAACGTCCAAGCGTCGTGCGCTCATGCTGCTCCGACGGGTCGTCGCGCGTCGTCTCCGATCACGAGCGCGGCCCCGTGGGCGCTCACGAGCTCGTACACCTCCGGGACGAACCAGCTCGGCTCGCGAAACTCGAAGCAGTGGCGTCCCGGCGGGAGCAGCGTGAGCGTGGCCGCGAGCCGCTCGTCGTTTCGCTTGAACGTCGGCGGCAGCTGCCAGAGGACCGGCCCGAGCTTCGGAGAGCGAACGAGCGGGTCGAGTCGCTCGTAGAAGAGCTCGATCCCGCGCTCCACCTCCGTCAGCCGCTTGATGTGCGTCAGGTAGCGGCTCATCTTGACGGCGAAGAGAAAGCCCGGCGGCGACCCGTCGGCCCACCCGGCGACCGCCGAGCGCGTGGGCAGTCGGTAGAAGGTGTTGTTCACCTCGACCGTGTCGAAGAGCGTCGCGTAGTGCTCGAGCCACCGGCGGGGCGGGAGCCCCGGCGGATAGACGAGCCCGCGCCAGTCCTTGTAGTTCCAGCCGGAGCACCCGATGCGAACCTCCCCGGGCGGCCTCACTCGAGCTCGAGCGCGAACCGGGGGAGACGGCGGCGGACGTG
>Ga0136613_10001515_pt1 | contig 12049 bp, 8 predicted proteins | sample AntDrymUQ2722106_2_FD_106649 | JGI IMG/M metagenome (GOLD analysis project Ga0136613, IMG submission 106649) | Polar desert sand microbial communities from Dry Valleys, Antarctica - metaG UQ272 (21.06) | ecosystem: Environmental > Terrestrial > Soil > Desert | place: Antarctica: Dry Valley... | reverse complement strand
CCCGGTGACGCTGCGGAACCGCATCATCAAGGCCGCGACGTTCGAGGGCCGCTCCACCGACTGCAAGGTCAACGACGACCTCATCGCTTTCCATGTCGCGTACGCGCGCGGCGGGGTCGGCATGACGACCGTCGCCTACTGCGCGGTCTCGCGTGACGGGATGGGCACCTACAACGAGGTCGTCGTGACCGAAGACGCCGTCGCCGGGTTCGCCCGTCTCGCCGACGCGGTGCACGCCGAGGGCGCGGCCGTCTCCGCCCAGATCGGCCATGCCGGCGCGGTCGCCGCCACCACGACGAAGAAGGCGCTGTCGCCGTCGCCCGTGTTCAGCCCGCTGGCGATGAAGCGGACCCGCGCCGCCACCGTCGACGACCTGGTCCGCATCACCGGCGACTTCGCGGCCGCGGCCGTGCGGGTCGCCGACGCCGGTTTCGACGCGGTCGAGCTGCACCTCGGGCACGGCTACCTGCCGAGCGAGTTCCTCAGCTCCCGGATCAACCGTCGCACCGACGGCTACGGAGGTTCGCTCGAGAACCGAGCACGCTTCCCGAGAGAGGTCGCCCGCGCGGTGCGAGACGCGGTCGGCGACCGCCTGGCGGTCCTCGCCAAGCTCAACATGGCCGACGGGGTACCCGGCGGCCTGTGGCTCGACGAGAGCATCCCCGTCGCCCACATGCTCGAGGCTGACGGCGCGCTCGACGCCATCGAGCTGACCGGCGGCAGCTCGCTGCAGAACCCGATGTACCTGTTCCGGGGGGAGTCACCGACCACGGAGATGGCCGCGACCATGCCGAAGCTGATCCGGCCGGCGTTCAAGCTCCTCGGCAAGCGGTTCCTGCCCGAGTACCCCTTCGAGGAGGCGTACTTCCTCGATTACGCCCGCCAGTTCCGCGCCGCGCTGCGCATGCCGCTGGTGCTCCTCGGAGGCATCAACCGCCTCGACACCATCGAGGCGGCGCTGGCCAACGGGTTCGAGTTCGTGGCCATGGGCCGGGCGCTGCTCCGGGAGCCCGACCTGATCAACAAGCTGCGTGACGGGTCCCGCTCCGAAGGTTTGTGCGTGCACTGCAACAAGTGCATGCCCACGATCTACTCCGGGACCCGCTGCGTGCTCACCGCCCCGCCGAGCTGACCGGACGTCCGACCTCGAAGCGAAGCGCTCAACCGACGGGCCGGTAGCCGCCCGGGTAACGGCCGGCGCCGTCGAGAGTCATGACCGGCCGAGCGAGCACGTCGAGCAGGTCGAGGCTCACGAACGTCTGGCCGGTGCGCTCCGCCTCACAGGTGCAGAGCGCCAGCGTGGCCTCGACCATGGCCTCCATCGACTCGATCTGGTCGTCGCTGAGCTTGCCGCCAACCAGCACCTCGGCACCTTCGCTCATCACCGCGGCGCGCGGCTCGAGGGTGTTGACCCGGATGCCGGTGCCGTAGAGCTCGATCGCCAGTGCGTTCGTGAGCTTGTTGAGCGCGGCCTTCGACGCCCCGTACACCGCGCTGGTCGTGCCGAGCGCGCCTTCAGGGAACGGCGGTCCGGCGGCGGGGCGGGCCGCCCCGCTCGACAGGTTGACGATCCAGCCCTCGCCGCGCTCGCGCATCGACGGGACGACCTGCTGCGCGAGGTCGAGCGGCGCGTGCACGTTGACCTCGAAGATGACTCGGCGCCGGCGCAGCGGGAAGTCGGCGAGCGGCTGGTAGATGGCGGCGGCCGCGTTGTTCACGAGCACGTCGACCCGGCCGTCGAAGAGGGCCAGGGCGTGGGGGATGATCGCGGCCCGGCTCTCGCCGTCGGCCAGATCGGCCGCCAGGGTCTCCACCCGCGTGCCGTAGTGCCGGCAGCGGGCGACGGTCTCGGTGAGGCTCCCGGCCAGGTGGTCGTGGCGCTCGACGGTTCGGGCCGTGAGCAGCACGTCGGCGCCCTCGGCGCAGCACCGTTCGGCGATCGCCGCGCCGATGCCGCGGCTCGCGCCGGTGACCACGACGCGCCGCCCGGCCAGGTCGTGGTCGGCCAGGAGGTGGGGCGCCGCGCCGGGTTCAGCGGGCACGTTCGGCCAGTGCGGCCGCGGTCGTCTTCGCGGCCACGTAGTCGGGCTTGCCGACCGTCGTGTGCGCCACCTCGTCGACGTGGAAGATGGTCTTGGGCACCTTGTAGCCGGCGACGAGGGTGCGGCAGTGGGCGACGAGCGTGTCGTCGTCGACTGATCGGTCGGGGCGCGCTTGCACCAAGGCGGTGCACCGCTCGCCCCAACGGGGATCTGGGAGCCCGACCACGACCGCGTCGTACACGTCGGGGTGGGCCCGTAGCGCCGCCTCCACCTCCTCGGGGAAGATCTTCTCGCCGGCTGAGTTGATGCACACCGAGCCCCGGCCGAGCAGCACGATGGTCCCGTCGGGCTCCATGGTGGCGAAGTCGCCCGGGACCACCCAGCGTCGCCCGTCGGCGTCCGTCGGAAAGGTGGCGGCCGTCTTCTCGGGGTCGCCGTGGTACCCGAGCGGGATGTGGCCCGTTCGGGCCAGCCGGCCCACCTGCTCGGAACCGGGCGGGATCGGCGACAGCGCGTCGTCGAGGACGGTCACGTCGGGGTGGGGCGAGAAGCGGGCCGGGCCACCGTCGGTGCCGGCGGCGCTGCCGCTCGCCCCGGTCTCGCTGGCGCCGAACGTGTCGGTCACGAACACCTGGGGGAGCGCCGCCATCAGCTCGGCCTTCACGGTGGCGGTGAGCGGGGCGCCGCCGTTGCCGATGCTGACCAGGCAGGACAGGTCGAGATCGCTGTCCCGGGCGGCCTCGGCGAGGGGCCGGCCCATGGCGTCGCCGATGAGGGCCAGGGCGTTGACGCGCTCGAGGGCCACCGTCTCGAGCACGGCGGGGCCGTCGAAGCTGCGCAGCGTCGACACGACACAGAGGCCGCCGGAGAACAGCGAGTTGAACATCAGCCACTGGGCGCCGCCGTGCATGAGCGGGGTGGTGGCCATGTAGACCATCTGGGGACCGGTGGCGCCGTCGACGATCTCCTCGGGACGGTTGATGGGGAGGCCGCCGGGCCGACCGCCGCTGGCGGTGGCGAAGAAGGCGTCCTCGTGGCGCCACATCACGCCCTTGGGCATCCCGGTGGTGCCTCCCGTGTAGACGACGTACACGTCGTCGCCCGACCGGGGCTCGAAGGCCCGCTCGGGGCTCGCCGCGGCCAGCGCCACCTCGTAGGTGTCGCCGAACGGGAGCACGGGGCCGAGCCGGGGAAGCGTGCGCTGAAGGACCTGCACGAGCGGGAGGTGTTCGGGTTCGACGACGGCGGCGACGCAGTCGGCGTTCTCGTAGAGGTAGCGCGCCTCGGCTTCGACATAGCGGTAGTTGACGTTGATCGGGATCGCCCGAAGCTTGAAGCAGGCGAGGAGCGCCTCGACCCACTCGATCCGGTTCGCCGAGTGGATCGCGACCTGCTCGCCCGGGCCGACCCCCTCGGCGCCGAGGTGGTTGGCGAGGCGGGTGGCCCGCTCGTCGAGCTCGGCGTAGGTGCGCCGGACGGGTTCGGCGACGAGGCACGGCCGGTGACCGGCCGCGTCAGCAAGGTGCTCGAAGAGATCGGCGAAGTTGAACGTGACCGGGGCGGAAGCGCTGGTCATCCGGCCAGTCTGCCCGGCTGCCACGACCCGCGCTGCCAGCACGCCCGAGCGGGGATTCGACGCGCGCCGACGGGTGTAACGGAGGGGCGGCCACGCCGGCATCCGAGGGTGGGCGTGGCGCCGAAGACTTGCGAGGTCCCGGGACCGCGAACACCCGGGTGAGCATCATCGCCCCGGGTAGCATCGGCGGCAGGAAGGAGCCACCGGATGCCCCAGGTCGGTCCGCTCGAGATCGCCGTGATCTTCATCGTCGCCCTGATGGTCTTCGGGCCCGACAAGATCCCGTCGATGGCGCGCCAAGCCGGGAAGGGCATGCGCGAGCTGCGCCGTCTCCAGGCCACGCTCCGCCTGAACCTCGACGACGTCCTCGGCGACGACGACGATGACGATGACGACGGCACGACCGGGCGGGGCCCGGGGCGGCCGCCGACGCTCCCGCCCAAGGACGGGAACGACCCTTCGGCTGACGACGGGGGCGCCGCAGGCGCATCGAAGGCCGGCGGCAAGCCTGACGGCAACGGCGCGGCCCGTGAGCCCGACGCCGACAACACCGGCACGGGAGAGGGCCAGGGCGGGAGCGAGCGTGAGGGTGAGGGTGAGGCAGCGCCGGATCCGACCCGGTCCGCCGAACGTGGCACCTGACGAGCCGGCGTGAGCCCCACCAAGACCGCCAAACGCACCCGGACCGACGACGGCGGCGAGATGCCGATCGTCGAGCACCTGCGCGAGCTACGCCGGCGGCTCATCGTGTGCGTCGTGGCGGTGACGATCGGCGCCATCGTCACCTACGTCTTCTCCCTCGAGATCATCCGCTTCCTGATCGACTACTACCAGGACGCGACCGACGGCCAGCGCAACGCCCTCATCTTTACCGGCCCGCTCGACGCCTTCGCCACCCGGATCAAGGTCGCGACCTACGGCGGGATCATCCTCGCCCTGCCGGTGTGGCTCTGGCAGCTCTGGCGCTTCATCACGCCCGGCCTCTACGCCAAGGAGAAGCGCTGGGCCATCCCGTTCGTGGCGACGTCGATCGTGCTCTTCGCCGCCGGCTGCGCCGTGGCCATGCTCACGCTGCCCAAGGCGCTGGAGTTCCTGCTCAACATCGGGGGGTCCGAGCTCGAGCCGCTCCTTACCGCCGACAAGTACCTGTCGCTCGTGTCGCTGATGCTCCTGGCGTTCGGGTTGGCGTTCGAGTTCCCGGTGGTCCTGATGTTCCTGCTGCTGGCCCGGGTCATCACCACGGTCCAGCTCCGGCGTTGGCGCCGCGGGGCGATCGTCGGGATCGTGGTCGTCGGCGCCGTCATCACCCCGAGCCAGGATCCCTACTCGCTGTTCTTCCTGGCCGGCCCGCTGTACGTGTTCTACGAGGGTTGCATCATCCTGGGACGTATCCTCAAGCGGTGAGCCCCAACCGGCGCCGTTCCACCTACCGCCCGCCCCGGCCCCGAAAAGAGGTGGCCTTCGCGGTGCTGTGCGCAGTCCTGGTGGTGGCGGTAACCGCCACGCTCGTGTTCGCCTTCCGGCCTCGCGGCGACTCCGGTCTCTCCGACGGCGAGCCCATCACCGTCCCGCCTCCCGTTGAGAGCACGCCCCCACCCGTCGACCCGGGTGCGCTCCCCGCGCCGGGCACCGCACCGCCGCCCGAGACCGCGCCTGCGCCTGTGCCTGATACGAGCGTCCCACCGGCCAGCGGCGCCCCGGCGCCGTGACCGGGCGGCCGGCGCGCCGTGCGTTCGAAGCCGCCCGCCCGTTCCCCCTCGACCCGTTCCAGCGCCAAGCGCTCGACAGCCTCGACGCCGGGCGTTCCGTGCTCGTGGCGGCGCCCACGGGCGCCGGGAAGACGCTCGTCGCCGAGTACGCGGTCAGCCTGGCGCTCGCCGAGGGCACCAAGGCCTTCTACACGACCCCGCTGAAAGCGCTGTCCAACCAGAAGCACAGCGACCTTGGGCGCGAGCACGGCCCCGACCGGGTCGGGCTCCTCACCGGCGACACCGCGGTCAACCCGGGCGCGCCGGCGGTGGTGATGACCACCGAGGTCCTCCGCAACATGATCTACGCGGGGTCCGATCTGCTCGACGGCCTGCGGTACGTCGTGCTCGACGAGGTGCACTTCCTCCAGGACCGGTACCGGGGCGCGGTGTGGGAGGAGGTCATCATCCACCTGCCGCCGTCAGTGCGGCTGGTGTGCCTGTCGGCCACGGTCTCCAACGCCGAGGAGGTCGCCGACTGGATCCAGGCGGTCCGGGGCGGCACCGACGTGGTGATCGAGGAGCACCGGCCCGTCGAGCTGCGCCACCGGTACCTGGTGGGGGAACGGTCCCGTGATCGGGTCCACCTGCTGCCGACGTTCGCCGGCGACACCGGCGACCCCGCTGGCACCCCGGGCGGCGCGGCCCGGCCCAACCCCGAGGTGGCCCGCCTGGAGGCGCAGGCCCGGGTGCGGACGAGCCGGGGCGCTCAGGTCCGCCGCGGCCGCCCCGACCCCCGGAGAGGACGAAGCGGACGCCCGCGGGGCTCGCCGGCGCTGTTCACACCGGGCCGCGTCGCGGTGGTGGAACGCCTCGACGCCGAGCACCTGCTCCCGGCGATCGTGTTCGTCTTCAGCCGCGCCGGCTGCGATCAGGCAGTTTCACAAGTCGTCGCCGCCCACCTGCGTCTCACCGACGGCGGGGAGCGGCGGGCGCTACGCGAGATCGCGGCCCGCCACACCGCCGGGCTCTCCGCCAGCGACCTCGCCGTCCTCGGGTTCGACCCGTGGGTAACCGGGCTCGAGGCAGGCGTGGGCGCCCACCACGCCGGGTTGGTGCCGCCGATGAAGGAGGCGGTCGAGGAGGCGTTCGCCACCGGGCTGCTCAAGGTCGTGTTCGCGACCGAGACGCTCTCGCTCGGGATCAACATGCCGGCACGTTCGGTCGTGATCGAGAAGCTCTCCAAGTTCACCGGTGAGCGCCACGAGACGCTCACCCCCGGTGAGTACACCCAGCTGACCGGACGGGCGGGCCGGCGGGGGATCGACCGCATCGGTTATGCCGTGGTGTGCCACAGCCCGTGGGTGCCCTTCGAGCAGGTGGCCGGGCTGGCGTCGCGGCGCACCTACGAGCTGACCTCGTCGTTCCGGCCCACCTACAACATGGCGGTCAACCTGGTGCGCCGCTGGCCCGAGGACGAGGCGCACCGACTGCTCTCCCTGTCGTTCGCGCAGTTCCGGGCCGACCGCGACGTCGTCTCGCTCGAGCGCCGGCGCGAACGCACCCGGGAACGGGCCGAGCGGCGCTGGGCGGAAGCGGGCCGCGACGCCGGCGACGACCTCGACGGCTACCGGGCTCTGCTCGCGGCGGCCGAGGGAGACCGGCGGGCCCGGGGCGGGGGTCGACCGCAGGGGGCGGGGCTGCTGCGCCTCCAGCCCGGCGATGTGCTGGTCACGGGGCGGCGCGGTCGGCTCGTCGTGGTGGGCCACGCCCGGAGCCGCGACCACCGGGTGCGGCTCCTCGTGCTCGACCGGGGGGGACGGTTGGTTCGCATGGGGCCCGACGACCTCGAACGCAACCCGATGGCGGCCGGGCGCATCGAGCTCCCCCGCCACCACGCCCCCCGCAGCGCCGAGTTCCGCCGGGCGGCGGCGGCCGCGCTGCGCGAGGCCCGAGTGGCGGCGCCGGGACGGGGCGCAGCCCGCGAGACCGGAGCGCCGCCGCGGGTCGCGCCGCACGACGCCGCCGACGCCCTGGCCCGGCATCCACTGCACCGCGACCCGCGTCGCGACCTCCGGCTGCGCGCCGCGTCGGAAGCGGAGCGCCTCGATCGGGACGCCGCCCGCCTCAACGAGCGCGTCGGGACACGCAGCACCAGCCTGGCCCGCCAGCTCGACCGGGTCCGGCTGGTCCTCTCGGCCTGGGGCTACGTCGACGGCTGGTCACTCACGCCCGTGGGCGAGCTGCTCACCCGCATCTATCACGAGGCCGACCTCCTCGTCGCCGAGACGCTGCGGCGGGGCGTGCTCGACGGGCTCGACCCGTCCGACCTGGCCGCCCTCGTGTCGTGCTTCACCTACGAGCGGCGCGGCCCCGACGACGCGCCGGTCCCGCCGGTGTGGCCGTCGAGCGCGGTGGCGGCGCGGTACCGGGAGGTGGAGCGCGCCTGGCGCGACTTGGTGGGCCAGGAGCGTGACACCGGCCTGCCCGAGACGCGGGCGCCCGATCCCGGGTTCGCCATCTACGCCGCCGAGTGGGTGGCCGGCGACCCGCTCGACGAGGTGCTCGCCGACGGGGAGGTGACCGGCGGCGACTTCGTCCGCCAGGTCCGCCAGTGCATCGACCTGCTCGGCCAGATCGCCGACGGAGCGCCCGACCCGGCCACGGCGTTCGCGGCCCGTGAGGCCGCCCGGCTCGCCCGGCGGGGGGTCGTCGTCGGCTCGCCGGTCGTGGCTCTGGCCGACCGGGCCGGCGAGGTCGAGCCCGGCGAGGCGTCACCCGAGGTCGACGAGGCCGCCCGGCCCGACGAGCGAGTCGGCGGGTGATCCGGCCCGGCGCCGCCTACGGCACGCCCGCGTCCGGACCACCCGAGCTCGACGTGCAGGGTGACGACGCCGCCCTCGCCGCCGCGGTCGCAGACCGACCCGGAGCGCTCGTGCGCTTCGAGCCCAACGGGCGTTCCGACCTCGCCCGCGCCGTGGGGCTGGCGCGCCCTCCGGCGGATAACGGGGCGACCGAGGTCACGATCGACGGGCTTCGCACCGACGAGAGCTTCGCCGTGAACGCCGTCGTGCTCGGCACGCCCCCCGACCAGGCCCGGGTCTGGGCCCGGACGTTCCCCGTGGCGGTGACCGTCGACGGGCGGGACACCTTTGACGGGTGCGCGTGGTGCGTGCTCGTGGCGAGCGGACAGTACCTCCGGGGCCTCGACGTCGTGCCCCGCGGCCATCCGGGTGACGGGCAAGCCGAGGTGCAGGTGTACGCGCTGGCGGCGGGGGAGCGGGGCGGGCTGCGCCGCCGGCTCCCCCAGGGCACGCACGTCCCCCATCCCCGCATCCGCCAGACGAAGGGCCACCGGGTGGAGATCACAGTCGGCGGCCGGGCCCGCCGCCTCGAGATCGACGGCCACCGTCACCCGCCCCGCCGCCACCTGCGCGTCGAGGTCATCCCCGGCGCCGCCAGGCTGCTGGTCTGATCTCGCTGCCTGCTCTCTGCCTCGCTCGCTGCGGGCCGGGATACCCGGCCCGCGGACGCTCGCTCGGACGCCACATCCGCGATGCCGACGTCGGTGCTGCCGCTCCCAGGGGCCGGGATACCCGGCCGCCTATCCGCGTGTCCGCGGCCGCGCGCCGGTAGTGTCACCCGCCCATGCAGTACGTCGCCGAGCGGTTCACCGACGAGGAGGCCCGGGCGCTGCGGCCGTACTTCACCAGCCTCGACGGGCCCGTCTTTGCCCTCGTCAACCTGCCCGAGGTCGTCAAGGGCGCACTGTTCGCGCGCTATTCGCGCAGCCCGAAGAGCCTGCGCCGGTTGTTCCTCGACGAGTTCGTCGGCGAGCTCGACCTGACCGGCGACCTCACCATCGACGCTGCGGTCGGGTTGCGGCGCGCCGAGGAGCTCTACGAGCGGGTGTTCCTCGAGTACGGCGACGACTCCGTCGCACAGCTCGGCGGGGTGCACCTGGCGTGTGAGCAGGCGTCGAACCTGCTGACCAAGGTGCTCGAGTGGGGCCGGCTCATGTCGTACCTCGAGCAGTCGACCCGCTACATCGCTTACGACCAGCGCCTGGGGGGCCGCAACCGCTTCTGGCGCGACCCTGCAGTCATCGGCTCGCCCCTCGGGGCTCGCTACGTGGCCGGGCTCGACGGCGCCTTCGACGACTACGCCGCCATGCTGCCGGCGCTCGGCGAGTGGGCGCGGGAGCGGTACCCGAAGGACCCGGCCGACTCCGACTTCGTGTACCGCCAGACCATCAAGGCCAAGGCGTGCGACGCCGCCCGCGGGGTCCTACCTGCCGCGACCCTGTCGAACGTCGGGATCTACGGGTCGGGGCAGGGCTACGAGGCGTTGCTGATCCGCATGCGCGCCCACCCCCTCCCGGAAGCTCGCCGCTACGCCGACCTCATGCTCACCGAGCTGCGCCGGGTCATCCCGTCGTTCCTCGCCCGGGTGGACCGACCCGACCGGGGGGGAGCCCACGGCGCGTACCTCGCCCGCCAACGCACGGAGACTGCCGCGGTCGTCGAACGGATCTTCGGCGCGACGCCTGCCGACGACGCGCCCGCCGTGACCCTCGTCGACTTCGACCCCGACGGCGAGGACAAGGTGCTGGCCGCGATCTGCTACCCGCACACGACGCTTCCCGAGCGCCAGGTCCTCGACCGGGTGCGGCGCCTCGGGGCCGCCGACCGGGTCGCGCTGCTGCGGGCCGCAGTGGGGGAGCGGACCAACCGCCGGCACCGGCCCGGCCGGGCGTTCGAGCGCACCGGCTACCGCTTCGACGTGCTGTGCGACTACGGCGCCTTCCGTGACCTCCAGCGTCACCGTCTCCTGACGATCGAGTGGCAGGACCTGTCACCCGTTCACGGCTACGAGATCCCCGACGCGGTGCGCGAGGCCGGGCTCGCCGATCGTTTCGACGGCGCGATGGACCGCTCCCGCGCCCTGCACGGCCTGCTGCGCGGCGCCTTCCCCGACCAGGCCGCGTACGCGGTCGCGCTCGCCTACCGCCTGCGGTTTGCCATGGGGCTCAACGCCCGTGAGGCGATGCACGTCCTCGAGCTGCGCACCACGCCGCAGGGCCATCCGTCGTACCGAGGGATCTGCCAGGAGATGCACCGGCTCATCGCCGACGTGGCCGGTCACCGGGCGATCGCGGCCGCGATGTCGCACGTCGACCACCGCACTTACGAGCTGGAGCGCCTGGAGTCGGAGCGGGCCTCCGAACGGCGCCGGGCCGGGCCGAGCGCCGGGCTCGTCGCCACCGGCGCGAACGACGGGTGAACGCAAGAAAAAATCGCGGCGTCATGACCAGGGACGACGCGCGACGCTCCTGGTCAGCGCCACGCGCGCGCGTTTGACATGAAGGTTGCGCGTCGGGCGTACTGTGCTGGCACAGGCGCCCCACACCGGCCGTGGCCCTGGTCGTGGCCCTTCGGTAGCGGGCAGAGCGAGCGCCGCGGCGTTCGCATCCAAGGCTGGAGGAGGCGTCTGCGGTGACGGGGGCCCAGGAGGTCTAGTAGAGAACGCTGGAATAACCCCGCGGCACTCGCCGCGCGGGCCAAACAGTGGCCCCAACGACCTCCTGGGCTCACCCCGTCCTCCCGGTCGGGCTTCCCGATCAGGCGTCCCCGGTCAGCCTCGCCCACCCCCACCGCTCGCGCCCGGGGTTTCGACCGCGCCCGAGACGGGAATGTCGCGTCGCGCCGCGGGGTTGGCAGTGCACGCGACCTGCCGTCTTATACTCCCGACGCCCAACTCCCGAGCCCCGTACGTTCCGCACACGCGAAGGCGACCCCATGGCCGATCCCGACAAGGAGATCCTCGATGACGCCGCAGAAGACGGCGCAGTCGACGAGACCGCCCTCGACGACGAGGAGGAGGAGGACGCCGATGACCTCGTCGACGACGAGGAGGGCGCCGCCGATGACCTCGTCGACGACGAGATCGACCTGAGCCTCGACGACGCCGACCCTGATGTCGCCGTGGTCGTCGTCCCCGACGCCGTCGCCGACGAGGTCGAGACCAACACCGACGAGGTCGAGACCAACACCGACGAAGTCGACACCGACACCCCCGAAGCCGACGGGGCCGACGAGGATGACGACGACGAGGGAATGGACCTCGACGACGAGCAGCACCCCGACGATGTCGAGGAGCCCCTCGACGTGCTCCTGAAGGAGCGCACGGCCAAGGCCACCCTTGAGGACAACGAGGAAGTCGTCGAGGAGGACGAGGGCGAGACCGACGAGCGAGGAGAGGCGTCGGGACGGATCGTCCCGCGCCGTCCCGGCGAGTTCCTGTGCACCTCCTGTTTCTTGGTGCTGCCTCGCCACCAGCTCGCCGACCCGGAGCGGATGCTCTGCCGCGACTGCGTCTGAGCGGCACCGGGGCGCCCGAAGCGGGAACAGTCCCGGAATGCGCGATCCTGGAGCGGTGACCACCGTCCCGACGGCGTCTCCTGACGCGCCCGTGACCCCGCCGACGGGACCGGGGAACCCCGAGCCGTCCGCCACCCGCCGGGCCCGTCGCACCCGTCGGTCCCGGACCGGAGCACGGCGACGATGGGATCGAGCCGTGTGGGGGCGCGTGGGCGCGTCAGTGGCCTCGGGCTTGATGCTGGCGACGGCCTACCCGCCGCTCGACCTGGGGCCGGTTGCGCTCGTCGCCCTCGTCCCGCTCCTGTGGGCCTGGCGGGGCGCCACGCCCCGCCGGGCCGCGCTCTACGGGCTCTGCTTCGGGCT
>Ga0136613_10001514_pt1 | contig 12054 bp, 18 predicted proteins | sample AntDrymUQ2722106_2_FD_106649 | JGI IMG/M metagenome (GOLD analysis project Ga0136613, IMG submission 106649) | Polar desert sand microbial communities from Dry Valleys, Antarctica - metaG UQ272 (21.06) | ecosystem: Environmental > Terrestrial > Soil > Desert | place: Antarctica: Dry Valley... | reverse complement strand
CGGCCAAAAGCGCCAGCGGTACGAACAGAATCTCCATAAATGCCATCTCCTCGAAAAGTAACGTGGGGACAGCCACCTCAAGCCGCCCCCACCAGGTACATCGTGGCCGAACGAGACACCTTCGGGTGTTAGCGACCCGCTACTACGGGACCGCTCTCGGTAGGCAGCCCTGCCTCCATCCAATCCTGCTTGCCCTCGTGGTAGTCGCGCACGTCGGTGTAGCCGAGCTGGCTAAGCCTGTTCGACGCGATACCCGAGTTTCTGCAGGGACCGTTGGAACAGTAGACGACGATCCGCGACCCTTTGTCGGGCAGCCTGGTCGGGGCCAACTCGTCCACCCGGTCGTAAGGGATGTTGATCGCCCCCGGCAGGTGAGCCTCCTCGAAGTGCGCCTCGCCCAAAGCCTCGACCAACACCACCTCTTCCCCGCGGTCGAGCTTCCCCTTCAACTCCTCTCTGGAAATCTTCTCCACGCTCACTCCTTCTCACCTCCTTCCGTGACAATAGTCGTATCTACAACGATTAGGAGTATAGCAGCAAGTTGTCGTAGGTGCAACGATCCTCTGGTAAAATACTTCCATGGCTGGTGAAGCAGAGAACGCGATCGAGAAGAAGGAAAGGAAGCGGCTGCCGGTCGTTGACGAGGGGCTAGAGCAGCGACGTAACGCCTGCTGGCGCAACTTCCTCACCACCCACGCGGCGGTGATCGACCGGATTGAGGAGGACCTCGGCGAGGCCGAGGTTCTGCCGCTTTCCTGGTACGACGTGTTGCTGGCGCTCTATGAGGCGCCCGAGCACAAGCTGCGCATGCACGATCTCGCCAGCGCCATCCTGGTCACCCGTGGCGGGCTAACCCGCCTGGTCGCAAGGATAGAGAGAGCCGAGCTCTTGCGCCGGGAGCCGGACCCGGATGACGGGCGGGGACTCTACGCCGCACTCACGGAGGAGGGCCTGGAGGCCTTGAGGACGACTTGGCCGGTGTATGCTCGCGGGATCACCGAACACTTCGGGGGGCACCTGAGCGACGAAGAGGTAGAGATCCTCGACCGGGCTCTCTGCCGGGTCTCGGCCGCCGCACGAGAACGCTGAGACCGCCGTTGGTGCCGCTTGCGTTGTGACTCCTGTAGAACGCACGGCCAGTGGCTCCGGTGATCAGAATAATCCCCGCGTTGCGATCTGACATGGCTGTGCTCCTTTTCGGATAGCCCTCTCTTCCGACATGCGTCCCGAACGCGAGCTAGAGCCCGAACACCAGTGTCATGAAGAGCCCTACGAGGATGACGAAGAGTAAGCCTTGCGCGGCGGTCTCCAGTCTTGAGTGTCTCTGGCGCACCTGGGGCTCCCTTTTAACGCGGCCGGCGGAATCGTCTCCCAAGTCCGTCTTGTTCACGGCAATTTCTCCTTTCCTACTCGTTACGCACGATCTCCAGGGTCTCGCTCCGCGCCACGTCTACCGGGATTGCGAACCCGGCACTGGCTCCGTCATCCGGTGCGGCGACCGTCGTGAGCACGCCGAGCACCTCGCCACGCGCGTTGACTAGCGGCCCACCGGAGCTGTCGGGGTTGATCGAGGTGTCGGTCTGCACTACCTCCAGCGCGGGGCCCTCGCCTAGCCGCACCGGCCGGTTCAGCGCGCGCACCGTCCCCGATATGACGGCGGCGGCGGCCTGCCCGTGCGGGAAACCGACCGCGAGCACCGGATCCTCGACGCGCGCCTCGGAGATCCCGGAACCTGAATGCAGCGGCGGTAGCCCGGAGTCATCGAGCTCCAGCGCGGCTATGTCGACCTCCGGAGCGCGGCCGAGCACCCCCGCCGTACGCCGCGTGCCGTCGCGCAGCACCACGCCCACCTCGTCAGTGTCGGCCACGAGGTGGGCGTTGGTCACGACGATGCCCGGGACGGCGACGCGAAACCCCGAACCGCTGGGGTCACCCTGGCGCGCCTGCACCGACACGACGCTGTCCAGCACCTGATCGGCAACCTCGCTCAGTTCGCCGGCATCGTTCACCGACCCGGCACTTGGGTCGAGACCGGCCCACTCGGCCGGATCGCTCCGGCCGAGCAGAGCGAAGTCTTCACCGCGCACGGCATAGACGGCCGCCTCGCCTTCGTCGATTGGAACGGCGGGTTCCAGCACGCTCGGATAGACGCCGTGCCCGGAGATGACCATGTTGGGATCTTCCGGGGCAGGCGCCTGCTCGCGGACGAGCCGGTTGAGGCGGCGCTCGGCCGCCTCGTCTGGCACCGGATACAGCCGCTCGAGGCCGTCGATCACCTCGGCCCGCCCGAAGGCCAGCTCGGCCGTCTCCCGGGCGCGGCAATACGGGCTCGTCCACACCGTTCCGACGGGGATCCGCAGTTCACGGAAGGATTCGCCGATGGTTCGGGCGTCGGCACGTCCCTCGTCTGTGAGGTTGCGCTGCGTCGAGCAGTCGTCGAGGTCCACCTGTGCGTCATCCGGTTCGGAGGGGTCGGTAGCGGCGTGCCGGATGACGATGATCGCGCCGCCGCCGCGCAACTGCGCAAGCAGGCCGTCGCCGCCCGGCCCCAAGTCTTCGGGGCCGGGCGGCGATGCGTTCTCCTGCGAGGCGTCGTCGGGACCGGTACACGCACTCACGGCCAGCGTGCCGCAGATGCCGAGCACGGCGAGTGCCCGAACGGCCCAGCCTCGGTGCGGGAGGTCACGCACCGCTGTGCTGCTTTGCCTCGACGGTTCCAGCGGAGCGCGCCCGCCAGCCAGCGAACACCTGGTCGAGGCTGAACCGGCCCGGTCCGACGAGGAGCAGCGCGATCGAGGCCGCGCACATGATGAACGCGAACCCGGAGCCGCTTCCGTCCTGGCCCATGACCAGGGACTCACCGCGATGGACGAACATCAACGCGCCGGCCATCACGACGATGAACCCGGCGCTCAAGGGCCGGGAGAGGGCGCCGAACACGAACAAGATGCCACCGAACAGCTGGATGTAGGCGGCGTACGGTGCGGCCAGCGCGGCCAGCGGGATGCCGGCGTCCCGGTAGTTCTGGATATTGTTCGACACGCCGGCCTCGAAAACGTCCCCCGCGCCGTGCGCGATGAACACGGCGGCGACCGCGAGCCGCAGGATCAGCAGGCCGATGTCGTTGACGACGCGTGACTGCTCGGTGAGAAAGCGTAGTTGGTTCATGGTCTTCTCCTTTGTCTGTTGACGGATTGGCGCGAAGGCTCGGCCAACTGCTGATCGGGGCGCGTCACCAGGGCACGACTACTTCCTCCACCGAACTGTCGTCGTGTCCGAGAAAGGTGCCGCTCGGGTGACCGAGAAAGGTCCCGGTCGAACCATCAGCGCCCAGGAGCGCGAGCTTTGCCGGAAGGTCGGCGCCTTGCTCGGCGGTCAGGTGCCCGCGGTGATCGTTGAGGTCGGTGGCCACGAAGCCGGGACTTGCCGCGTTGACGAGAATGCCGTCCTTTCGCAACGCGTTCGCGTAGAGCAGGGTTACGGAGTTCAGCGCGGTCTTGGAAGAGCTGTAGGCGAGCATGCCGACATCGGAAACCGGATTCTCGGTGTCGCTGATCAGGCCCAGCGAGCCGAGTGGGCTTGAGAGGTTCACCACCCGCGCGGCCGCCGACCGGCGCAGCAGCGGTATGCACGCTCGCGTCATCGCGACCACGCCGAACACGTTGACCTCGTAGGTGCGCCGCACCTGCTCCACGGTGACCTCTTCCACCGCGTCTCCCCACTCGATGCCGATGCCCGCGTTGTTGACCAGGACGTCGAGCCTGCCGAACTCCTCATCGACACGCTTCACTGCGGCGTCGATCTGCGCTTGGTCGGTCACATCGAGCTGGAGGACCCGGACGTCGGCTGCGTCGCCCGCCAGGTCCCGTGCGGCCCTTCGGCCACGGTCCTCGTCCCGGGCGCCGAGGTAAACGGTCACGCCCTCGGCGGCCAGGCGACGGGCGATCTCCCGACCGATCCCCTTGTTGGCCCCTGTTACCAGCGCTACCTCGCCGCTGTGTCTCCCGTTGTTCATCGTGGTACCTCCTCCGCGTCGGGGTGTTTGATCGTCTCTATTCCAGCACCCCTACCCCCCGGACGGGAAAGACCAAGTCGGTCGCGTGCTATACTCTGGAGGTATGAATGACCTCGAGGTGCGAGAACTACGCTACTTCGTCGCCGTGGCCGAGGAGCTCAACTTCTCTCGGGCCGCCAGCCGCTTGGGGATGGCGCAGCCGCCGCTATCCCGGGCCATCAGCCAGTTGGAGAAGCGGTTGGGCGTGCAATTGTTCGAGCGCAATACCCGTAAGGTCACGCTGACCGCTGCCGGCCTGACGTTGCTCGACGAGGCGCGAAGCGCGCTTGACGCGATGTCCGCGGCCGCTCGCCGCACCCGCCGCGCCGCATCGGTCACCCCGAACCTGGTGGTCACCGCGAAACCGGGCGTCGCGACGGGCCTGCTGCAGCAGACAGTAGATTCCTACACCGCGCTGCCCGACACGCCGCAAGTCGAGATCGTCGTCAGTGGCTACCGGCGGCAAGCGGACATGGTGCGCGACGGGCGTGTGGATCTAGCCCTGTTGAGCTTACCCTATGACGAGCGAGGGCTCGACTCCGAACCCTTGACCACCGAGCCCAGGGTGGCCGCGCTGCCAGTCGGCCACGCGCTCGCCCGCCACGGCACTCTACGATGTCGTGACCTTCACGGTGAGCCCATGCCGCAGTGGCCGGAGTCGAGCCCCGTCGAACGCGCATACTGGTCGGGCCGGGATGGTGACTTCTCGGCCTACGGATCCAGCGATCCACAACCCGATGTGCCCGTACGCGGTCCGGCCGTCAGCGATCCCACACAGCTCCTGGAAGTGGTGAGTCTCGGCCAGGCTGTCGCCCTGATCCCACTGTCCGTTGCTGACAGCAACCCGCGAGCGGACATCGTCTACCAATCGGTTCGCGACGCCAGCCCATACACCATCGCCATCGCCTGGCCCGAGGGGTCGCGAGCACACTCGATCGCCGTGTTCGTCCGCACGGCGATCAATCTCACGGCCCAAGACGAGAGAGATGACAACCTGCTTATCGAAACTGCGGAAGGCTCCCACGTTGGATAAAGGGTTTACCGGCGTTGAGAACATGGATGCAGGTAACGTAAGATAACGAGAGCATAAGATTCTGGTTCTTCCCAGTTTTGGTGCTCAGGGTTCGTCACGAGCGGCGGGCTTCTCCATGTGCGGCGCTTGTGCCTACCTTGAAACACTTCTTGGTAGCTTTGGGGCTCTCCCCAGCTTTTGGTGAGTCGAATGCTCATGCTACGTACAGCGCCCGCTGGCGCAGCAGGTCGAACTTCGCCCGCCCGTACATGCTCCTCTTGATCGCTTTCAGCTTCGTGACCTGACCCTCTGTTTGCCCGTTCGACCATTCGAGCGTGCAGCCCTCCCGCACCGCGGCCTCGTCCTGGCGGACCTTGTGGGCGAACTGCCGGATCTCTCTGACCTCGCTCGCTTCTGCGTCTACGAGCCACTGTTCAAGCTCAGTGCTGCCGCGTCGGTCTCTTACAGTTGCGGCGAACCTCTCGGTGAAGGCCAGGGTCGTGGCGACATCCGGGTGAGCATCTCGCAGCTGGGCAAGCGCCGTGCGGTCGGCATTACTGAGACGCTCGGGCTTGCGAAGCACCAGTATGGACGCCTTGCGGGGCGTCAGCGGCCCCGAGCCCCAACCGAGCGGACAGATGTCTCTTCAACACGAGGGGGACCCGGCGTCTGGCGGCGTACTGGAGGTCTCGAAAGAGGAGATGCTGCGCCTCATGCGCCTCTGGATCGCCGAGGATGCCGACTCACGACAGTGGCTCGCTAGCATACAGCGCCGCGGCGAGCGCCGTGGCGAGCGCCGCGCTGAAAGGTACGTCAGAGAACAGCTCTGGCAGGTAAGGAAAGAGCTCGCTGAAAGACTCCGCTCGGAGTTGCGCGCCCAACCCGAGCAGGCCAGGCCCACCCACGCCCGCTTCGACACGGAAACCCTCCTCAAATGCGTGCTCCACGCCTCACGCCGCCTCGGCACCAGGGGAGGGTAACACTACGGCACTCTAAGCCTTCGAGGGCGTGCGTGATTAGGGAGGATTGGCATGGACGACGTACGACAAGCCCACGACGATGCGGTGTTGGAGCTCGGAGGGGTAATCGCGCGGCTGAGAAGAGAGCGGAAACTCAAACAGCACGAGCTGGCCAAGACGACGGGATTGTCGCCCAGTGCCATCAGCGAGATTGAGAACGGAAAGCACAAGCTGCCGATCGCCTCCCTGCTTGGCATCGCTTCAGCCCTGGGCGCCGACCCGGCCACATTCTTCCACCGCCCGAACGGCAGCCCTCACTACAGCCAGCTCCAGACCGCAACCCTCCGAACCCAAGACTACGAGTTCACGCTCCAAGTGCGCGCCCTGTGAGCGCCTCCTTGAGAGCGCGGCTCTCGATCAACGGACCAAACCTAGCCACGGCCGCCGGGCTCTCCCGGTTTCTTGGTGAAACGAGACGGAGCCGAGGGCACCGCGGTGCCGGACCGGGTGCGTCGGGCCCGGGAGGATGGCAACATTACCCTTGTGTGGGAGACGCTGTCCGAACCTTGGCGCGCGTGCGTGGGGCTGGCTTGGGAGGCCTACCGCGAGGGCTCCCTGCCCATCGGCGCTGTAGTCGCGGACGCCGAGGGCCGCGTCCTGGCGGTGGGCCGCAACCGCATCCACGAGCGCTCGGGGCCGCCCGGCGCCGTCTTCGGCCGCAAGCTCGCCCACGCCGAGCTCAACGCCCTGCTCTCCCTCGACGCCGAGACGGCGGATCCCCGCGCCTGCGTCCTGTACACGACCACCGAACCCTGCCCCTTGTGCGTCGGGGCGGCCCGCATGGCCGACGTGGGCGAAGCGCGCTACGCGTCCAGGGAGCCCTGGGCCGGCTCCGCCGCCATGTTCGGGACGGTGCCCTACCTCTCGAGCGGGAACGTCCGGGTGGTCGGGCCTGAAGATGGCCGGCTCGAGGCGGTCCTGGTGGCGCTGCAAGTGGAGCGCTTCCTGGAGACCGACTCATGAAGTGCGCGACGCATGGCTGTAGCACGGCTGGTAGGAAGTATCCTGCCGATCGGCAAGCCGCGACACCCTCATCGAGCACCCACCCGCTCCGCTACAGGTTCTTGAAGTACCTGGCTATCGGCAGGTGGACGTAGCCGGCCTTCTCGTAGGTACGGCGCGCCGCGGCGTGCCCAGGGTCGCCCCCCGTCTCGACCATCGCTACCGTCATCCCGGCGTCTTTGAGCCTGTCAAGCGCGAACTTGGTTAGGGTGGTTCCGATGCCACCGCCCTGGTAGTCGGGGTCAACAGCCAGCATGGAGATCTCACCCATGCTGCGCTCAGGATGATGAAGCTCGATCGCCACGAAGCCGACGGTGGCTCCGTCCACCTCGGCGATCCACACCCGTCCCTTTTTCGCAGCGCAGACGTCCTCTACCGCCCGCCGCTGATCTTCTCGCCAGTCTGGATGCTGTCGCCTGAAAATCTCGGAACCCATCACCTGCTCAAGAGACGCGAAGGCCGGCGCCCATGCCCGCAGCGAGAGGTCAACTGCCGCCTCGGCGTCTAGATCGTCGAACGGTCGAATTCGCGGCTGGATAGACTCCACCCGCCGACACTAACAGAAACCTAACCGATTCATTCAACACATTCGCCGCAATCCTTAGCGTACGGAAAACCCGGAATGGTACCGCTACGCGTTCATGGGCGGAATGGGGATGGTGAGCCGGGTGGCCCCCGCAGAGAGCAGGGCAGAGGTCCTGTCGGCCTGCTACGTGATCATCTACCTCGGCGAGAGCGTGCCGGTCCTGGGCGTGGGCTACGGGGCCGCCTGGGTGGGGCTCTACCCGGCGGTGGTGGCCTTCGCCGTGCTGATAGGAGGTCTCGGCCTGCTCGCCGCGCTCCTCGCCGTGCGGCAAGGGGAGGGGCGCTTACGAGGAGGTGCGAGGCGTTGAGCCGTCGCTCGTTTCCGGGATTCCCTCACGCCGAACCCCCGGCGCGGCCGGGTTCGGTGCGGCGACGGTGGAGTTCTCCGATCGTCACCGCTGCCGCGGCGGCGACGGCGCAAGCCGCGGCAGCGAGCAGCGCGCCTCCGACGCCCACGGCCGCGCCCAGGGCTCCGAAGACCAGCGGGGCCGCCGTCGCCCCCGAGAAGAAGCCGACCTGCAATCCGCCCAGTGCGCGGGCCGGGCTCCCCGGCAGAAGCCGGACGGCGGAGGCGACCAGGAGACCGTTCCACCCCCACAGCCCCGCGACCACGATGGGAGCGCCGGCAAGGAAAGCCACGGGCGTGCCGAGGGAGAGCACGGCGAGGCCGATACTACCCAAGAGCATCATGCCCACCACGGCGGCGACGTTGGCTCGCGGGCGCCGGTCGGCGAGCACCCCCGCCCCCACCCTCACGAACGCCGCCAGACCTCCCGCGGCCGAGGCGAGGAGGCCCGCGGTGGCCGCCGAAAAGCCGCTGCTCGTCCCTATGGACACGAAGAAGGTGGCGGTCGCCGTGACCCCGACGGTCCCCAGAGCGGCCCCCGAAGCCCAGAGGAAGAGCACCCGGTTGCCTGCGGTTTCCGGAGGCTCGGCCTCTGCCCCTGCCTCGTGATGCCTCGCATTCCCGGTCTCCCCTTGCCGCACGAGGACGGGGACGAGCGCCGCGAGGGTGACGAGGGCGCCGCCCATCCAGAGGGCGGCCCGCCATCCGTGAGGCTCGGCCACGAAGCGCACCAGAACTCCCGCCGGGAGCGGCGGGACCGCAAGGGCGGCCTGCACCAGGCCCGAGGCCAAGGAGAGGCGTCCGGGAGAAACCTCCGAGCCCAAGACCCGGCCCGCGGCGGGCCCGACCATCGAGTTGACGAGCCCCCCGGCCGCAAGCAGCGCAGCAAGGGTAACGGCCGAGGAGACGGACCCCAAGCCCACCATCAGCGCCCCCGAGCATGCGGCGGCCAAGGCGAGTTGAAGGCCGGCGCCGATACGCTCGACGAGCCGGGCGGAGAGGGGCGAGCCGAGGGCGGTAAAGGCGAAGAACCCGGCCAGCGCGAATCCGAAGATGCTCATGCTTACCTTCAGTTCGCCCGCGATCGGTTCCGCGAGGGCGCCGGCGGCGAAGGCGGGCGTGACCGCGGCTACCGTAACGAGGACGGCCACGGCGACCACGACCCATCGGGTCTCCCCCCGGCTCGTCCCCCGCGCCTCCGGCTCCTCTTTCGGCTCCTCCGTCCCGGCCATACCGCCGAACCCGGGAGCGTCGCCTCAGAGGGCGAGTTCCCAGTTCTGCCCGACGAGGTCCTTGCCGAAGCTGTGGTGCTCTTCCTCCTCCAAGAGCTCGAACCCCTGCTCCTCGTAGACGTGACGGGCGGCGTCGAGCACGCTGTTGGTCCACAGCGTGAGCTTTTTATAGCCGCGGCCGCGGGCGAAGCGGACGCACTCCTCGACGAGTCGCGCCCCGAGCCCCAGGCCGCGCGCCTTCGGTTCGACCAACAGGAGCCTGAGCTTGGCGACTTCCTCCGACTGCTCGACGACGAATACGGAGCCCACCCTCTCGCCGCCCATCTCGGCGACCCAGCAACGCTCCCGTTTCGGGTCGTAGCCGTCCACGAAGTCCGCGACGATCCTGGCGACCAGGGCCTCGAAGGTCTCGTCCCAGCCGTACTCCCGAAAATACAGCTCCCCGTGGCGCTGCACGACCCACCCCACGTCCCCGGGCTCGTGCTGGCGCAGGAAGAAGGGCTCGGAGTACTTGAAGCCTCCCGTTCCCCCGTCGAGGACGACCTCGACGGTGCGCATGGCCTCGAGGAGGCGTCGCCGGTCCGCCTCGGAGAGACCGTCGAGCATCTCGGCCACCTCCTCGCGCGAGCGGCCGTCGAGCAGGGCGAAAGCTTCCTTACCCTCGGGGGTAAGGGAGAGGAGACGCCGACGGCCGTCGGTCTCCGAAGGGACCTTCTCGACGAGCCCTTGCTGCCCCAGGCGCGCCAGGACGCGGCTGAGGTAGCCGGGGTCCAGGCCCAGCTTGCGCGTCAGGTCGGAGGCCGTCGCCTCGTCGCGGTTGGCTATCTCGAACAGGACGCGAACCTCCGCGAGGGAGTAGGGGCTGTGCAGCAGCCCCTCGCGCAAGACCCCGATCCGGCGGGTCCAGGAGCGGTTGAAGCGCCTGACGGCGTCGATCCTCGTGTTCTGGTCGTCTTCGGGCATACGGGACCTCCTTTTGCTTGCTATTGTCTAATATATTATTGCTTTGGTCAAACAAACGGGGTAAGGTTCGGCGGAAGGAGGAGAAGATCGTCGCTGTACTAGCCGTGCCACACCGACGCTTGCCCGAAGGAGACAGGGCTACCGTGGTGGACTTCGAGGACGAGTGGGCGGGGCCGGGCAGGACCGTGTTCTACGCCCGGGACGGTGGTCGACCCTCCGGCTGCGGCGCCCCCGTTTGGGAATGAAGCGAGACGTGGGCTGCGGACGGGGAAGGTCTGGCGCGTGAGGGTCGTCGATCACGAGGTCAAGGGCAAGATCAACGAACGGCTGCGGCTGGCGATGGGGAGGTAAGGTACCGTGCTCGGAGAGGGGACTCGGGAAGAGCGGGGGGCGCGGGCTGCTGTCGCCCTCGGGTTGTGTTACCGGCTGCCGGAGGGCGGCCTGGGACGGGTGCTGGCCCTATGGGGCTTCGCGGGCGTCCCCTTCTTCCGGGCCTTCCGCGAGCCTGCCGGAGACGGCTCGGTCACGCTCGAGAGGAGAGGCCGGGATACCGGGGTGCTCCCGGATGAGGGGAGGACCCGGTGAGACCGACGCTCAAGCCGGGCATCGAGCACGAGCTCCGGTTCCGCGTCACGGACTCCAAGACCGTCCCGGCGCTCTACCCCGAATCCCCGCAGTTCCGGGAGATGCCCGAGGTGTTCGCGACCGGCTTCATGGTCGGGCTCTTGGAGTGGGCGTGCGTCGAGGCGATCAACCCCCACCTCGACTGGCCCGAGGAGCAGACGCTGGGGACCCGCGTCGGCGTGAGCCACACGGCCGCAACCCGATCGGGCTGGAGATCACCGTCAGGGTGAGGCTGATCGAGGTGAACGGGCGGCGCCTCAAGTTCGAGGTCGAGGCCCACGACGGGGTCGACCCCATCACGAAGGGGACGCACGAGCGGTTCGTGATCGATCGCGAGAGGTTCGACGCGCGGATGGAGGTCAAGAAGAAGCTCGCCCGGGGAGAGAGATGACGCGCCTTCGCCCGTCGGGGTACAGGGATAGCAGCGGAACCAAAACCATCGATCTTCTTTTTCCTTAACACAAGTGCTCAGAGCGCCTATCCCGAAGCCTCGCTCGGCGGCTAGAACGTGCTGGGCAGTCGAAGTTCCTTGTCGCCCGTGCCCGCGTCGAGGTCGAAGCGGTATCTACCGTAGGGATTGACGTGAGCGTAGCGGATCGGCGAAAGGTGGGTCAGATCTTCTTCGTTGACGGGATAGCCGTCGGCGCGCAGCCTGTCCAGCGCTGTCTGGTATCGGACGGTGTTCCACAGGATGACGGCGTCCACCAGAAGACTCAGGCATAGGGCCTGGTCGGTCTGCTCCTCCGGCTGGTGCTTCCTTATGTTACCGTCGTTGGCGAAGAAGAGGAAGTCCTTCAAAGCGCCCAGCTCCTCGCCCTTGTTGAGCTGGCGGCCGATGCGCCGCCTGAGGTCGAGGTCCTCGGCGTAGCGGAGGATGAACAGCGTCTTCTGCAGCCGGCCGTACTCCTGGATGGCCTTCGCCAGGCCGCTCTTGCGGGGCTTGGCCTGCAGGCGACTCACGAGCAGCGACGCCGGCGTCCACCCCAGTTTCAGCGACCCGGCAACCCTCAGGATGTCGTCCCAGTGCCTAATCCTACAGTGACACTTAGTCAGGCTCATCTCCCGAGTGCTTCGACTATCCGAGGCCAGAGCCCTTCTTTGCACCACTTGCGGTACCGACCGTGAGCCGTGCTATTGGGACCGAACTCCTCCTCCGGTAGATCTCGCCACGAAGCTCCGGTGTCCATGACCCACAGTATCGCGCGGAGCACTTGCCG
>Ga0136613_10001512_pt1 | contig 12058 bp, 16 predicted proteins | sample AntDrymUQ2722106_2_FD_106649 | JGI IMG/M metagenome (GOLD analysis project Ga0136613, IMG submission 106649) | Polar desert sand microbial communities from Dry Valleys, Antarctica - metaG UQ272 (21.06) | ecosystem: Environmental > Terrestrial > Soil > Desert | place: Antarctica: Dry Valley... | reverse complement strand
GCAGCTCACCAGAGCCCGGCCGGGCGCAACGTCGCTGTCACAGTCCGCCGCAGCCTACGAACGCATTTCCAGCACCCTCGACCAGATGCAGGCCCAGCTCCGTGGGGCGATGAACCAGGCACGGGCTGCACATCAGGGCGCTGCGGCCGATGCCAGCCAAGAGCACACCGCGCGACAGGCCACGTACGCCGGTGACGTCACGAGCGAGTCGGGCGCGGCGCGAGGGTCGGTGACGACCCAGTCTCAGAATCACGCGGACACGATGGCCCGGATGCCCCAACCTGCCGAGCAACCCACTGTCTGGGGCGGTCTGACGATCCCGTTGGATCCCTCACACAGCTACATCTCCCAGGTGCGCGACTACGCCCAACGCAGCCAGCAAGCCGCGGACGCCATGAACACATACCAAGGCATGACCAACGACACCGTCCGCAAGTTCGCGATGTTCACCGAACCAACCACGGCGCCGGTGGGGCTGGGCGAAGCTGGCGGCGCCGGAAACGCAGGATTTCCCGGTGGAGGTGGCGGGCCGGGTTCCGGAGTTCTGCCCGCGGGAGCTGGCGCGGGCGGTGTCGGCGCTGCCGGTGGTGCGAGCGCGCAGGCGGCAGGCACACCGGGGGCCAGCGGGATTCCCATCGTGCCGCAGCGAGTGCCTCCGTCAGCCAGCGGCGGCGTCGCAGGACGCGGCTCCGCTCCGGGCGGGTCGGCGCCGCGCGGATCGACGACACCTAGGCCTGGAGCGAACCCCGGTGCCGGTGGGGGGACACCAGGGTTGACGCCGTTGCGGCCGAGGCCGGCTGTTCCGGGTGCGTGGGGTGGCGGAGGCCCGGCCGCCGGTGGATCCCGCAGCTCGGGCAGCACCCTCGGGCCTGGCTCAAGGCTGGGCGCAGGGGGCGCTGCGACAGGTGGCGCAGCCGAAGGCGCGGCAGCGCGGGGTGCACCGGCTGCGGGCCGAGCTGGCAGCTCAGGCATGCCGTTCTTCCCGATGGGCGCCGGGGCCGGTGGTCGACGTGGCGACGAGGAACGCCGCCGACCGCCGTGGCTGCTGGAGGACGATCCCGAGGCCGCCTTCGGGCCGATGCCGCCACACGCTCCGCCAGTCATCGAGGCCACCGACCACTGGGATGCGCGATGAGCACGTCGACGATCCCCCCGCTCGCCGCGGACGCCATCGCACACCACCTCGGCGTCGCCCTGCCGTTGACGCTCACGCTGCCTGTCCACGGCCGCACCGGCGCGGAACGCCGCGCGTTACTCTCCCGCGGGCTGGAGCAGGCACAGGACATCGGGCTGCTCGATGACGACGGACTGGACCGCTTCGTATGGGACGCGTTTCATCTGCTCGACCGGCCAGGAACGATCGTCTACTTCTCGCAGGGTGACGTCGCCGCGCGGCGAGACCGTCATGTCGTCGCCGCGTCCGAAGGCGGCCGCGCGGTCCTCGCCGAGCTCGACGCGAGCGGCCTGGCGCTCACCCCGGTCCGTCCGACCGGCATCGCCGCCGAACTAGCCGCGCTCCTGGGTCCCGCAGCCCCAGCGCCCGGGCCGCGCTCAGCGACCGCCCCGCGCCAGCTGATCACCGCCGCCCGAGATGTCGCCAACGGATCACCGGCCGCCATGGCGAAGGCGCTGTCCGACCGCCAGGTGCACCACGCCGACGCACGCCTCATCGCCGCTGCACTGACGATTCGACCAAAGCTGATCACCGAGATCTGCGCGGCACCCGGCGAGCCGATGGTCCACGTCCTCGACACTGCAGCTGGCCGCTACATCATCGCCCACCGCGGCGAGCACGTCGTGGTGATGCCCGGCCATGCAGACCTGATCCAACGCGAGATCCACGGCCTGACGCCGATGCCCGCCACCGCCTCATCCGTACGCTAGAGCGTACACTTTGGCCCATGGCTTCCCGGATCATCTCCAAGACCGATCTTCGGGATCGCATTCGCGCCGAGCTCGCCGACCTCGGCGACGACACGATCGTGGTCACCGAGCGCGGACGCCCTGTTGCCGTGGTGGTCAACGTCGAGCGCTGGAACGAGCTGCAGCTCATGCTCGAGGAGCTGGAGGACCGCACCGCCGTCCTCGAGCACCGCGCTGGCGCCGGTGGCGGCGTCCCGGCCGAGCAGCTGTTCGCGTCGATCGAGGCCGACGATGCTGATGTACCAGGTCAGCGTCCAGCGGCGAGCTGAACGAGGCCTGCGCAGGCTTCGCCAGGGCGACCCGTTCGCCTATCGCAAAGTGGTTGCCGCAATCCGGGACCTGGCCGAAGACCCGCGGCCGCCGGGTGCAGTCAAGCTGACGGCGTTCGATCCACCAGCCTGGCGGGTGCGAGTAGGCAGCTACCGGATCGTCTATGAGATCGACGACGGACGGGTCCTGGTGGTCGTGGTGAACGTGGCTCCACGCGGCGAGGTCTACCGCTAGATGTCTTCCGGCCGACAAGAGCGGGTGATCGCTGCGAGTGGACAACGAACCGCGGATAGCGCGGCGGGATGTCCACTCGTGACGATCACTGGGTGACGCGCGCAGGTTCGAGCAGCGCGACGGCGATCGCCGCGACGCCCTCGCCGCGGCCCGTGAGGCCCAGCCCGTCGGTCGTCGTCCCGGACACCGACACCGGCGCCCCCACGGCGTCAGACAGCACCTGCTGCGCCTCGTCGCGCCGCGTACCGATCCGCGGCGCCACCCCGATCACCTGCACCGAGGCGTTGACCACCGCCCATCCACCCGCGGCGAGCAGCTCACGAACGTGCGCCAGGAACTCGACGCCATGAGCTTCCACCCACCGCGGATCGTCCGTGCCGAAGACCGCACCGAGATCGCCGAGCCCACCAGCAGACAGCAGCGCGTCGCACAGAGCGTGCGCCGCGACGTCGCCGTCGGAGTGCCCCGCACAGCCGTCGACCCCTGGCCAGAACAGTCCGGCCATCCAGCACTCCCGGCCAGCGAGAACAGCGTGCACGTCGCTGCCTAGGCCGACCCTCACGGCCTCTCCTCGAGCAACAGCTCGGCCATCGCAAGATCCAAAGCGGTGGTGACCTTGAAGGCAAGCTGGTGCCCCGCCACCGTGTGCACCGTGACGCCGAGCGCCTCGACCAGCCCGGCGTCGTCGGTTACAGGCGAGCCACCGTCCACACCCTCATAGGCCCGGACGAGCACGTCCGCAGCGAAGCCCTGCGGCGTCTGCACCGCCCGGAGCGTTGCGCGGTCCGGCGTGGCCACGACCCGGCCGTCGGCGTCCAGCTCCTTGACGGTGTCGGCCAACGGCAGCACGGGCACGACCGCTGCCCTCCCACCCCGAACGGCGTCGACGACCGAACGCACGACCTCGGAAGGAACCAGCACGCGGGCGGCGTCGTGCACGAGGAACACCTCGGCGTCGCCGTGCAGCCGGACCGCTTCGGCAAGCGCGCAACGCACGGACGCCGTCCGGTCGGCACCGCCGGCGACCACAGCGACCGACTTGCCCAGCCCGGTCAGCAGCGCCGACGACGTGGACACAGCCTCAGCAGGGACCGCGACGACAACAGCGTCCACCACGCCCGACTCCAGCAACCCGCGCACGGCGCGAACCACCAGCGGCACGCCAGCCAGCTCCACGAACGCCTTGGGCTGCGCAGCAGCGAGCCGCGTCCCAGCGCCAGCGGCGGGGACTAACGCGATCACGGTCACCGTATTACCGGCCGGCCGCAAGGAGGGTCAGGAGGCGGTGGCCAGGATCTCGTCGAGCAGAATCTCGGCGCGTTCCTCGTCGGTGCCCTCGGCCAGCGCCAGCTCGCTGACCAGTATCTGCCGGGCCTTGGCCAGCATTCGCTTCTCGCCCGCGGACAGGCCCCGATCCTTTTCGCGCCGCCAGAGATCGCGAACGACCTCGGCGACCTTGTTCACATCCCCGGATGCGAGCTTCTCAAGATTGGCCTTATAACGTCGAGACCAGTTCGTCGGCTCCTCGGTGTGCGGCGCGCGAAGCACTTCGAAAACCCGGTCGAGGCCTTCCTGCCCGACAACGTCCCGAACGCCGACGACCTCGGCGTTGTCAGCGGGTACGCGTACGGTCAGATCACCCTGCGCGACCTTGAGGACGAGGTACTTGCGCTCTTCGCCCTTGATCGTCCGAGTCTCGATCGCTTCGATGAAAGCGGCACCGTGGTGTGGGTAGACGACGGTCTCTCCGACCTTGAAAACCATGTTGTCTCTAGCCCCTTTCGGTATACCAAGGCTAACACGGCTCAATGACAACCTGCCGCCCGGCTCACCCCGTCCTCGCAGGTCAGGGTGTTGACATCAGGATCATTCCGTGCTCCCAGTGGTCATCGGGACCAAATGCGGGCACGTTGGGTGCGCTGTCAACGCCGCAGATAGGCTCCGAGCCAGGCCAAACGCTCGCACGCCGCTCCCCGGCCCCAACTCCCAGCAGGGAAGGACGCCACGACGTGATCCGCACCGCGCAACCCAGCGCCATCCGACTTGTCGCGCTGGCCGCGGGCGTCGCGTTCCTCGGCGCCGTACTGGCTCTGACCGGCTGCAGCGCCGGGCAGATCACCCAGACCAGCAGCCAGGTCGCAGGCGTCAACGGGGCATCCGCCCGAATCGGCAGTATCGTGGTCCGCAACGCGCAGATCGAGTTCGCGGGCGCGCCGGGCGAGGGATCGGCATACCCACCCGGCAGCGACGCGCCGCTGAGGATGGCCATCATCAACGAAGGCAACGCGGCGGACCGGCTCGTGTCGGCGTCGAGCCCGGTGGCGACCTCGGTGCTCATCCTCGGCGACACCAGCCTGCCGTCCAAGCACGCCCTCGCCGTGGGCAACCTGCGCGACTCCGCGAGCGTTGCTCTGCCGGACACCAACCAGGTACAGCTGATCATGTTCAACCTCAGGCAGGGCGTGAAGCCTGGACTCGCCTATGAGGTCGTGCTGGTGTTCGAGAAGGCCGGCGCGCTTCGCCTCCAGCTACCGGTGGGCAACCCCGCCGACGAGTCCGGCGGTTCCGGAGCGCTGAGGAGTCCGCGGTGACCGCACGCAGCCGCACCCAGCGGTCTACCGCCGTGGGGTACGTCTGCGCGGAGTGCGGGCACGAGGTCGCGAAGTGGGTCGGACGCTGCCCGCACTGCCGCAGCTGGGGCTCGCTGTCCGAGCTCACCGAGCCGGCGCCGGCGATCCACCGGATCGCCACGACGGTCCCGGCAGCGCCGGCGCGGCGGATCGGCGACGTCGCGCTGGACAGCGCAACCTCCGCCCCGACGGGTGTGGCCGAGCTGGACCGGGTGCTCGGCGGCGGCCTGGTGCCCGGGGTCGTCATCCTGCTGGCCGGTGAGCCGGGCGTCGGCAAGTCGACGCTGCTGCTCGAGGTCGCCGCGAAGGCGGCCCAACGGGGCGGGCCGGTGCTCTACCTCACCGGCGAGGAGTCCGCCGGCCAGGTCCGGCTACGCGCCGAGCGCACCGCCGCCGTGCATCCCGAGCTCTACCTCGCCGCGGAGTCCGATCTCGGCGCGATCCTCGGTCACCTCGACGCCGTCCAACCCCGGCTGCTGGTGGTCGACTCGGTGCAGACGGTCTCCACCGCCGGGGTGGACGGCTCGCCGGGCGGTGTGACGCAGGTGCGGGCGGTCGCCGCCGCGCTCACCGCGGTGGCCAAGACCCGCGGGCTGCCGGTCATCCTCGTCGGGCACGTCACCAAGGACGGCGCGGTGGCCGGGCCCCGGGTGCTGGAGCACCTGGTGGACGTCGTGCTCCAGTTCGAGGGCGACCGGCACTCCACGCTTCGTACCGTCCGCGGCGTCAAGAACCGCTTCGGCCCGGCGGACGAGATCGGCTGCTTCGAGCTGCGCGACGACGGCATCGCCGGCGTGGCCGACCCCTCTGGGCTGTTCCTGGGCAACGGCGGACGGCGGGAGGTACCCGTGGCGGGTACCGCGGTGACCGTGGCCGTCGAGGGTCGACGCCCGCTGATGGCCGAGGTGCAGGCACTGGTCGCCGGTACCGGGATCGCCAGCCCGCGTCGGGCGGTCAGCGGGTTGGACGGCGCCAGGGTCGCGATGGTGCTGGCGGTGCTGGAGCGCCGCGCCGGGCTCAGGTTGGCCGACGCCGAGGTGTTCGCCGCGACAGTGGGCGGAATGCGCGTCACCGAGCCCGCGTGCGACCTGGCGATCGCCATGGCGGTGGGCTCTGCGCGCAGTGACTTCGCCCTGCCAACCGAGCTGGTGGTGCTCGGCGAGATCGGCCTGGCCGGCGAGGTGCGCCGGGTGGCGGGCATCGACCGCCGGCTGGCCGAGGCGTCCCGGCTGGGCTTCACCGCCGCCCTCGTACCGCCGTCGGTAGGGGGCGATCGGTCGCGCCGCGACGGCGACGTCAGCGCGATGAACGTGACCGCGGTGGCCGACGTCGGAGAGGCGCTGGAGTGGCTCAGCCCGTAGGCCGCTGCGGCGCCGTCAGCTCGAACGCCACCGGCGCGCTCATCAACGCGCCCAGTCGAGTCTGGACGCCGTAGGCCCCGGCCGGCGCCGCCTTGCGCGGCGTCTTGCACCCGATCGCCGAGCGGAGGCCCGACCACGTCACGGCGAAGACCACCGGCGCGTTCGGCGCGAGCACCCGAACGTCGGTGCTGCGGCCAGGAAAGCAGTCGTTGCTCGACCACGTCCGCTTTGTGCCGGCGACGGCGACCACGAACACCTCCTGCAGCGCCGCGTCGAGGTCGCGCTTGCACGGCGTCGGACCGGTGTTGGTGACCACGAGCCGGAACACCGGCTTCTCTCCGACGCGATATGTCGACCGATCGACCTGGGCCATCACGACGAGCGCACGGTCCGCGCAGATGATGTCCGTGGGTGGTGGCGTTGGTGCCGCTGCGGCCGGGATCCCGGGCGGGACAGCGACGGCGCTGGCAGCTGCGTCTGGCCGGATCTGCTCGCTGGCCTCCGGAGCCGGCGCAGGCGCAGCGGGGGGCATGGCCGGGGACGGCACGGCGGCCGAGGGCGTTGCCGGGGCCGTGCTGGATCCAGCGAACTGCCAATTGCTCTCCGCCGCGAGGGGTGCCGTCCGGTCGTTGACGGCCTGCACGCTCTGGGTGGTCGACACCAAGGCGGATACCGCCAGCGACATGACGACAACAGCCGCCACCGTCGCGATGAGAGCGGTCCACCTGCGGCGCCAGTACACCGCAGCGGGCAGCGGCCCCACCGGCTCGAACATGTAACGGAACGTAAGGGACAAACTACGACGCGTCGCAGAGGCTTGGGGGCGCGTCGGCACCCATGCAACCAAAGTGTTGCGAGCGAGCGGGTGCGTGGGCTGTACTCATCGTGTGATGCGGATGTCTCTGGAGTTCTTCTGGCCGAGCCGACGCATCACCCACTTCGACGAGCTCTGTCTCCAGGCCGCGTAGCGCGCCGTCCCGGCTGTCGGGAACCAGGCGGCGCACGTGGCCGTTCCGCGTCCAGGAAACCCACGAACCAGGAGACATCTATGTCCGTAACCGACGAACTGCTTGCCAACAACTCCAAATACGCAGAGACCTTCGAGGGGCCACTGCCCCTGCCGCCCGCCAAGAACGTCGCCGTCGTGGCCTGCATGGACGCCCGGCTCAACGTCTACGCGATCCTGGGTCTCAACGAGGGTGAGGCCCACGTGATCCGCAATGCCGGCGGCGTCATCACCGATGACGAGGTCCGGTCGCTGGCCATCAGCCAGCGGCTGCTCGGTACCCACGAGATCATCATCATCAACCACACCGACTGCGGGATGCTGACCTTCACCGACGACGACTTCAAGCGCGCGATCCAGGAGGACACCGGGATCAAGCCGGGGTGGGCCGCCGAGGCCTTCCCCGACCTCGACGAGAACGTCCGGCAGTCTATCAACCGGATCAAGCACAGCCCGTTCATCCCGAAGTCCGACTCGATTCGCGGATTCGTCTTCGACGTTGCCACCGGCAAACTGAACGAGGTCCTCTAGCGCTCAACCCCTGTTGATCTTGTGCTGATCTCGATCTAGCACAAGATCAACAGGGGTGCGCTCGACCGGCCGATACGGCTGCATCGTGTAAGATGGACACACCTGAGCGCAGCCATTCCCCACCCTGCTGAGCAGGGAAGACGCGCTCCGACCACCGACCGCCGCCAGCTGGAAAGGGGCTCTCCGATGAGCCAGGACCAGGACGCTCGACCGGCCGGAACGGATGCCACCGACCAGGGCGACCAAGCTCTGGCCGTGCTGCGCAACATCTGGGGAGCCCAGGCACAGACCAGCGCCAACCTCGACGAGGCCTGCGGAAACACCAAGATCTGCAAGAACACAGCGAACCTCGGCTTCAAGGTCACCGACGACGACGAGGGCGACAGCCTGCGCGCGTCGTGGAAGGCCAAGCTGGAGCGCGAGGGCAAGCTTCCCCCCGAGGCCACAAGCGTGCGGGATCTCATCCTCGGCGACTCCGAGACGGCTCGGTAGTCGACGCAGTAGTTGACCGGCGCTCGGCTGGGCGCCGGCCGGTCCAACGTTGAGGCCCGTTACCCAGTGAAGCCATTTCCCGAGTCGGTCAGCGAGCTGACCGAGACCCTGCGCGGCGCCGGATACCTCGCCGACCGAGGGCTGTCCACGGCGGCGTTCGTGGCGATGTCCCTGCAACGACCCCTGCTCCTCGAGGGCGAAGTCGGGGTCGGCAAGACGGAGATCGCCAAGACGCTCGCGTCGGCGTTCGACCGGCAGCTCATCCGGCTCCAGTGCTACGAGGGCATCGACACCAACCAGGCCATGTACGAGTGGGACTACGCCCGCCAGCTGCTGCACATTCGCGCGCTGTCCGAGCGGGGGCTCTCCGACGAGGAGACGGTCGAGAAGCTCTTCGGCCCGAACTTCCTGCTCGAGCGCCCGCTGCTGCAGGCCATCCGGGCCGGCGAGCAGGCCGTCCTGCTCATCGACGAGGTCGACCGCGCCGACGACGAGTTCGAGGCGTTCCTGCTGGAGGTGCTCTCAGACTTCCAGATCAGCATCCCCGAGGTCGGAACGATCAAGGCCGAGCACGCCCCGCTGGTGATCCTCACCTCCAACCGGACCCGCGAGCTGCACGACGCCCTCAAGCGCCGGTGCATGTACCACTGGATCGACTACCCGGCCGCGGACCGCGAGGTCGAGATCGTCATGGTCCGCGAGCCCGGGGTGTCCGAGGCGCTGGCCCGCAAGGTCGTCGCGGCGGTGAACCGGCTGCGCAAGATGGAGCTGGCCAAGCCACCCGGCGTCGCGGAGACGATCGACTGGGCGCGCACGCTGGAGTTCCTCGGCGAGGACGACCTCGACGCGGAGGCCGCGGACCTCACGCTCGGCACCGTCGTCAAGGAGCACGACGACCTCGAGCTGGTACGCGCCAACCTCGGCGAGATCACGGCCCGCTGACAACCATGTCCGGCAGCAATGACGGGCTGGTCTCGGTACTGGTCGACTTCGGGCGGGCGCTGCGCAGCGACGGTGTCGCGGTCGGCTCCGGCGACGTCCTGACCTTCTGCCAGGCGATGATGCCGCTGGACCCGACCGACCTGGTCGACCTCTACTGGGCCGGCCGGACGTCGCTGGTCTCCCGCCGCGACGACATCAAGATCTACGACCGGGTGTTCCGCAGCTTCTTCCTCGCCGCGGACAGCCCGATGCAGGAAATCTTCCAGCTCAAGGTCCAGACCGAGGAAGAGGTCGAGACGGTGCTGGAGATCCCGGCCACCGACCCCGCCAGCGACGAGCGCGAGGAGGAGGCCCTGCTGGGCCTGATCGGCTCGAACGTCGAGACCCTCAAGCACAAGGCGTTCACCGCGTGCACCGCCGAGGAGCTGGCGGCGCTGCGGCGGATCATGGCCCGCATCAAGCTCACCCCGCCCAAGCGCCGCACCCGGCGGACGAAGGCCTCCTACCGGGGGCGCCGGCCCGACCTGCGACGCACCATTCGCGGCTCGCTGCGCACCCAGGGCGAGCTGGTCGAGCTGTACTGGCGCCGCCGCCGGGTCAAGCTCCGTCCGCTGATCCTGGTGCTGGACGTGTCGGGCTCGATGGCCGACTACTCGCGCGCCCTCGTGCAGTTCGCCTACTCCGCCAACCGCGCGTCGGAGAAGGTCGAGGTGTTCTGCTTCGGCACGAAGCTGACCCACATCACCAAGCAGCTGGAGACACGCAGCCCGGACGTGGCGATGGACAAGGCCGGGCAGCTCGTCGTGGACTGGGAGGGTGGCACCCGCATCGGTGACTCGCTCGATGAGTTCGTCCGCAAGTGGGGCCGGCGGGGGATGGCCCGCGGGGCCGTCGTGGTGATCTGCTCCGACGGGCTGGACCGCGGCGACCCACAGGTGCTGGCGACTGCGATGGAACGGCTGTCACGGCTGTGCCACAAGATCGTGTGGATGAACCCGCACAAGGGCGACAACGCCGACTACAAGCCACAGACCCTGGGCATGATGGTGGCCGAGCCGCATATCGACGTGCTGCTGTCCGGACACGACTTGAGCAGCCTCGAGGAACTGGCCGACCTGCTCCCCCAGCTCGGCTAGGGAGGACCAACCTGATGATCAGATGGAGTGTCGGGATCGAGGCCGAGGGCGACCGCATCATGGAGCTCGACGAGGTGGTCGAGCTCGCCGACGCGGTGGCCTCCAGCGGAGGCATCGCGTCCGGGATCGGCACGAACCGCTACGGCGCGCAGGTCGTCGTGTTCGCCGACGACCGGGAGAGCGCGCTGGAGAAAGGCCGCGAGCGCTTCGTCGAGGCCGTCGCCCAGGCCGGCCTACCGGTGTTCCCCATCGTGCGCGTCGAGGTCGTCAGCGAAGACGAGGACGACGATCTGGAGCGGTCGGGCCGATGACCGGCTGACCGTCCGCGGCTCGACGCACCCGGCGATACTCGCACGGCGGATGATCTGTCGGTGTTCTCCGCCAGCATGCGACCATGAGGTCAGCGGACCAGCACCGGGAGGTGAGGCGGCGATGGCCTTCCCCGCACCCATCGACCTGTTCGACCACGTCGGGCCGTGGACCGAGGAGGACTTCCTCGCCCTGCCAGAGGACCGTCGCGTCGAGCTGCTCGACGGGGAGCTGCTGGTGAGCCCGTCGGCGCGGCACATCCACCAGCGGCTGTCGTTCAGGTTGGCGGGTGCGTTGGACGCCGTCGCGCCGGACGGCTTCGAGGTGCTGGAAGCGGTCAACGTCCGGGTCGCGCCGGGCAGGATCCTCATCCCGGACATCGCCGTGATCACCAACCCCGGTGCCGATGTCATCGTGTCCGACGCGGCCGACGTCGCGATGGTGGTGGAGATCGTCAGCCCGGGCAGCGTCGTGGCCGACCGCGCGGTCAAGCCGCAGCTCTACGCCGCCGCGGGGATCCCGCACTACCTGCGGGTCGAGCTCGGCGACACCGGGCCCACCGCGATCGCCTTCCGGCTGCGCGATACCCGCTACGTCGAGGCCACTCGCGCCGAACGCGGCCAGCGGCTGCAGCTGAGCGAGCCGTTCGGAGTAGACGTCGACCTCGGCGAGCTGGCGTCCCGGACCCGTCCAACCGACTGAGTATCGCGCCGCGCGGCGACCCCAACGCTCTGCCGACCTCGGGCGCTCGCTGAGGAACAGCTCGGCCGCGATCGACCGGTTGGTGTTGCCGGTCGCGATGAGGCGCAGCACCTGGACCTCGCGGGCGGTCAGGCTCGATGTCCCCATTCGCACGATCCACCCAAACTGCCGCGGCCTTTCGCCACTCAACCCGCGTCAGCGCAGCGCCAGCCCGGCTGCGAGCCCACGGCCTAGGCGTGTCGCGTAGATCACTAGGTCGAACACGCAGACTTGCTGCGCGCGGCGTGCGCGGCGGCCGCTCAGGGTGTGTCCCAATGATCCAAGAGACACGTCCTAGCTGGCCTGTCGCTCCGCGGCCGTGGCGAAGATGCGTCCGACGTTCTCGTCGGAGAAGAACTCGGCCGGCGACGTCACTCCGGCGCCGACCCGCGCGAAGGCGTCCATCGCCTCGGGGTTGCCGTGCACCGCGCCCAGCAGCTGCTGGACCTCGGGTGGCGGGGGTTCGAGCGTCGCGAGTTGGGT
>Ga0136613_10001511_pt1 | contig 12060 bp, 11 predicted proteins | sample AntDrymUQ2722106_2_FD_106649 | JGI IMG/M metagenome (GOLD analysis project Ga0136613, IMG submission 106649) | Polar desert sand microbial communities from Dry Valleys, Antarctica - metaG UQ272 (21.06) | ecosystem: Environmental > Terrestrial > Soil > Desert | place: Antarctica: Dry Valley... | reverse complement strand
TCGAGGGATCGCCGCGGTAGTCGTTCCCCATCTTGTCGATCTCGTCGATCAGGAACACGGGGTTCCTCGACTCGGCGTCGCGCAACGCGCGGATGATCGTTCCCGGCATCGCGCCGATGTACGTTCGTCGATGGCCGCGGATCTCCGCCTCGTCGCGAACGCCGCCGACCGAGATGCGGACGAACTTGCGTCCGAGTGTGTTCGCGATCGAGTGACCGAGTGACGTCTTCCCGACACCCGGCGGACCGACGAAGCAGAGGATAGGCCCGCTCAGGTCGTCCTTCAGCTTCGAGACGGCGAGGTACTCGATGATCCGTTCCTTCACCTTCTCGAGGTCGTAGTGGTCCTTGTCGAGGACGGTCTGAGCGTGGTCGAGGTCGAGGTCGTCTGGTGTCGACTGGTCCCACGGGAGCGTGATGATCCACTCCAAGTACGTGCGGATGACGCCGTGCTCGGCCGCGGCGGCAGGCAGCCGTTCGAGGCGCGACAGCTCCCGCTCCGCTGCCTTGCGCACGTCTTCGGGAAGCGAGCTGGAGTTCAGCCTTTCGCGGAGCTCCTCGACTTCTGCCCGCTCGGGGTCGCTTTCGCCGAGCTCGTCCTGGATCGCCTTCAGCTGCTGGCGCAGGAAGAACTCGCGCTGCCCCTTCTCCATCTCCGACTGGACCTGTGACTGGATCCGCGTCCCCAGCTCGAAGACTTCGAGCTCGCGGTTCAGGATGCGCGACACCAGCCGCAGCCGCTGCTCCACGCTGACTTCCTCGAGCAGCTCCTGCTTCTCCTCGGTCTTGAGTCGCAGCGTTGACGCAACGAGATGGCAGAGCGCGCTCGGGTCGTCGACGTTCGCCGCTGCGAGCTCGAGCTCTTCCGGAAGGTAGGGGACGAGCGCGATGATGCGCGCGAACAGCGCCTGGACGTTGCGGGTGAGCGCCTCGACCTCGCGCGTCTCCTCGAGCACGTCCGGCAGTTCCACGAAGCGTCCGACGAGGTAGGGCTCGACCTGCGCGGGGCCGTCCAGCCGGATCCGCCGGATGCCCTGGACGAGGATGCGGAGCGTTCCGTCGGGGACCCGGATCATCTTGTGGATCACTGCCGCTGTGCCCACGTCGTAGAGGTCCTTGAACCCCGGCTGCTCGTTCTCGGAGTCACGCGTGGTCAGCAGGGCGAGCATCCGGTCGCCGCCGACGACGTCGTCGACAAGCTTGATCGAGCGCTCCTGGCCGATTGCGAGCGGCGTCATCGACTCGGGGAAGACGACGGTGTCTCGCAGCGGGAGCACGGCGAGCTCGCGCGGAAGCTCGACCGAGTCGAGCTCGGGGGGCGGCGTCTCCAGGTCGGTCTCGAGCCCGCTCATCCGATCCGCCTGATCGCGATCGTCAACCGCGCGGGCGCAGGAGCGTCTTCGGCGACGGGGAGGACGACTCGGAGCAACCCGCGCTCGTACGTTGCGGCGGCGCCGTTCGCGTCGACGTCGACCGCGAGCGATACCTCGCGCTCGAAAGGCCCGTACTCGATCTCGCTGCGGTACCAGATCTGGTCGGCTGCGCGCGGCCGCGGCCGCTCACCGGCGACGACGAGCCGCCGTCCGTCGAGGACCACACGGATCGAGTCGGCGTCGGCACCGGGGATCTCGACCACGACGGTGAGCTCGGGCGGGTCCTCCGTGCGCACGACATCGATCTGCGGTCGGTGGATCAGTCGCGTCCCCGCTGCGAACCGTGGCACCTGCCAGAGGTCGGCGAAGAGCTCCTCGAGCTCGGTCAACCGGTCGATATCGCGTCGTCGTGCCATCCGTCACAGCGTAGAGTGCCCCGTCGTGGCCGGTCTGATGCGCATCGTGAAACTCGCCGTGGCACTCGTCGCGGCCGCGATCGCAGTCTGGTTCGAGGCGGTTCTTCACACGCCTGAGGTGAAGCGCCGCAAGGCCGCCCGCCGGCGTGGCCGAGCGCTGCCGAAGTCCTGAGCTCACGCTTACGAGTTGAAAACAGGGCGCGGCTACGTGGCCGCATGCTTCGAATCATGCGCGCTCGGGGCCGCTCCTCGTGCTACAGGCGCGGGCGGAGGCCTCTCCGCACGTCCAGATTTCACATCAAGCCTCTAGCTGAAGATCGCGTAGAGCACGATCGCCCCGAACGCGAGGCCGATCGGGAGCCACGCCCAGCGCAGGACCGAGAACGCACGTCGGTCGCCGGGCCGCGGGCCGGGCTCGGGCGTGTACGGATCGAGCTCCGGCGCCGGCTGGCGCGGGATCTCGTCGTCGCCTTCGATCACCCCCGCTTCAGGGTCGACGATCTGCTCGCGGTCCTCGCCCACCGCAGGAAAGTACCATCGCCTCCGTGAACGCGAGAGGACTGATCGCTGCTGGAGGCGAGGCGACGCGGCTCGGCGAGCTGACGCGCGTCGCGAACAAGCACCTGCTGCCGGTCGGTCGGTGGCCGATGATCTACTACCCGCTCCAGCTCTTGCAGCTCGCCGGGATCCGCGAGGTCCTGATCGTGACGGGCCAGGGGCATGCGGGCCAGCTGATCGACCTCCTCGGGGACGGCCGCATGCCGGCGCGCGGCTCGGAGCAGCCGATGTTCGATCTCGATCTCACCTACAAGGTGCAGACGGAGCCAGGCGGCATCGCGCAGGTCGTCGGGATGGCCGAGGGCTTCGCGGGCGAAGGGAAGCTCGTCGTCTGCCTCGGCGACAACCTGTTCGAGTTCGCGGAAGTCAAGGCGATCCGCGACTGGGTGGACGGCGGGCAGGGCGCACAGATCTTCGTCAAGGAGGTTCCCGACCCCGAGCGCTTCGGCGTCGTCGTGTACGACGAGGACGAGCGGGTGAGCGACGTCGTGGAGAAGGCCGGCGTCGTGGACACGCGCTACGAGTCGCCCCCGACGTCCGACGCCGTCGTCGGTCTCTATTGTTACGACGCTGGCGTCTACGAGCTGATCCGTGGGCTTCGGCCCTCGAGCCGAGGCGAGCTGGAGATCACGGACGTCAACCGCGCGTATGCCGAGCAAGGCCGCCTCGACATCCGCCGCGTCCAGGGCTGGTGGCACGATGCGGGGACGCACGAGGCGCTCTCGGAGCTCGGCGCCCTCGTCGAGGAGACCGGAGCGAACAAGCCCGCATGAAGGGCCTCGAAGTGATTCCGCTGCGGCGGTTCGAAGACGAGCGCGGTTGGTTCGTCGAGCTCGCGCGTGCGACTCGCCTGGCCAAGCCGTGGCGGCAGACGAATGTCTCGTTTTCTCGCAAGGGCGTGATCCGCGGGTTGCACTTCCACGAGCGCGGCCAGGACGACCTGTTCGCATGCCTGCAAGGGGCCGCGCGCGTCGTCGTGCTCGACCGCGAGAGCGGCGAGACCTTCACCGAGGACATCGGCGACGAGAACCCGTCCGCGGTCTACATTCCGGGCCACTACGCGCACGGTTTCGAAGCGCTGACCGACCTGCTCTTCTGTTACCACGTGACCGAGGAGTACGACCCCGCCGACCCCGACGAGAATGCGATCGCGTGGAACGATTCCCGCGTCGCTCACCTCTGGAGCACGACGTCGCCGATTCTCTCCCAACGGGACCTCGACGCGTCATCCTGACGGGTGCAGGCGGCCAACTCGGCCGCGCGCTCGCCGAGACGTTCGGAAAGGACGAGCTCGTGGCGTTGAGCCACGCGGACTGGGACGTGACGCTGCCGCCGCCGCCCATGCTCACGCCGGACCTCGTGCTGCACGCCGCCGCATGGACCGACGTCGACGGCGCCGAATCCGAGCCGCAGGAAGCAGCGGCGGTGAACGTCGGCGGAACCCAGAACGTCGCCTCGATCGGCGCGCCGCTCGTCTACTACTCGACCGACTACGTGTTCGACGGTCGCAAGCGCGAGCCGTACGTCGAGTCCGACGGACCCGATCCGCTGTCCGCGTACGGGCGTACGAAGCTGCACGGCGAGGCCGCGGCCGGCGAGCGCGCCTGGGTCGTTCGCTCGTCGTGGCTCTTCGGCGCGACGGGACACAACTTCCTCCGCACGATGCTCCGGCTCGGCGAAGAGCGAAACGAGGTCGCGGTCGTCGACGACCAGCGTGGCTCGCCGACATACGTCGGGCACCTCGCGGATGCGTCGCCGGAGCTCGTCGCGCTGCCGTTCGGCATCTACCACGTCGCTGCGCAGGGCGAGTGCACCTGGGCGGAGTTCGCCGAGGCGATCTTCGAAGAGGCAGGTCTCCACACCCGTGTGCGCCGCATCTCAACCGAAGAGTTCGGCAGTCGGGCGCCTCGACCCGCCTACTCGGTGCTCCGCTCCGAAAAACCGGAGACGCCGGTTCTGCCGAACTGGCGCGAGGGACTGCGCGCATGCCTGGACCAGCTCACTACCGTTTCCTGACGACGTGGCTCGTCGCCGCGCCGATCGAGCGCGTCTGGGAGGTGATCCACGCGATCGAGCAATGGCCGGAGTGGTGGCGCGGCGTGCACAGCGTCACGGAGCTCGTCCACGGCGACGGCGACGGAGAGGGGACGGTCTACCGGCACGTGTGGCGGTCGAGGATCCCCTACGCGGTCCGGTTCGACTCGACGGTGGAGAAAGTGCAGCGGCCGCACCTGATCGTCGCCCGCGCCGAGGGCGAGCTCGACGGCATCGGGACCTTCCGCCTCTTCGCGTCGCCGCTCGGCACCGCCGTCACGTACGACTGGCGGGTGACGACGACGAGGCCCTGGATGAACGCGATCGCGCCGGTGGCCCGTCCCATCTTCGCATGGAACCATCACGCGGTCATGAACCGGGGAGGCGCCGGGCTCGCGCGCGTGCTCGGCGTCGAGCTGCTCGCACAGTCTTCGAGCTAGGGTTCTGCCGATGCGCATGCTCGTCACCGGCGCGGCCGGCTTCATCGGCTCCAACTTCGTCCGGTACTGGCTCGATCGCCATGCCGACGACCACGTCGTCGCGTTCGACCTGCTCACGTACGCGGGCAACCGTTCGAGCCTGGAGGACGTCGAAGACAGCATCGTCTTCGTGCAGGGCGACATCGCCGACGGCGACCTCGCCGAGCGCGTCATCCGTGACGAGCGAGTCGACACGATCGTCAACTTCGCAGCCGAGTCGCACAACAGCCTTGCGGTGATCGACCCGACTCGCTTCTTTCGCACGAACGTCCTCGGCACGCAGACGCTGCTGGACGTGGCGCGTGCCACCGAGCTCGCGCGGTTCCACCACGTCTCCACGTGCGAGGTGTACGGCGATCTCGCGCTCGACTCCGACGACGCATTCACGGAAGACCATCCGTACCGCCCGCGCACTCCGTACAACGCGTCGAAGGCGAGCGCCGACCACGCTGTCCGCGCGTACCACGAGACCTACGGTCTTCCGATCACGATCACCAACTGCTCGAACAACTACGGGCCGTACCAGTTCCCGGAGAAGGTGATCCCGCTCTTCGTGACGAACGCGCTCGACGATAAGCCGCTCCCGCTGTACGAGGCGACTCAGAATAAGCGCGAGTGGTTGCACGTCGACGACCATTGCCGCGCCATCGAGCTCGTCCTCGAGGAGGGGCGGGTCGGAGAGACCTACAACGTCGGGTCGGGACTCGAGGCTTCGATCGAGGAGCTTGCCGACGCGATTCTGGATCTGACCGGCAAGCCGCGGGACCTGCGGACGATCGTCCCCGACCGTCCGGGCCACGACCGTAGGTACCTGCTCGACTCGACCAAGCTGCGGCGCGAGCTCGGCTGGGAGCCCCGCTGGGAGTTCGCCGACGGGCTCGCGGACACGGTTCGCTGGTACACCGCGCACCGCGAGTGGTGGGAGCCGCTGAAGGAGCGCGCCCCCGTCGTCGAAACAGCCTGGCGCTAGAAGCGCTTCACGCGCCGCACCTCTGCTTGGCCGCGGTCACGTCGGGGTGTGAGCCGAGCATCCGCTCTCTCCGCTCGAGGTAGGGAAGCGCCTCGTCGCAGCGGTCGAGCTCGGCGAGCGCCCTCCCGATGTTGTAGTTCGCGTACGCCTCGTAGGTTCGGTCTCGGTCACGCAGCGCCGGAAGCGCTTGCTGTGCGAGTTGGAGCGCGCGCTCCCACTCGGAGTTCTCGAGCGCCGAGGTGGACATGTCCTGGAGTGCGCGGGCCTGTCCGACCGATAGCCCGGCCGCAACTGTCGGCTGCGGCTGCGGCTGCGGCTGCGGCTGCGGTTGCGGCTGCGTTGCCGCCGCCTCGGTGACGGTGACATGCTGCGTCTCGCCCTGCGAGGTCACGGTGCGAACGACCGTCGTCAAGCGTCCTGCCGCATCTCCTCCGCCGTCGCGCGTCGAGGCGATCAACGCCGCCGCAAGGATCCCGAGTCCGAGCAGCGCGACGATGCCCACCACGAGCGGGAACCTCGTGCGTTCAGTGCGTCTTGGTGTCGCCGTGAGCACTGCCGTCCGCGGCGACGCGGCGTGGACGGCGTCGCGGAGGCCGGCGACGAACTCTGCGGCCGAAGCGTGCCGCGCAGCGGGGTCCTTGGCGAGCGCGCGAGCGAACACCGCGTCGATCTCGTGTGGCAAATCGGCCCGCTGCGACGCGATCGACGGCACGTCCGCGTGCACGTGCGCAGCCGCCTCGGCAGCTGGCGTGTCGCCTCCGAACGGTCGGCGTCCGGTGAGCAGCTCCCACGCCACGACGCCGAGCGCGTAGCGGTCGCTCGCCGGCGTGGCGCGCTCGCCCTGGGCTTGCTCGGGTGAGAGGTAGGCGGCCGTGCCGATCACCGTCCCGGTCCGCGTGAGCGAGTCCATTCCGGCGGCGCTTGCGATCCCGAAATCGGCGACGTGCACGTTGTCGGCTTCGTCCAGGAGCAGGTTGGCGGGCTTCACGTCCCGGTGGACGACGCCCTCGGTGTGTGCGGCGTCGAGCGCGGCCGCGGCCTGGTCGAGCCAGTCGAGCGCTTGACCCGGCGAGATTCGCCCGGCGCGGATCCGGTCATCGAGCGAGCCGCCGCCGAGGTACTCCATGACGATGAAGGGTCGGCCTGCCGACTCGCCGACGTCGAAGATCGTGACGACGTTCTGGCGACCGGAGAGTCGTGCCGCGGCGAGTGCCTCTCGCGTGAAGCGCTCGCGCACACCCGGGTCCTCCGCGAAGCCCTCGGCGAGGACTTTGACGGCGACCGTGCGGCCCAGGAGCTGGTCCGTGGCACGGTAGATCTCGCCCATGCCGCCGCGGCCGATCTGCTTGGGGTCGCGGTACCGATCCGGAAGGAGCACGAACGTGGAGTTGCCTGTCGGGGCCGGTGGAAAACGCAGTCCGTCGCCGAAAGATGAGGATTCCGTGAAAGCGCCCTCCCGTGGCCGAATTTCTGCGCTAGCCTCGATGACGCCTCCCTCGCGGCCTTTCCTTCTGCTCCTTCCGCTGATGCTTCGTCGAGCGCTCCTCCTCATCACCTGCCTCGCACTCGCCGCGACCAGCCTGGCGGGTGCCCGCACGGCAACGCCGAGCGAACGCAGCGCGACCCCGTCGCCGCCGAGCTTCTTCATCAGCGGTCGCGGCTGGGGCCACGGGATCGGGATGAGCCAGTGGGGCGCGTACGGCTTCGCGCAGCGCGGAGCGGCGTACGACCAGATCCTGGCGCACTACTACCGCTCGACGATGCTCGGCAAGGCACCCGTCGCGCGGATCCGCGTGCTGCTCGGCGAGGGGAAAAAGGCGCTCGCGGTCGCTTCGGACTCGCCGTTCTCCGTCCGCGACGGCTCCGGAACCGTCTACCAGCTCCAACCCGGCCCGTTCTCGTTCGGCGCCGCCCTGAAGGTCAAGGTCGACCCGACCAAGCCGGCGAAGGCGCTCGTCGCCCCGCTCGTCTTTCTTCCCGGCTCGACGCCGCTCAAGTACGGCGGCAAGCAGTACCGCGGGCAGCTTCAGGTCAACGCGACCAAGACGTCACTGCAGCTCGTCAACTCGGTCGGGCTCGAGCCGTATCTCTACGGCGTCGTTCCGCGCGAGGTTCCGTTCTCGTGGCCCGTCGAGGCGCTGAAGGCGCAGGCCGTCGTCGCACGCTCGTACGCCCTCGCGGTTCGCAAGAGCGGCGCGTACGACGTCTACGCCGACACGCGCAGCCAGGTGTACGGCGGCATCGCTGCAGAGAAGCCGACGACGAACGCTGCAGTCGACGCGACCGCCGGCCAGGTGCTGCTCTACGAGGGCAAGGTCGCGACCACCTTCTTCTTCTCGACCTCCGGTGGGCGCACGGCGTCGATCGAAGACGTCTGGGCGCGCGGCGAGCCGGTCCCGTACCTCGTCGGCGTGCCCGACCCGTATGACACTGCGTCGCCGCATCACACCTGGGGACCGTTCGCGTTCACCGTCGCGAAGCTGACCTCGACATTCAATGTCCCGGGCAAGCTGCTCGACGTTCGCGTGACCCTCAACCCGTCGCAGCGGGTCGACGCGCTGACCCTCGTGAGCACCAAGGGCGAGGTCGTCGTTCCCGCCGACGTCGTCCGCACGAGGCTCGGGCTGCGGTCGACGTGGTTCCGTGTCGGCGTGCTCACGCTCGCGCCGCCCGCCGCGCCGCTCGAGTACGGGGGCCAGCTGAAGCTCAAGGGTGTCGCACGCGGTGCGGGCGCGCAGGTCATGCTCGAGCAGCGGGTCTCGGGCTCGCTCTGGGAACCTGCCGCGCGGCTCAAGCCTGGCGCCGGCGGCGCGGTCGTCGCGACGATCAAGCCGCTCGTCTCGACCGACTACAGACTCGCAACTCCGACCAAGCTGTTCGGCGCACCGATCCGTGTCTCCGTCGCGCCGCGCATCAGGTTGGCGCCCGCGACCATCGCGACTTCATTGCGCGGTCTCGTCCGCCCGGTGCTTCCGGGGGCGCGTGTCGACATTCAACGGCTCGACGGATCGAGCTGGCGTGCCGCGGCGACTGCGTCAGTCGACGCGACGGGCGCCTTCGAGGCACGGCTGGACCTCACGCCGGGTATGTACCGCGCACGCGTCGCACCGGGCCGCGGCCTCGTGGCGGGTTTCTCGCCTGCGCTGCAGGTCGTTTCGGGGTGAGCCGCATTCTTCTCTCCGCCGCCGCGGCGGCGCTGCTCCTGCCCGCACAGGCGGTAGCAGGGCGCTACGCCGTCGGCGTCGCACCGGGCACCTCGCTCGACGCGGTGGCGAATGCGATCGAGCAGACGGAAGGGTCGCGCGCCGATCGGAAGCTTGCGCCGCTTCGGGCTCTCGTGGTCGACGCGCCTTCCGCCCGCGGTCTCCGTGCCCTGCCGGGTGTGGAATACGTCGAACGGCTCGACACGTCTCGTCGAATCGCGTTCGTGCCGAACGATCCCCTCGCGCCGAGGCAGTGGCATCTCGAGCAGGACCGTGCGTTCGACTTCTGGCCGGAGCCGCCCGTTCTCGTAGGGCCACGCGTCGCGGTGATCGACTCCGGGATCGACGGCACCCACCCGGACCTCGCAGCCCGAATCGCTGGTTCGCGGAGTTTTGTCGGCGGCAGTGCTCTGACCGATCAGCAGGGCCACGGCACGTTCATCGCGGGACTGATCGCTGCGCAGACGAACAACGCTCAGGGCGTCGCCGGGATCGCGTTTCCCTCGCAGCTGCTGATCGCGAAAGTCGTACGCGCGAATCGGCAGGTCTCGCTCGAGGCGGAGGCCGAGGCGATCCGGTGGGCAGTCGACAACGGCGCACGCGTGATCAACCTCTCACTCGGCGGTGTCCGTGACCCGCGGGACGCCGGTCGTGACACGTACTCGTCGCTCGAGGCAGCGGCGGTTCGCTACGCATACACGCGCGGTGCGGTCGTCGTTGCAGCGGTGGGGAACGCCGACCAGGCGCCGAGGGCACCGTGGCCGTACGCGAGCTATCCGGCGGCGCTTCCGCACGTGATCGGCGTGAGCGCGCTCGGGAGGGACGGGGCGGTGCCCCTCTTCTCCAACCGGGACCCGATCTACAACGACATCGCCGCACCGGGCCAGGAGCTCATCTCGACCTTCCCGCGCCAGCTGACCGCGTCGCGGCCGAGCTGCCCCGAGCAGGGCTACTCGATGTGCGGCCCGGACGACTACCGCAACGCCGAGGGGACGTCGTTCGCCGCGCCGCAGGTCGCTGCCGCAGCGGCGCTCCTCCTCGCTGTGCGCCCCCTACTCCAACCGGACCAGGTCGGCCACATTCTCACTCGCTCCGCAGAGGACGTGAACGCAGCGATCGGTTGCAAGCCGTGCCCGCTGCTGCGCGACTCGTACAGCGGCTGGGGAAGGCTCAACATCGCCAAGTCGCTGGCCGCGCTGGCCGGCCCGATCCCCCTGGCAGACCGCTTCGAGTCGAACGACGACGCCGGCACGCAGGCAACGCCGATGCGGCAGACGCGCGCCGACTTCTCGGCGACGCTCGACTTCTGGGATGACAACGTGGACGTCTACAAGGTGCACCTCCGCGCGAAGCAGCGGCTGGTGGTGACGCTCGACGGCCCGCGCGGTGTCAACACCGACCTCCTGCTCTGGAAGCCTGGCACACAGCGGGTTCAAGGTCTGTCGCTCGCGCTGCTACGTCAGCGTGTCGCGCTCTCGGCGAAGCCGGGGACCCGCGAGCAGATCTCCTACCGGGCGAAGACGACCGGCTGGTACTACGTCGAGACGAAGATCGTGCAGCCCGGCGCGGGGTCGTACAGGCTCCGCTACACCAAGCGCTAGAGCAGTTCTTCGGCGGGCACGTCGCGGAGCACGCGCGCCGGGTTCCCGACCACGACGACGCGCGGCGGGACGTCCTTCGTCACGACGGCACCTGCACCGACGAACGCCTCCTCGCCGATCTCCACGCCCGGACAGAGCACAGCTCCACCTCCGACCCGCGCGCGGCGGCGGATCGTCGGGCCCTTGATCAGCCCGTGCCGCTTCTCGGTTCTGCCCATGAAGTTGTCGTTCGTCGTAACGACGCAGGGGGCGATGAACACCTCTTCCTCGAGCGTCGAGTAGGCGGTGATGTACGCCTCCGCCTGGATCTTCGTGAGCGCCCCGATCGTCGTGTCGTTCTCGATCAGCGAGCCGCTCCCGACCACGACGTCGTCACCGATCACGCAGCGCTCACGGACGCGCGCTCCGTCGCCCACGATCACGCGCGCGCCGAGCTTCGTCCCGGCGAAGACGATCGCGCCGGTCGAGACGATCGTCCCAGGGCCGAGCTCGAGCGGTGGGAGCGGCTCGTGCTTCGCGGTCGAGCGCGGCGAGAGCGTCGGTTGCTTGCCGAGCACGGCGTTGTCGCCGATCTTGCAGCCGTCCGCGATCACCGTTCCGGGGTACACGACGACGTTCTCGCCCAGCTCGTAGTTCATGCGGGTACGGCCGTCAGAGAGTGCTGTAGCTGCTCGAGCGTGCGCACGACAGCGAGCCCGTCCCGCGCGACCTTGAGGCGGTCGCCCTCTCCTCGGACGAGCGAGAGAAAGTGTTGGCATTCGAGCTTGAGCGGCTCGTCGTTCGGGATCTTCGGGCTGTAGATGTCGCCTGTGCGCGTCTGCCACTCGCCATAGGTCTGCGCGGGCTGCCACGGCCCCTTCTCGTACACGGTGATTTTGCGCTCCAGCTCCATGTCGTCGAAGACGACCATCTTGTCGCGGCCGACAACCGTGATCCGGCGCATCTTGTGCGGATCGAGCCACGACAGGTGCATGTGGGCGATCCGGCCGCTCGGGAAGCGCAGATAGCAGAAGACAACGTCTTCGACCCCTGGCGTCAGGAACGCATTGCCGTGGGCCCACGCCTCGCTCGGCTCCTCGTCGAGCAGATACAGGATCACGGAGAGATCGTGGACGCCGAGCGACCAGAGCGCGTTCTCGTCCTTGCGGATGATCCCGAGGTTCTGGCGGTTGCCGTAGACACAGAGCACGTCGCCGAGCGCTCCCTCGTCCACGAGCTCCTTCACCGTGCGCACGCCGGGGTGGTAGAGCAGGAGGTGGCCGGGCATCAAGGTCAGCTCGCGCTCCTCCGCGAGAGCCACGAGCTCCTCCATCTCGTCGCCACGCATCGCCGGAGGCTTCTCGACGAAGACGTGCTTGCCGGCCTGCAACGCCTGCTTGGCGAGCGAGTAGTGCGTCGGGACCGGCGTCGCGATCACGACCGCGGCG
>Ga0136613_10001510_pt1 | contig 12064 bp, 10 predicted proteins | sample AntDrymUQ2722106_2_FD_106649 | JGI IMG/M metagenome (GOLD analysis project Ga0136613, IMG submission 106649) | Polar desert sand microbial communities from Dry Valleys, Antarctica - metaG UQ272 (21.06) | ecosystem: Environmental > Terrestrial > Soil > Desert | place: Antarctica: Dry Valley... | reverse complement strand
TCAAGCACGTGATGGCGAAGCTCGATTGACGGAGACGCGGCTCCTGATCCGCGGCGAGCAGGTCGCCGGCGGGGGCGGGGCGCTCGCAGTCGAGAACCCCGCGACCGAGGAGACCCTCGCATCGGTCCCGCTGCCGACCGGTGAGCAGGTCGACGCCGCGATCGAGGCTGCGCGAGAGGCGACGCAGACCTGGGGCCGGACGCCCGCGATCGAGCGCGCCGAGGCCCTGCACGAGGTGGCGACGCGGCTTCGCGCCCGGGCGGACGAGCTCGGCGAGCTCATGACCCGCGAGGGCGGGAAGCCGCTGGTCGAGAACCGGGACGAGGTCACCTGGACGGCCGCCGCCTTCGACTACTACGCCGAGATGGGCCGGAACTTCGGCGGCCGCGTGATCCCGTCGATCGAGTCGACGCAGCTCTCGCTCGTGCTCAAGGAGCCGATGGGCGTCGTCGCCTGCATCGTCCCCTGGAACTATCCGCTGCTCCTCCTCGCCTGGAAGCTCGCGCCGGCCCTCGCGGCGGGGAATGCCGTCGTCGCCAAGCCCTCGGAGCTGACGCCGCTCTCGACGCTCGCGCTCGCGCCTTGCTTCGAGCACCTGCCCGCGGGGGCGATCAACATCCTCGCCGGGGCCGGCGACGTGGGGGAGGCTCTCGTCGCGGACGAGCGAGTCGACTGCATTGCGTTCACTGGCTCGATCGACGTCGGCAAGGCGATCGCGCGCAAGGCGGCAGACCGGGTCGCGCGGATCAACCTCGAGCTCGGCGGCAAGGACCCGTTCATCGTCTGCGCGGACGTCGCAGAGCGGATCGACGTCGCCGCGAAGGGCGGGGCGTGGGCCGCCTTCCTGAACGCGGGCCAGGTCTGCACGTCCGCCGAGCGCTTCTACGTCATGGAGCCCGTCTACGACGACTTCGTCTCGGCCTTCATCGAGTACACGGAGACGCTCGTCGTCGGCGACCCGCTCGATCCCGGGACGGACATCGGCCCGCTTGCATCTGCCCGCCAGCGCGAGAAGGTCGCCGCGCAGCTCGAGGCCGCCGTCGCCGCTGGCGCCGAGATCGTAGCGGGCGGGAACGGCACGGGCCACGACCGCGGCTACTTTTTCTCCCCGGCCGTGGTGACCGGGGCTCCCGCCGAGACCGACCTCCTGCGCGAGGAGACCTTCGGGCCGGTCGCGCCGATCGTGCCGGTCAAGTCGCTCGACGAGGCGATCGAGCTCGCGAACGGCACGCGCTTCGGGCTCGGCTGCAACGTCTACACGAAGGATCTCGACTCGATCTTTCGCTGCATGCGCGAGATCAAGGCGGGAACGGTCTGGTTCAACGACCCGCTGACGGACAACGACGCGGGGCCGTTCGGAGGGATGAAGCAATCCGGGCTCGGTCGCGAGCTCGGGCAGGAGGGCCTCGAGGCCTTCCAGGAGACGAAGCACGTTCACATCGAGAGCGAGATCGCCCCGAAGGCCTGGTGGTATCCCTACGGCGGCGGCGAGTCACAGGCCAAGGGGGCCTGACGTGGGAGTGGCGGTCGGGCCGCGGAGCGACGCATCGGGCGACGGGACGAACGAGGGCTCGGTGGACGTGCGCCTCGAGCGGGTGACCAAGCGCTTCGACGACGTCGTGGCCGTCGACGACCTCTCCCTGGAGATCGAGCACGGAAGCTTCTTCGCGCTTCTCGGTCCGTCGGGATGCGGAAAGACGACGACGTTGCGGATGATCGGCGGCTTCGAAGAGCCGAGCGCCGGGACGATCTTCCTCGGCGAGCGTGACGTCACGGGGCTCCCCCCGCACAAGCGGGACGTGAACACGGTCTTCCAGAGCTACGCGCTCTTCCCGCACCTCTCCATCTTCGAGAACGTCGCGTTCGGGCTGCGCCGCAAAGGCACGCCCCGCGCCGAAGTCGGACGGCGCGTGGGCGAGGCGCTCGAGCTCGTGGCGCTCGGCGGCCTCGAGAAGCGAAAGCCCCGTCAGCTCTCCGGTGGGCAGCAGCAGCGGGTCGCACTCGCGCGAGCGCTCGTGAACCGGCCGCGCGTCCTCCTCCTCGACGAGCCCCTCGGCGCACTCGACCTGAAGCTTCGCAAGCAGATGCAGCTCGAGCTCAAGGGAATCCAAGGCGAGGTCGGCGTCACGTTCGTGCACGTCACGCACGACCAAGAGGAAGCCATGACCATGGCCGATCAGATCGCCGTGATGCACGAGGGGCGCGTCGAGCAGCTCGGAGCACCCGACCAGCTCTACGAGCGACCCCGCACCGCCTTCGTCGCAGGCTTTCTCGGCGTCTCGAACCTGCTCTCGGGTGTCGTCGCCGGAGACGCTTCCGTGCGACTCGACGAGGGCGGTGAGGTGCGTGTCGCCCCGGACGCCCTCGCCGGCCGCACCGGGCGCGTGGCCCTCGGCATCCGCCCCGAGAAGATCCGCCTCGCGGGCGGCGAGGGCAATGTCCTCGAAGGCGTCGTCCAGGAGCAGAGCTACTTCGGCGTCGCCACCCAGTACGTCGTCTCCACTCCGGCAGGCTCGCTCACCGTGTACGTGCAAAACACCGACTCCGCCTCGGCAGTGGCCGGTGTCGGCGCGCGCGTCGCGCTGAGCTGGCGTCCCGAGGCCACCTTCGTCGTCGACCCACCTCAGGAGGTCTCCCCGTGATCGAACGCCCCTTCACCCGTCGCGACTTGCTCCAGCGTGGGCTCGTCGGCGGCGCGGCCCTGACCCTCCCCGGCCTCCTCGCCGCCTGCGGCGGCGGCGGCGGAATCGAGGGCCAGGGCGGCCAGACAGCCGAGTCCGAGGCGACCTCGACGGCGAAGCGCGAGCTCGCCGAGCAGCTCGTCTTCGCCAACTGGCCCTTCTACATCGACGTCAACGAGAAGACGAAGAAGCGTCCCACGCTGGAGAGGTTCACCAAGGAGAGCGGCGTGAAGGTCCGCTACATCGAGGAGGTCAACGACAACGAGGAGTGGTTCGGGAAGTACCAGGCCCAGCTCGAGGCCGGGGACGACATCGGCCGCGACATCGTCGTCCTGACCGACTGGATGGCTGCGCGGATGATCCGCCTCGGCTACGTCCAGAAGAAGGACAAGGAGGCGCTCCCGAACGAGGAGAACCTGAACGCCGCGCTCGCGAGCCCCGGCTGGGACCCGAGCCGCGAGTACAGCCTTCCCTGGCAATCAGGCCTGACGGGGATCGCCTTCAACAAGAAGACGATCGGGCGGGTCTCGACCGTCGATCAGCTCCTCACCGACCCGAAGCTCAAGGGAAAGGTGACGATGCTGAGCGAGATGCCCGACACGATGGGCGTTCTCATCGCGGCCCAGGGCGACGATCCGACCAAGGTGACGGACGAGGCCTTCGACAAGGCGATCGGCACGCTCCAGGAGGCGGTCGAGTCAGGCCAGATCCGGCGCTTCACCGGGAACGACTACGCCGAGGATCTCGCGACGGGGAACGTGTGGGCCTGCCTCGCCTGGTCCGGCGACATCGCCGCCGGGATCAACAACCCGAACATCGAGTTCAACGTCGTCGACACGGGCAGCCACCTCTGGACGGACAACATGCTGATCCCGAACGGCGGCGACGTCTTCACCGCCTCCACGTACATGAACTTCGTCTACGACCCGGCCGTGGCTGCTGAGATCGCCGCGTACGTCTACTACATCACCCCGGTCGAGGGCGCCGAGGACACGATCGCGGAGTTCGACGAGTCCGCGGTCGGCAACGAGCTCATCTTCCCCAGCGAGGAGACGCTCGGGAAGACGTTCATCTTCGACGCCGAGGCCTCGGACAACCCCGACTACAAGGAGAAGTTCCAGGCCGTCGTCGGCGCCTAGACGCGTGTCCTTCCTCCACCGTCACCGCGGGCTCGTCCCGTACCTCCTGCTCGCGCCCGGCCTTGCCTGGCTCGCGCTCTTCTTCGTCGTGCCGATGTACTACCTCGGCTACACGTCGCTGCAGACCGGCGACATCTTCACGGGCTACGCGTTCACCTGGGCCTGGGAGAACTACTCGGACGCCTTCACGCTCTACCGCGGCCACTTCGTCCGCTCGCTCCAGTACGCGGGCCTCGCGACCGTCTTCGCGTTTCTCCTCTCCTATCCGCTCGCCTACTGGATCGCCTTCCGCGGCGGGCGGTGGAAGAACGTCTTGCTCCTGCTGGTCATCGCTCCCTTCTTCGTCACGTACCTGATCCGAACGCTCGCGTGGAAGACGATCCTGGCCGACCAGGGATTCGTCCTCGACGCGCTGCGGACGCTGCACCTCGTCGGGGAGGACGGACGGCTCCTCGCCACCACGACGGCGGTGGTCGCCGGGATCACCTACAACTACCTCCCGTTCATGGCGCTCCCGCTCTACGTGAGCCTGGAGCAGGTCGACCGGCGCCTGGTCGAGGCGGCCGAGGATCTCTACGCGAGCGGTGCGAAGGCGTTTCTTCGCGTCACCCTGCCGCTGACCGTTCCCGGGATCTTCGCGGGCACCCTGCTGACGTTCATCCCCGCAGCGGGGGACTTCATCAACGCCGAGCTCCTCGGAACGCCGAAGCAGCAGATGATCGGGAACGTCATCCAGTCGCGCTTCAAGGAGATCGCCGACTACCCGCAGGCGGCCGCGCTCTCGTTCGTCTTGATGGCCGGCCTGCTCGTCGCCGTGCTCGCCTACACCCGCGCGGTCGGGAGCGAGCGCGCGACGCAGGGGACGGTTGCGTGAGCGTCGCGGCGGAAACGCTCGGGACTCGGCGGCGCCTAGGCACGGGCTCGCGGCTCTGGGCGGCCGCCCGCCACCACGCGCTCACCGCCGCAGCCGTCGCCGCGCTCGTCTTCCTCCTCCTTCCGATCGCGGTCGTCGTCGCGTTCTCCTTCAACGACCCGCCCGGGCGGTTCAACTTCACCTGGGAGCGCTTCACCCTCGACAACTGGGCCAACCCGTTCGGGTTCCCGGATTTGCAGGGCTCGGTCGTCCTCTCGCTAGAGATCGCGGCGCTCTCGAGCCTCGTCGCGACGGCGCTCGGCACGTTGATCGCGCTCGCGCTCGCGCGCTACCGGTTTCGCGGGCGCGCCGCGACGAACCTCCTGATCTTCCTCCCGATGGCGACGCCCGAGATCGTGATGGGCTCGTCGCTCCTCGCGCTCTTCCTGAACTACAGCGTGTCCCTCGGCTTCACCACGATCCTGATCGCGCACATCATGTTCAACATCAGCTTCGTGGTCGTGACGGTGCGGGCGCGCCTCGCCGGGCGGGACCTGCACCTCGAGGAGGCCGCGATGGATCTCTTCGCCTCTCCCTGGGCGACCTTCCTGCGCGTCACCCTTCCGCTCATCGCTCCGGGAATCCTGGCCGGAGGCCTGCTGGCCTTCGCGCTCTCGGTCGACGACTTCGTCATCACCTACCTTGTCTCCGGCTCCGACCAGACCTTCCCGCTCTTCGTCTGGGGCGCGGCGCGCGTCGCCGTCCCCCCTCAGATCAACGTGATCGGGACGATCATCTTCGCCGCCGCAATCGCCTTCATGGTCACCAACGTCCTCTGGCAACGAGCGCGCACGCCGAAAGGAGCGCAATGACGACGACCGAATCCGCCCTTTCCGCCGCCGGCCTGCAGCAGGCGGCCCGGGATCACCTCTGGCTCCACTTCACGCGGATGTCCGCCTACCAGGACGCGGAGATCCCGATCATCGTCCGCGGGGACGGCTGCTACCTCGAGGACTCGAACGGGAAGCGCTACCTCGACGCGCTCGCCGGGCTCTTCGCCGTCAACATTGGCTACGGCTACGGCGAGGAGATGGGCGAGGCGGCGGCCGCGCAGATGCGCGAGCTGCCCTTCTACACCAACTGGAGCTACGCGCACCCGCGGGCGATCGAGCTCGCGGCGGAGGTCGCGTCCGTCGCGCCCGGCGACCTGAACCGCGTCTTCTTCGTCTCGGGCGGCTCCGAGGCGGTCGAGTCCGCGTGGAAGCTCGCGCGGCAATACCACTCCGCGCGCGGCGAGCGTCGCTGGAAGGCGATCGCCCGCCGGACGGCCTACCACGGGACGACGATGGGCGCCCTCTCGATCAACGGGATCCCGTCGCTGAAGACGCCGTTCGAGCCGCTCGTCCCCGACGTCCTCCACGTCCGCAACACGAACCGCTACCACCGGCCTGCGGAGGAGACAGAGGAGCAGTTCACGGCGCTCCTTCTCCTCGAGCTCGAGGAGACGATCGAGCAGGCCGGCCCGGAGACGGTCGCGGTCGTCTACATGGAGCCCGTCCAGAACGGCGGCGGCTGCTTCACGCCGCCCGAGGGCTATTTCCGCGGCGTCCGCGAGATCTGCGACCGCTACGGGATCCTCCTCTGCGCCGACGAGGTGATCACCGGCTTCGGCCGCCTCGGCTACTGGCTCGCGTCCGAGCGCTATGACATTCGCCCGGACATCGTCACCTCGGCCAAGGGGCTCTCGTCCGCCTACGCCTCGATCGGCGCCGTGATCGTCACGGACGGCGTCATGCAGCCGTTTCTCGACGGGAGCGCGATGTACACGCACGGGATCACGTTCGGCGGCCACCCGGTGCAGGCCGCGGTCGCGCTCAAGAACATCGAGATCATGCGCCGCGACCGGATCATCGAGGGCGTCCGCGAGCACGAGGACGAGTTCCGGGCGACGCTCGCCCAGCTCCTCGACCTCCCGATCGTCGGCGATCTGCGCGGGGCGGGCTACTTCTACGCGCTCGAGCTCGTCCGGGACAAGGAGACCCGCGAGACGTTCTCGGAGGACGAGTCCGAATGGCTTCTCCGCGGCTTCCTCTCCCAGCGCCTCTTCGAGGCGGGACTCATCTGCCGCGCCGACGACCGCGGCGACCCGGTCATCCAGATCTCGCCGCCGCTCGTCGCCGGGAAGGAGGAGTTCGACACGATCGCGGGGGTGCTCGGAGGCGTGCTGTCCGAAGCCTGGGAGCAGATGGCCGGTAGGCCGGCCGCCGCGCGGGCCGCGGGCACGTCCGAGGCGCCGGTCAGTCCCGCCTCCCCACACAGAGCGCGTTCCGGAACGCACTGACCCGCTGGGGCCTCCGCCGGCGACCACATATTGACAATCGGCGGTAGTCGGGTAGGTTCCTCGCGCTTGAGCTGACTAGAGGGAGGAACACGCATGCCCAGGATGCGATTCACGTTTGCTGCCCTGCTCGTCGCGGTCTTCGCGCTCGCGGCAGCCGGCTGCCTCCACTCCGACTCGGAGGATGAGGGTGGCGGCGGCAGCGACACGGCCGCGCAGGAAGATACGGGGACAGGCGCCGGGGGAGCCGGCGGAGAGGGCGAAGTCCTCGCGGCCGTGAAGGAGCGCGGCAACGTGGTCTGCGGCGTGAACGAGGCCGTGCCCGGCTTCGGCGTCGCCACCGAGGCAGGCGAGTTCGAGGGCTTCGACATCGACTACTGCCGCGCGATCGCCGCCGCGGTGCTCGGCGACGCCGAGGCGGTGGAGTTCACGCCGCTCACGGCCGAGCAGCGGTTCACCGCGCTCCAGTCCGGCGAAATCGACGTCCTGGTGCGGAACACGACCTACACGGCCTCGCGTGACGGGGCCGAGGGCGCGCGCTTCCTGCACACGACCTACTACGACGGCCAGGGAATGATGGTCAAGTCCGACAGCGAGTTCCAGGAGCTCGCCGATCTCGGTGGGGCGACGATCTGCGTCCTCTCCGGGACGACGACGGAGCTCAACCTCGAGACCGTCTTCCAGGCGCAGGGGATCGAGTACACGCCGCTCACCTTCGAGGAAGCCGACCCGCTCCAGGCGGCCTTCATCGAGGGACGCTGCGACGCGTGGACGTCCGACCTCTCCCAGCTCGCCGGCATCCGCTCCGCGTGGCCCGAGGCGCAGGGTGGGCCCGAAGGGCTGCGCCTCTTCGAGGACGTCCTGTCCAAGGAGCCGCTTGGGCCCGCCGTCCGCGACGGGGACGACGACTGGGCGGACGCGGTCAACTGGGCGATCTTCGCGACCATCCAGGCCGAGGAGTTCGAGATCACGCAGGACAACCTCGACGAGATGCTCGAGAGCGACAATCCCGACATCCAGCGCCTCCTCGGCCAGCCGGTCGAGGGCGAGCCGTTCGACGCGGGCCTCGGGCTCGACGCCGACTTCGTGGTCAACGTGATCCGCGCGGTCGGCAACTACGGCGAGATCTACGACCGAAACGTCGGCGAGGGGTCGGCGCTCGGCCTCGAGCGTGGCTTGAACGCCCTCTGGACGGACGGCGGCCTGCAGTACGCGCCGCCCTTCCGCTAGGACGAGCCGGGTGCGGGGCGGCGGCGCGCGCCGCCGCCCCGCGCTCCTTCGCAGCGTGAGCGCCGCGACGCCAACAGTCCAGGCGAGGCCACCGCTTTGGCGGAACGTCCGGGTGCTCCGCTGGGCCTTCCAGGCCGTCTTCCTGCTCGGCGTCGCCCTCTTCCTCCTCTATCTCTGGGGCAACCTCACCGGGAACCTCGAGCGGCTCGGGATCAGGACCGACTTCCGCTACCTGCGCCAGCCGGCGGGGTTCGCGATTCCGGACTCGGACTTCCGCTCCAGCCAGAACGTCTTCCAGGCGCTGCTCGTCGGGGCGAAGAACACCGCGACCGTCGCCTTCCTCGGCATCCTCCTCGCCACGCTCCTCGGCGTGATCGTCGGCGTCGCCCGGCTCTCGACGAACTGGCTCGTCCGGCGAACCGCCGCCCTTTACGTCGAGTCGCTTCGCAACGTCCCGGTTCTCATCATCATCATCTTCTGGTGGGCGGGCATCCTCCTGCGTCTGCCCCCGCTCGACGAGGGGAGTGACGTCTTCGGCGTCCTCTCGATCTCGAACCGCGGGCTCGTCCTCCCGTCCCTCGAGCGGACGAGCGGTATCGGCGTCTTCCTCGTCGCGCTCGCGCTGACCGCTGCCGCGGCCGCCGCGGTCGCCGTCTGGCGGACGCGCCGCTTCGACGCGACCGGCGAGCCGCACCGGCGGGTGCTCTGGGCGGGCGGCGTCCTCCTCGTCGGTCTCACGCTCGCCTTCCTGGCCTCCGGCCGCCCTCTCGGGCTCTCGCTCCCCGAGCAGTCCCAGTTCTCGACGGCCGGCGGCTTCCGCTTCAATCCCGAGTTCGCCGCGCTCCTGATCGCGCTCGTCCTCTACACCGCGAGCCATATCGCCGAGATCGTCCGCGGCAGCATCCTCGCGGTGTCGAGCGGACAGTCGGAGGCGGCGAGCGCGCTCGGGCTCTCCGGCTTCCAGCGGCTTCGCTACGTCGTCCTGCCGCAGGCGTTCCGGATCTCGGTCCCCCCAGTCGGCAACCAGTACCTGAACCTGACGAAGAACTCCTCGCTCGGGATCGCGATCGGCTACTACGAGATGACCCGGGTCACGGGGATCTCGATCAGCCAGGGCGGCCCCGCCCCGCAGGCGATCCTCGTGCTCATGCTCTTCTACCTCTGCTTCTCGCTCTTCATCGCGCTCGTCACGGGTCTGATCAATCGCCGCCTGGAGATCAAGGCGCGATGAGCGGCGTTCGGGTCGACCTCCAGGAGCCGCTGCCCGTCCCCGAGCCGGAGGGCCCGCCCTTGCGCCGCCTCGACGCGCGGGAGTGGGCGCGCGAGAACCTCTTCAGCTCGAAGCTGAACGGACTTCTCACCGTCGTCTTCGGCCTCCTGCTCGCCTGGGTCGCGTACCGGGTGCTTCGCTTCGTGGTCGTCGACGCCCGCTGGGAGATCATCGAGCGAAACATCACGAACCTGCTCGTCTACCAGTTCCCCCGCGGCGAGCTCTGGCGCGTGTGGGCGGCGCTCTACGTCCTGGCCGCGTCGGTCGGCTTCGGCGTCGGCGCGGCGGGCAGGCGGAAGGCCCTCGCTGCCGCCGAAGACGGAGCGCCCGCGGCCGGTCGCTCGCAGGTCGTTCGCCGGGTCGGCCCGCTCCTCGCGCTCGTGGTCGTGCTGCTCGCCTTCGCGCAATCGCTCGCGGCGACGCTCCTCGTCGCAGGCGTCGCGGCGACCGCGGTCGGCTTCCGCGTCGTCGGGCAGCGCGTGCCGCTTCGGCGCGCCCGCCTCGCGTCCGTCCTCGTCCTCGTCGGGATCGTCGCCGCGTACCTCACGATCACCGCGTTCGGGGGGGTCCCGCGCGATCGCTGGGGCGGGCTCCTCCTCACCGCGTTTCTCGCGATCGGCGGGATCGTCATCTCGTTCCCGCTCGGCGTCCTCCTCGCGCTCGGCCGGCGTTCGAGCTTCCCGGCCGTGCGCATCGTCTGCACCGCCTACATCGAGCTGATCCGCGGCGTGCCGCTGATCACGATCCTCTTCATGAGCGCCTTCGCGCTCGGCTTCTTCCTCCCGCCCGGCTCCGAGCGCCCGAGCGCGGTCACGCGAGCGCTCGTCGCGCTCGTCCTCTTCACGGCGGCCTACGTGGCCGAGATCGTGCGCGGAGGGTTGCAAGGAGTTCCGCGCGGGCAGCTCGAGGCCGCCCAGGCGATCGGCCTCTCCCCGCTCAAGACGACGCGCCTGATCGTGCTGCCGCAGGCGCTTCGGAACGTCATTCCCGCGCTCGTCGGCCAGTTCATCAGCCTCTTCAAGGACACGTCGCTCGTCTTCATCGTCGGCCTGACGGAGCTCCTCGCGGTCGCCCAGAACATCACCAAGCAGTCGGACTTCGTGGCCCAGGGGCTCTTCGTCGAGACGCTGATCTTCGCCGCCTTCGTCTACTGGGCCGGGTCATACTGGATGTCGCGCGAGAGCCAGCGCCTCGAGACGAGACTGGGGGTGGGCACGAGATGAGCGAAGAAGCGCTGACCGCCGAAGCGACGCAGGCGCGCGGGACCGGGGAGCCGATGATCGTGATCGAGGGCCTCTCGAAGTGGTTCGGCGACTTCCAGGCGCTCAAGGACGTCGATCTCGTGATCGGCAAGCAGGAGGTCGTCGTCGTCTGCGGGCCCTCCGGATCCGGCAAGTCGACGCTCATCCGCTGCATCAACAGGCTCGAGCAGCACGACACGGGCCGGATCGTGGTCGACGGGATCGAGCTCACGAACGACCTCCGGAACATCCAGGAGATCCGCCGCGAGGTCGGCATGGTCTTCCAGCAGTTCAACCTCTTTCCGCATCTGACCGTGCTGGAGAACGTCACGCTCGCGCCCCGGCACGTCCGGCGGACGGCGAAGGCGAAGGCGAACGAGGCAGCCATGAAGCAGCTCGAGCGCGTCCGCATTCCCGAGCAAGCCGGCAAGTACCCGGGGCAGCTCTCTGGCGGGCAGCAGCAGCGCGTCGCGATCGCCCGCGCCCTGGCGATGGAGCCGAAGATCATGCTCTTCGACGAGCCGACCTCCGCGCTCGACCCGGAGATGATCAAGGAGGTGCTCGAGGCGATGGTCGACTTGGCCGAGTCGGGCATGACGATGATCGTCGTCACGCACGAGATGGGCTTCGCCCGCGAGGTCGCGAGCCGGATCGTCTTCATGGCGGACGCGGAAATCGTCGAGGTCGGCTCGCCCGAGCACTTCTTCACGAACCCGCGCGAAGAGCGGACGAAGCAGTTCCTCGCCCAGATCCTGTAATGACCGGCTAGCGCCGCTCGACGATCTCGTCGAACGGGAGGCGGTTCGCCTCCGAGATCCACTCCTCCGGCGAGCGGCTCTCCGCGTCGCGCGGCTTGGCCGGATAACCGAAGGAGAGGACGATGCGAACGACCTCGTCCCCGCCCACGCCGAGGACGGCTCCGGTCGCGTCGCGGTCGCCCATCCCGTTCGGCACCGAGACGAGCCCCTCGTTCCAGGCGGCGAGGAACATGTCCTCGATCGCGCGTCCCGCGTCGAGCGCAGGCATCTCCCCGGGGGGCGTGACGACGGCGACGACAAGCGCGGCGCCCGTCACGTTCGCCGGTGCGTACACCGTCTGCGCCAAGCGCTCGCGGAGCTCCTGATCGCCGACGACCACGAAGCGGCGATGCTGCTTGTTGTTCGCGCTGGAGGAGACCCGGCCGGCTTCCAGGATCCGCCGCTCGACGTCCTCCGGAATCGGCCGGTCGGCGAAGTTCCGCCAATCCCGCTTGCTCGCGATCGCCAGGTAAGTGTCTATGGAGTGAGCCTACTCCCCCCCGTCGAGCGCAGCG
>Ga0136613_10001503_pt1 | contig 12077 bp, 13 predicted proteins | sample AntDrymUQ2722106_2_FD_106649 | JGI IMG/M metagenome (GOLD analysis project Ga0136613, IMG submission 106649) | Polar desert sand microbial communities from Dry Valleys, Antarctica - metaG UQ272 (21.06) | ecosystem: Environmental > Terrestrial > Soil > Desert | place: Antarctica: Dry Valley... | reverse complement strand
GATCGCATCGTTGCCGAGATGATCTATGGTGGAGAGATTGTCGAGGAGCATCGGGAAGCACGCGGTCATGCGCGCTTCGTCGTCCGGTTACCTCACCCGCTGAACCTTGGCCAGCGCCATGAGTACGGTATCCGGTTCGTCGCCTACCCACGTGCTTCAATGCGTCCGTACTACGTGCTCATTCCGTATCGGCGTTGCGAGCACTTTACCGTACGCGTGAGGTTCGGCGTGGCATGGCGACCAAGTCTCATCTGGCGGCTCAACGGTATTCCGTCGCGAGTTCTTGATGACTTCACACCCCGTGATGATCTTTTGACTCTCGATCCGGTCAGCGAAATTACCCTCGAGTTCCATCATCTGACCCAGGGGTTAAGTTATGGGTTGCAATGGGCTTCCCATCTGGGAGTTGAGGCAAGGACGAAGTGTGCTGGTGATTTGACGACTTTCCCCATCAAAAGGGCTGTGGGCACCGAAGAGAAGTAAGGAGTGTGGGCAATACTGATAAGCAGTGTCCGTGATGGGTCGATACTTAATTTGTTCGAGACGCTTGCAGCGTTAGAAGTATCTAGGAGAGGTAACAATTGCCAACAAACTTACCGTTCTATGAACGACCGCCCAACAGTCGATTCCCGCTTGGCTCAAAAACAGTACACCTGATGAAAGTCATCGAGTTCCTACGCTATGTCATTGACCGCGACAACCTAAGTATCGTTGACTACTTGAAGGATATTGATCGACAGCCCTTCTTCTTAGTCGCGGCCACTGGGTTAGGAAAGACTGTCGCTGTCCCCTTACACGTCTTCATACGCCTCATGCAGCAGATCGGTCAACATGCCGATCCGCAGCCACGAGTCTGGGTTGTCGAACCACGTATCCCAATCGCTGTTGACCAGATGAAATTTATGAACTCATTATGGCAAGAGTATCTCTCTAGCGAACGGCAGCGACAACTACCTCCTTTATTTGGCTGTATCAGTTCCGCTTCCGGCAACGTTTATCCCGATGCCCCGATCAAGTTTGTTACGACAGGAATATTTGGCCTGATGGCCAAACGTGGTGAACTCAGTCCTCTACGTGACCGAGTCATAATTGATGAAGCGCACGTTACGGTCGAACAGAACCCGGAGGTCGAGCTTGGTATCGCTTTGACCAGGCGCGCCGGTGTGACGGTCGACTACATGTCAGCGACTGTTGACACAGCCAATCTCAGCAAAAGTTTAAGGATAGCCAATATCATCCGCGCCGACCAGCAACGCTATACGATTTGGAAGCACAACCTTTTGCTGCCCGTGGAGGAGGCACTTCCTGATTTGCTGAGAAGTACGCTCGTTAAGCCTAACTTAGCCAGTACTTTCTTCCCGCAACCTGACCAGTATCGGAACGCAACCGAGGTTACTCGGGCGGTCGTGGAACCCGGTCGATCGCACGGCATGCTCATCGTTGTCAACTCTTTCTCCGGCAGTCAAAGTGACGTACAACGTATAGCAGACGTCGTTCGTAAAGCCCATCCGGCACTGCCCGTGCTCCATCTTGCGAGTGAAGTCGTCCGTGACGCTCGCCGGAGCAAGGAGTTCAGTGCACGACTTGCGGAGATCGAATCTGCAGGACATAACTATATCATCTTAGCCACTAGCGTGGTTGAGATGGGCGTCACCTTTCCAACATTAGATTACGTGGTCACAATGGATAGTGGGTACGATCAGGAAACCATCGGTGATGTTACCTTCCCTGTTATTGCGCCATTGGGCGTCAACTCACTTCTGCAGAGAATCGGTCGTGTTGGTCGCCGTCGGCCAGGTATCGCCTACATCAGTTACGAGGTCGGTGCAGATTATGCCGAGCTCGATGACCAAGAACTCAACGCTGGCGCACTGTGTTACGAGCCAATTCGCTTCCCGATGGTCAGCGCCCCCCTCATGCCGTTGGCCTATTACGCATGTACGCAAGACTGGGAAAATCTTGACACTTGGGTCGCCAGCCTACAGCTCCCATCGCACCTCGATACTGACGCCGATCGCATGGAGAATCTTTTCGAGCAAATCGATGTTCTAGAAGAGCTTGGGCTTGTCGAGGACGGATCGCTCACAAAGCTTGGTACGCAGATGGATCAGTGGATTGGCAGGGCCGATCTCGCATACACAGTGCAGCTCCAGCGCCGCTTCGAAGAAAACTGTGACCTTCCCGAATTAATGTTCTGGCTGGTAGCAACGGCACTCAGTAACACGCCATTGGTTACATTACGTGCACAACACGACTTTTTCTTTGATTATCATAGTAGTCACGTCGAGTTGCCACATGAGATTGATATATGGTCTGGTTTTACCCACGAAGATATTGCTCTTTTTGAATCGATTGTTAATGCAGCTGCCGTATCATCTGCAAGCTTATTTGGCAGCAAGGTGTACCGGCTGGATGATTTGGATGACTTCGAGTTTGAACGTTGGTGCGGTCTAGTGGGTATTGATGCCCGTAAGCTGAAGAAGGCGGGCGCAGCCATCGGTGACTTGTGGAAGCTATTTTGCCGGATCAATGGCAAGGCAAATCGATTTGGTGAGCTGTTTAGAGGGCAACGGCAACCAAATCTTACATCCATTTCGTGGTCCCGGCTGCCTGGCGATCTTCCCGTCAGATGTGTGCGCGAGCAACTTCAAACTCTGGTGGGCGGTACGACCGTGCAACTCACAGCGAACGAAGTTGGCGGCGTCAACTGGTGCGACACCAAGCATGGTCACACCGGGATGGTGAGCCAAGATGACTCCCCAATCCGTCTTCGACCAGGAGTAACCTATACCGCGCGACCGGTACCGAGCCGTGAGACGAAGGAAGGGGAGACAACCTGGCGCCTCGCGCACCTTGGCGAATGGTGGGCTCCTGAGAAGATCAAGGCCTCGACTTCTGCGCAGCCAGCAGTACGTGTAGCTCCGACCAAAGCACGTGTGACTTCAGTTAAGGCACACGTAGCTCCAGCCAAGAGGTCGTGGCTTCAACGTATTCTCGACAAATTGAAGAACGTGTGAATTATGGCTTGAGGATCAACGGGAAAGATGCGAATTAATGCAGAGGTGATCATGTGACTCAAGGTGTGCAGCATCTATACGAGTGCCAATGCAAGGGCTGCCCGAACGGATTCAGGTCTACATACTATGACGCGCCACCCGAGGTATGGGCTAACAAGGGCCAGAGCCTGCCGAGGGCATGTCACGACTGCCGGAAGTGGAGGAAGTCCCAACAGGAGGAGAAATCCCGTTGCTCCAGTTGCAACCGCATTATTCGTATTCCCAGAAATTTCAAAATTAGTTACTATATGAAGACTGGCCCGTGGGTACCCACCGAGCAATGCCAGCGTTGCGAGCGTGGTCAAAAACCGTCGAAGAGCGTGACCAAGCAACAAAATTTGCCAGGGACACTTCGGAGGCTCAGACCCGCCCAAGCCCTCAGTGATGTTCCCTACGATCAACTGTCCGATTACCGCAAAGATCATTATTGCAAGCATATCATTGGGCATCCATTGTCGGAAGTAGGCCAGCCTAGAGGTGATCCCGCTAAAGGCGAGGTGGTAACATCTACCAAATTGGTGGGGGCGAACGCGACTTCACTTGAGATGTACGAAGCGGGTTGTCGAGTCGCGTTCCTTACAGGCAATGACGTTTACCAATACAAGAGCGGCAGTGGTATCGTCAAGGTCAGGGTCGTTGGTATGGAGCTTGACCATGTAGAGGTGACGGTATTCAGGCGGAAGCCGAATACCGACAAGTATGAGTTCCTTACCAGCTATGACGAAATTCGGCTCGCCAAAGCCCGGCTCAAAGTAGATAAAGTGTGGTTATAGAATAATGGGAAGCAACCCAAGGAAGATGTCTGATGCAGCCCCAGAGCGAGTACCCGATTAGCGAGTGGAACGTAACCCATCAAGAGTTGATGGGCAAGGAAACGTGGCGCCTAGTTCAGGTGTGGCACAATGCTAGGGAGCAAATTGTGAACGCTTTCCCCATAAGGGAGGCATGGGAAAGGTGGTATAGGAATCGCTCAGCGCAAGTACCAGACTTGATAGATTTCGGTGCCCTTTACGGCTACTCACGCCTGCTCATCCAAGGATGGCAACAGTTGCCCATCGAGATCCCTGCCAACCAAGCTGACACATGGCGCGAATGGGGCCTTGGCACAAGCCTCAGCGAGTTCCGTGAACACCAAGCCGGCATAGCAGGTGGCTTCCTAGAACTGGCCGGCCACGATCCAGAGCTCACAAGGAACACCCTTGAAGCACAGCTTGAAGAGAAACTTGCCGAGCTCAAAAGGCTCCTCGACAAGTCGCTTGAAGAATATACGCCGCAGAAGTTCACTGAGAAGGAACTGGATGAAAGCGACTGGCTATTAGAGTCCGATCAGCGTGACCGTCTTGACGAGCCATTCAAGCTCTACGAACAGCTCATCTGTTTCGACTACGGCCTGCAGAAGTTGCGGATCTTCTGTGTGACCGAAGAGGATGAGGAGCTGAGCTTGCCTAACAAAGCACTGTATGAGGCGCTGCTGCGAATCGACCTGAGTCAGGTATGGTCACAGCTGGATGTGGCCGAGCCAAAGCTGCGGCACATTTTGCAGCATCTGATGAAACATCGCTACTTCGAGCTCAATTCCGACATCGCCCCGGAGTCCTTTTGGTGGCGTCACTGGCAACAGAAGGCTAGGGATCGTAAGAGGGAATAAGGGAATGATCCGACTGTTGCTCATCCTGCTACGTCTCTAGTGCCATCATGTTTCACCATCGACCACGAAGCGGACGGCCGGTGCGATGATTTCCGGTATAGTTGAGGACGTTCGATCTTGACGGACGTCTCACGCCTGAACTTCATTACCGTGCGTCTCATCAGGCTACAGCGCAGTATAGCTATTGAAGTGTGGGACGTGGTAGTTCTACCATCCTGCCAGTTTGCTTGACCGCATTAGTAACCATGCGTTCAACCTCTACTACTGAGTCATGTAAAACACTCTGGGCTCTCCACCTGGTAAGTGTAGAGACAACGAACAAGCCAGCACAGTTAATAGCCGGTCTGGTAGCTACCAGAATAAGATCGTCATGTAAGCGTGGAAGAATCACGAGTACACCCGCCGGCACGTCTGGCAGCGCTTGCGCTTGCCTTTAATCCAGCTATCGGCCACAAGTCGGACTTGTGCAATATCAGTCCAGCCTGTAGATGGTACGGGGATGGTGTCGAGTACCGTTACCCTCAGTGCCTCATCCGGGTAGGTCTTTAGCTCCTCGCCTGGGAGTATATAGGCGACGGTATCGCCGCGCTGCCATCTGATCGTGCAATCGCCCGAGGCAAGGTACGCCCAGGCGGTGGGCCGGTAAGCCGGAGCAGCAGTGCCGTAACTCATGACCGATACCCGCGTGCTTCTTTAGTGGTCTGGTTGATCATGTCAACCAAGCTGTCAGCTTGCCCGGGCTCAAGGATGGCCACACAGACATGCGGGCAGTCGTAAGCAGTAATCCAGACCTTGCCCCTACACGCTTCTATATAGAAGGTCGCGCGGGCCTCCGGGCCTTGAGCTTTAACGGTGAGACTGCAGCGGGTTGTCATGATGTAGCACCATCGGCACTTTGAGGACCGCAACTAAAAGGGGTCGCCACCCATGCCGTAGTCAACAGCTTGAGTGCTTGACCATGACGATTCGACTCGTTGAGCAGCTTGTTATTGGCATTCATTTCATGCTCATCTCGCCGGTGCTGGGCAGCACCCAGGGCCGGGGCGAATACACCGGCAGCGGTCCGGATCGAGCAGTGCTGCTAGTCAAGTGCTCCTCCTGCGTAGCAGACGTACATCACTTCGGAGCTGGCCAGCAGACCCTCACCGCATCCGAGTGCCCGACATCCCGGCCCTGGGGCCTTAAAGATCACTAAACCGGGCGATCATGCATGACCACATACCAGGCCCCGTATGGAGCACATACTTGATCCCAAGGCGAGGCTCGCCTCGCTCCTCGCACCCCCGAATCATGGATAATGAGACCCCCATTACACTCTCCGCAATTGGTGTATCCCGGAGGGAAAGCGATGACATCGAAGCAACCATGGCAGTACTACTGCCATTGCGGCACCCGCTTAGCAAAAGATAACAGCGGACACCAGTGCGCCAGCTGCGAGCGGCTTTCCCGCGACAAGCTCATCGCCCCGCCCGAGGTGCCGCCCGAGTTCTGGCAGACTGAGCAGTTCCGTGAGGCCTTCGCCGCTCAGCACATGGGCTGGGTAGCCCGGGCCTACCGCACCCACCCTTACCACCACGCGGTCTATGGCCCCCACGGCATCTCCCAAACCCTGCTCGGCCAGTGGGTAGGCCTACGCCAACCCCATGTCAGCCGGTTCGAAAACGGCCCACCCACCCAGCACCTGGACACCTTGCGGCACTGGACCCGCGTGCTGCGCATCCCGCCCGAACTGCTGTGGTTCGACATGCCGGGGAAGAAACGACAGTTGACAGCCGCCGAATCAGCGGCTGCTGATCTCCTGTCGCCAGCATCGAACGGAGTGCTCGCGCTGCCAGCTGAGCAGTCCAACGGTGCGGGGCCCGCCCCGCAGCCTGAGCACGACCTCGCCAACGACCCCGCGCATGATCCAATACTCGTCGCCCCCTGGAACCATCGGGGTACCGTCGAAGCAGTCGTCGTCCTGAGCGGTGGTGTTCGGGTGAAGCGCCGAGGCTTCTTGTTCTTGACCGGTGCGACGTTGACCGCACCGGCACACCAGTGGCTGGTGCGTGAGCCGGAGATGCCGGAGATGCTGGGGTCGGGGCTGAGCGGGCAGCGGGTGTCGGGTGAGCTGGTCACGCGGCTGAGGGCCATGGCTGGGGAACTGCGGCAGATGGACGACGTAGCCGGGGGCGGCAGCGTGCTGGCGATGGCCCAGCAAACGTTCGCGTGGGTCGCGGGACTGCTCGACCAGGCGTCCTACAGTGAGCACACAGGCCGAGCGCTGTACATCATGTTAGCTGAGCTGGGACAGCTGTGTGGCTGGTCGGCGTTTGATGCGGGCGAGCACGGGCTGGCGCAGCGCTACTACATCGCAGGTCTGCGCGCCGCCCACACCGCCGATGACCGGCCCTTTGGCGCCCATATCCTCGCCAACCTGGCGTACCAGGCCATCAACCAGGGGCAACCTGTAGAGGCGGTGACATTCGTCGACACGGCATTGGCCGGAACACGGGGCAAGGCAACCCCAGCTCAGCTCGCCGAGCTGCAGCTGCGGCGCGCCCAGGCCTGTGCCGCTACGGGCGACGCGCCGGGCTGTACCGCCGCGATCTCACAGGCGCGCAGTTACGTCGAACGGCTCACACCGGACGATGACCTACCCTATTTGTACTGGCTGGACGCCACCGCGATCACCGTGAACACCGGAACGTGCATGCTCGAGCTTGGACAACCTGAGAAGGCAGTTCCCCTGCTCGATGAAGGCATTGCCCAGTTCAGCGCCCCCTTTGTCCGGGACCGGCAGCTGTTCGTGACCCGGCAGGCCGAAGCGCGAGCCCGGCCCGGCAAGCAGCACGACCTGGACGCCGCCGTCGAGCTGGGCATGGAATCGCTCGACCTGGCCGAGCACTTGAATTCACGCCTGGGAGCTGAACCGCACCGGGCGCTCTGCTTGCACCTGCAACCGCATGCCCAGGTCCCGGCAGTGCGGGAGTTCTTGGATCGGGCGAAGGGGGTTGTGGCGGGGTAGGTGCGGCGGTCCATAGCATGAAGGGCGGTTTCAAGCGGTGAGTGCGTCAGTGCGTCACCCGGCTTGACCTGGGACCCTCGCGAGGGCTCACATCGGGCCTGATCAGGGGCAGGTAGGACCTGCCCGATTCGCGAAACAAGCGTACGAGCCCTCGCCCCAGGTCAAGCCGGGTGACGCACTGACCAGTTGAGGCCGCCGTAGCTGATGGATCACTTCTCCAAACTTGACGATCTGGCTCGATCTGCCCGAATGATCGAACTCTCTCGACCTGAGTTGCTCGACTTGAGGACCCGAGCCCTTGGTCTAACTCTGCGGTCCTGCTCGCAGCAAGGGCGGACTGCACTGGAGGGCCGAGTAGTTCGTCAATGCTGCGATCAAAGATTTTTTCCAGAAGTCGGACTGTTGCCGGACGAGCGTGCCGAGTGGCTGGCCTTTGGCGCCGTGACCGGCGATCAATCGCTGTAGGTGGCGAATGCTAAGTGTTCCGGATTCCTTGTGTTCGCGGACAAACACCTCCGCATACTCAACAAATTCCTCTGGTGTCTGTCGCCGCTCTTTGATTTGTTGCTCAAGCATGGTGCGAAACGTGTGCATCGATACATCCCCCTCTCGTTGGCGCCACCAGCATCGACTCGTGTCGTCAGCGTGTCGTGCTCAGGGCGTTCCGCTGATCGGCTGCTGACAGGAGCATGATTTCAGTCTGACATGGACCGCTGATGAGCGGTCACACGAGCCGTCCGGCGGCGTTGGCTCCGTGCTCCGCCTATGCCGCTGCCAGCGCTGCCGGACGCCAGAACGCGGCCAGGACCGTTATCTCGGTCCTGGCCGTACGTTCCCCTCAGCAAGTGTCGACACTTGCCGTCGTGTCCCGTCCCATAGCTGGCTGTCGTTCAAGTGCTCTACCTGGTCGGTATGGACGACTGGGACCGGCGATCATGCAGCGCGAGAACGAACGCAAGCGGCTGGCTGTGGACGACAAGCGCACCGACGACGGGAGCAAGTGCACGCTGCTCGCGGTGTGCGAAACCGGCGGCACGTGGGTGCTGTATCTGCACGGCGCCAGCCAACTCGGTGTGCGTATTGCAAATGCCGAGGCAGACAAGGTCGCCCAGGCAATCCTGGCCGAGCGTGGCAAGTGACGGACTACCTACCGTAACAGGCGACCGAGCGTTACGTGGATCTTTACTGCGACAGCTTCGATGAGTATAATGCGATCATGGTGCGCAACAGCTGGACAGATGCCCTCGACTGGCACGCGGCCGCTTCTAATGTCGCTGAGGACATCAAGGGGGATTGGTACCGCGATCCATGGGGTTGGCCTGAATATGACTACGTGTTAGATGGAAATCTTGAGCTGCTGACCGTTCGTGCTCAGCATCGCGGTGTGAAGCGTGTGGCAAAGATTGACGTGCCTAAATCAAATTTTGCAACCCGGCCAGCGGTCATACTTGAACCAATCGACCGCCTACTACTACAGGCACTCGTTGACTCTATCAGTCGAAAGTTGATTCAACAGCTGCCTTCCTGGGTGTTTGGCTGGAGACGAGAAAGGGGAAACGATGCGCCATCCGCTTATTCAAATAATAGCAAGGAGTGGGATGGGTACCGCACAGCGCTTCAACATGCCGTAAGCGTCCACGATATCGGCCTGAAGACCGATATCGTTTCCTGCTTTGCATCGATTCCTGTTGATCGCGCTTGTGAAGATGTCGAACGGAAGGCAGGTTCAAACCAAATCACAATGCGGCTAATCGATATGCTCAAAAACTTCGCCAGGGTGCAGGGGCGGAGTGGAATTCCCCAACGATCGTTCGCATCGTGTGTACTCGCAAATATGTATTTATCAAGGCTCGATCAGGTTCTTGAAAGCTATACTCCACCGCCGAAAAAGATGATGGGAATTACATATGCCCGAAAAATTACTACTCGGTGGATGGATGACGTCTGGGTGTTCGGCGGGGATGAGGGCAGACTTCGGTCAGTGCAATTGGATTTGCAAGAGGTTGCTCGTGAAGCTGGCTTGGAACTCAATCCCGCTAAGACGGAAGTTCTACAGGGAAGCGACCTGGCCCAAGCGGCACTTAGTCTTGAGCATAGTGCCGTTGATGAAGCTCTCGCTCAGGATACGCCGAACGCCGTTCATCTTGAGGAACTAGTAGATGAGATCATAGCAGATCCTGCCCACGCGGATAGGACAAGTATTAGGTTTGCCACCACTCGAATGCGTCGTCACGCGATCAAAACAAGGCTTCGAGCCCTAATTGATACCGCCAATCGCCTTCCCCAAGGCGCAGACCACCTCGCACGGGTTTTTCGCGATTTTGACTCATGGGAAGAACTGCAGGACTGGTTCCTCGATTACGAAGCCGGCGATTGGGGTAAAATTCGATGGAGCGTAAGTCAATTTGGGACTATGTTTCCCACGGGGGCCATCGTAGATCGGCGACTAGTCGACCGCTTTGCAGAAATCCTCGTCTCGCGCCCAACACTGCCGCTTCTGGCTTTAACGGCCCAGCGCTTGGCCAGTTGGGACAGTTCGCTCGCGAGGGATAGCCTTCGTGCTCTCGCGGAGACGGCGGATCATCCCTTGGAGCGTCGGCTGATTGGGTTATCTAGTCTCGCAGCACGCGACGAATCAGTATTCATTCGCAACATGCTTAGTGAGTATGAGGAGAATCAGATTACCCTCGCGAGGGTGGAGGCAAATAGGTTTCGCCCGATTGTGCCAGTCCCAGACTTTGCTACTAATTCTTAGCGGATTCGGCAACCAGCGCCTTCCGACCGCGCGGGCGTCGACGACTTCGATCATGTCCCATCCCCGGGGGCATCCAACAGCGTCAGCACCCAAGGAAGGGAACCCGCCACCAGCCCCAATCGGTCATCCCGTACCGTGAACGGCACTGATCGATCAAGAGGTCCTCATCCTTGAATAACGCCAATAGACGCGGAACCGCTACACTCTTTAGTGCGGGAGAACACCTTGATCCCCGCTCGACCGCCTTCGGCGATCGATCACCGACGGGAGCTTCTGGCAGGCGTCTGCATGTCTCTTAGCTCGCGCTAACCTGCGGCGCGACGATTAGGAACGAGGACGGAGCGCTGATCGTGCTACTGTGGGCAATAGCACGGTTACCGCTCGCGAGAGGTGACGATGATGAATGAGGGTCATTCGGACCCGGTGACCGAGTCGCCACAATTTTCACTTCTGAACGCCATGAAACTGCTGGAAGACCGAGCGTTCATAACCTACAAATGTCGACTCCAGGCTTATAGGCGACTTAGTCGCCGAAATAGTGCCTGGAACATGTCATTGGTGGCCTTCTCAACTTCTACGACAATTGCTGCAGTGGGGCTCTTAATCGATCCTCAGATGTACGGTTTGGGTGGAGGTGCGCTTATGGTGGCTCTCGCTATCACGTCGTTGGTCACGTCGTTGGTTGTATCGAGCGTCAACTACGGGACTCGCGCGAAGGCGATGGAGTCAAATTATAAGAAAATCCAAAGGATCTCTGTTGAGGTCGAGGCGTTGCGTTCTGCGCCAGCGCCAGGCACTAATCTGCATGAGGAGTATCGTGATCTTTTGCATGAGTACGGATACGTTATAGATTCGTCGGAGAATCACTCGGATAGTGACTACCAGAAGGCAAATTCGATGTCTGGGGCCCCGATCACTGCCAAGCAAGGATGGCGTGAGTCACTCTTGTCGGTCGTACCCTATGCTTTCTTAGGTGTCCCAGTTGCCGTCCTAGTCCCTTTCATTTTTTGGTTCTTCCGCGGCTTCTAGAACTCCAGGGATGGCCTTCGCGTCAGCAGTCCCTGCAAACGGATCTTCGGCGCATTTATAATGATCACTTCGCGGGTAGTATAAGTCGCGGGAGAGAGGGAGTTTTGGGAAGCGGTGAAGAGCCTGGATGTGCAGCCGTGAGGGACTCCTCGGCGCATGAGGTCGCGTAACGTTCGGAGAGTTGGCGGCGGGAACTGGAGAGGGCACCTCCCCGAGGGTTCACAGTATGTACATGGAGGCATGTACGCCAGTGCAGCCTACAGCAGGAACCTCGGAAATGAACGCACACTTGGTGAATTTCACCTCAGCCATCGACTGGATTGTCCCTATGCGACTGTGCTGGCTGTCGACACGAATGGCGGCATGGTTTATTCTAAACCGGCTGGGAGTCGATGAGGTGGAAATTTCAAATTTGGACCAAGTGGACAGATATGCAGAAAATTCATTCCAAGCGCTGGCCTCGTATGCTTTACAGTTCCGGCGGTTTCAAGCGGTGAGTGCGTCAGTGCGTCACCCGGCTTGACCTGGGACCCTCGCGAGGGCTCACATCGGGCCTGATCAGGGGCAGGTAGGACCTGCCCG
>Ga0136613_10001499_pt1 | contig 12094 bp, 8 predicted proteins | sample AntDrymUQ2722106_2_FD_106649 | JGI IMG/M metagenome (GOLD analysis project Ga0136613, IMG submission 106649) | Polar desert sand microbial communities from Dry Valleys, Antarctica - metaG UQ272 (21.06) | ecosystem: Environmental > Terrestrial > Soil > Desert | place: Antarctica: Dry Valley... | reverse complement strand
GGTGATGTCGAGGCTCTCGAGGACGCGCGCGGCGAGGCCCTCCTCCTCACGGAGAAGCCCGAGCAGGATGTGCTCGGTCCCGATGTAGTTGTGCTTCAGGGCGCGCGCCTCGTCCTGGGCGAGTACGACGACCTGTCTTGCGCGTTCAGTGAAACGTTCGAACACATCGCCGAGCGTATCCGCCCCGGAACCGCGCAAACGCCGCGAGGCCGGGCTTGGCCCGGCCTCGTTCACGAACGTACTGGGCGAGGACTCTCCGCCTGAAGTCGTCATGGTCGCGGCGTAGCCGCGGCCGGACTTCAGGCGGCCTTGACGTCCATGATCTTGTACTTCAGCGAGCCGCGCGGGGCGGTTACCTCGACCGTCTCGCCCTTCTTGCGGCCGATGATCGCCTTGCCGACGGGCGACTCGTTCGAGAGCTTGTTCTCGGCCGGGTTCGCCTCGGCGGAGCCGACGATCTCGTACTCGACCGTCTTCTTCGCGTCGAGGTCGCGCAGGCGGACCTTCGTCCCGACGGCGACGACGCCCTTCGGGACGTCCTCCTTCTCGATCAGGCGAGCGCGCGTGAGGCGCTCCTCGAGCTGGTGGATCTTCTGCTCGACCATCGCCTGCTCGTTCTTCGCGTCGTCGTACTCCGAGTTCTCGGAGATGTCCCCGAACTCGCGCGCGTGCTTGATCCGCTCGGCGACCTCGCGGCGCTTGTCCGTCGTCAGATACGCGATCTCTTCCTTGAGCTTCTCAAAGCCCTCGGGCGTCAGCAGCACGTCTTTCACAGCATTTCCTCCAGACCCCGAACTCCCATCACGAGGCTCTCCCGCCCCGTGGGACGGCGCATTCTAGCCCCAGCGTCAAGGGTCGCCGTTCTGGCCGTGGCTAGCATTCCTCCGTGCCCGTCGACCTCCAAGCCCTCTGGCAGATCGGGCCGGTCACCGTCCGAGGCCGGGTCGTCCTCGCCCCCATGGCCGGCGTCAGCGTGCAGGCCTTCCGCCGGCAGGGACGCCGCTACGGGGCCGGGCTCGTCTGCTCCGAGATGGTCAGCTGCGCGGGGCTCTCGCACCGGAACGAGCGCACGCTCGGCTACCTGCGGATCGCCGACGACGAGCATCCGCTCGCTGTCCAGATCTTCGGCTCCGAGCCGCGCGTGATGGCCGAGGCGGCCCGGATGGTCGAGGCCGCCGGCGCCGACCTCGTCGACATCAACTACGGCTGCCCGGTGAAGAAGGTGACGAAGACCGGCGCGGGCGCGACGCTCCTCGACGACCCGCCGCGAGCATGCGCGATCGTCGAGGCGGTCGCCGAGGCCGTCGCCGTGCCGGTCATGGTCAAGATGCGCCGCGGCCTCGAGAACGGATCGCGCACCGCACTCTCGGTCGGGCCGCAGCTCGTGGATGCGGGCGCTTCCGCGCTCACGCTGCATCCCCGCTCGGCCCGCCAGATGTACTCGGGCGAGGCCGACCACTCGCTCACGGCCGAGCTGGTGGAGCTCGTCGACGTCCCCGTCATCGCCTCGGGCGATATCACCTCGCGCGCCCGGGCCGAGGCCGTGCTCGCGACGACCGGCGCGGCGGCGGTGATGGTCGGCAGGGCCGCCCAGGGGGACCCGTGGACGATCGCGGAGATCGCGGGCGAGAACGGGCATCGCCCCTCACGCGAGGAGGTCGTCGCCGAGCTCGTGCTCTTCATGCGCGAGACCGTGCGGGAGCTCGGCGAGGAGCGCGCAACCGGATTCCTGAAGAAGTTCTACGGCTGGTATCTAGGCAAGGGCCGCTTTCCGAAGCCCTTCAAGCAGGAGCTCGTCCAGCTCCCCACCCTCTCGGACGTCGAGACCCGGCTCTTCGCGGCGGCCCCGCGGGCGCGTGCGGTGCTCGAGACGCTCGAACGCGACACCGCCGTCGGCGACGAGACGATGCTCGACCTCCCGATCTCGATCTACGGCGGCGGGTAGAGGCGGCAGCAGCCGCCCCTACCCTTGCCGTTCCTTACCGGCGCGCCCGCGAGCTCTCGTCGTCGACCGAGCCGGGTGGAACCTTGTCGATCTCGTCCGCCGGCACCCGCTCGGCGTCCTGCGCCGTGCCCGCTGGCTGCGGCTGAACCTGCGTGACGGAGGTCGATCCGCCGCTGCCCTGCCCGGGCTGATCCATCCGGTCTTGGGCCGAGCTCTTGACCTTGTCGAGATCCTGCTGGGCCTGCTGCTTGCCCTTCTGCACATCGCGTTTCACCTGGTCACGCGACGCCTGTCCGGCCTGGTACGCGCCTTCGAGCATCCGCGCGGCGACGTCACGGCCGCCGAGGCCGAAGGCGAGCGCGAGGGCGAGGGCGAGCCCGCCCATGAGCGCCACGTACGTGATGCGGACGATGTCCTCGGCGATCTTCAGCTGGTCGAGGATCATGAACGCCGCGATCGCCATGACGAGGACGGGTGCGATCGAGCCGACGATCTTGCCGGTCGGGGTGTCGCCCATCGTCCGTGCCACGAGCGCCGCGATGGCTCCCGCGATCGCGCCTGCGACCAGGAAGATCAGGAGCGCGGCGAGGATGTTCGGCAGGTACGCGAAGATCGCCGCGACGAAGTTCGACAGCGCGTTGATCCCGAGCACCGAGACGGCGAGCGCGATCACGCCGAGGAAGAGCACCCAGAAGATCACCCGACCGATCAGGCCGGAAGGGCTCGAGGTGAGTCGCGACACGAACCCCCCGCCCTGGCCCTGGGTGAGCGTCCGGTCGATCCCGGTCCTCCCCAGGAGCTTCGAGATCACGCCGCCGACGATCTTCGCGACGAAGTACCCGATGATCAGGATCAGGAGCGCGCCGATCAGCTCCGGGATGAACGCGAAGACGTCCGTGAACCCGTTCTTGATCTTGTCGCCCACGGTGTGTGACGTGGCTAGAACCATGTGAACCCCACTCCTTGTGTCTAGAGATAGTCGAGGGACTGAGCGTCCCCCTCGATTTCCGCCCGCAAACAAGGACTCGCGAGGGCTGTGGCACGCCGGCCGGGGGCTATAACTCCCCTATGGCCACCGTCGTCACGAAAGAGCGGCGCATCGTCTCGGTGCTGATCGCGGACGTGGTCAACTCGACAGGGATCGGGGAGCGCCTGGGGCCCGAGCGCTCGAAGTTCCTGATGGACGAGGTGCTCCGGATCATGACCGCGCAGATCCACCGCTACGACGGGACGGTCGTCCAGCGGATCGGGGACGAGATCTTCGCGGTCTTCGGCGCGCCTGTCGCGCACGAGGACGACTCGGAGCGCGCCGTGCGCGCCGCACTCGCGATCCAGCGCGCGATCGCGCGCTACGCCTCGGACGTGCAGGACGCCTACGGCGTCGACCTGACCGTCCGCGTCGGGGTCAACACCGGGCCGGTCGTGGTCGGAGGCGAGGACGGGGACGGAGACATCAGCGAGCGCTGGAACGCGCTCGGCGACACCGTCAATGTCGCCTCGCGCCTCCAGGAGCTCGCCTCGCCCGGCGAGGTCACGATCGGCGCGTCGACGGCGCGCCAGGTCGAGGGCTACTTCGACCTGGACGAGCTCGGCGAGCACGAGCTTCAGGGCAAGAGCGCACCGGTCGCCACCTACACCGTTCGCGGCCTGCGGGAGTCGGAGACGCCTGCCCCTGAGGGCCCGCTCGTCGGCCGCGACTTCGAGCTGACCGTGCTCGAGCGGACGATGGACGGCCTGCGCGAGGGCCGGGGCGTCGTCGTCTCGGTCACGGGCGAGGCCGGGATCGGCAAGTCGCGCCTCGTGGCCGAGATCCGCAAGGAGTACTCGGACGTGATCCGCTTCGTGGAGGGAAGGGCCGTCTCTTACGCCCAGAGCTTCCCGTACTCGCCCATCCGCGACCTCCTGCGCGACTGGCTCGGGGTCGGGGCTGCCACCCCCGAGACGCGCGTGCGTCTCGAGCTCAAGGCGCAGGTGGCCGAGCTCTTCGGCGACCAGGCCGAGGACGCCTACCCCTTCCTGGCGACGATCCTCGGCCTCACGCTCGAGCCCGACGCCGCCGAGCGGATGCGCGAGCTGAACCGCGAGTCCATTCAGCACCAGACCTTCGAGGTCTTCGCCGAGCTTCTCTGCCGCCTCTCCTCCGAGCTCCCGCTCTGCGTGATCCTGGAGGACCTCCACTGGGCCGACGAGTCGACGCTCGAGCTCCTCGAGTCGACGCTCGCGGTGACCGAGGAGGCGGCCGTCGCGCTCTTCTTCCTCTACCGCTCCGAGCGCCAGCACCGGTCCTGGCAACTTGGCGAGCGAGCGCGCCAGCGCTATCCGCACCGCTACCGCGAGATCGAGCTTCGTCCACTCCCCTCGGATGCGAGCCGGACGCTCGTCGGCGGCACCGCAGAGGGCGAGCTGCCCGAGTCGGTCGCCGAGCTCCTGGTCGAGCGCGCCGGCGGGAACCCCTTCTTCCTGGAGGAGGCCTTCCGCGACCTGGTCGAGCGAGGCGCGCTCAAGCGCCAGAACGGGAGCTGGGAGCTGGCCGTCCGGCCGGACGAGCTCGCCGTGCCGGCCGTCGTCCAGGGAGCGCTCCAGGCCCGGCTCGACCGGCTCGAGCCGGGCACGCGCGAGGTCCTGAGCCTCGCGGCCGTGATCGGGCGGACGTTCGGCCTGCCGCTCCTCGAGCGCCTCGTCGCAGATCACGACCGGCTCCTCCCCGCGCTCAGCGAGCTCCAGCGCCTCGACCTCGTCGTCGAGACGCGCCGGCGCCCCGCGCCCGAGTACCGCTTCCGGCACGGGCTCGTGCAGGAGGTCGCCTACGCGACCCTCGTCGAGCCGACCCGAAAGGCCCTGCACCGGCGGGTGGGAGAAGCGCTCGAGGAGCTCTACCAGGGCTCTCGCGACGAGATCTACGACCTGCTCGCGCGGCACTACACGGAGGCGGACGAGCCCGAGAAGGCCGTCGACTACCTGCTGAAGGCCGGCGACGCGGCGCGACGGATCTACGCCGACCAGGAGGCGATCGAGCACTACTCGAAGGCCAGGGGCTTCCTGGCGCGCCTCGGGGACGACGCGCGGGCGCGCGACACGCTCTTCAAGATGGCGCTCGCCTACCACCTCGCTTTCGACTTCGAGCAGGCCGAGGTCATCTACGACGAGGCCTTCTGCTGCCGCGTGGACGACCCTCCGCGACCAGAGCCGACCGAGCGGATCGAGACCGCCGCGCTCCCGCCCGACGAGGTCTCGCCCGGCGACGTCTACACGGCCGAAGGCGGGCAGTTCGTCGCGCACCTCTTCCAGGGGCTCCTTCTCGTCGACCGCGAGCTGAACGTCGTGCCGGCGATGGCGGACAACATGCGCGTCTCGAGCGACGGGCTCACCTACCTCTTCCGTCTGCGCGAGGGCGTCCGCTGGAGCGACGGCGAGCCCGTCACGGCCGAGGACTTCGTCTTCGCCTGGCGCGCGATCCGCGAGGAGAAGGCGATCACGGCCTTTCTCATGGAGGACATCGAGTCGGCCCAGGCCCTCGACGAGCGGACGCTCGAGGTGTGCCTGCGCGAGCCGCGCTCCTACTTCCCCTACATCCTCGCCTCGAGCTGGGCCTACCCCCGCCCGCGGCACCGCTGCGAGACGCTCGGCGACGAGTGGCGAAAGCCCGAGAACCTCGTCTCGAACGGCCCGTTCATGCTCGGCGAGCTCTCCGACGACGGCGCGCTCCTCGTCGCGAACCCGCACTGGGTCGGCGGCCGCGGGAACGTGAAGGAGTTCGCCATCCGCTTCACGGCCGGGGACTCGCTGGACGAGTGGCAGGCCGGGAAGCTCGACGTGCTGCAGGTCTACGACCGCCGCGTCGAGGAGGCGCCGGACACGCTGACCACGCTCGTCCCCGAGCTCTCGATGACCTACGTCGGCTTCCGCCCAGACTGCGCGCCCTTCTCGAACGAGCTCGTCCGCAAGGCCTTCTCGCACGCGCTCGACCGCGAAGGGCTCTTCGGCGACTCCGACCTCCTCGTTCGCGCGGCCTCACGCGGAGGGGCCATCCCACCCGCGATGCCGGGCCATTCCCACAAGATCGCGCCCGCGTACGACCCGGAGTTCGCCCGCCACCTGCTGGCCGAGGCCGGGTATCCCGAGGGCCGGGGCCTGCCGGGGCTGAAGCTCGTGATCGGCGGCACGGCCGGTGCCGCGCACGAGCGCGCGGGAATGCTGGTCGAGCAATGGGAGGCGCTCGGGGCCCGGGTCGAGCTGAATGTCGTCGGCGCGCACCTCTGGTCGTCGCACCTGACCGACGAGCAGATGTGGGTGAGCGGGTGGACGGCCGACTATCCCGACCCGGACGGATTCTTCCGCGGCCTCTTCCAGGCGACGGGCTGGCCGTTCTACCGCGACGCCGAGATCGAGGAGCTCCTGACGACGGCCCGCTCGCTCCGCGACCAGGGCGAGCGCATGCGGCTCTACCACGACGTCGACCGCCTCTGGGTCAACGAGCACGCCGCGATCCTCCCGCTCTTCTACGGGCGAACGATGCTCGCGCGGCGCCCCTGGGTCGAGGGTCTCTGGGCGAACCCGATCACGAAAGCCCAGTTCGACCAGGTCGTCGTGCGCAGAGACGGCACGAAGTCGTGAGGGAGACGTAGGGACGGTTCCTGCGACGGTAGGGGCGGGACGTGTCCCGCCCGATGCGAAACCGGCGCTCGCTCCGTCTCCGCGGCTACGACTACGGGACTCCGCCGGCTTACTTCATTACGACGTGCGCCGTTCGCCGCGCTTGCATCTTCGGCGACATCGTCGATGACGTGACGTGCTTGGGCCCGTCGGTCGCGTCATCGAGGACGGGTGGCCGGCGACGCCCAGACACAAGGCGGCCGTTCACCTCGACGCATACGTCGTGATGCCAAACCATCCACGGAATCGCCTGGCTCGAGGGGGGCGGGACACGTCCCGCCCCTACCGACGGTGGTCGGCGCGTTCAAGGCCTGAGACGTGGGCTGCCAGCTAAGCCCTACTAACCCGTGAGCAAGGGAGGGCAGGTCCTCGGGCGCGAGAGGCGCACACGAAAGTTCAGCCGGGACGTTCTGCTCGCCCGAACGCGCACGCTCTTCGTTTGCGGCCGATAGCCGGCGGCTCGGACGGTTATTCGGTAGCGGGCTGGCTCGAGCGGCTCGTACGTATAGCGGCCTCGCCCATCCGTGTAGATGCCGATGAGCGGAACCGAGACACGCGGATACGAGTCCGTCACTCCGAGCGTCGCTCGGATGACGGGTCGGCCGCAGATGTCAACCACGCGCCCCTGAACTGCACCTGAGACACCCTGCTCTTCGCGGCTCGCCTCTGCCGTACGAGCGGAACTGAACCAGGCGACGAAGCCGCCTGCCGTCGCCTCCTGTGTACCGGCGACCGCGAACACGATGCCTATAGAGAGCGTTGCAAGGCTCGTGTCGGCCACCATGCGGGCTCGACCGGCTCTCATCGGAGCCGCTCGAGCTGGCGCCACCGATTCAAGGTTCGAATCGTTGTGCGGGTCATGCGCGGACCGTACGTATAGGGTGGAATGTCGGCACGCGTCAGGATCCCCATCACGCAGAACTTACACGTCGCGTGTGAACCCCGGTGGAACGGGCTGCCACTCTGGCTGTAGTACGCGTCGTTCTGCGTGAACATCAGATTTGTCGACATCCGCTGCACCTGGTCGATGCTCCGCCACATCGTTCCGTATGGCTTGTCACTCGGGTACCCCTCCGTGATCGAGCGGGCATTCAAAAGACCACCATCCGGGTTCCGGATCAACCCGAACCAACCCGTGCGGCTCCCTACGTCGCAGTCGAGTTTGATGACGCCGAAGTCGGCTCCCTTCAATTCATGGAGGTAATAGCCCGTTGTGATCGCCATCTGGAGCCGCCCATCGAGCACCTTCACGCCACAACGTCCGTAGGGAGCTGTGCCGCCGTCACGCGCTGGAGTGATGGCTGTGATCGTCTTCCAGCTCCGATTGCCGTAGTGGAAGAGACAATGGGCCGCCGTCACGAGCGTGTTTGCGCTAATCAGGAAGCCAGTGCACCCGCCGCTCGTCCCTTCGACGTGGGACACGCGGCGGTACGGGGCGCGCCGAATCAATGTTCCGCCGATCTGCCGGCGCTGGTCTGAGCCGCAGCAGATCGGATCGATGTAATCCTCCTCGTAATCCTCACCGACGAAACCCTCGATGTACTCCGTCTCGCCGTCGGTGATGATGCCTTCTTCGCCGGTGACCTCCTGGTACGCAGCGAACCCGCCGGCGGCAGGTTCTACTGGACCGTAAGGCGTCTGACCCACTTGGAGAACTGCCTCGTCCGCCTCGTACGTGACCGTGAGCGTTGGCCGCAACCCCGGGTCACCGACGTCCTTTCCGAAGAAGACCGCCCCTCCGGCCCCCAGCCACTCGCCGTCCCGCTTCAGCAGAACACCGTAGTTAGGTCGTATGGTCTCGGTCCATTCCCGGACCAGTGTCGTGACGTCCCAGCTAACCCACCGAGGATCTGCACCCTGCGGGATGGTGAAGCTCGCAGCTACGGTCGCGTCGTGCGCCGGCGGAGGCCAATTCGGCGACCAGCGACTCCAAGCCGAGTCGACTCGATGGACGTCGACGCGGTGATTCACCGACGGACAGCCTCCGGAATAATCAGTTGGAAGGCAAGCATAGAAATATGCGTTGAGACGCGCTTCGACGATCGCCGCCCCGGGAGGCACAGCGCTGAGGTCGAATGAGACGGCCGCCTCGAGGACTTCCTCACCGGACGCGCCCGCAGACAGCGTCGTGTCGGCGTAAGGGGAGCAGCTTGATGATGCTGCGCCTGCGAGCCCGGCCGCAAGGTCGGGTGAGCCCTCGAGCGCGCACGCTGTGTGGAACGTCGCGTCGTCCCGCGGCGGAGCGGAGACGGTTGTCGGAGCGGCGCTCGCGGACGCGGTGAAGCTCAGAAGAGCTACGAGCGACGCAGCGGCAGTAGGTGCCCAGCTAGCCTTGAGAAGCCACTGCGACGTCCGGCGAGTCACGTTCTGTCGCAGCTACCCGGCCACTCGGTAGGCCAAACCGCCGCAGGATGCCGCTCGGACGCGGCCGGCGGCGTCAGGCCGGAGGGATTAGTCGTCTGGCGCCGGCGTACCGCCCGAAGCGCCTACATCACGCCTTCAGCTCCCAGACGAGCCGCAGCCCTTCCAGGGTGAGCAGCGGGTCGACGGTCTCGATCGTGCGCGAGTGCGGCGCGATCAGGTCGGCCAGGCCACCGGTGGCGACCACGCGCGCGCTCTCACCGAGCTCCGCGCGCATGCGGTCGACGATCCCGTCCACCTGCCCGGCGAAGCCGAAGACGACCCCGGACTGGAGCGCGGCAGTCGTGCTCGTCGCGATCGTCCGTTCCGGCGCGACGAAGTCGACCTGGGTCAGCCGGGCCGCGCGGGCGAAGAGCGCGTCCATCGACACCTCGATCCCCGGGGCGAGGACACCCCCGACGTACTCCCCGGCGGCCGAGATTGCGTCGAAGTTCGTCGAGGTGCCGAAGTCGACGACGATGCCGGGCGCGCCGTAGCGCTCGAGCATGGCGACGGCGTTGACAACCCGGTCCGGCCCGACCTCGCGCGGATCGTCGTAGCGGATCGGGATGCCCGTCCTCGTACCGGGCCCGACCGAGAGGAGGGGCGCCGAGACGTGCCGCTCGGCCAGCTCGGCATAGGCGCGCGAGAGCGGAGGAACCGTCGTCGAGAGGCAGACGCCCGCCACGTCGTCGAAGCCGAGGTCGCGCAGCTCCAGGAGACGTGCCAGCAAGGCCGCAAGCTCGTCCCCGGTGCGCTCGGCCTCGGTCGCGACGCGCCAGTGCTCGACGAACTCCTCGCCCTCGAAGAGGCCGAAGACCGTCTGGGTGTTCCCGACGTCGACCGCGAGGAGCACGAGATGTCTTTAGGTCGCGCTGTCTTCTTCGCCCGTAAGGGTCTCGCCGAGCTTCTCGGCCAGCGCCTCGGGCGTGAGCGCGGGCTCCTCGCCCTCGCCGCGGAGCTCCTCGATCGTCACGTCGCTCGACGTGTAGACCTCGGCGCGCGGGATCATCCGGGTGGGCCGGTTCTTGTCCCAGACCCAGACGTCCTCCATCGTCACGTGGAAGAAGGGGTAGCTCGTCTGCGGCAGCACCTTCAGGTCGAGCCGGTTGCAGAGATACGTCGAATCCTGGGTGACGACGCAGTAGCGAAAGAGGCTGAAGACCGCGGTGTACTCGCGCTTGAGGCGAAGCTCGAGGTCGGCCTCGTACTCGTCGAGCTCGTCGAGGTGCGACATGTGCCGCATTCTAGCTCCGCTCCAGCAAGTCCCGGACTCGCCGGCCGTCCGGGAGAGCGAGGCCGGGGTCGAGGTCGAGCAGCGGCTCGAGCACGAACGGGCGCTCGGCCAGGCGCGGGTGCGGGACGATGAGGCCGGGCTCCTCGATGGTCTCCTCGCCGTAGAGGAGCAGGTCGAGGTCGATCGTCCGCGGGCCGAAGCGCGGGCCGCCCCGCTCCCGGCCGAGCGCCCGCTCGACGGCGAGCAGGCGGGCGAGCAGGTCGAGGGCCGGCAGATCCGTCTCGAGCGCGGCCGCAGCGTTCAGGAAGCGCGGCTGGTCCTCGAGGCCGACCGGCTCGGTGTCGCGGACCTCCGAAACGCCGACGACCTCGATCCCCGGTTCGCGCTCAAGCAGCTCGAGCGCGCGGTCGAGAAACGACTTGCGCTCCCCGAGATTGCTCCCCAGACCTATGTACGCCCTCATCCCTCGCCTCGTCGATCGAGCCTGCCGCGACCGCGCGGAGCGTTCCACATGAGGGGGCGTCTTGTCCTGGCGCTCGCGCTCGCCACGCTCATCCTTCCGGGCGCAGGCCAGGCTGCCTCCGCCCAGGCGGAGGCCGAGCAGGCGCTCGACCAGGCCATCGCCGTGTTCGCGCCGAAGGCCCAGAGCGGATCCGGGAGCGCCGGCCCCCGTGACGCGACGCTCGTCCTCCGCGACCTCGCCGCCCGCCTGGACGACCTCGGCGCCTCCGACAGAAAGGTCGCCGAGCGGATCCTCGCGCGACCGACCGACGGCTTCGACCCCTATAAGCGCTACGCCGCGTCGGCCCGCCACGTCTGCGACGCGACCACCTGCTTCTGGTGGGTGAGCCGGACAGCCGACGCGCCGAGCCCCGTCGACCGCAACCGAAACGGCGTACCGGACTGGGTCGACACGACGCGGGCAACCTTCCGGACGGTCTGGGCGGCCGAGGTGGGCCGCTACGGGTACTCCCGCCCGCGCGCCGACACCCGCGGGCCGCGCGGCAAGCACCGGCGCAAACTGGATGTCTACGTCGCCGACCTCGGCTCGCGCGGGATCTACGGCTACTGCACGACCGACGATCCTCGCCGCGCGACGAGCCGGAGCCTCTCCGCCTACTGCGCCGTCGACAACGACTTCTCCCGCGCGCAGTTCGGCGGCGCCACGACGGGTGTCTCGGCACTCAAGGTGACCGCGGCGCACGAGTTCTTCCACGCGATCCAGTACGCCTACGACTGGCTCGACGACCTCTGGCTCATGGAAGGAACAGCCGCCTGGGTCGAGTCGGAGGTCTACCCCGGGATCCACGACAATCTTCAGTACCTCCGCCGAAGCCCACTCTCGAGCGACGCCTTCTTCCACTCGCTCGACCACGACGAGCCGAACGCCTCCCGGCCGGAATCAGGCCTCACCTACGGCGCCTGGATCTGGTGGAGGTTCCTCTCCGAGCGCCACGGCCGCGCGATCGTGCGCGACATCTGGAACCGGGCGCGCGGGGCCACCTACGCGATCCAGGCCACCGAGGCAGCGCTCGCCGCGAGGGGCCAAGCGTTCGGCGCGGTCTTCGCGGACTTCGGCGTCGCGAACCTCTTCCCCGCGGCCTCGTACCGCAACGGGGCGCGCTACGACGCGCGGCCCGGTGTCGGCCCGGTGCCGCAGTCGATCTCGCTGAGCGCGGGCATCCCATCCACGGGCCTCGTCTCGATCCCGATGCCGCACCTTTCGAACGACCTCTACGCCTTCCGGCCCGGGACCGGCCTTGGCGCCCTCGCCAAGCTCGCGGTCGGCGTCCAGCTGGGAGCAGGGCCTGGGGCTCGTAGCGCCACGCTGATCCTGCGCCGGACGAACGGCGTCGCCG
>Ga0136613_10001497_pt1 | contig 12108 bp, 9 predicted proteins | sample AntDrymUQ2722106_2_FD_106649 | JGI IMG/M metagenome (GOLD analysis project Ga0136613, IMG submission 106649) | Polar desert sand microbial communities from Dry Valleys, Antarctica - metaG UQ272 (21.06) | ecosystem: Environmental > Terrestrial > Soil > Desert | place: Antarctica: Dry Valley... | reverse complement strand
TTAAAATCTTGCTTCAGAGCGTTTGTTAGCTTCAAATACATATTAACGCTTCGGGCGGTTTGCGCCAAAAGCCTAAGAACCTTTAGAGCAAGTTCTATAATTGCAACAATACCACTTGTGCAACTATGCCTAAAGAACTCCAGCAAATTATCCCCGCCCCTTTATCGCCAATTATTCCAGAAACTTTCGCCGCTATTTCTTCCACTAGGGAATTTTACCAAGAAGTAAAAATCCGCGATGATAAAAAGATTTATTGTGCCTTGTATCATACCACTGCCCAAAAGCATCGTCAAGAACTAGAGCAAATGCGCGGTGAACTAAATATCTTGGGTTGGTTCCGTTTTAAACGGCGCTAGGATACTACTTCTAATTCATCTTCTCGTAAATGCGCCTTGAATTTTTTACTAAATTGAACGGCTATCGGCAAATTAGCACTTACGGGTCTACCATGCCATTCGGTGACAAAAGCGATAACTTCCCCTTCCGAGCCTTTGAGATCGAACGCTTGACTACGATGCTCTGGGTGATGGTAAACAATGATTGATTCAGTAATCCGAACTTTATCGCCAACTTTCATAAACCTGTAACCTAGTAGTTCTCCAGAAATCTGCAATAGCAGCCAGTTTTCAGTAAAAGTGCTTGCCAAACAATCTTTCTATTTTTGCATAAGAATGTCATCCGTCTACTTTTGTAAGTAAATCTTGCCAGTAGAAACTTCAGGGCTAAAATAGACTCAGACTGAGCCACGAAGCAAGTATTTTTTAAAACCAATACCAAAATGTTCGTAACTTATACATTGGTATGGCTGATAGCTGGAGCCGTTTTATGTTTGTTAGAACTGTTCCTACCGACGGCTTTTGTTGCCTTTATGATGGGCATTAGTGCCTTAATCGTGGCGCTAGTATCGGTGCTGATTCCTCAATTAAGTTTACAAGTTATTTTGTGGTTAGGACTATCGACAAGTTTTATTTTGCTATCGCGGCGGTTTGTACCTAAAGCTAAAAAAAGCCGCTCGATTCAAGATGCGGTTATCGCCGAAACTTTAACAGCAATTGCTCCAGGAAAAGAAGGAAGGGTAATATACGAAGGCAATTCATGGCGGGCGCGGTGTGAAGATAAGGAAAATGCGATCGCGCCCTCCGAAAAAGTGTATGTAGTCAGACGAGAAGGAACGCTTTTAATTGTTCTTCCCGAAAATGTCTTAGATTCCTAAAATAGGCTTAAAAATGGAACAGTTTTTTTTATTAATATTTTTAGCATTGGGTGGCTCGGCTTTGGCGGGTACAGTTAAAGTAATCAATCAAAGTAACGAAGCTTTGGTAGAACGCTTGGGTAGTTACAACAAAAAACTTTCCCCAGGACTAAATTTTGTTGCGCCTTTTATCGATAAGGTTGTTTATCGAGAAACCATCCGAGAAAAAGTTTTAGATATTCCCCCGCAGCAATGTATTACCCGCGATAACGTCTCAATTACCGTTGATGCGGTAGTTTATTGGCGCATTGTCGATATGGAAAGATCCTACTACAAAGTAGAAAATCTTAAGTCAGCAATGGTGAATTTGGTATTAACTCAAATCCGCGCCGAGATGGGACAACTAGAATTAGACCAAACTTTTACCGCCCGTAGCCAAATAAGTGAGCTTCTGCTACAAGAATTAGATATATCAACCGAACCTTGGGGCGTAAAGGTCACAAGGGTAGAATTGCGCGATTTGATTCCGTCTAAAGCCGTTCAAGAATCGATGGAATTGCAAATGTCCGCTGAAAGACGCAAACGTTCTTCTATTTTGACCTCCGAAGGCGATCGCGAATCTGCTGTTAATAGTGCCAGAGGTAAAGCTGAAGCGCAACTTTTAGACGCAGAAGCGCGGCAAAAATCGACAATTTTGCAAGCGGAAGCTCAACAAAAAACTATCGTTCTCCAAGCCCAAGCGGAACGCCAACAGCAAGTATTGAAAGCTCAAGCTACCGCCGAAGCTTTGCAAATTATCTCCCAAACCTTGAAAACTGAGCCTAGCGCCCGTGAAGCCTTGCAATTTTTACTTGCACAGCATTATCTAGAAATGGGCATGAAAATAGGTAGCAGCGACAGTAGCAAAGTTATGTTTATCGATCCGCGCAGCATTCCCGCCGCTTTGGAAGGAATGCGAAACATTGTCTCGGAAGTTAAGCCAGAAAATGGCTTGTAGCAGCCTTGATCTAAAAGTAGTGTTATTTATGTCAGTATAAATATAATAGTTTGAGTAAATTTTTATACAATTACTTGTAAATTATGTAATTATACTGACCTCATGGTTTACCCCTGCAAGGCAAGCTATATGTATATAGAGTATTGCCCAGAATCAAAATAATGCGATCGCAAATACTCCCAATCATATTCGACTTACACCTATCAAGCAACTACTGATTTAAGCTGTAAGTGGGGTACCTAGGAAGGTGATTAACCATCCCAAACAATCTTGTGCTTTTCCCTTCAAGCGCTGGATGACAAAAGAATGGCAGGTTATTTTTCCTGACCTTGATGGAGATTTAAAGCCTTAATGTCGTCACTGTATTTTAAGTCTTTTACAATATTTGTGGCAGGAGGTCTGTTGAGAACAGTGGCTGTCATAAAGATAAAATTTACTTACTGAAAATATATTTTTTCGATGGTCAGAAATAGCTTCTGCAACTACCCTTTCTGCACCACCTTCACCATACATTTTTACAGTGTCAATTAGAGTCATGCCTCACGTCCCTAAAGGTAGTGAGCAATGTTAATTTTTTTGTTTAGATGACTCAATTATAGTTGACTAAATATTGTTTGTCGCTATAAGATGTTTACACTGATTGGTGTAAAAAGTGAATTTTGATGACATCAAAGGTTGGCAAGGAACAGCAGAAGAGCTTTTAGAAGAATTGCAAAACAAGATCGAGCAGCTAAATTTATCCGTTGAGCCTCCTACTGTCAGAACTATTCGCTCGTGGCGATCGCGCAATCTTTTGTCACATCCAAAGGGTCAAAAATTCTGTTTTCGTCAAATACTAGAGGGATTAGCAACTTTATTGTTGTTAAAAAAAGGCTGGACATTAGTTGCGATCGCAGAGGTATTATCGTCTTGGAATGATAAGGAACTGGAAAGACAGATTTTAGTTGAAACTAATGGTGAAAATGCTGCTAATTTAAACCATAACCAGGAATCATCTGCGTTTTTCCCACAAAGAGCGCAAATCAATACTACTTTAGCTGAAGATGCTGTAGTTCTACTTGCTCAAGGAATATTACGCCAATACGCTCGCGTTCTTACAGGTAGAGAAATTGTCAGACAAGATGACAAGCTCCCGTCAGAATTACACTCAGCAATGTGTAAATTTGGTCGTTTGTATTTAGAAGAAGGAAAATGTGATCGCGCTGCTTGCATTCATGATGTCTTAGAACGTTCTCGGTATAGGCTTGATGACATTAAATGGGATTTAGAGATTTTTCGCAGGTCAGAGTTTCGCTTTGGTAATGTTCGTTTAATTGATTCTGATTTGCGAGTACCAATGCCAGATTGTGCAGGAATTGCCGATCTCTCTGGTGGTTATGGCGAAGATAATGTCATCGAAAATCTTCTTCATTCAAGCCTAAGAGAAGCTATAGCAAGATTAGGATCGCGAAAGCATCATGCTTATACTAAATTGCGAGAACTATTAGGAAGGCGATCGCTAATTACAGAAAGAGCGCTTTTAGATTATTTAATAGAACAAAATCTTACTCCTTTGCAAGAAACAGTAGAAGAGTTTTTCGATCCCATTCCAGACATCTGGTTAATTAATGGTTATGCCTCAAGTTGCGCTCATTGTGCAACTTTAATGCGACCTCATCCAAATCGCGAACTCTATCCCAACGGCTACTGTCCGATTCGCCAGTGTAATAGTAAATATCCGCCACAAGTAGGGAAACACTTAAACCCAGAGCGATTATTAGTAGCTAAACCGCAAATATTAGCTTATTGGACTGCTTCTGCGATCGATGAATTAGCGATTTTTGACGAGGCGAAAACCTATGGTTTAGACGCAGAATTGTATCCAGAATCAGACCAGTGTGATGTAGCAATAAGCGATCGCGCGATTGGTATAGATGCAAAATCCTATCGCAGTCCTGTGTTACTAGCTTTAAAACTCAATCGCAGTATTGGCGGATTAATCTATTACCGTAAAAGAATTATTGCTATTACTGATGAACTGATTCAAGATTGTCCAGGCTATATATCTACTGTTAATTCATTACTGGATAAAAAAAGCGAAACCGCTAGCCTACAAATAATGTCGGTGTCTTCGGTTATCAAAAATATACAAGCAGGAATTTATGCGAATTAAACCTGAATTTTGGAAGGGGAATGATCGCATTTGTTGGGTATGCGTCTTGATGGAAGACTTTATTGGCGTTCAATCGTTAGAATACACTCCTGTAATTATGTCGGGAATGGAGAGCGTTTTTAATGCACCACTTTTAAAACACGCAAGACAAGCTATTTTTAATCTGCGTCAGATGTCTTTGACTTATGTCACTAAAACTTCTCTGGAATATGCAGTAGCACTGTATAACGACCATCACTATCAACACGGTACTCAAGGAGTCTATCAAATTGATAGTCAAACCTTACAGTTTCGTAGAACTGATTTTTTAGAAGACTCGAATATTACAAAGGCTAGAGAAATCTTGGCTGCACCAATGGATTACAAATTTCATGGTCGAATAGTAGCCAATCCTCAACAACAAATGGCGATCGCATTAGGAGATCGTGCAACATCAACTCGTTTGCCAATTTCTCCAATTAACACCCCATTAACAATTCGTCGAACTCACAATCTCAATCGACAGCCACGAGGCAATATTTCAATTCCCCTTGAAGAATTACACCAGATAGCTGAAGAGATGGATAGAAGCGATCGAGAGCATCCTGAAAGAAGACCGGGTAATTGGACTGAACGCTTGCAACACATTGAGGTGCGAGTACCTAATGCAGATCGAGGTTTGCGGATAGAAGACACAACAATTGAATTATCAGGCATCAAACACTTAATTGGTTTACCTGGTGCTGGTAAAACCACAATTTTGCTCGTAATTGCAGTTTGGTTGGGACAGAGGGGTTATAAAGTCATGCTGGTTTTTCCTTCTATTGAAGTTGCCAGACAGTATATGGCTGATTTGACGTTTTATGGCGTTAAAGTCGGTATGCTAGTCGGTCAAAATCCTACTACGCGCCGTAATCATGCGGATCGCATTGCTGAAACCATTGCGGCGGCTGGAGGACAAGGGGGTTTTGCTTATACTCTTGAGGGTGCAGATTCTTTTGCTTTCAACTGCTTGCTTCCTGCTTTTTCCACTGTGGAAACTTCTTTATGGGGTTTTGGTAATGCTCCCTGTAATAACATTTTGCAAAGTTCATCTCAGGGAAAAATAAAAGAATGCCTTTGTCCTGTTTGGACAATGTGCGGACGCAATAAAGCACCACGAGACTTAATTGATGCTGATGTTTGGGTAGGACATATTATGTCAATGGATACAACAGTCCCTTATCAGGCGATCGATGCAGAAATTCGCTATTTTGAGTTGATGGCTCGAACTTTCGATCTAGTTATCTTTGATGAAGCGGATATGGTTCAGTCAAATTTGGATGCTTACGGATTAGCAAAATTAAATCTTTCTGGTGCAGATGATTCTATTCATAGAACTATTTTAGAAGAGGTTCATAATCCTTTAGCTAGAAAGAAAACATATTTACTAGCCGATCGCACTATTGAACTCTACAGTCGCAATATGGCTGAGTTCGGCAATCATAATACTTCCTTAGTCAGCTTGTTGCAGAATATTCATATTCGGATTAAAAAACGATTTGAAGGACAAATATTAACCGTGTCGCGGATAATTACGGAAATATTAGAAGGTTTTGAGGCAAATAAATTTTCTTGTGGAAGAGATACGGCTAACACAGCAGAATTAAGACAAGGTTTTACAAAAAATCACGCTCTTACAGACTTTTGGGTAACTGCTGCTTACACCGCATTTTACGATCGCACTGGTACAGAAACAGCACAAAAAAGATTTAAAGAGGATTTATGTTCTCGCACTCTAAATATTGATAAAAAGAAGCTTATAGAAAATTGGGATAAGCTGATAAAGCTATTACGGCGTTATTTGGCAGAAAACTTAGTCAAAAAACGAGATGATATTCTTAAAGATATCGCTATTTTATTTCTCAATATATGTTTTCCAAAGGAAGAACCGCCTCATCTTACTCGTGATGTCATTCCTCTTTTAGTAGCTATTACCTTTGTTATTTTAGGTTATCAACGCACTGTCCCCGAAACTAGAACGATGGTTGCAGAGGGACTAATTAAAGAACCAATTTTAGCTCCTCCTCTTTCAGACCAATTACGCCGTTTTACTCCTGAAAATCTGATTGGAGCGCTTTCTGGAGTCAAATACAGTTTTTCCAATGCTGCTACTAACCGCAATAACTCTAATAACGTTACTCTATCTTACATTACTTTTGTTGGCGCACCTCGAATGCTGATGCACCGCTTCAACCATCTATTAGAAGCCGATGGTCGGGAAGATGCACCTTCAGTTTTAATGACTTCCGCTACCTCTTATTTAGAAGCCAGTCCTGCCTATCATATCGATGTTTATCCTAATTACTTATTAAAACCCAAGACAAATCAACATAGTTCAGAATCAAGCCGATACTATTTTCAATGTTTTTACGACAAAGACAAAAATAACGAGCCATTGCGCTATAGCGGTGCTGGAGAATTAAGAGAGCGCAATTTACTAAAAATGGTTGATGAATTAGTTCAAGGCGAACATCCTGAAATTATAAAATCTATTAGAAATTTTGATGTTAGAGATGGCATTCATCGCAAAGCTGCTTTTGTCGTTAATGGATATAAACAGGTTAGAGATATCAAAGAACATCTTGATCGCAACTATCCAGAAATTGGTAGACGTACTAAAGCTGTCGTGCGTTATCTCCAAGAAGGAGAGAAACCTTCAGATTATGTCACTACCTCTCAATGTGAAGCTTTAGGAGATGATGAAAACTGCGATCTAATTATCTTTCCTATGCTAGCAATAGGTCGTGGCGTTAACATTGTCTTTACCAAAGGTGCGAGAGAAAGAGATGCTGCTATTGGTTCGATTTACTTCCTAACTCGTCCTCACCCTACCACTGATGACACTCAACTTTTATATAGTTTAGCGGGACGTGCAACCCAAGAATTTGATTGCCGAATATTTTCCTCACAAGAAAGCCTAACAGAGATATACCAAGCTTGGAACAATGCTCGATCGGATATTTACCGAGATACTGAAAGATTACTACAAGAGCCATTAATGGCTAGCAGACTAGGTATAGAACTATTCAAACCCTTTACCGCCAATCAAATGGTAGCAATATTGCAAACAATTGGACGAGGTATGAGAAATGCTTGCCCTGTATCAGTTTACTTTGTCGATGCAGCTTGGGCACCTCAATCCGCCAAAGGTAAACCCGATTCTCCCCGCGACAGTATGTTAGTTCAAATGCGCGTCATTTTAGAAGAATGTGTAGCACACGGCGATCCTGTCATTCAAGAGATATATCAAGAACTTTACCTTGCTTTTCTCGAACCTTTAAGGCGAATTGACAAAGTAAATTATCCCTCAAATTTATTCCAGTCACAAGATTCAATTTATGAAGACGATGGATTTGAAGATTTTGACTCTCTATACGATATGTAAGGACAGTTACAAGAATTATTCTTAACTAAGAAATGAATTGCTTGACTAAAACATTGACGCTCCGACAGAGAATTTAGTGTCTGACGAAATAGAGTTAATTTTCCACCCTTATTAACAAAACGAACAATAATCAAATGAACGACAATTTATATATTTCATTAGGTAAGGCACTAACTTTAGAAACAATTCCGCTAGTTTTTACTATTCCCGAAAATTTGCCACCTGTCAAAGTTAATGGATTTATTCTTTCTTGGACGAATGAGGCATTAGCTAACTTTTCCCAAGTACATGAAGACCTCAAAAAGATTAAGAACTTACCTTACGCCTCACTACGAGGTTTTTTAGAAATTAAATTACCTAATGTATCGCGCATTGAATCTAGTATGGGGTTGACGAAATTCGCAGTAAATAGTAGAAACTCTAAAATAGATCCTTTTGCCTATCTTGATGGTGACAATGCACAACAAATTACTGAAGATTTAAAATCAATTTTAAATGACTGGCTGGAAAACTATCTTGTTCCATATGGTCAAAGAGAAAACGTTTCAGAAAAGGCGATAGAAAGACTGAGAGAACTACAAGAAGAAAATAAGCTTTTATCTATTGAACTATTTCAAGCTCAAATATTTCCTTGGATGCAACACAATGAAAGTGGTACAGCAGAACCACCACACAGGTTTTATTCTTTTCCTGCATTGGCTGATTATTTAGCTAGATTAATTGCAGGACGTGAAATATTTCAAGGATTAGGCGGTGTTAAGAGAATTATTACTAGGAAATTTGGAAGCTGTGTCGAATTAATCACAGATAAAATTTCGCTCGATGATAAGGGTTTATTTAGCCTAGTTGTAAACTTAGAAATTAAAACTTCTAACTCTAATCCCCAACCAGAAATTAAGCTGGATGTTAGTAAAAGACGTTGGCTAAAAACTCTTAAAGAAGATAGCTTTGATAGCAATTCTATTAATGGGTATGTATTCTCTAAAAATCATAGCGATCGCGTTTTTAATTTTCAACTCAATCGTCGTAAGAATCAAAACACTAATAGATGGGAATGGCAGCTAGATAGTGATTTTAATGTTCTACAACGGGAACTAAATTTACCATTAAGTATCTTTAATGCAGAGCAAATTCTTAGAGGAGAAGCTTCAACGGAAGATTGTCAAGTTCTTTTAACGTATCGTGATGGTATTCAACAGAAAAAACACGATATTAAAGCTGGTGTTCCTGAAAAAGACAAATTAGAAGCTTTTAAAGCGATCGCAGAAATTTTAAAACTTCAAGGAATTAAACCATTCGATGGCTATACTAAAGTCAAATTCCCTAAAGGAAAAAGTCATTCTAACGATATTAGTGCATCTCGGACTATAAACACGCCTACTTTCTTTAGTTCCATTTTAGAATCTTTAGAAAATGATAACATTCTCGAACACGAGAAAAAGTCTCCCGATCAAATGAGCAACTTAGAAATAAACAACATCTTAAAAGAAAATTTTAAGTTTGAACTAAGTGAAAAAGGCATTAAAAGCCTTAAATTTAATAGTAAAACTAAACATCAGATAGAAGAATTAAAACAATTATTTAAAGCCAATCAAGATGCAATAAAGCGACTGTATCCTCATGAAAAACCATTAGTAATAATTTTTTATGAAAATGGATATGAAAAAACTGTTGACCTCTTAAAAGCAGTCATTAATATGCTTTGGGGAGATACATTAGAAATACAACTACAGCGACTTCCAGCAAATACTCATGGAGCAAAAATAAAATTACCTGGAAACAATTTAACAAATAAAGAAAGATCGCAGCTAAGAGTAGACGATTGGACTCCAATGGCTCAACAAATTGCCAAAATAAAACGTCCAAAATTTTGTTTAGTAATGGCAAGAGAATTTTATCCTAGTCATGAAGATAGTAATAAGAAATTACATGACGATACAGTAAACAAGACTTCAACTCGCAAAGCATTAGCTTCTATTAGTCGTAGTTGCGTACAGTTTATTCTCCCACCAGAAATTTGGTTGACATCAGGAGATTTGCACGTATCTGACTTTATTATTCGCGCTCAAGCATCAATGAAGGATTTAATATGGGCGCATTCTGGTCGTATAGATAATGTCAAGGAAAAAGTTAATCAGTGGTTTGGTGATATTCAACTCAAAGATAGACCAAAAGAAATTATTGCGCTCACAATTGAGCGTAAAAATGCTGGTAGAGCGAGAGGAAGACTTGAAAATACTTTTCTTCCCATAGCAATTAGAACTAATGTTGAAACTGGACTAAGTGAGATGTGTTGTTGTTATGAAGATTCTAAAACAGAAAAACTTGTTATTACTTCTTGGCAACCGTTTACTGAAGCACTTTTTGATATAGCTAATATTTCTCCTATATCTCTTGGAAAAAAGGAAGATACTCGTAAAAAAAGGTTTCAAGAGTTTGTCGAACAAATTATCTCTAACTCAGTAAAAGAGAACAAAAAACCCGTTGTTACGCTCGACTCTTCAAATTGCGTAAAACTTTGGAATTGGTTGAATGATAGCAAAATGAATCTTTCTAATATAGATATTAATAGTAAAAATTATATGCAAGATAACTGGAAAGGAGCAAGAATTGTTCGTGTCAGACAAGACTTAGCACCAGGAATTATTGAAGACAAGGTTAAATATCTAACAGAAACTTTTCTTGATGATACTCAAACCAAAGAAGAATTAAAAGCTGACAAAGATAAACAAATAATAATCTCAGCCCCATCTAGTCCAACTGGTTTATACAAACTCAACGTAGAAAATAAAACGGGTTGTGTTCCTTATCTTTCTATTGGTAAAAAAACATTACATCAACTTCAAAGAGGTGCTAGTTGCTATCGAGAAGTAGAACAAGATAAATTTTTAACAACTAAAGAGATAGATGATAAGGGTAACAGTAGTTATAAAAGAGTTAAAAATAAAGCTGGTTTAGAAATCAAAACTTTGGAAAAACAAGAGCCATATACAGATCAATGGGCAACGCCAAATCCTATAGAAATTGTCGTTACCTTACGCCAAGAACAAGACGAACCAGATAACATTGCTGGTTTTATTGAAGCTCTACGGTATGGATACGGTCATTTCAACGAATGGACAAAATTACCAGCACCCTTAGTTTTCGAGCGTGTAGTAAGAGACTATATTGGTGCTTTTACATTAGAAGAAGATGAAGCAGCAGAAGGTGTAGAATAATTATTTAACAACTGAACAAAATTGCTATGCCTAAATTTTTGTCTGCTGTGGAAGTTTTCTTAAATAGTTTGTCTGGAATTCAAATTAAAATGATTCCGTTTTTTAATCCTTTTAATTCGGCAGTGGAAATTTAAAAAATATTTACATACTGGCAGTTAATATTTAGATTAGCTACTCTTAACTCAGAGACTATGTTCACATTATAAACATAAGACTATTAAAAGTTTATCAGTTAAATAGAGCGATCGCCTAGGAATTATTAGTCGTAATGGGGTAGGGAAATCCACTGTATTAAAGCTTTTAAGCCGAATTATAAAACCTACATCAGGACGCATTGATTATATATGAAACCGGGAAGGCGATCGCTCAAGCTAAATTACTTTTAGGTAACTAGCCCATTAAAATTACTGTATCAATAACGTGAATTACCCCGTTATCCGCTTCAATATCGGCAGCGAGTACGGTAGCGTTTTTGACTTCAAAGCCATTAGAGCAATCTATAGGAATTGGCGAACCTTCAACCGAGGTTACAGTTCCAAGTTTTGCTAAATCAGCTTGCATCAATTTACCGGGAACGACGTGAAAAGTTAGAATCCTTGATAGTTGGGGAATATTTTGGACTAAAGTATGTATTGTTCCCGGTGGGAGTTTAGCAAAAGCATCGTCATTAGGAGCAAAAACGGTAAAAGGACCAGGGCTTTTGAGAGTTTCGACTAAGTTAGCTAATTGTACCGCCGTTACTAGAGTTGTAAAAGAGCCAGCACCAACAGCAATATCGACAATATCGGGCATTTGGTTCACCAAGAATAGTTAAAAAAAGATCCACAGTTGCGGAGATTCCCTTAAAAAGAAAAATTTAGGGGAATCTCTTTCTAATTCATCGATAATCCTGGCTTTGAATATCTCTTAAGCGAGCTTCTGGGCGCTTAAACCTGTCGATTTGACCTTCAAAAAAGGCTCGATTTGCCTGCAAATGCTTAGGATTAGAGTCATCTAAAGGATAAAGCAGCGCCGCTCTTAATGCTTGAATTACCGCCGAAGTAACGCAGTACATTGAGCGCTGGAAACTAACCCCTAATTGAATTAGCGTATCTTGTTCGCCGCGACAGTAGTTTTTGTAATACTCCACCAAATAAGGAGGCA
>Ga0136613_10001493_pt1 | contig 12128 bp, 5 predicted proteins | sample AntDrymUQ2722106_2_FD_106649 | JGI IMG/M metagenome (GOLD analysis project Ga0136613, IMG submission 106649) | Polar desert sand microbial communities from Dry Valleys, Antarctica - metaG UQ272 (21.06) | ecosystem: Environmental > Terrestrial > Soil > Desert | place: Antarctica: Dry Valley... | reverse complement strand
GTCGAACAAGGCCTTTATCCGCTGGATTGGGCCAGCGCGCCTGAATCCAAGTTGAAGGCGGGCGAATTTATATGAACTACTTCGATTTTGGAGGTATGTGAAGAATATCGATGTAACCTGTTTATGTATTGAAAAAAGTAAAGACTGTTAACTCATTAACTCTATAACGAGGAGAAACCCATGAACAACTCAAGTGAAGTCAATTGGGACATGAATACCTGGAAGGAGATTAATGATGCTGTCGTAGCGGAAGTATTCAAAGTACGAACAGCGCAAAAGGTGTTTCCCACTATGGTACTCGATAACAATCCTACTTCGATCTCCGACGAGGTGATCGATTTCGCCGATCTCAGCATCAAGGAAGGCCAAACCAAGCCAATTCGTCGAGATTTATGTCCAGTTCGCAATGACCGCCACTCAGGTGAGCAAGGAGCCCCAGCTCAAGACCTGTAAGACACTAGCGCGCATGGCCGCCAAAGGGCTGGCACTCGCGGACGAAACGGTGATTCTTCAAGGCCAAAGGGGAAAGCTGCCGGCCAATATCCTGGCGGATCTGATAGAGTCAGCGCATGACGGTCTGTTAGGTGAAGCTGATCCTCCGGACGCGGATGACAACGACCCGAACAAAGTCAGCGAGCCCATTGTGGTCAATCCACCGGATAAGCCAAAACCAGGCCTCTTGTTTGGCGAGAGAGTGTTCGAGGCGGTTGCGCAGGGCATTGCAAAACTGACTGCCAAGGCCCAGGCGCCTAATTTCGCCCTGTTCCTACCTGTCAGAGTGTATGCGGACGCCTTTGTCACTCCTAGCGACGCCAGTTTGGTCACCACCGCCGATAGGATCAAACCGCTGGTCGAGGGCGGATTTGTGAATGCCGTAACCTTGCCGCAGAACAGAGGCCTTATGACGGCGCTGGGCGGTAATCCCATCATGCTATATGTGGGCCGCGAGGCAACCATTGAGTACGTGCGCAAAGAGGGCTCGAAATACTTCTTCCGCGTGGTAGAGCGTGTTCAATTCGTTGCACGTGACCCACGGGCATTGGTGTTGCTGAAGTTTGAACCGAAGGGGGCAGCAGCGAAAGGCAGGCCTTGAAGAATCGCCGCGACGGAGGAGGGACAGATGCGTACTGAAAAATTGAACGTGGGCGACTTTGGCGACGACGTCACCCGCCTCCACGAAAACCTCAGGAAACGTGGGTTCGCTGTTTCAGCGGAAGAGATAAAGCGGAAGTTCTTCGGCCCAGCCACGCGGCAAGCCGTGCGCGAGTTCCAGACGGCGCAGATGCTGCCGGCCACGGGCGAGGTGGATGAGGCCACTGCCAAGGCGATCAACGCCGTGCTGGCAGAGCCGGGCGCCTTTGACCCGGCGCCCGGCGGCCTGCTGGATGGTGATGCTCCTGTCTCGGGCTCGCCAGGAGATACGCAACTCGAGCCCACTGCCGCTGTCGCCCGGGGCCGACTCATCCGCGCGGACGGCCAACCGGTGCCCAACCTTACCATCCGCGCCTTTGACAAAGAACTCAGCAGCGAGAAACAGTTGGGCGAAGCAACCACCGACGATGCCAGCGCATACGTTATTGCCTATGCCTCTGACCAGCTCAGTAGGCCAACCAAGACCCAGGCCGACCTCGTAGTCCGTGCCTTCGATCAAAAGGGACGGGAAGTAGCCACCTCCGGGACTATCATCAACGCACCGGCCGAACAGACCGTTGATCTGATATTTGGCAACGAGCGCTATCGCGGACCCTCGGAATATACCCGAGTGAGCGAGGCAGTCCGGCCTTATCTGGGCCAAACTCACCCGGCCGACTTGAGCCCAGACGAGATCGCTTATCTGGCGGCCAAGACCGGTCTCGACTCTGCACTCGTCGCCCACATGGTTGAAGCCGAACGGTTCGCTCAGCAGTTCCACCTGCCTTCAGCGGTCTTCTATGGGTTGTTCCGCCAGGGGCAGCCCACCGATCAGATGGTCCTGCTGCGTCTTGACCGGGGTAAGCTACAACGCATCTTGCGAGGGGCGGTCGATAAAAACCACATTCCCGGGGCAGAGCTGAACCTCGATGAGGTGTCCGCGCGTTTTGAGCAGGCCAGAGTAGAGCAGGCGCTGGCGTCTTCGACCGTTGCCGGCAAATATTCCCTGGGTGATCTGCTGGCGACCACCTCGCTCTCCCGCCCGCAGCAGGAGAGCCTGCTGTTGCGCGCCGTGCAGCACGAAGGAACGAGGGCAGAGTTCTGGGCCGGGCTGGAGGCCGATCCGGCCTTTGGCGAGGCCAAGGCCGTCGATGTCCAGTTCAGCCTGTATCTGGGCCGGATCACCGGCAATCACGTCCCGCTGGTGCGGCATCTCCAGGAGCAGCGCCGGAGCGGTGTGATCGCCTCGGCGCGCGACCTGGCCCGGCTGGAAGCGCCGGCATGGCGAGGCCTGCTGAACACGCATCAGAATGGGCAGATCATCGGCGCGCCGCCGGACACCCCCGGCCAGACTGACCAGGAGCGCATCCAGACCTACGCCGTCGCCCTGGCCCGCGCCTTCGAGAAACTCTACGCGACCGCCGCCCTGGCCGGCCGGCTGGCCAGAGCCGCCGATCCGGCGCAGGCTGAGCTGGTACAGTTTCTGGCTCGCAACGCGACCTTCGACCTGGGCGCTACTTCGATCGCCACATTCCTGCCGGGCAGCGATCTGGCCGGCATCACCAATGTCGCGCAGCTCAGCGCCGACCTTAAGGGCATGCAGCGCGTCTATCGCCTTGTGCCGGCCGAACAGCGCCTCGATGGGATGGCGGCCTTGCTAGATGCCGGGCTGAGATCGGCCCGGAGTATCGCGCGATACGGCAAAGACCGCTTCGTCAAGACCTTCGCCGCCGCGGTCGGCGGGGTGTCGGCGGCAATCCAGGTCTACAACAATGCCAATCAGACGGCGGCGGCGGCGCTGGCCGCGTTCCTCAAGTACAACAACAGCCAGTTGACCCCCAGCGTGATCGGCAACCCGCAGAACGGCTCGCCGGATATCCCGGAGTGGGAAACGCTGTTCGGCTCGCTGGATTACTGCGCGTGTGAACACTGCGGTTCGGTCTACAGCCCAGCGGCCTACCTGACCGACCTACTGATGTTCCTGGGCCAATACGAAGCTGAAATATTTGATATTCCGGGTACAACCGCGCTCGTCCCTAAGGAGGAAGGTCCTACTACGCGTAGTACCGCGCTCACCATATTGCTCGGGCGCCGGCCCGACCTGGGGGAGATCGAGCTGACGTGCGCCAACGCCGATACCCTGATGCCGTACGTGGCCCTGGCGTTCGAGGTCTTCGAGAACGCCATCGCCAACGAGTCGCTCGCCTACCAGACCACCTGGAGCACGCCCGAGCTGCAAGCCAACGACGAGCATATCAACCCGGTGGCCTATGACGGCGATCATCTGGCGGGCCGGGTGTATCCCTTCGAAATGCCCTTTAATCTCTGGGTAACCGAGGCCCGGACTTTCCTCGAACATCTCGGGGTGAGCCTGTATCAGCTGATGGACATCTTCCAGCGCGAACCAGCCAGCGAGGGTGCCCCCGACGATGATGCCTTGCAAGAAACGATACGACGGGCCGGCGAGTATCTTAAGCTCACGCCGCTGGCCCGTCGGGCCATCACCGGCGATGCCGAGAAATCACTGGCCGAGCTGTGGGGAATGACGGGCGACCTGGTCGCGCAGTTGAGTGACGTGCCTACCTTCCTCGCGCAGACCGGCCTGATCTACGAGCAACTGCTGGAGCTGCTCTACACCCGCTTTATCAACCCCTCGGGGAACGATTATCTTCAACCCGGATCTCGATCCCCCTAGTCCGACTCCGGGCTTGCCGGGCCCCGGCCAACCTTCACCACCGGAGCCAACCTCACCGGGCATCGTCATCGTTTTCGGCATTTCGATCACTTTCAGCGCACTCTGCACCCTGGAGGGGGCCACGCTGAACCGGCTCGACGGAGCGCTCGCTCGCATCCATTGCTTCCTGCGCCTGCAGCGGGCGCTGGGCTGGACGATCCGCGACCTGGATCGGGTTCTGACCGCGGTCGGGGACAACGCTATAGACGGGCTCTTCCTGGTGCGGCTGATGTACGTCAAACAACTGCTGGATAAATTCGGCCTGCCGCTGGACGAGCTGTTGAGCTGGTGGGCGAACATCGAGACGACCGTTTATCCCCAGGATGAAGAACAGCGCTCGCTCTACGAGCGGTTGTTCCTCAGCAACGCGGTGCTCAATCCGGTCGACGACGCCTTTGTTCTCGACGAAAGGCAAACAGAGCTGGCCACCATCGGCCTGATGAGCGAACACATCCCCACGATCGTCGCCGCGCTCGAGATCAGCGCCGAGGAAGTTGATTTGATCATGGCCGCTCAGGTGACGGACGATACGCTCAATCTCGCCAATCTCTCGCAACTGTACCGGACCGTCTCGCTGGCCGGCGCGCTTGACCTGAGCATAACCGAGTTTTTATCGGTCAGCGCGCTCATCGGCATCGATCCCTTCGATCGCAGCCAGATCAACCAGACGTTAAGGTTCGTTGAGCGCGTAGAGCAGATCCGGGCCTCCGCCTCTTCGATCGCCGAGCTGGACTACCTGCTGCGGCACGTCTACGACCCCGCGGCCGGCATCGGCCTGAGCCACGAGGCGATCCGGGCCGCGCTCGAGACCCTGCGCGCCGGGCTGACCCAGATCGCCCAGGAGCACGCCCCGGTTGCCGACCCGACCGGGGCGATCACCGCCAGCAAACTGGCCTTGCTGCTGCCTGCCAAGGCGCTGCCCGAAGCCATGACCCTCCTTGCCCGCACCTCAAAGCGTGGGCTGGACGGGCAAATCAGGTTCATCGAGACCTATTTCGAGCCATTCCTCGACCCCGCCGAGGCGGTGGCTCTCCTGGTCCCATCGCCCGCGAGCCCGCCGGTCCTGTCGGAGCCCGAGGCGCGCTACGGGTACGTCCTCGGCGGCGCCCTGAGCTACCTGGGGCAGGCGGCGAGCCAGGCGCTCGTTATCCAACAGATCTCCGTGGATTTTGAGCTTGAGCTGGCCGTGGCCAAGGCGCTGCTCACCAAACACCTGCCCGACAGCCTGACCAGCCTCCGGGCCCTGGTCGGGGCCGCTGACCCCGCCGTCCAGGAGGCCGCCTACCAGGCCTATCTGCTCTTGCACAAAATCGCCCTGGCGCTCACGAAACTCGGCGCGGGCCTCGCCGACCTGCCCTGGCTGTTCAACCCGAAGGACAACACCGGCCAGGAATACGCCTTCGGCTGGTATGACCTGAGCCAGCTGCCGCTGACGGCGCAGGACGCCCTGAATGAGGACACGTATCGAAGCTGGGCCCGACTGGTAAGCGTCTTCGCTTTTCGCGATAAGTTCCCCACCGGCAAACGGTCGCTCTTCGACGTGCTGGCGACCGGCCACAGCAGCGCCTCCGCCAACCCGGTGTGGGACGCAATTGTGGCCTACACCGGCTGGGCACGGGACGACATTCGAACCCTGGCCGGTCCGGATGTCTTCGGCTTCGTCTCCGAGCATTACAAGGACGAGCGCTATCTGCTCCGGCTCGACCGGGCCTTTGCGGTGCTCGATCTGATCGGCATGCCGGCCGAGGTGGTCGTCACCTGGATGCCGACCGACGACACGGACGCCATGCAGGTCACGGCCCAGAGCATCAAACAGGCAGTCAAGGGCAAGTATGACGACGCGACCTACCTGACGATCGCCCCGCCGCTCAGGGATGCCGTGCGCGAGAAACAGCGTGCCGCCCTGGTCACCTATCTGGTCGCCACCATGTCGGAGATCGACCGGCCGAGCGACCTGTTCGAGCATTTCCTGATCGACGGTGAGATGGACACCTGCATGGAAACCTCGCGTATCAAGCAGGCGATCAGCTCGGTGCAGCTCTTCGTCCAACGTTGCCTGATGGGTCTGGAGCCCGGCGGGAAACTGCCGGCCGAGGCCGCCGCCCGATGGGAATGGATGAAGCAGTACCGCCTCTGGGAAGCGGCCCGCAAGATCTTCCTCTACCCGGAAAACTGGATCGAGCCGGATTTGCGAGACGATATGACTCCCTTCTTCGAGGATCTGTCCAGCGAGCTGCGGCAGAGCGCGCTGACCGACGAGTCGGCCGAAACGGCGCTGCGCAATTATCTGGCGCGGCTCGACCTCATCGACCGGATCGAGGTCCGCAGCCTGTACCACCAGCTCCAAACCGCGGACGACGGCACGCCGATCGATCGGCTACATGTGCTGGCGCGCACCCAAAACCGGCCGTACGCATACTACTACCGGCAGCGCGTCGACGACGCCTATTGGACGGCCTGGGAGCCGGTCGGCGTCAGCGTCGCCGGTAACCATGAGTTCCTAGTCGTTCACCAGGGCACGCTCTATCTGTTCATGCCGACGCTGGACCTGGACGAAATCGAGCACGAGCTGACGGTCGAGTACCAGTGGACGGTCGAGTTGAATTGGAGCAAGTACCAGCAGGGCCAATGGGTCGCCCCGCAAAAGTCGGCGGAGCGCCTGATGTTCGAGGCGCCGCGCACGGAAAACGAGAACTATTTCTACTTCAAGACCGTGCAGGATGGCGACGACCTGCTGATCATTCCGCTTTGGCACGAAGACGGTGGCGGGCTGTCGTTCACCGGCGACGACTACCTCGCCTTTCGTATGCACTGCGGCGAGAAAGTCACGATCGACGAAGGCCCGTATACCTACACGATCGAAGTGCCGCCCGATACGGTCCTAGATGCCATGACACTGATCGAAGCGGACACTGAGGTCGAAGCGGACACTGAGGGCGCGCCACTAGCGCTGTATTGGACCGATGCCGGCCTCGGCGAAGCCGGCGCGCCCGACCAGGATGTTGTCACCGTACTGGCCAACACGCCCGGTCTGTTCCAAATCGTTTTGCCGCCTCAGTACGATTACTACAATGGGCAGGACGCCTTCTTCTACCACGGAATCACGCGAGTGTTCTACGTCCGTCCGACGTGGGAGCTGCCGATCGTCGAGAAGGACCCGGTGGCGAGTGGCGCCCAAGGACGGGTCGGCGCAGCTCGGACAAGTATCACTCGATCGTCCACCAAGGCATCATTCAGGTTAGAAGAGCTACTTTTCGATCTCCAGAAGAAACTCAAGTTCGACACCTTCCACCACCCGTACCTCTGTGACTTTCTGCGGCGGTTGGATCAGGGGGGCGTACCGGCCTTGCTTCAGCGTGCGACTCAGAGCCAGGCGAAGGACTATTTCGGAGACCTCTTCGATCCGAACACGGACGTGGTCTCCACCGCGTACCCAATCGACGAGGTCGAGCTCACCTACGGCGGCGCCTACTCGATCTATAACGAAGAGCTCTTCTTCCACGCCCCGCTGCTGATCGCCGAGCGGTTGCGCCAGAACCAGCGCTTCGAGGAGGCCCAGCGCTGGTACCACTTTATCTTCAACCCACTGGCCGGCGCGGACGGCGGCGCCACCGGCCCGGAACGCTATTGGATCTATTACCCCTTCTACCTCGAAACGGCGGGTCAGACGACGCTGGAGATGATGCTTGACCTGGCTGAAGGGGACGACACCATCGCCAAGCAGGTCGAGCAGTGGCGCAAGGATCCCTTCAATACTCACGCCTTGGCCCGCTTGCGACCCCAGGCTTATCAAAAGAGCGTGTTGATGAAGTACATCCAGAACCTGATCGACTGGGGCGACCAGCTTTTCACGGAAGAAACCATCGAGACGATCAACGGGGCCACCCAGCTCTACATCCTGGCCGCCAACATCCTGGGTCCCAAGCCCGAGCTGCTGCCGGCCACGCAGACCGCCCCGAAGACCTTCAACGCGCTGCGGGGCGACCTGGACGCCTTCTCCAACGCCCTGGTCGAAGTGGAAAACTATATCGCCGAGCCGGCCGGCGCAACTGGCAGCGATAACGGCCAACTGCCGACTCTAACGCTCTACTTCTGCATCCCGCCCAACGAGAACCTGCTGGCGCTCTGGGACACTGTGGCCGCCCGCCTGTTCAAGATCCGCCACTGCATGAACATCGAAGGCCTGGTGCGCCAGCTGCCGCTGTTCGAGCCGCCGATCGATCCGGGCCTGCTGGTCCAGGCGGTGGCCATGGGAGTCGACCTCAGCAGCGTGCTGAGCGGCCTGTACACGCCGCTGCCGCCCTACCGCTTCCAGGTGATGCTGCAAAAGGCGCTCGAATTCTGCAACGAGGTCCGGTCGCTCGGCGCCGCCCTGCTGTCTGCCCTGGAAAAGAAAGACGCCGAAGCCATGTCGCTGCTGCGGGCCGGTCATGAGATCCAGTTGCTTGCAGCGATCCGGCAGATCAAGGAATTGCAGATTGAGGAGGCCGACGCGGCCAAGCAAGCCCTGGAGCAAACCCAGGCGCTGGTGGAAGCACGACAGGCGTATTACTTCGGTCTCATCACCGCTGATTGGAATGAGTATGAGACAAACCAGCAGGATCGGCTGGCGGAGGCAAATATTGCCGGGATGGTTTCCGAGTTTTTCAATATCGGCGCAGCGGCTGTATATGTAGCTGCGGGAGTCGTCAAAGGGTACACTCTACAGCCAGCCGACGTGCTTGATATGGCTGGCAAGGCAAATCAGGCCTCTGCACAAGTTTCTGATGCAGTCGCGTCATATCTGAATTACCGTGCGACCTTGAACGCAATCTTGGGGAATCACGAGCGCCGCAAGGAAGAATGGGGATTTCAGGTGGAGGCAGCCACCAAAGAGCTGGAACAGGTTGCGAAACAGCTCGTCGCGGCTGATATCAGGCGTGATATCATGCAACGCGAGCTAGAAAACCACGACATGCAGATCGCCAACGCACAGGCGGCCAGTGACCTCATGCAAAGCAAGTTCACCAACGAAGCGCTCTACGACTGGATGATCTCGCAAGTCTCGGAGATCTACTTCGGTAGTTACAACATGGCCTACGATCTGGCCAAGCGGGCCGAGAAGGCCTACTTCCACGAGATAAGCCTGACCGACGAGTCCAGCTTTATTCAGTTCGGCTACTGGGATAGTCTGAAGAAAGGGCTGATGGCCGGTGAGAAGCTCGCCTACGACCTGCGCCGGATGGAGCTGGCCCATCTCGAACAGAACAAGCGCGAGTACGAGATCACCAAGCACATTTCGCTGACCACGCTTGATCCGATCGTCCTCGTGATGTTGAAACAAAGCGGCGAGTGCTACTTCAATCTGCCGGAAGCGATCTTCGACATGGATTATCCGAACCACTACATGCGCCGGATCAAGTCGCTCAGCCTGACGATCCCGTGCGTCACCGGGCCGTACACCGGTGTGAGCTGCACACTCACGCTAATCAGCAACCGCATCCGCCAGGAGACCGGCGTCAATGGAGGTGCCTACGCCTACACCGGCCTGGAGGACGGTCGCTTCCAGCACAACATCGGTGGCGCCATCCAGTCGATCGCCACCAGCGGCGCCCAGAACGACAGCGGCCTGTTCGAGCTCAACTTCCGCGACGAGCGCTACCTGCCGTTCGAGGGGTCCGGTGTGATCAGCGAATGGCGGCTCGAACTGCCGAAGACGTTTCGGCAGTTCGACTACGGCACGATCTCGGATGCGATTCTCCACGTGCGCTACACCGCCCGCGACGGTGGCTTGGCCTTCCGGGGTACGGTCGAAGTCGATCTAACGACTGCACTCAACACCATGGTGCTGGCCGAAGCCGAACGCCGGGGCCTGGATCGCCTCTTCAGCCTGCGCCACGAGTTCCCGAATGAGTGGCACCGATTGCTGCATCCGCCCGGCGAGAGCGACGTGCCGGCGGTCACGCTGCCGCTGGTCGCCGAGCGCTTTCCCTTCGTCTTCCAGGGCCGGACGCTCACGATCGACACGATCGAACTCCTCGTGCAGGTCAGCCCGGAATTCGCCGGAACCGTGACAAAGGACACGCTCAAGCTGTCATTGGCGGCAGGAACGACGGCCTCAGGCCCGGCCTTACCCTATGGCGCTCCACTGAACGGCCTGTTGCGCCTCATGAAATCCCCGGCCGGCGCGCCGGGAGAGTGGACGCTGGCGCTCTGGCAGGAGCCGGGCGGCCAGCAGCAGGTTGCGCCTGAAGCGATCGAAGAGATTATGCTCGTTTGCCATTACACAGTCAGCTAAGTGGCGGCCGGACAGCGCTATGGACCTTCAGAAAAAGAATCCGTCAGTCGGTGACAACTGGGAAGATCGTGTGCTGACACCAACGGGAATCGATAAGCATATTACGAGTTCTACGCCCTGCATGAATTGCGCAACCACTTGCGGGCGGCGGATGTCTGGGCTGCTGGTAGCCGCCAGTTTCAGGACTTCAACGCCTATCTCATCCCGCCCATCCCGTGGCACACGCTGGTCAGAGACGATGCCATTCCAGTGGCGATTGCGACCAGCAACTGCAACGGCGACACCGGCCTGTTTGAGCTCAATTTCCGCGACGAGCGCTACCTGCCGTTCGAAGGCGCGGGGGCCATCAGCACGTGGCATCTGGAGTTGCCTTCTGTCATCCGGTCGTTTGACTACGACACCATCGCCGACGTGATTATCCACCTGAGCTATAACGCCCGGGACGGCGGAGAGAGCTTCAAACAGGCTGTCAATACGCAGTTGATAACCGCGCTCAACAACTGGAAAAAGCTTCTGATCGGAGCCACGAAAAGAACGAACAATTGAAGGTCGAACGGAGCATCTCATTCGAAGAGGTGGTGCTCGCTATTGAAAACGGGGATTTGATGGATGTGCTGCAGCACCACAACCCACGGCGATCGAGGGCCATGCTTACTTGGTTCCGGTGGTTGAAGAGGCGGACTACTATTTTATGAAAACAGTCATCCCAAGCCGAAAGGCGACTCGGGATTATTTCCAACGGGGTGGTTCAGATGAAGACGCGTGACCAATTTGAAAGCGAGATTCTAGGAGCTTACGAGAAAGGTGAACTCAAATCCATCGGTCTTTCGAAGGCCGAGCTTAAGACGTTTCGGGACAGCTGCTCGGGCGACGCTTATCAAGAACCGGCGCGTGAATATCCGACTCTCATCCCCTGACCTGATGGATATACAGACGCGTGCCCTGGAGGAAGGGGTCCCTTATCAAACTCTCATTGCCAGCGTACTTCACAAATTTGTCACGGGCCGTTTTATCGAAAAGCCATCGCGTCTAACTTCTCGATCGACCGGACGCGCCATAAAGCGGCGTGCGGGTTAGCCCGGATCGGGTCTAGCTGACGGCATCGCGCCCGTCAGATCGACTCTATCCATAGCTACACGTGATCGGCAATTCGACGAAATCGTTCCGCGCTGCTCGTCCAACCCGTCTCGGGTAAGGCCCCACACCATGCGCAATGCGGGGGTTTGGTCATGTCGAAGAAAGTCTAGGCGCTGCGGTTCCTAAGCGCCTGTAGGCTCATGTTGTGTGCAATCACGTCATGAATCAACTCTCCAGTCCATCAAAACCGGCTCCGCGCCGGAATTGTCGTAAAGCGCCCAGGGTCCACCAGATCACGATATATGCGGTCAAAGTTCCGTCGGCCCAACGCAAACCGGCGCCGGACAACATTATCGGGTACATGATGACCGCCCTGCCGCACACGCTCCGCGACTCGTGTGATGCCCAGCTCAGCCAACGGCAAGGCAAGAAAAAACAGCGTGACGTGATAACCGGCGGCTTGCCAGCGGGGAATGCGGCGCGCGTAAGTCACGCCGGATAATGTCGTCTCGAAGGCAGAACTCTCACCCTTCTTTTCCAGCTCCGCAAGGGCCTCCAGCATGAGCCGGCCAGCCTTCACTGCCGCGAGTTCCGGAGCAAATGGCGACAGCCCGGCCGCGATCATGCGCCGCGGCCGTTAGCGGGCCATTCAGCCAGCAGTAGGCGATGACGTTGCTGTCAACGACGATCACGCGCGGCCCTGGCGCTTGTAGCGGGTGACCTTTGCGTGCTCGACGGGGGCAGGCAGCCGCGACGTGAACGCCTTGAGCATCGTGGCGTAGCGACCGGGGTCCAAAGCCGGCGCGGTGAAGTCGCTCTCCAGTCTCGCGAGGATTTCGCTGTTCAGGCTGCGGCGGTTGCGCTCCGCGCTCCGCTTCAGCCGGCCGTGGAGGTCTTCGGGAATGTTTT
>Ga0136613_10001487_pt1 | contig 12136 bp, 13 predicted proteins | sample AntDrymUQ2722106_2_FD_106649 | JGI IMG/M metagenome (GOLD analysis project Ga0136613, IMG submission 106649) | Polar desert sand microbial communities from Dry Valleys, Antarctica - metaG UQ272 (21.06) | ecosystem: Environmental > Terrestrial > Soil > Desert | place: Antarctica: Dry Valley... | reverse complement strand
CTAGCCGTTCTTCCGGGCGGAAACTAGCCGGACGGGTGATGCCTGGCCTCTAGTCCAGGGATAGAGTTATCCGTGTAAACCAAAAGGACTAGGAGAGGACTATGCAGAACACGGATACTTTGGCCGCTCTGTCTGACGGCATGGCGGATGCGGTAGAGAATGTGGCGGCGTCGGTCGTGCGGGTTAACGGCAGGAGGCGTCGTTCGGGGAGCGGCGTGGTCATTGCACAGAACACGGTGCTGACGGCGAGCCATGTGCTCGAACGCGAGGAAGACCTGTCGGTAGAGACCGCCGACGGAAGAACCCTTTCCGCGCGGTTCGCTGGGAGGGATCACTCCTCTGACCTCGCTGTGCTGAACGTTGAGGGACTGGACATCGAGCCGGTCACGCCCGCCGAAGGTGACGCCCGTGTCGGCCAGATCTCGCTGGCCGTGGGAAGCCACTCTCGCGGCGAGGGTCCTAGGGCTACCCTCGGGGTGGTTAGCGCCGTCGGAGGCCCGGTCCGCTCCCGGCGGGGCCCGCGGCTGGAACGTTACATCCAGACCGACGCGACACCATACCCCGGGTTTTCGGGTGGACCACTGATCGACGCTCGGGGGAACGTACTCGGCATCCTGGTCTCGGGCTGGGGACGCGGCGCGGCGTTCGCCATCCCGGCCGAAATAGCCTGGCGTACCGCGGGGACGCTCTCGGAGCGGGGCTCTGTCAAGCGCGGTTACCTAGGCATCCTGAGCCAGCCGGTGCGCCTCCCCGACGGTCAGAGTCTCGGTCTCACGCAGAGGGGCGGGCTGCTTGTCGTCGGCGTCGAGGATGGTAGCCCCGCGGGCCGAGGAGGCCTCATAGTGGGCGACATCCTTGCGACGCTGGACGGACAGCCGGTCGAGGACACCGACGACCTGCTCGTGCTGCTTGCCGGCGATAGGGTCGGTAGTCCCGTACCCGTCAAGCTCGTGCGCGGCGGCGAGCTTACGGAGGTCGAGATCACCGTGGGCGAGCGCGGTTAGGAGTTCGGGAGATGGCCGAAGTATCAGGAGAATCCTCAGCCGCCCTGGCTGGCGTCACGATGATAGAGGATGCGCAGAGGAGCGTCGTACAGGTACGCAGTAAGGGCCGGGGCATCGGTGCAGGTGTGATCTGGCCCGGCGACGGCCTCGTCCTGACGAACCATCACGTAATCTCTGGACGACGCAGGAGAAGCAACGTCAGGGTGGCCCTCCACGACGGCAGGACGCTCGACGCTGACGTAGTAAAGAGCGATAGGAGCCTGGACCTCGCACTGCTCACGTTGGAGGGCGACCACGAGAACCTGCCTTCGGCTCCAATCGGGGACTCTGACGCCCTGCGCGTCGGCGAGCTGGTCTATGCTATCGGGCATCCCTGGGGCAGTGTCGGGGCCGTGAGTGCCGGCATCGTTGGCGGTGTTGGCCAGCTTCGCGGGCCAGACCGGGGTTCCTCCACGCGCTACGTGAGATCTGACGTCGCCCTCGCGCCGGGAAACTCGGGCGGACCACTCCTGAACGCCAGGGGTGAGGTCGTCGCCATCAACGCGATGATATTCGGCAGTATGGCGCTCTCTATCCCGAGCAACGCGGCGGAAGCCTGGATCGCCGGAGAACGCCGCCCGAGGCTCGGGATCGGTGTCCTGCCCGTCGAGGTGCCCGTATCTCTGCAGCGGGAAGCCGGCACTGCCGGACTCGTGATCGCCGGCGTCGAGACCGGTGGTGCCGCCGACAGGGCCGGCCTGCTGGTCGGCGACGTCTTGCTCGCCGTCGCCGGAGAACCGCTCGGGGAGGCAGGGACGCTGTTGGAGGTCCTGGCGCGGGCCGATGATTCCGTCCCCTTGCGCGTTATGCGCGGCGGTAAAATCAGAGTTATGGAAGTGCGCCTGAAAGAGTCGGGACGAGCCGCATGACACCTACGCGGGTGTTCGTCGTAGCCCCAACGCCCACCATGCGGGCTGGGCTGCGTTCGATGCTCGCGGCTGTCGAGACCGCCGACTTGCTGGTCGTCGGTGAGGCCGGTCTGTCCGCCGGACCCGTCCCCCCGCTCTCCGGAGCCGATGTGGTGCTCGTCGCCGACGAAGAGTTGCTCGAGGAGACCGCGCTCTCCGTCTCCGAAGACGGCACGCAGTCGCTACTCTTACTCTCGGAGGATGAAGGCGAGGCGTCGAGGTTGCGCACCCTGTCTCTGAGAGGTTGGGGTGTCGTGCCACCTGACGCACCGTCGGAGGAGCTGGGGGCCGCCGTCGCCGCGGTGGCCCATGGCCTGACCGTGCTCCCGAAAAGCCTGGCCGAACGGTTGCTCGACGAGCCTTCGACGGCAGTCGAAGAGCTCGCTGAGCCGCTGACCGCCCGTGAGAGTGAGGTACTCGATCTTCTCGGGCACGGATTGTCAAACAAGATGATCGCGCGCGAACTCCACATCAGCGAACATACGGTCAAGTTCCATATCTCCTCGCTCTACTCCAAGCTCGCGGTGAGCAACCGCGCCGAAGCTGTCAGCCAGGGCGCCAGGCACGGTCTGATCTCGCTGTAAATTAGCACTTCAGCACTTCAGCATTTCAGCTTTTTGTTTTCGCTCTTGGGCGGATGCGCGATTCGCTGTAGGTCCTGCTGCGATATGCTTTGAGCGGTACATCGCCAACGCGTACCCATTACTCCGGGTATAGAATGGGGTCGACCACGCGGGGTGACGGAAGGCGGGGCAACCTCGGACTCCCCTATGAAAACGGCGATCCTACCCATCCTGGCCTTCTTTTGTCTCCTGGTTGGGTGCGAGGAAGACCGGGATACCGGTGAGTCGCAGTCTGTAGGCGGGGGTACACAGGGTGAACCCATTGTCCGCCAGGAGCCTACACGGGTAATCGTCACCAGCGATGATGACTCGCTCCCCGACGGATGCCACCCACGGCAGGTGGCCGGGCTCGTTATCTCCTTCGTCGATGCTTTCAACAGCGGGGATCAGGCGAGTTTGTCCCGCATCTTCTTCGTGTCCGAGGGCCCTAGTCCCCCTGATTTTGCGGAGCGGGGCTACGAGCCGTGGTCCTGGTATACCGTAGGCGAGGTCGAGACAGGAGGCAGGTTAGAGAGCAGCTTCGTTACCTACGATCAAGGCGAGCTGCTCAGATACTTCGCCAGAAGACACAGAAAGGGAGAACAACTGAGGCTGCTGAAGATCAGCCTGACGCAGACGGGACTGCTGGGTAAAGATGATAACGCGGGCTTCGTCTACGTCCTCAATCGTACCGCCAGAGACCTCGAACCCGGCCTCGGTGGACCGGCGCGCATAGCCTCGGGCCAGGGGGCTATCAACTGCACGAACCGCCGTATCTTCGCCTGGCGTATGGACATGAAAGCCGAAGAGCGCCGTACGTCCCGCGAAGCCGCCAACTGGCTCTGTACCGACCCACCCGGTTGGAAGCCGGGTAAGGCCGTCGTCGCCTGTACATGAAGGGGCAGATTTCAGGCTACAGGCATCTACAGTGCCGAGCGTAAGGCTCAAGCCTTACGGACGAGCCGCCATCAGCTTCTCAACCCTCAGCGAACAAGAAGCTGACCGGCTGAACCGCTATACAGCGGGTTGAACCCTTCCTCAACCCACTGTATAGCATCCTTTCGTGTGGCCGGGTAGGATCAGGTGCAGGTCTCCGAACTCATGCCAGAGATAGCCTTCCTTCAAGGCCTCGGAGTAGGCGACCTCCAGATGTTCCGTGCTCGAGGTGGCAAGGGGGCACGCCGACCCACGTCCGGCGAGTGCCTCCAGCATCGACAGATGGGTCGAGCGTGGTTCGTGCAATCCTGTCAGCATCGCGTCAACGGACCGTACGCCGCGCTCCGGCGTTATGAAGAGGTCGGTCCAGCCCTCGCCAGGGTGGGTCAGGCCGTCCCTTTCCGTGACCGTCTCGAGCGCGCGCACGACAGTAGTCCCGACGGCAATTACCCTGCGCCCCGCCGTGCGTGCCGCGTTGATCGCGTCCGCGGTCTCGGGAGGGACACGGTAGAACTCCTCATAGGGCGGCTCGTCGTCTTCGAGGCTGGCGACGCCCGTGTGCAGTATTAGTGGTACGATCCTGATCCCATTAGCGACGAGGCGAGTGATCAACTCCGGTGTGAAAGCCCTTCCTGCCGAAGGCATCTCGGCGCTTCCCACCTCCGTGGCGTAGACCGTCTGATAGTAGCTCGCCGGCCAACTCTCCCTGACGTAACCGTATTTGATGGGTGACCCGTACCGGTCGAGATATACGTTAAAGTTCATAGGTAGGTTCAAGGTTGAGATCCAGAGCCGATTCTGTACCTCTCTCTGCTGCCGCTTCTCCGCTAGATAAGGAGTTTGCAGGACGACTCGGCCGCCTTCCGGGAGCGTCAGGATCTCTCCTGACTCACCGTCGAGTACAGGTTCATCGCCGGAGGATGATCTCAGCTCGACGACCCACAGGTCCGCCGGCAGGTGGGTCGAGAGGTGCACGGTGATGGTCGTGCCGTCACCGCGCTCGGCGGGGAGCGCGGCGTTCATGGTCCCGCTGGTGTTGACGACGAGGGTATCGCCGGCTCTGAGGAATTCGGGGAGGTCGCCGAACCTGGAATGGACGACGCTGTCGTCGTCAAGGTAAGAGACCATCAGGCGTACTTCGTCGCGGCGCAGTCCTCGCGCCTCAGGCGGTTCGCCGGCCTCCAGTTCTTGAGGCAGCTCGAAGTGGAGTGGGGATCTCACCTCGGGATAGTCCGCGAAAGTGTCTGTGGGTTCCAATGCTGCTGTAATCGTGTTGGACAATCTGGCCCTCTCCTTCTAGGAGTCCGCGGCGGTTGTGCCTACCCTCGCGGCCAGCGTGCGGGCCTCGTAGCGCCCGCTCGGCAGGTCGCCTGTCAGGAGCTCGAGGAAGCCAGGCACACTCTCTTCGGGGAGTGGTCGATCGCTGATATCCTCGTCGGGGAAGGCTTCCTGGTGCATCCTGGTACGCATGTCGCCGGGATCTACGCGGTAGACCCTCAGCTCCGGGTTCTCGGCCGCGAGAATGTTGGAGAGCTGCTCCAGTGCGGCCTTGCTCGACCCGTATCCGCCCCAGCCTTCGTACGGCTCGATCGCGGCGTCGCTCGTGACGTTGATAATGCGCGCCTGCGGTTTCAGTTCGGTCCTGAGATCCTGGATGAGCGCGAGGGGTGAGATCACGTTCGCACGATAGACCTCTTCCAGCACGTCGAGCGGATAGTCGAGCAGGTCCGGTTGGGGGCTCGGGCCGAGGATGCTCGCGTTGTTGACGAGCGCGTCCACGCCGCCGGCCTCGTGCGCCGCCTCCGAGATCGCAGCCCGATGCCCTCTGTCGGCAACATCCCCCGGTATGGCGGTGACGTGCGTGCGCCTGGCTAGCTCCGCTCGTGCGCTCTCGAGGGCTTCCTCACCGCGGGCGTCGATGATCAGGGCCCAGCCATCCTCGGCCAGCCTGCGGGCGAGCGCCAGGCCGAGGCCGCGGGACGCGCCCGTGATGATCGCCGTGCGATCCAATGATTCTCCGGTCATCTCGTATGCCTCCTGGTCTTGTTTGAATACAATGTATCGCCGTGGCCGGCGCCAGGAAACGTCAGGAGGGACGGTTTTCGGTCTGTACTTTGGTACAGGTCAGGGGGCGTCTACGAGACCGCGGCGGACGGCTATTCTGGCCGCCTCGGTACGGTTCTGGGCTTCGAGCTTGGCGAGGATGGAGCCGACGTGGAACTTGACCGTCCGTTCCGAGATATAGAGCCGACCTGCGATCTCGGAGTTTTTCAGGCCGCTTGCGACGAGCCCGAGTACCTCGAGTTCCCTGGACGTAAGGCGGCGGTTCGAAGGGAGGTTTTCCTCACCATCTATACGCTCCAGCAGCCGGTCCGCGACCGCAGACTCGAGGAGGGAGCCTCCGGCCTGTACGGTGCGTATGGCGCCGAAGATCTCCTTTCGGGAAGCGCCCTTGAGCAGGTAGCCGCGGGCTCCCGCGCGCAGAGAGCCGAGAATCCTCTCGTCCGTGTCGTAGGCCGTAAAGACGACGGTGCGTGCGCGGGAGCCCGCATCGCGGAGCCCCTCTAGGGCCTCGACGCCGTCGGTCCCCGGCATTTCTAGATCCAGCAGTATCACGTCGGGGTCCAGTCTCTCTGCGAGCTTGACCACTTCGTCCCCGTCAGCCGCTTCGCCCACGACCTCGAAGTCAGGCTGGGTACCTAGCACGGCGACGAGACCCTCGCGCAGCATCGGGTGGTCGTCTGCGACGAGGAGCCTGACCTTATCCACCCTGGAGTCCTTCGAGCGGCACGGTAACCTCGACGCGCGTACCCTCGCCAGTGCTACTCTCCATCGTCAGGGAGCCGCCGAGCATCTCCACCCTTTCCCTCATACCGACGATGCCGTGCCGATCATCCGCGCCGCGAGAAGGGTCGAAGCCGTGGCCGTCGTCCCTGACGACGAGTCGCACCGCCCCCGGTGTGGCCACGAGACGGACCGTCACACGGCTTGCGCGTGCGTGGCTGGCGACATTGGTGAGGGCCTCCTGGCAGACGCGGTAGAGGGCGACCTCGACCCGCGGTGGGAGTGGGCGGCTGCCGTTCACGGTTCCGAGCCTCGTGGCCACGCCGGTCTCCGCTTCCCAGCGGTCGACGAGGGTCTTCAGCGCTTCTGGCAGCGAGCGGCCTTCGAGTGGGGCGGCACGGAGGTCGAGGACCGAGCGACGAGCCTCATCGAGGTTGGCACGGGTGAGCGAGAGGGCGCGGCGCAGAGGTTCGCGGGCGCGCTCCGCGTCGGACTCGTGATCGAGGAGGGCTTCCGCGGACTCGAGCTGGAGGCCCGTGGCGGTAAGCCCCTGGGCGAGGGTGTCGTGGATCTCACGCGCCAGGCGGTTGCGCTCCTCGACGGCGCCGAGCCTTGCGCTGCGGTCGAAGAGTCTGGCCCGCTCGACGGCGATAGCGAGCAGGTCGCCTATGGTGGAGAGTAGCTGCAGGTCTTCGGGCGAGAGGCCCCGCCACTGGGGGCTCGCGACGTTCATAACGCCGAGCTTCTTCTCCCCGGCGTAGAGGGGTATGCTGGCATGGTAGCGCAGGCCACCCGTGCCGTCGACCAGGCCTTTGAGACGGCTGCACGTCAGGACGTTGACGTTGGCAGCGCCTTCCAGATCGCCCTTCTTGTAAGTGTCCAGGCAATAGCAGTAGCCTGAGCCATTCATACGGCGCGGGTCGTCCGCGAGGGCGGGAGGGAGGTTGCGGGCTGCGGCGAGGTAGGGTTCAGGGGAAGAATCGTCCATGAGCCAGATCCAGGCCGTACGCAAGCCAAGTAGCTCGGCTACCTGCGACAGCGTGAACCCGAGCGTTTCACCAAGCTCGACAGAGCGGTTGAGCTCGCGCGCGATCTCGTTTAGCACTGAGAGCTCGTGGTTACGCCTCTCCAGGTCCTCTTCTCCCCAGGTGTTCGGTTCAGACAACTTCGCCTCTCTCCAGCCGTGCGTGAGTTTACCAGCGTGAGACTCGGGAGACGGCCGCCGTTCCGGCTTCCCCAGCCGCGGCTTTTCGCGTTGGACTCATCAGGCGAGGCGGGTGGCTGAAGGCCATCAGGCTCGAGAGGTAAGCCCTGAGGGGTCCTCGCCATCCCGGGGGATGGCAGCAGACGTTCGTCGCTTGCCATGAGACCCGGAGGTAGCGTCTCGGTCTACCAATTACGCGAACTTCTGATGTACGGAGTTTTCCGAAGTTCGGCATAGCCCCGGTCCAACACCTATGAGCGTCCAGGATTCAGATTGGCTTGCGTAGGGTATTACTCGGCCTCCCTCAGAATACCCCTCCGATGGCCGCAACCGTGGCACCCTCTGTCCTCAGAGCTCCAGAGCTGGGGACACGCGGCTCAATGCCAGCCCCTCCCTCGCCAGCCACATCGTCCCCGAGTGCATCACCTGCGCCCGCCTCTGCTCCGCCCCCGGCCACTCGTCGAGGTCATCCTCCAGCACCGTCGTCTTGACGACCAACTCCGAGCCCTCTACCAGTTCGGTCAAAGCCCGCTGCTGCGCCAGCGCCTCCTTGACCCCCATGCGTAGGTCCCAGTTCATGCTGATCCACACGGAGCGGCCCTCGCTGCTCTCCTCCTCTGCCAGCCGCCGCACCTCCTCGACCCGGTTGCCCGGCTCGGTGCCCTGCGTTACGAAGCGCAAGCGTCCCTCGACCTCCAGACCTTCGACGTCGAGCCCCGCTTGCCCGAGCTTCTCGCGTACCTCCCCCAGGGAGGGCAGCCGCGGCTCTTCTAGCTGGTACTTGATCATTGTCCCGCCGCGTGCCTCCGCTGTCCGGAAGAAGGCGGCGTCCACCTTGCGCATCAACTCGCTATCCTCGACGACGGCCATGAGGTTGTCCGGCACCTCCAGAAACGCCCTCAGCCGCCCAACGAGAGTCTCCGAGCGCTCGTTCTTGCGCACGAACTCCTCCAACGCCGAACGCCTTACGCGCCAGCGGCGCCCGATCTTCACCGCCGGTAGGCTCCCCTCCCGGCACCAGCGGTAGACCGTCGCCTGGCCCACCCCCAGATACTCGGCGACCTCCTCGGTGCTCAGCAACGTATCTAACTGATCCAGCGGCTCTCGCACGCGCCTCCCTCCCCTTCGACCGCGCCTGGCTCGATCTTCTCATGCGTTATTGTAGCGCACTATTTAACATGACTGAGAGTATTTGAGTGTATTTGAGTTGACTTGAGGACTGAAGAGGGCGTATGATCTACGTGAGGTTGCAAACGAGAGCCGAATAGTCCTCGGCCTTCAAAACGGAGGAAGTGCATGTGTGCCGCGCGAGTTGATGTGGCCTCTAACAGGGAGGGCGCCGAAACTGCGTGCGGAGTTCCCCGGCGGGCCGGGACTCAGAGGTACTGGGTAATAGCGAAGGACGCGAAAGACGCGCCGGACGGGTTCGGCCAGCCGGACCTGCTCACGGTAGATCTCGACGGCACAGGACAGGCACTACCGGTCTTCAGCTTCGAGGAGGAAGCCGAGATGTTCCTCTGGCTGCAGACGACCGAGGACGGGCGGGAGGTCAGGGAGACCACACCGGGGCAGCTCGTCTCGATCCTCTACGGGCCCTGCGCGGATGTCGGAAGGGTCATGCTCGATCCGTTGCCGGAGATTGGGGCCCGCATGCAGATCAGCCTCTTGGGCATGGACCGAAACGACTTCGTGGAGTCGGTGATGGGAGCGAGGAGCCTCGAGACGCCATATAAGCCCTCGAGTCACACGGTGTGAAAGGCCGCGGAGGACGCTACTCGCTCCTCACTGACGAGGACCTGATCTCCCTAGTGGGGGCAGGCGACGCCTTCGCCTTCAGCGCCCTCCACGACCGCCACTCCCGTGCCACCTACTCGCTCGCCCGCAGGCTGACCGGCGACGAGCAGGACGCCGAGGACCTCACGCAGGACGCCTTCCTGAAGGTTTGGCGCTCGGCGGGCAGCTACCGGGCAGAGAGGGGCAGCGTACGCACCTGGATGCTCTCCGTGGTCCGCAACCAGGGCATAGACCGGCTGCGCTCGCAGGCGTCCCACCGGAGGACGCAGGAGAAGGCCGAAGCCGAGGCTCCGAGGTCGCAGCCGAGCGAAGTCTTCGCCGAGAGCTGGCGCAACTTCCGACGGGATCGGGTGCGCGAAGCCCTCGAGGATCTCCCGCACACGCAGCACAAGGTCCTCGCGCTCGCCCACTTCTCCGATCGGACGAACGCGGAGATAGCTGAGCGCCTCTGCCTGCCGCTCGGCACCGTGAAGGGGCGCATGCGACTCGGACTAAAGAAGCTGCGCAAGCACCCCGGGCTTAGGGAGATGGCGGTCGGGGAGCCACCGTCGTAAAGGGGGAGCTTCCGGCCTCCGGCCAAGCACGAATACACCCCCGTAGACGATCCCGGTTCGTTATTCACCGGAGTGCGTGGAAGGTGAATTCTCCGAAGTTCGACGCTTCCTCATGAGCGGCGGTGTCGTTGATTGCTACTGCAAGTGACCCGCATCGTCCACGAACGCGACCTCGTATAGGTGTGGCTCGAACTTCGCCGCGATCCGCCCGGCCTCTCTCATGTGTACACCTGCATCGGGGTGCTTGAGCATAGCCTCGAAGTCCTCCCGGCTGCGCCACTGGGCGTAGTTGGTGACCTTGGTACCATCGAGGCTCTTGTGCAGGTTGGCCGATACGAACCCCGGCAGCTTGTTCATGACCCCTTCGGTTGCTTCCACAAGCACATCGAGGAGATGCTGCTGGTCCTCTGGCGCCACGGTAAAGACGTTCACGAGCGTCAGGACGTCTTGCTCGGTGGAGATGGTGGTCACTTTATCCTCCTCCTGACCTGACCCCGTTTTCTGGTTCTTCCTAGCTTTCGGTGACGATGTGCGGCAAGCTGGCAGCCGAGGAGATCCTAAAGATCGTCGAGGTTGCTTATGCCAGACTCCCGTACCGTACTTCCCGCCCCCAAGTTGCTGGATCTCATCGGAATCCGCGCCGACGCGAACGCCATCACCATCTCTGCGAATACCTCGGCCACTACAGCTCGTTGCCCAGTGTGCGGGATGCGATCCAGTAGGGTCCATTCCCGGTATTCGAGGACGCTAGCCGACCTGCCATGGCAGGGAGTTCCCGTTACCCTTCACCTGCGCGTCAGGAGGTTCTTCTGCGACGAAGTGAACTGCCACAGGGCGATCTTCGCGGAGCGTTTGCCCGGTGTCGCTACACACTACGCTCGCAGGACCGGGCGGCTCGACGATTGGTTTACACACATCTCCTTCGCCCTCGGAGGCGAAGCGGGAGCGCGCCTCCTTAAAGATCTCGGAGTTGTGGTTTCAGGAGACACCTTGCTGCACCATATCCGTTTGCTACATCTTCGAGAACACAAGACACCTAGGATATTGAGCGTGGACGACTTCGCCTTCCGCCGCGGGACTCGTTTCGGAACCGTCCTGGTGGATCTAGAACGTCACAAGCTAGTAGACATCTTGCCTGACAGGAGTGCGGATACTTTCGCCCACTGGCTCGGGGAGCATCCGGGTGTTGAGGTAGTGAGCCGGGATCGTGGCGGCGAGTATGCAGAGGCCGCAAGTAGAGCCGCACCCAATGCCGTGCAGGTTGCGGACCGTTTCCATCTCCTGAAGAATCTGAGAGACGTTGTTCTTCGGGTGTTCAAGCACCATACCGAGATCCTGGAGCTGGTTCCGACTCCTACCGTGCATTTCCAAAGGCTGACGAATCTCCGCCTGGACCGCAGAGCTTCAAAGGAGAACATGAGAGAGCAGGCACGGATGCTCTTCCACTCCATCCATACACTCTCAAAGAAAGGTATGAAGAACGCCCAGATCTCCCGGACCCTCGGGATACACCGCCACACCGTGGAGAAGTACCTGGCCTTCAAGGCCCCGCCCCAAAGACGCCACTTCACGAAGAAGATAAGCGCCATCGCACCTTATGAGGACTACATCTTGAAGCGGTGGAAAGAAGGCTGTCGCAACGCCATGCAGATACACAGGGAGATCTCAGAACAGGGCTATCCCGGTGCATACCAGAACGTCGTGCGGATCACCCGCTATCTCAAGGAACAAGAAGTCTTAGGAGAACTCCTTCCAGACATTTCGCCAGGTATCTCCGCTGCTCAGGCAGCCGGTATCCTCGTGAAGAGGCCGGAGAACTGCTCCGAAGAAGAGATACAAACACTGAAGAGGTTGAAGAGGGTACACCAGGTTACAGAGCGATGCTGCACCTTGTTTGGGGAGTTCGCCGGGATGCTCAGAGACAAGGAGCAGAGAAGCGAAGAGCAGGCGCGTAGGCGATTGGAGGAATGGACAGGACGGGCCAAAGCGTCCGGGATCACAGAGCTGAAGGCCTTCGCCGCGAAGCTGCTTCAGGATACGGATGCGGTGGTGGCCGCGATGACTCTACCCTACAGCCAGGGACAGACCGAGGGCAGGATAAACAAGCTCAAGCTCGTGAAGCGTTCGATGTACGGGCGGGGGAAGTTCGATCTGTTGAGGCAGCGTGCACTGTACGCATCAGCAGCTTGAGAGCTCATCCTGCTACTCGGCGCGAGCTTGAGCTCCGTTCATCAGATTCTCGGGAGAACCCGTTTTCTGTACCAGATGCTATGAGAGTGTGAGTACCGATTCTAGCTCCTCTGGCTTCCTG
>Ga0136613_10001486_pt1 | contig 12138 bp, 19 predicted proteins | sample AntDrymUQ2722106_2_FD_106649 | JGI IMG/M metagenome (GOLD analysis project Ga0136613, IMG submission 106649) | Polar desert sand microbial communities from Dry Valleys, Antarctica - metaG UQ272 (21.06) | ecosystem: Environmental > Terrestrial > Soil > Desert | place: Antarctica: Dry Valley... | reverse complement strand
TCTCGCCCTCGACATCGAGGACGAGAGCGATCGACAGCGCGAGGAGGTGATCGAGCTCACCGCGGCCTGAGCCGTCGCGAGGGTCGACGAGTCCGAGTTACACCACTTCAGACGACTTGACTCTCGGCCTCGATGGAGGCGGCGGGCAGGGGTCCGCCGACCCCCGACGAGCTGGCGGAGCAGACCGGGCTCTCGACGGATCAGGTCGAGGAGGGGCTGGCCCTCGCCGCGATGAGGATCGACTCGTTCGACCGTCCGGTCGGCGACGGCGACGTGAAGCTCGGCGACATCGTCAGCGAAGACTTCTCGGACAGAGCGGAGGATGCGGACCGAGTCGTCGCGCACATGACGGCACGCCGGGTGCTCGACGCGCTGGACGACCCCACCGAGCGCCGAGTCGTCGAGCTTCGCTACGGGCTCGACGGCCGCCCGGAGCCGTTGGGTCTCGTCGAGGTCGGCAAGGAGATGGGCCTTTCGCGGGAGCGCGTGCTCCAGCTGGAGTTCACGGCCTGCCAGCGCCTCGCCGCCTCGTTCGGCTAGCTGTTCACATTCTCGGTGGTCGGTCCTATAATGCCACTACGTTGTCAATATCGGCAACGACCACCAGGAGGACAGCATGGCGGCTACGACCAAGAGGAAGCTCGGCCCGGTCCAGGGGATTGCCGGCGTCGAGCTTCAGCGCAGGGACAAGGTCCGCGTCGGCGAGAGGACCGGGCAGATCACCGGCTTCAGCCGCGACAAGGGCTCCGTCTACGTGCGCTTCGACGAGAAGGGTGACGGCCCGAGGGCAGGCAGGTTCTCGCGCCTCGAAGTCACCCTCTCGTGAACGACAGGGAGCAGCTCCAGGCCCTCGCCGACCTCGCGCTCGATTCGGCGCAGAAGCTCTTCCGCGCGGCGGAAGCCCTGGAGGAAGTCGAGGCCGGACACGCCAAGCAGGCGCTCTCTCTCAGTGACGGTCTTCGGCGTCTCGGCCAGGACATCGAATGGGACCTGGCGATGGAACGCAAGGCGTGAAGGCTGTGTCGTACGCTCGGGTCTCGACCGCAGACCAGCAGCGGTCGGGGCTCGGGCTCTCGTCCCAACGGGAGGCCGTCCACGCGGCGGTCTCCCTTCGCGGCTGGACGCTCGTCGCCCACCTGGAGGACGCTGCGTCGGGGCGCACGCTCGACCGACCGTCCCTGCAACGCGCCCTCGCGATGATCGAGGGCGGGGGAGCCGATGCTCTCGTGGTCGCGAAGCTCGACCGTGCGACCCGTTCCGTCGGCGACTTCGCCCGTCTCCTCGACCGCCTCGGCCGGAGGGACGCAGCGTTCGTGGCTCTGGACCTCGGCGTAGACACGAGCACGCCCGGCGGCCGCCTCGTCGCGAACGTCATCGCATCGGTCGCGGAGTGGGAACGCGCGGTCATCTCGCAACGCACGCGGGACGCACTGAGGCAGCTTCCTCGCGACAGGCGCGGCGGTCCCGTCTACCCGGAGGCGGTCCGGGCACGCGCACGGAAGCTTCGATCGACGGGACTCCCGCTCCACGCCATCGCGAAGCGGCTCACCGACGAGGGAGTCGTCCCCCCTCGCGGCGGCTCACGGATCTGGCCGAACACCGTCCAGCAGCTCCTGGGCGAGCAGCTCGCCTGACCGTTCCTCACCTGTCCTAACAAAGCTCCGTTCTGACCCTGGCCGACAAGCTGGGGTCTCTGCGCGTACTTGGCCAATGGATACCTTGGCCCTCCGCATCGTCCGTCTCGGGTGTCCACCAGTGGTCTCGACAGCCTCGCGTGACCGTCTGGCGGTCGGGTGCATCCCAAGCGTCGCGAACGGAGTCACTGGTTGACACTCTGGAGCCCCGTCGCAGTCGGATCCAATGGATCCATTGGATCCCGGGACGCAGCCAACGACAGACTCACCCGGACCAAGTCCTGGTACATTTGGAGTACAGAGTCCACGATGTACGGAGGAGAGAGATGGACGACAACGGTAGCGTGATGGAAGGAAAAGCTGCGAAGTACTCTCTGTCCCTGAAGGGTGAGGGCATCGCGCTCGATCGGGAGATCGACGAGGTCACAGCACTGGACGTGATCTCGCTCGTGATGAGCAGCAGCGGGTCGGCGGTCATCGACCCAGGAGGCGGCGTCTCGATCCGACCCAGCGTCCCGAAGCGCACTCGCGTCGGAGGGCAGTCACTTCGCGAGTACCTCGACGCGGTCGAAGCGAAGCGGAATCCGGACAAGATCCTCGCGGTCGCGAAGTACATCTCGAACGAGACCGGGAAGAACTTCTCGCGGAACGATGTGAAGGCTAGGTTCCAGACAGCCGCCGAGCGGGTGCCCGCAAACTATGGGCGTGACTTCTGGTGGGCGATGAAGAACGGCTGGATCGCGGAGGCGACGGACGCCAAGAGTGAGTACTTCGTCACGGACACGGGTGGCAAGGCTCTCGAGGCGAAGTTCTCCGATGACGTGACGAAGAAGACCGGAATCACCAAGGGCCGGCGTGGCGGTCGGCGTGGCAAGAAGCAGAACGACGGCAATAGTTGATCGACGAGCTGGTAGGGGCGTTCCGAAGCGCCGACGTGACTGACCTGCCTGCCGTCGGGTCGATCGCGGATACGCGGCTGCAGGCCCTCTGGGTGTTGCACGTGGGCCAGTCGCGCGCGGGGTTCCCGATGATGGCGCCGAACGAGATCGCGGTCGTGCTCCGCGACGTCTACGGGATCGCGCTGCCGCGTCAGCGGATCGAGGGCATCCTCTCGCAGGACAAGCTGTCCGTCTCCAGGAGGACGAGAGACAAGAAGAGGGCGTACCAGATCATGCAGGCGGGCATCGATCAGATCGAAGGCGTGTCGTCGGCCGTCGTGCTCATCGAACCGGAGAGGGCCGTTGTCGTCGGTGCGGGCGACGGAGGCTGTCCTTGCGTCCCTCGATGGCGACGTGAAGCTCTGTGACCCATACGTGGACGGGCGCACCATCGATCTGCTTGCGGAGTGCACGAACGCGCAGTCGATCGAGCTTCTGACGATGAACATCAAGAACCCAACGACGCTCAAGCGGGATGTCCGTGCGTTCGTACAGCAGTACGGCGTTCCTCTTGAGATCCGCGTCGCCTCCGGCCGGACACTGCACGATCGTTACGCGATCGATCGCGGCGGAATGCTCCTCTTCGGGACGAGCCTGAACGGCATCGGCTTCAAGCAGTCGTTCGTCGTCGCTGTTGGTGAAGACGTTAGGGCGTCCGTGCTCTCGACGTTCGACGCCTACTGGAACGCGGCGACCTCGCTGTAGCGTGCGCACCCTGCTTCCTAAAATGACAACACGCGCCAGAAAGTTTTAGCCGGTATTTCCACACTTTCGGCGCCAGGGTGTTACGGCGAGTGTTCCCGGGAGGTATTGGAATATGAAAAGGGCATCCCGGGAACCGGCCAGATAGACAGGCCACCGGCACCGGTGGAGAGGGCTCGCTCTCACAGCGAACCTCGCGTCAGGCCCATCTCCTCGCACAGCTCGACGAGACGCTGGACGTTCCGCATCCACCTCACCCTCTCCTCGTCGCTCATCGCCTCTCCCCTTCTCCTCTTCGAGACGACCTCACCGAGACGAGGCTCTCGCTGCAGGGACGGGATGACGCGGTCACGCACCCACGTCCAGAACGCTTGGTCGAGGAGCACGTCCTCACCGGAGGAAGGGTCGATCTCCTCGTCACCGACCTCCAGACCCGAGGACACGGTCCTTCCCTCGCGACCGAGGTACGTCCTCACGACGTTCCTTCTCGTCTGTTCCGCCCATCCCCCGAAGGAGCCCGACCAGGGGTGGAACGAGTGGAGCCGGCGAAGGGTCCTCCACCTCGTCTCCTGGGCGAGGTCCACGACGAGAGGGTACGAGGCGTGCATCGACACGCCGTGCGACAGCAGGTCGAGGGCGACGCTGCTCTCAAGCTCGCCCAGTCGCCCCGGTCCGTCGAGGAAGTAGCGCTCCCACTCCGGCAGCACGTTCTCTCGCAGCTCTGCCAGGTAGCCAGCGACGAGCATCGCGTAGTGGAACCGCTCCCGCGCGTCCTCCACCTCCGGGTGCTGCTGCGCCCACTCGCGAGCGTTGTGCTCCCAGAACGGGTCGTCCTCGACGACGACACCCTGGCGCTTCAGCTCGTTCTCCTCCCGGAGCGCGAGACGCACGAGCGTCCGTTCTAGGTCCTCGGGCCCGTCCTCTCTGGCGCCCTCGATGACCAGTCGCCGGACGATCTCGGCACCCGTGAGATGGGGACTACTCGGAGAGGACACAGTCGAACGGTCGCTTCATCGGCACGGACACCCTTCGAACGGTGTGGGAGCAGGGTGCCCGGGGATGGAGCCCGTTCGGGAAGCCCGTCCGAAGAAACTCCATCCCCGAAGCCGTGAGGCCGAGAGCCGCTCTCAAGGAAACGACCCTGACACCTACGGGTCATCCTATCCCAGCCGGACGTGAAAGTAAATGTTCACATTCCCATCCAGATTCATGGTTACATTCCGTCTTCGGCAAGCTCAGGGAACACGCACGGCAGAACTTGCGCCATGAACTCTTCGTCCTCGTCCGGTAGGCCGCACACGCCCGGGTGCAGGAAGGTGGTCCCCAGCTCCTGCGCCGTCCGTATATAGCGGACGACCTCGTCGTCGGCCTGTCCCCTGCTCAGCATCGCATCGTAGAGCTCCTGCGGGGAGAACCGCTCCAGCATGCCCAGTTCGCCCCGGTCGAGGCAGTCCTGCAGCATCTCCAACCGCTCGCCAGCAGGCAGCCCCTCCGGTCCCTCGTCGAGCCCATGCGCCTGGAACATTCGGTGTCATTATAAGTCTGCGTGACTTCTCGAGTGAATTCGTGTTGTCATTATAAGTCAAATTCCCTCGGAAGAGTGGTGCAACTGTTTATGATTGCTTTCAGATAGTCAACCCACGAGAGGAGGAACATGGCGGGCTACTACGTGCGTCCAGCGGACCCGACCGTCGTCGCTGAGAGGGAGCGGGAGGAGCGTGCCCGCGAGGATGTCCGCAAGAACACCGCCGAGGTTGCCAGCGAGACGTACCGCATGAACGCGGAACAGGAGAAGCTGGAGCAACAGCAGCGGGCAGAGCGCGAGCGGCAACGCAAGCTCGCCGAGGAGGAAGAGAGCGAGGCACGGCTCCTTGCCGATCAGCTGGAGCGTGAGGAGCGCGTGAGAGCCCGCGCCAGGGCGATCCTCCGCGAGCGCGGCTCCGATTTCGACGTCGACATGGTCGGATGACCCGGCCCGGTCGGAAGCTCAGCGAAGAGCACAAGGCACGGCTCCGGGCGACCATGTCGCGGCCCGACGTCCAAGGGAGGCGCATCACTGCGCTTCGCGAGACGAACGAGCGAAGGAAGGGCCCCCGCTGGGTAGAGGATGCGGATGGCTGCCTCATCTGGCAGTGGGGGCAGAGCGCAACGGGCTACCCGTCCCAGGGGCAGCGGCAATACCTGTACGTCTTCGCGTACGGCCCTTACCGGAGCGACATGCATCTCAACCACCTCTGCGGCGTGCGTCTCTGCGTGAACCCGGACCACCAGGTGCCGCTGACGACCATGCAGCACGGCGCTCTGCACGCCATCCTCCGTCGCCGCGACTGGATGGACCTGCCCGTGCCCGAGCGCATCGCCCTCTCGCGCAGCATCATCGCGGGAGAGCTGGCCCGAATCCCGTGAGGCGCATCGTCGATCCGCCCGTGGAGGCGCTGATCGCTTTGCGCAGCAGGTGGGCGAAGCGACTACCGACTGACGAGGGGGCCGAGATCCGGCAGGTCGGACGCTGGCTGGGTGTGTTCGCCATCGACGAGGACGAGCACGGCGACCCGTACTTCGCAGCGACGAACTTCTACCTCTTCGGCACTGACGTGGAGGCGGTCGACGTCTTCGACGAGCTGCTGGAGGAGGCGATGTCGTCGTGAAGGAGACGGGTGCTCCGACGCCCAAGCCCAGAGGCACCACGACGCGGGACGGGAGAACCGGCAAGCCGAGGCGGTCCACCCAGCAGCGACAGGTCGCCCGGGAGACGGCTTTGCGTCTCGTCGCTGAGGGCCGGTTCGGAGGAAAGGTCGGTGCACAGGCAGTGAACCCGGCGAGCAGGAAGACGCCTAAGCACGTCCCACGGCCTGCGTTCCTCCTGCAGATCCTGCGGACCGTCGAGCACTACCGCCTCAAGGGCGAACGGGGACCGCTCTCGCAGCTCGTCGGCTACGTCCCGGAGGACGCACCCGAGCTGGCCCACGTCGACTGCGTGAGGGCGAGCGAGCTGGTGTGCGATGCGCTGCAGGCGGCTCTAGACGCGAAGACGCTCCCACGAAGGTCCGTCGTCTCACTCCGTAGGAAGCATGCCGATCTGCTCTGGAAGTCGCGGCAGCGCCCGCTCGCTTATGGGGAACGGCTCATCGACCTCCACGATCCGCGCGACGACGACTTCGTCGGGTACGGGCCGCACGAGCTGCTGCAGTGCTGTGCACTGCTCGGAGACTGGATGGTCCACTACGGGCCGAAGGCGAAGGCGGCAGGAGACCTCGTCCTGACGGTCCTGCATGGGCTCAGTGCGAGGGTAGACGAGGTTCTGCGTGAGAGGGCCGCGTCGTGACCTGGAGCCCGGAGAGGCGTGAAGCACAACGCCAGCGAGCACGGAACCTCTACGAGAAGGGGAAGTTCGGTGGGGCGGGGCGCGGGCAGGGTCGAAAGCCCAAGCGTCGTCTCGAACTCTCGATGTCCTGTCCCCACTGCGGCGGCTCGCTCGAAGGACTGCGGCTCGACACGGAAGGCGGGAACGTGCGCGGGAGCTTCTACACCCGGCGCGCTGCTGACGGCACGCTGGAGATCGTGGATCTGGACGACGACGTGGGCTGCGACGACGACCCTGAGACGCTGCGCAAGGGCCAGTCGATCAGCGTGGCAGGCCAGCGTGGCGTCGTCACCGGGTTCTCGCGCGACAGGAACCACGTCTACGTCCGCTTCAGCAAGGGCGCGCGGAAGGTCCCCGTCGAAGAGGTGACGCCCGTGTGCGCTAGTGGGCCCAGAGCGTCCCGGCGGCACGCCGTCTCTTCAGCAGTTGGCGTGCTCGGGTCCGTGGTGTTCTCGCAAGGACGCGGACCCTGAAACGGCGAGCCGGGACGACGGAGCGGGGTGCCCGGTGAGAGAGAACCTCCTCGGCCCGGGCACCTCCTCCACGCGTTCTCTACGACTCCTCGTCGTCTGGACGCATCAGCGGCAACATGGCTTCGGCGACCGCTTTAGCTTCTTCCTTCGTGAACACGAGCTCGTGCAGGACCCCGTCCGTCGTCACACGCCAGTGGATCAGCCCGTCGGGAGCCGTCCAGGTTGTCCCTTTGTCATCCGGCCTGCCCGTCTGCCAGCTTCGGTAGTCGGTGAATTCAATCTCGATGCGAGCCGTCTCGTCGTCCGTCACGACGCGACCTCCTCGTCCGCGTCCTCACGTGTGCGAAATCCAAGCTCCGCGATCAAGCGTTCCCCCAGCCGATGCGGGTCGAACAGCCGAGCGAGTTCCGCGGCACGTTCGATCTCCTCCTTCGTCCGCCGGCCTGTGGCCTCCAGGACCAGGTACTGCTGACCGTCCTCAAGCTCGAAGGCCCAGCCCACGACCGTGCCGTCCTCCGCGATGAGGGCTCGCTCCGAAGTCGTGTCCACCTTGCCACCGAGCTGCTTGCGGATCGCGCGCCGTTCCGCGTCGTCCATTGCGTCTTCACCTCCAGGGATCGAGCCTCCCGGGAACCGGCCGGGTCCGGGCGATCCTCCTGGTGTGTGACGGGCGGGCGCTCACGCACCCGTCGTCGGCCGCATCATCTCACATCGACAAGTCCATGGCAAAAACCCTGCAAACGATTTGAACCTGTGTGGTCCGTCCGTGGCCACACGTGACCCCACTGGGACCAGGCCACCGCCCCGCCATAGGTTCCCCTTAGGCCGACCCCAGACCGCCCTCCCGCGTCGGCTCACGATCGGTGCAGGTGCCTCCGTGCCGAGGTGCTGGCTCCCGTCTCCACGCAGTCGAGCCTCACGCGCGCCCCCGTCGTCCGCCTTCTCGCCGCGGATGAGGAGGCCCGACCCATGCACCCGTCAAATCTCGTGCTCTCTCGCTGTCTGGGTCGAGCGGGCGTGACCCACCGTCAGCAAGTGCGCCCTCGTATCTGCCTCCCCCTGCGACCACGGGCCCTGGCCCGTGTACGGGAGCACGTCAACTCGTGCCTGCCCTGCACAGGCCAGAGAGGATCCCCTCTCGGTTCCTCTCGCGCGTCACGGGCACGGGTGCACGTCCTCTGACAGCGGCCCTGCCGCAGCGCCGTGCGGACCCTGCAGACGGCGTGCGCGGGGTTCGAGCACCTACGTTACGCTGGCTCCCCCATGACGTTTCGTGAGGCCGCGGAAGTCGTGCTCCGAAGCTCGAGACAACCTCTGACCTGCAGGCAGATCACGGACGAAGCGGTGCGCCGAGGGCTAGTCTCTCCGCGCGGAAAGACACCGACCGCGTCAATGAGCGCCGCGCTCTACAGTCTTCCGGTCGACAGTCGGATACGACGAGACTTCGTTCAGGGACCAAGCCGTGCCGTCCGCGGCTCTGTTCGCTGGGTTTACGCGCCGCGGTAGGAAGCACGCCACGCGCGCGGGCCGCGGGTCGGGCAGCGTCTTTGCGTTGTGGGACGCAGGCGTCTCGCCCCGAGCATGACTACTTGTTGCCTTTGGCTCGGTTGTGGGTGACGCACAGCATCTCGCAGTTACTGAGATCGGTGTCTCCGCCCTTCGACCAGGCCGCCACGTGGTCAGCGTCCATCTCGTCCAGTTTGTAGATGCGCGTCTTGTTGACGTTCTCGCCAATCGCGCACAGCGGACAGTTGGAGACGCCCCCGTCCTTGGCTTTCTGCGTCTGCTGCTCGTAGGCGGCCACTTTGGTCTTCTCGTCGAACACCCGGACGTTGAGCATCTTGGCATCCGTCTTGCCACCCAGCAGGTACTCGTAGATGCCCTTTTTGTTTTGCACCGCTGGATCGGCGCGGAGTGCGTCGACGTCGGCGTCGATAGAGGCCGCTCTGTAGGACGTCGAGTGGTAACTCTCGTACAGCCGACCCCAGTCCAGCCCCCGCATCTCCTTGTCCGGAGGACGGGTGAAGACGGCGTCGATCCAGTCGATGACGGAGGTGAAGTAGGTCTTCAGGCCGGTGATCTCAGCGTCTCCGCGATGCTGCGCTAGGTACGCGTCGACGTTGATGCCTTGGGCGGAGGAGACCCACTCCAGGGCCTCTTTTAGGATCTCCTGTCGCTTGGGGTCGCCCTTGATGTAGGACGACCACTTCTGCATGTTCGCGTTCTGGCTGTTGGAGAACTCCGCCTTGGCCTTCGTGATGAAGGGGCCGGAGTAGATCGCGTTCAAGCGCTCCTGACTGTTCAGGGGTATGCCAGCGATGTTGATGGTGTCAAACCACTCCTTGATCTCCTTTTCTGTGCCCTGGCAGTGGTAGACGAGCAGAGGGCTCTCCAGGATCTTCTGCCTCGCCTCGGCGGGCAACGAAGAGAAGGTCTGCTCCTTACCGTCCTGCTTGATCGCGAACTTGCCAGTCACGAACCGGCCGACGCTGGTGATGCGCTGCTGGCCGTCCAGGACCTCAAGGCTGTCACCGGCGACGTTGTAGTAGATCAGCCCCAGCGGGTAGCCCTTCAGCAGTGAATCGATGACCGCAACGTCCTTCTTGCCATCGTTGTAGATGTAGTTCCTCTGGTACTCGGGTTGGATGACCAGCTTGCCGCCGAGGCCGAAAAGGCCCTTTGCCTCGAGCTCGTTGTAGACGAAGCCCTCGACGGTTTCCGCGACGGTGTAGTGCTTGAGGTCGGTCTTCACGCATCACCTTTCCGTCGGATTAGTACCCGCTTGAACACCTTGACGCCTTCGACCACACCGGAGGCGTTGAGGTCGTAGACACCGGGTTTGCCAAACCGCGCGCGGTATGCGTCCCGGCACTCCTGCGACGAGTACCAACGGGTGCGAAGGACGTTGTTCGGGTCGTTGGACTCCGTCGTCCCGACGAGTTCGAACTGATCAGGGTTGTACTTGCCTAGAAATGTGATCGGAACGCCCATCACGTCGTCGCAATCGCTCGGGATCGCATCGATGAAAGGCACTTCAATCGCGTCGTAATTATCGTAACGTTTGTAGCCGACCCCGCGAACCTCCGGGTGCTTGCTGAACTTGATGTTGTCAGCTGCGGACATCAGCTGCAGAGGCTGATGTCGCCTGCCGTGGTCGATGTTGGTGAACCACGCGGAGTTGCCGATTGTCTGATAGCGGACGCCGTCTTCATCGATTCGCTGACCGCTTCTGATGGGAAAGCCGTCATGAACTCGAAACCACATCTGCCCTGTTCCGGTGCGCGTCACGCCAAGCCACATCTTGTCCGCGGTCACGAGCGGAAAGATCTCGCTGTACGTAATCGCATTCACATTCCCGATGACTGAGAATCGCTTCCCGCTTTCGCTCAGCCAGGTCACGAACGGGCGCCACTGGCTAAACGGCGGATTGGTGATGATGAAGTCAGCCTCGTCGCGTAGGCCGGTGACTTCGTCGCTCTGGAAGTCACCATCGCCTTCAAGGTAATCCCACTGAAGGTCGTCGATGTTGATCACGCGGTCACCGTTGATGTCTTTCAACTCCAGGACGAATTTCTTGCCTTTCGTACGAGTCTTGGCTTTGTCGAACTGCCGCGCCTCAGTCTCAAACAAAGTTGGCTGGTAGGTGATCTCGGGAGGTTTGCTCTCGGCAGCGAACGACGTCGAGATGAGTTTCCTGATGCCTAAATCCACGAAGTGCAGTGCAAAGAATTTCGTGAAGTTGCTCCATTCAGGATCGTCGCACGGAAGCAGGATCACCTTGTCGCGGAAGACATCGGGGTCGTACTCCAGGTACGCGTTCATCTCCCGTTCGATGTCTGTCCATTCCGTGTACAGCTCGTCGTTCTTCTCGGACTTTGCAGTTCCTAGACTGCGTTGCTTCATGCCCTTCGGCCCCGACGCCACGGTGCTGACCATAGATGAGCCGACGGATACTCGACGGGCTGCGGGCGCAGCGCTGTTCCTTCTTCCCTTGTTTCAGCAACGAAACTCGCAAGCCCCGTTTGCCTGCACGCGAGCGGGCCTAGGGCGAGGTCCTCGAGGTGGTGCTCCGGACGCCACCCGACGACCATCGGACGCTCACCCTCGAGCGCGCGATCCGTCATGACGGGCGCGGGCGCGGTCGGCTTGGACGATGTGGCAGCGCTACGCCAGCGAGGCCGCACTCCGCCGGAACCCCACGACCACGGACGACCTCTAGCCGGGCCCGGTCGTCGGCGGCGGGTTGCGTCCTCGTGACCTCTACCTCCACGGGCTGGCCGCGGTCGCCAGGTCGCGGTCAGCTCCGGAGGTAAAGAGGAATACTCCTAAAGACGACGGCGAGGCCTGGCGCGAGGACGTCCGGGATCCCGCCCTCGGCGACCGCGTCCATCTCCTGATCGTACGGCTGCGCGGCTTCTGGCTGGCCCCCGTCCAGCCGCTCCTCGAAGAGGCCGCGCACCTGCTCGCAGGGATTACGCCGCGTGTAGGGTCGGCGACCTAGACCGCTACTCACCGCCGAAGGGAGTCGACATGCCGAAGGTCGTCATCACCCACGCCGTCCAGGACATCGACCGCTGGCTGCAAGGCAAGGCGGAACGCGCCGCGGCCATCGAGTCGGGAACCGGCAGCAACGTGACCGACTACGTCGCGCAGGACGGAAGTAACAACGTCGCCATCAGTGCCGACGTTGCCGACGTCGACGCGATGAAGTCGATGCTGGCCGCGCCGCCCGCTGAGGTCGTAGCGCGGATGGAAGCGCACGGCGTCGTCCAACCCCTGACGGTGTACATCGAGTCGTAGCCCTGTCCGTACTCGGTTGCGGTACAGCTCGGGAGGTAAAGAGGAATACTCCTCAATAGGACGGCCGCTGGCCGACGTTCCTGGGTTCACGAGAGAACTAGCTAAACAGCAACGTCACCACGCCGGTCGGAAGATCGCGCGCCATCGCACTCGATCATGGAGGGACGCCGCTCCGCTGTCCAGCAGACAGACATCAAGGTCTAGTGGAACGTGGAGGACCACCTGAC
>Ga0136613_10001484_pt1 | contig 12146 bp, 21 predicted proteins | sample AntDrymUQ2722106_2_FD_106649 | JGI IMG/M metagenome (GOLD analysis project Ga0136613, IMG submission 106649) | Polar desert sand microbial communities from Dry Valleys, Antarctica - metaG UQ272 (21.06) | ecosystem: Environmental > Terrestrial > Soil > Desert | place: Antarctica: Dry Valley... | reverse complement strand
GATGAGGCTGCCCGCCGACATCGTCGCCTTCGCGGCCTGGCCGACGTCCGACTCCGCCTGGACGGCTTCGCGCAGGATATCGCCGGTCGAGATCTTCGGCAGTTGCCGCACGCGCGCGAAGCGTTCCGCCTGAGTGCCTTTACCCGCGCCGGGCGGCCCGAGCATGATGACGTTGAGCGCCGCGGCGTTCCCTTGGGACTGCTCCACCAGTTAGCCTCGCCGTCCGCGGATCCGCGTCTTCTTCATGAACCCGTCGTAGTGCCGCATGATCAGTTGCGACTCGATCTGCTGCACCGTGTCCATGGCGACACCGACGATGATCAGAAGCGACGTGCCGCCGAAGATGAACTGTACGCCGAGGCCTTCGGTGAACGGCCGCGGCAGCACCGAATAGAGCCACTCGCCAATCCACGGGATCTGCGCGACCCGGAACCCGGTGATCAGGAACTGCGGCAGGATCGCGACCATCGCCAGATAGATCGCGCCTACCAGCGTGATGCGCGTCAGGATCGTATCGATATGCTCCGCGGTCCGCTTGCCGGGGCGGATGCCCGGAATGAATCCGCCGTACTTCCGCATGTTCTCCGCCACATCGTCGGGATTGAAGATGATGGCGGTGTAGAAGTAACAGAAGAAGATGATGCCGGCGACGTACAGCAGGTCGTGGAGCGGCATGCCGGGGGCAATCTGGTCCAGCCACAGCCGGGCGCGGCTCGTGGCATCGAACATCGGTGCGAACGTGGCCGGGAACGCGAGAATAGACGAGGCGAAGATCACCGGGATGACGCCTCCGGTGTTGACCTTGAGCGGGATGTGCGTGCTCGAGCCGCCGTACATCCGGCGTCCGACGACGCGCTTCGCGTACTGAACGGTGACGCGCCGGTGCCCGCGCTCGACGAAGACGATGGCCGCGATCACCAGCGCCATCATCACGATCAGGAACGCCAGGCGGATCGGCCCCATCTGCCCGGTGCGAAGCTGGTCGAGCGTGACGAAGACCGCACTTGGCAGGCCGACGATGATCCCCGCGAAGATGATCAGCGACATGCCGTTGCCGATGCCGCGTTCGGTGATCTGTTCCCCCAGCCACATGACGAAGGTCGTCCCCGTCGTGAGCGTGAGCACGGTCATGAGGCGGAAGCCCCAGCCCGGATCGTAGACGAGCGGCAGGCCGCCGGCCATTTCCGTATTCCGCTCGAGGAACACGGCGATCCCCATGGCCTGGACGACGGCCAGCAGGATCGTCCCGTAGCGTGTGTACTGCGTGATCTTCCGGCGCCCGAGCTCCCCTTCCTTCGAGAGCCGCTCGAGGTAGGGCCAGACGACCGTCAGCAGCTGCAGGATGATCGACGCGCTGATATACGGCATGATGCCGAGCGCGAAGATCGTCATCTGCGACAGGTTCTGCCCCGAGAACATGTCGTACAGGCCGAACACGCCGGAGCTCGCGCTCTGCATGAGCGCCCTGAGCGCCTCTCCGTTGATGCCGGGCGTGGGGATCTTGCTGCCCACCCGGTACACAGCCAGCAGCCCCAGCGTGAACAGCACGCGGTTGCGCAGCTCCGTGACGGCGAAGACGTTCTTGAGGCTTTCGATCATGACTACGCGAGCACCTCGGCCGTGCCCCCTGCTGCCGCGATTTTTTCGGCGGCCTTGCCGCTGAACTTGTGGGCGCGGATCGTCAGCGCCTTCGAGATGTCACCCCGGCCCAGCACCTTCACGCGCTGCCCGCGGCTCACGAGCCCTTCGGCCTTGAGCACGTCCGGCGTGATCTCCGTGCCATTGTCGAACCGTTCCGACAGCGTATCGAGATTCACGACGTCGAACTCCTCGCGGAACGGATTGTGGAAGCCGCGCTTCGGCACCCGGCGGTGCAGCGGCATCTGTCCGCCTTCGAACCCGCGCTTGTGCTTGAAGCCGGACCTCGACTTCGCACCCTTGTGGCCGCGGCCCGCCTGGACCCCCTGACCGGAACCCTGGCCGCGCCCGACCCGCTTCTTCGAATGCTTGGCGCCCTTCGGGGGGCGCAGATCTGAAAGATTCATGTTTCTATTCCACCGTCACCAGATGTCGAACCTTCAGGATCATCCCGCGCGTGGCGTCGTTGTCGGCGAGCTCCACGCTGTGACCGATGCGGCGGAGGCCCATCCCCTGGACCACCTTCGCCTGCTTCCGGTCGAAGCCGATCGTGCTCTTTACGAGCGTGATCTTCACGCGGTTGCCTTCGAGCTTCTTCGCGGTCCGCTTAGCCATTGGTCACCGCCGCGGGTTCTTGCTCTTCCTTGCCGCGCAGGCGCCGCACGGCGGCCGGATCCCTGAGCTCGGTGAGCGCCTGGAACGTCGCCCGCACGACGTTGTGCGGATTCGCCGAGCCGATCGACTTGGTCAGCACGTTCTGGACGCCGCACGATTCGACGACCGCCCGTACGCCGGCGCCCGCGATGATGCCGGTGCCATCAGGCGCCGGCTTGAGGAGCACCTGCCCGGCGCCGAAGCGGCCGAGCACCGGGTGCGGCACCGTCGTTCCGTTCAGCGGCACGCGGATCAGCGACTTCTTCGCCGCCTCGATGCCTTTCTTGATCGCCGACGGCACTTCCTTCGCCTTGCCGACGCCAAAGCCTACGACACCACGGCCGTCGCCGACGACGACGAGCGCGCTGAAGCTCAGATTCTTGCCGCCCTTGACGACCTTCGTGACACGGCTGATGTTGACGACCGTGTCCTTGAGGTCCAGCTGCGAGGCGTCGATCTTTTCGCGAGTCTCAATCATGTGTGTCTAGCTTCCTAAAACTCGAGTCCTGCTTCCCGCGCCGCTTCCGCGACCGCGCGGATGCGCCCGTGATAGAGGTATCCGCCGCGGTCGAACACGACGCGCTTGATGCCCTTGGCGATCAGCCGCTCGCCGATCGTCTTCCCGAGCGCCAGCGCCCCCGTCCGGTTGCCGCCGCGCACCGACTGCCCCTTGAGCGCCGGCTCCGTGCTCGCTGCCGACGCGATCGTGGTTCCGCTCATGTCGTCGATGACCTGGGCGTAGATGTGCGAGTCACTGCGGAACACCCGCAGGCGCGGCCGCTCGGCCGTTCCGGAAATCCGCTTCCGCTGCCGCAGGCCAATCCGGACGCGGCGGTCCTTGGTCGTGTGAATCTTCATAAGTATCAGCTACCCGCTTCCCGCTTCCCGCTACCGGGTTCCCGCTACCCGCTTCCGCCCGGCTATTTCGCTCCCGTCTTGCCCGCCTTCTTCTTCAGCACCTCGCCCGTGTACCGGACGCCCTTCTGCTTGTAAGGATCGGGCTTGCGCAGCCGGCGCATGTTCGCCGCCACCTGACCGACCTGCTGGCGATCGATGCCCGTGACGGTGATGTGCGTCTGCTTGTCCACGGTGACGTCGATCCCGTTCGGCAGGTCGTAGACCACCGGATGCGAATACCCGAGCGCAAAGTGCACCTGCTTGCCCTTCAGCTCGGCGCGGTAGCCGACACCCACGATGTCGAGCTCCTTCTTGAAACCCTCGGTGACCCCCTGGACGGCGTTGGCCACGAGGCTGCGCGCGAGCCCCTGAAACTTCCCGAGCTGGGCGTCTTCGCGGAGGAGCCGCGCGTGCAGCTCCTCACCCTCGAGCTCGAAGCCGATGCCCGGGGGAAGCCCCTGCCGCAGACGTCCCTTCGGACCCTGCACCTCGACGGCGCCGGGCTGGACGTCGATCTTGACCCCCTTGGGGATAGCGATGGGTTTCTTGCCGATTCGTGACATAACCAGTTTCCAGTTGCCAGGTTCCAGTTTGCAGTTCCTACCAGACGTTACAGAGCACTTCCCCGCCGACGCCCGCCTTGATCGCCTCGCGGCCGGTCATCACCCCGCGGGAGGTGGTCAGGATGCTCGTTCCCAGCCCCGCCAGCACGTCGGGAACCTCTTCGGATCCGAAATACACCCGGCGTCCGGGCCGGCTGACCCGCTCGATTCCGGTGATGATCCGCTCGCCGCGCGGGCCGTACTTGAGGAACATGCGGAGCTGCGCCTGCGGCGGCTCGCCGGGCTGCGGGTCGATCACCTTGAAGCCCTGAATGTAACCTTCACTCTCGAGAATGCGCGCGATCTCGACCTTCAGCCGGGACGACGGCATGTCGACCCTTGTGTGCCGGGCGATGGTCGCGTTGCGGATCCGCGACAGCATGTCTGCGATAGGATCTGTCATAGTTCATTGCTCTCTGTAGCCACCAGCGTCGGGCTACCAGCTACCAGCCTGTCGAACTCCAGCCGCCGGCCCTGACGCCGGAGCGGGCTTACCAACTGCTCTTCGTGACGCCGGCGACGTCCCCCTCGAGCGCCAGCTTCCGGAAGCACAGGCGGCAGAGGGAGAACTTGCGCAGATACGCGCGGGGCCGGCCGCACCGCTTGCAGCGGTTCCGGAGCCGGACCTTGAACTTCGGCGTCTTCGCTTCCTTGGCGATCTTGGCGGTAGTGGCCATCGTATTCCTGCTCTTCTTCTTCAGGCTCTTTGCGAATTCCTGCAGCGGTCGCGGCGTCTCCAGGGCGCTACGCGCTCCTGAACGGCATCCCCAGAAGCTGCAGCAGCTTCCGCGACTCCTCGTCCGTCTTGGCGGTCGTCACGACGGAGATGTTCATGCCCCGCGCCTTGTCGACCTTCATGTAGTCGATTTCCGGAAACAGCAGCTGGTCCTTGAGCCCGAGCGTGTAGTTGCCGCGGCCGTCGAAGCCCCGCGGAGAGATGCCGCGGAAGTCACGCACGCGGGGGAGCGCCACGGCGATCAGCCGATCGAGGAACTCCCACATCCGTGTGCCGCGCAGCGTCACCATGGTGCCGATGGGCATGCCCTGCCGCACCTTGAACTGCGCGATCGACTTCTTGGCGCGGGTCACCACCGGCTTCTGCCCCGTGATGCGGCCGATCTCGTCGGCTCCCGTGTCCACGATCTTCGCGTTCTGGGTGGCCTCGCCAAGCCCCATGTTCACGACAATCTTCGTGAGCTTCGGAATCGCCATGACGTTGGTGTAGCCGAACTCCTTCGTGAGCGCGGGCACGACCTCGGTTTCGTACCGTTCCTTCAGGCGGCTCATTTGTCTACCACTCCCTCGCACTTCCGGCAGATCCGCACCTTCCGGCCGTCTCCCAGGATCCGCTTCCCCAGGCGGGTGGGCTGCCCGCATTCGGGGCAGACGAGCTGGACGTTGGAGGCGTGCAGCGGCGCCTCGCGCTCCACCACGCCACCCTTCACGCCCCGCTGCGGGTTCGGCTTCGTGTGCCGCTTGATGAAGTTCACACCCTCGACGACGAGCCGGTTCTTCACCGGGACGACCTTGAGCACGCGCCCGCGCTTGCCGCGGTCCTTGCCGGTCGTCACGATCACGTTGTCGTTCTTCCGAATTGGTGTAGCTAGCCTTGACATATCCGTCTCTTCCAAGTGGCCAAGCGCCCCGTCTTGTTTCCAGTTGCCGGTTTCCAGCTCGTGTCTGGTAACTGGGAACTGGCAACTGGCGACTGAATCAGAGCACCTCTGGCGCCAGCGAAATAATCTTCATGAAGCGGCGCTCGCGCAGCTCCCGTGCGACGGGGCCGAAGACACGTGTGCCGACCGGTTCCCCCGAGTCGTTCACGAGCACCGCCGCGTTGCGGTCGAAGCGGATGTAGCTCCCGTCCTTCCGCCGCTGTTCTTTGGCCGTCCGGACGATGACCGCCTTCACGACCTGCCCCTTCTTCACGGTGCCATCCGGGGTAGCCTCCTTCACCGAGGCGGTGACAAGGTCCCCCAGCCGCGCGTAGCGCCCCGTCGATCCCCCGATGGGGTTGATCACTGAAATCTTCCGCGCTCCCGAGTTGTCGGCGACGTCGAGGACGGATCGCATCTGAATCATGGCTGCTCCTGCACTGTGCCGGCCCGGCGGCTAGATCTGCTTCGACTTTTCCACGACGCGCGTGACGACCCAGCGTTTGCGCCGGCTCATGGGCCTGGATTCGACAATCGCCACCCGGTCCCCCAGCTTCGCCTCGTCCCCCTCGTTGTGCGCGAGGAACGTGGATGTCCGGCGCTGCGTCTTGCCGTACAGCTCGTGCCGCACCTGTCGCTCGACGGCGACGGTCACCGTCTTTGCCATCTTGTCGCTCACGACAACGCCGGTGATCTCCGCTTTGGCCGCCATCTACGCAGTCTCCTTCTCGCGCAACACCGTCTTCACGCGCGCAAGATCGCGGCGCAGTGCCTTCAGCTTGTGGGCCGCCTCGAGCTGGCCCATGGACTTCTGAATCCGCAGCCGGAAGAGCTGATCGTCCATCTCGCTCTCGCGCTGCCGCAGTTCATCGATCCGCAGATCGCGGATCTCCGCCACCTTCATGACGCTTTCTCCTCGGCGAACCGGGTTGCGAACTTCGTCTTGATCGGGAGCTTGGCGGCCGCCAGACGCATCGCCTCACGCGCGTCGGTCTCGTTGACCCCCTCCATCTCGAACAGGATCCGCCCGGGGCGGACAACGCACACCCATTCCTCGGGAGCTCCCTTGCCCTTCCCCATTCGCGTTTCCTGCGGCTTTTTCGTGATGGGCTTGTCCGGGAACACGCGGATCCAGATCTTCCCGCCGCGCTTGATGAACCGTGTCATCGCCACGCGGGCCGCTTCGATCTGCCGCGCCGTCATCCAGCACGGTTCGAGCGCCTTCAGCCCGTAGTCGCCAAACGACACATCGGAGCCGCGCCACGCCTTGCCCGCCATCCGGCCGCGCTGCTGCTTCCGATACTTGACCTTCTTCGGCATCAACATGATGACAAATCCTTGCTAGCTACCGGCTTCCCGCTGCCAGCGTCCTGTTTCCGCTGCCAGCTTCCCGCTACCGGCTTCCCGCTGCGGCTACCCGCTTTCTGCTTCCTGCTTCCCGCTTCAGGCGTCCTGTCTCCCTGGTCAGTGAACCAGGCGGCCGGGAGCCTGTGCCTCACACCCGGGCGGGGCGTCGCGGCGTCCGGTAGTCTTCCTCGCGTCCGATTCGCGGAGCGAGGCGCTCTCCCTTGTAGAGCCAGGCCTTGACGCCAATCGCGCCGTAGGTCGTGAAGGCTTCCGCGAAGCCGTAGTCGATGTCGGCGCGCAGGGTCTGCAGCGGCAGCTGCCCGTGCAGGTACCACTCCGACCGCGCAATCTCGGCCCCGTTCAGCCTGCCGGACACGCGGACCTTGATCCCGCGGGCACCGAAGCGCAGCGCCGACTCGACCGCCTTGCGCATCGCCCGGCGGAACGCCACACGCTTCTCGAGCTGCATCGCCACCGATTCGGCAATCAGCTGCGCATCGAGCTCCGGCTTCTGGATCTCCTGGATGTTGATGAAGACCTCGCGATTGGTCTTCTTCTGAATCTCCGTCTTCAGCTTGTCGACCTCCGTCCCCTTGCGCCCGATGATGATGCCCGGACGCGAGGTATAGATGTCGATCTTCAGCTTGTTGGCGGCCCGCTCGATCTCGATCTTGGACACGCCGGCATGCGAGAAGCGCCGCTTCAACGTGTCGCGCAGCTTCAGATCCTCGTGCAGCAGCTTCGAGTAGTCCTTGTCGGCGAACCACCTCGAACGCCACGTCTTGTTGAAGCCGAGCCGAAACCCGTACGGATGAACCTTCTGTCCCATATCACTCCGTGCGCCAGCCGCCCGCCAGCGCTGCGCTGGTGGGGGACGGCATTTAGCCCGCCGCCTCTTCCGCTGCCTTTGCCGCGCCGCCCGTCTTTGCGGCGGTCGACTTGCGCGCGCCGGATCCCTTGCGCGCACCCTTGCTCTGTGCCTTCGGTTTCGCCCCGCGGGCGCGCTTTGCGGCGCCGGCCCCAGTCACCTCGGCGCGCTCCGTCACCTCGACGGTCAGGTGCGCCGTGCGCTTCACCACCCGGAACGCACGCCCCATCGGGGCAGGCCGGATGCGCTTCTGCGAGGGCCCCTGGTTCGCGTAGCAGGCGTTGACGAAGAGCCGCTCGACGTCGCCGCCAAACCCTTCCTTCTGCTGCGCGTTGGCGATGGCGGATCGCAGGACCTTCTCGATGTCCTTCGCGACCCCCTTTCGCGTAAAGCGCAACGTCGCCAGAGCGTGGTTCACCTCACGGCCGCGGATCAGGTCGAGCACGAGCCCCGCCTTCTGCGCGGAGGTACGGATGTATTTCGCCGTTGCGTGCGCCTGCACTGCCATTACCCACCCGCCTTCGGACCCACCGACGCCGCCTTGTCGCTCTTCGTGGTGTGCCCTTTGAACTGCCGCGTCGGGGAGAACTCCCCGAGCTTGTGCCCGACCATGTTCTCGGTGATGTATACCGGGATGAACTTCCGGCCGTTGTGCACCGCAATGGTGTGGGCCACCATTTCCGGCACGACGGTCGAGCGCCGCGACCAGGTCTTGATGACCTTCTTGTCGCCGCTCCGGTTCATCACTTCCACCTTCTCGAGCAGGGGAACATCGACGAACGGGCCCTTCTTCAATGATCTGGACATATGTGCTACCAGCTTCCCGCTACCAGCTTCCCGCTTCCCGCTACCCGCTGCGCTGTCGGAAGCTACTTCTGTCGCCTCTGCACAATGAACCGGTCCGTGGCTTTCCGGTTCCGGGTCTTGTAACCCTTGGTCGGCACGCCCCACGGGGAGACCGGGTGCCGGCCGCCCGAGGTCTTGCCCTCACCGCCGCCGAGCGGATGATCCACCGGGTTCATCGCCACGCCGCGGACGTGCGGCTTGCGGCCGAGCCACCGCGTGCGCCCCGCCTTGCCGAGCGACACGTTCTCGTGATCGACGTTGCCTACCTGCCCGATGGTCGCCAGGCACTCGCTGTTGATCTTGCGGATCTCACTCGAGGGCATCTTTACCGAGGCGTACCCCTCTTCCTTGGCCACCAGCTGCACAGCCGATCCCGCGCTTCGCGCGATCTGCCCTCCCTTGCCCGGCCTCAGCTCCACGTTGTGAATCATGGTGCCGAGCGGGATGTTCCGCAGGGGGAGCGCGTTGCCCGGGAGGATGTCGACATTCTCCCCCGCGACGATGGTGTCGCCGACCTTCAGCCCGGCCGGCTGGAGGATGTATCGCTTCTCCCCGTCGGCGTAGGTCAGCAGCGCAATGCGCGCCGAGCGGTTCGGATCGTACTCGACCGTCGCGACCCTGGCCGGGATGTCCGGCTTGTCCCGCTTGAAGTCGATGATGCGGTAGCTGCGCTTGTGCCCGCCGCCGCGCCACCAGGAGGTCAGCTCGCCCTGATTGTTCCGGCCGCCCGACTTCCGCAGCGGCTCGGTGAGCGGCTTGTAGGGCTCGGTCGCCGTGATCTCATCGAACACCGGCACCGTCTGGAACCGGCGTCCGGGGGATGTCGGCTTGTACTTGCGAATAGGCATGTCACTAATCCTCGAGGCTTCCTGCGGCCAGCTTCCCGGCTACCGCCCCGGCCTTATGCACCCTCCAGGAAATCGGGCATCTTCTCCCCGTCCCTGAGCTTCACATAGGCTTTCTTCCAGTCCGATCGCTGGCCGATGAAGCGCCCCTGGCGCTTGAACTTCCCGTGGAAGATCGAGGTACGAACCGTTTCGACCTTCGAGCCGAGCAGCTTCTCGACCGCGCGCCTGATGTCGACCTTCGTGGCACCGGAGGCCACCTCGAAGACGACCGTCCGCTCCGCTTCGCGCAGCAGCGTCGTTTTCTCGGTAATGAGCGGCCGGCGAATCACGTCTGTCAGTTTCATGACTGAATCCCTTGGCTGCCGGTCGCGGAACTGAAGCTCCGCGCGGCGCAGCATCCTTACTCTTCCGCGGGGCTCCCTGCCGCTGACGGCACCTCCGCCCCAGCCGTGGAGCGGGGGGCGGGCGTGAGCGATTCCTGCAGCTTCTCGAGCGCTTCCCTCGTGGCGATCACGCGCGAGGTATCCATGACGTCGCGCGCCGTCACGCGTGCGCTCGGCACGAGCCTGACGCCGGCGAGGTTCCGCGCACTCAGCGCGAACGTCTCCTGTGGGGCCACGTCGATCAGGAGCACCTTGCCGCTGACGCCGAGCCGCTTGAGCATCTCGGCCGTCCCCTTCGTCTTCCGCTCGGCCGCCTCCAGCTTGTCGACCACGACGAGGCTCCCCTCCTGCATCTTCTGCGCGAGGGCCGCCCGCAGGCCGCCGAGCCGCACCTTCTTCGGCAGATCGTAGGCATAGCTGCGGGGCTGGGGGCCGAACACGGTCCCTCCCTTGCGCCAGAGCGGGTTGCGGATCTCGCCGACACGCGCACGGCCGGTGCCCTTCTGGCGCCAGGGCTTCTTGCCCGATCCGCTCACCAGCGCACGATTCTTGGTCGCGTGGGTGCCGCGCCGCTCGGACGCGTTCTGCTGCACCACCGATTCCCAGATCAAGTCGGACTTCACCCGGCCACCGAAGACGTCGTCCTTCAGCTCCAGGTCGCCGACCTTCTCGTTGTTCGTGTTGACGATGTCGATGTGCATGTCCGCTTTCCCTGTGCCCCGCGAGGCTACTTCTTGCCCTTCTTCGCGCCGCCCGACTTGCTCGACTTGGCGACCATCTTGCTGGCTTTTTCGACCTGCACCTGGCTCCGGCTTCGCCGTCAGCGCCTTGCGGACCACTACGTACCCGCCGGGCGCCCCGGGGACAGCCCCGCGGACGATGAGCAGGTTGTTTTCCGCATCCACCGACACAATCTTCAGGTTCCTCGTCGTCACACGGTCGCCGCCCATCCGGCCGGCGGCGCGCATGCCCTTTACGACACGCGACGGGAAGGAGGAGGCGCCGATCGAGCCGGGCGCGCGATGGAACATCGAGCCGTGCGTCGCGGCGCCGCCGCGGAAGTTGTGCCGGCGGACGACGCCCTGGAAACCCTTCCCGCGGCTGACCCCGATGACGTCGACCCGGTCGCCGTTGTTGAACACGGCCGAGACGAGCACCTGATCACCGGCATTCGGCGACTCGGCTCCCTTGGCGACCGCCACCTCGCGGCGTACCCGCGTCGGCGGCACGTTGGCCTTCTTGAAGTGGCCGGCGAGCGGCTTCTTCACCCGCGCGGGACGCTCCTCGACCAGGCCGAGCTGCACCGCTTCATACCCGTCGGTCTGCGCGGTCTTCTTCTGCACCACTACGCAGGGTCCCGTCTTGATCAGGGTGCCAGGGGTGACCGTGCCGTCCTGCTGGAACAGCTGGGTCATCCCGATCTTCCTGCCGATGAGTCCTGTCACCATTGCTTCCTGCTCCTGCGGCCTGCCGCCAGCGATCTACTTGTGCTCTTTCCCGAACGCCTTGATCTCGACGTCCACGCCAGCCGGCAGGTCCAGCTTCATCAGCGCGTCGACCGTCTGGGGCGTCGGCTCGAAGATGTCGATCAGCCGCTTGTGCGTGCGGAGCTCGAACTGCTCGCGGGATTTCTTGTCCACGTGCGGCGATCGCAGCACCGTCCACTTGTTCTTCTCGGTCGGGAGGGGAATCGGGCCGGCCAGCCGCGCGCCCGTGCGCCGCGCCGTGTCCACGATCTCCGTCGTCGACTGATCCAGCACCCGGTTGTCGTATGCCTTCAAACGGATGCGAATCTTCTCGCTGAATGGTGAAGCCATCGTGTGCCTTCTGCCTTTTCCCTTCTACCTTCTACCTTCTACCTTGGGGACTACGTCTTCCCCTGCACGCGGGCGACCACTTCCTCGCTCACGTGATTGGGCGCCGGCTCATACCGGTCGAAGTGCATCGAGTACGTGGCGCGCCCCTGCGTGCGGGAGCGGAGGTCCGTGGCGTAGCCGAACATCTCGGAGAGCGGCACGCGCGCGTTGATGATCTGCGTGCCTCCGCGGTCCTCCTGCGACTGGATATGCCCTCGGCGGCTCGAGAGGTTGCCCATGACGTCTCCCATGTGCTCCTTCGGTACCACGACCTCCACGCGCATCACGGGCTCGAGCAGCACGGGCTTCGCCTTCTTCGCGGCATCCTGGAACGCCATCGATCCGGCAATCTTGAACGCCATTTCCGACGAGTCGACGTCGTGGTAGGACCCGTCGTACAACTCGATCCGCACGTCGTCGATCGGGTACCCGGCGAGCACACCGCGCGTGAGCGCTTCCTTGATCCCTTCGTCGATCGGCTTGATGAACTCTTTCGGGATCGAGCCGCCGGTGATCTTGTTTTCGAAGACGTAGCCCGTCCCCGGATCGCCG
>Ga0136613_10001483_pt1 | contig 12155 bp, 17 predicted proteins | sample AntDrymUQ2722106_2_FD_106649 | JGI IMG/M metagenome (GOLD analysis project Ga0136613, IMG submission 106649) | Polar desert sand microbial communities from Dry Valleys, Antarctica - metaG UQ272 (21.06) | ecosystem: Environmental > Terrestrial > Soil > Desert | place: Antarctica: Dry Valley... | reverse complement strand
GGCGCCGCGGCTGCCACGTCCACCTGGAAGGCCCCTCGCCGCTGTCATCCGTGAGCTTTCCGCGCGATCGTTGCAAGCACAGGACCATCGCACCTCATGTCAGGCTATGCTGACATGATGACCGGCAACGTCAGCGCCAGCGCCAGCGTCCGGGGGCCCTTCCTGTTGCCGCGGCAACCGACCGAGCCTGATCTGGTCGCGAAGTACTTCAAGGTGCTGTCTGACCCGGCGCGGGTGCGGGTGCTCGAGTTGCTGCGCGAGCGCGGCGAGCTGTCGGTCGGGCAGCTGACCGAGGCGCTGGCGTTGGGCCGCACGAACCTGTCCAACCATTTGGGGTGCCTGCGCTGGTGTGGGTTCGTGCAGACGCGCCGCGAGCACCGCACCGTGTACTACCGCGTCGCTGATGCGCGTGTCAGCGAGTTGCTGGCGCTTGGCCGGGCGCTGCTTGAGGACAACGCCGAGCACGTCGCGGCGTGTCGCCGCGTCGAGCGAAAGGGATGCTGATGACCGACAAGCTGACCGCCCCGCAGACGGGGCGCAAGCGAGGTCTGGCCGCGCTGGGCATCGCAGCCTTTGCGGTCGTCTGCTGTGCCGGCCTGCCGCTGCTCGCCGGACTGCTGGGGGGCATCGCGCTGGGCAGCGTGCTCGGCGTTGGCGTCGGTGCGCTGACGGTGGTCATCGTCAGCGCGCTGATCGTCGCGCGGGGGCGTCGACAGCGCGCGTGCGCCCCGCCCGATGTCGCGATGCGTCACGGCGGCGAGTCGTGAGCGCAGCGCGTTATGACGCGGTCGTGATCGGGGGCGGCCCGGCCGGGGAGGTCGCCGTCTCGCGTCTGAGCGCGCAGGGCCTGAAGGTCGCGCTGGTGGAGCGCGAGCTCGTCGGCGGCGAGTGCGCGTACTGGGCGTGCATCCCGTCGAAGGGTGCTGCTGCGCCCGCCCGAGGCGCGCGGTGAGGCGCAGCGTGCGGCCGGCGTCGCGACGCCGTCGATCGACTGGCCGCAGGTCGTGGCCACCGCGACTACATGATCCGCAACCTCGACGACGCCGCGCAGGTGCAGGCCTACCGCGATGACGGCGTCCACGTCTTCAAGGGCGAGGGCCGCATCGACGGGCCCGGCCGGGTCACGGTCTCCGGCCGGACGCTCGCGACCGAGCGGATCATCGTCGCGACCGGCAGCGACGCGCGGATCCCGCCGGTCGACGGACTGCCGCAGGCCGGGTACTGGACCAACCGCGAGGCGACGACGCTCGCCGATGTGCCCGAGAGCATCGTCATTCTCGGCGGCGGCCCGGTCGGCGTCGAGCTGGGCCAGTTCATGCGCCGCTTCGGCACGCGCGTCACGCTCGTCCAGCACGGTGAACGGCTGATCGCGCGTGAGGACCCGGTCGTCGGTGAGCTGATCGCAGGCAGGCTGCGCGAGGAGGGCATCGACCTGCGCCTCGGTGTTCGCGCGACGCGCGTGCAGCGTTCGAACGGCGAGCGCATCGTGCAGCTCGACGACGGCGAGCAGGTCTGCGGGCGTGAGCTGCTGGTGGCGACCGGCCGCGCGCCGCGCGTGCACGACATCGGCCTTGAGAGCATCGGCATCACGCCCGATCCCACGGGCCTTGCGGTCGATGAGCGCTGCCGCGCGGCGGAGGGCGTGTGGGCGATCGGCGACGTCACCGGCGTCATGGCCTTCACCCACGTCGGCATGTACCAGGGACGGATCGCCGCCGCCGACATCGCCGGCGAAGCGGTGCGCGCGGACTACCGCGCGATCCCACGCGTCGTCTTCAGCGACCCCGAGATCGCCGCGGTCGGGCTGACCGAGCAGCAGGCGCGCGATCAGGACATCCGGGTCGCGACGGCCCAGGTGGCGCTGGCCGACGCGATCGCCCGACCGTGGACCTACGAGCAGGAGCCGAGCGGCGAGCTGGGGTTGATCTGCGACCGCGAGCGCCAAGTCCTGATCGGCGCGTGGGCGGTCGCGCCGCTGGCAGGCGAATGGATCCACTACGCGGCGCTGGCTATCAAGACCCGGACGCCGCTGTCTGTACTGCGCGACAGCGTCGCGCAGTTCCCCACCTTCACCGAGGCCTACCTGAAGGCGGTCGAGTGCCTTGACTGCTGAGCGCAAGCACGCGGCTGACGCCTACGACCTGGCGATCGTGGGATCGGGTGGTGGCGCGTTCGCCGCGGCGATCGCCGCGCGGAGGCGCGACCTGCGCGTCGCGATGATCGAGCACGCCACGGTGGGCGGCACGTGCGTCAACGTCGGCTGCATCCCGTCCAAGGCGCTGCTGGCCGCCGCCGAGACGCGCCAGCGCGCCGACCACCACCGGTTCCCCGGCATCAGCACGAACGTCGGACCGGTTGACTTCCAGGCGCTGATCGCCGGCAAGGACGAGATCGTCGACCGGTTGCGCCAGGAGAAGTACCTCGACATCGCGACCGAGTACGAGATCGACCTCATCGACGGCCACGCCCGCTTCACCGACGGGCCGGCGCTGGATGTCGACGGCGTGCGCGTCGAGGCCGTGCACTACCTGATCGCCACAGGCAGCGAACCGCACATCCCCGACATCCCTGGCGTGACCGGCAGCGGCTACCTGACCTCGACGAGCGCGATGGCGCTCGAGCAGTTGCCCGAGTCGATGATCGTCATCGGCGGCGGCTACGTGGCGATGGAGCAGGCCCAGCTGTTCGCACAGCTCGGCACGAGGGTGACGATGCTTGTGCGCTCGCGCATGGCGCGCCGTGAGGAGCCCGAGCTCGCGCAGGGCATCCGCGACGCGCTCGTCGGGCAGGGCATCGATGTCCGGGAGGGTGCCCGGCCGACCGCGGTGCGGCGCGACGGCGACGTGGCCGTGATCGCTAACAACCAGGAGTTTCGCGCCGCTCGACTCCTGCTCGCCACCGGCCGACGGCCGCGCACCGGCGGTCTTGGCCTGCACGCCGTCGGAGTGCAGATCGGCGAGCGTGGCGAAATCGTCGTCGACGAGCACCTGCGCACGACCAACCCGCGAATCTGGGCAGCCGGCGACGTCACCGGTCACCCGCAGTTCGTCTACGTCGCCGCCAAGCACGGCGGCCTCGTCGTCGACAACGCCTTCGGCGCGACCGCCCAGCGGATCGACTACACGGCCATGCCACGCATCACCTTCACCAATCCGACGCTGGCGTCGGCCGGCCTCACCGAGGCACAGGCCGTCAGCCGCGGCCTGGACTGCGAGTCGCGGGTCCTCGCGCTGGAGCACGTGCCGCGGGCGATTGTCAGCCGCAACACCCACGGTGCCGTCAAGCTCGTCGCCGAGCGCGACAGTGGCCGCATCCTCGGCGTGCACCTGCTCGCCGACGGCGCCGGCGACGCGATCCTCGCCGGCGTCTACGCGATCGAGGCCGGGCTGACGGTTGCGCAGCTCGCCTCAAGCTGGAACCCGTACCTCACGATCGGGGAGGCGATCCACCTCGCCGCGCAATCGTTCACGCGCGACCCCAGCAAGCTGTCGTGCTGCGCGGCATGACACCGCGCGTTCCCGTCAGTCGCGGTCGTGCGACACGTCGCTGCCCGGCGGCAGATCCCGCAGGGCGCGCAGGCCCGCGACCGCCCGGCTGAGATTGGTGAGCAGCCGGCGGCAGTTCGGGCAGATGCGGGTGTGGCGCGCAACGGCGCCCGCCGTGCGCAGATCGAGGTCGCCGTCGAGATGGTCCGACATCTGCTCGCGCACTCGGCGGCAGTGCTCGTGATGTCGGCGCATCGGGTGCCGTGTCCGCGTCATGCGTAGCCGCTTGCGAAGTAGTCGTCGAGCTCGGCGCGCAGCGCCATCCGGCCGCGGTGCACGCGGCTTTTCAGCGCGCGCTCTCCGATCCCGAGCACCTGCGCGGCCTCGGCGGTGCTGAATCCCTCCACATCGCGCAGCGTCACCGCGGTGCGGTAGTCCAGCGGCAACTGTCCCAGCGCGCGGTCGACGGCGGCCAGAAATTCGCGCGACTCGAAGATCTCATCGGGTTGCGAGCCCCACGCCGCGATCCGCTCGCCGACCTGGTCGGTCAGCTCAAGCGGCTCCTCGGCGGGACGACGCAGCCCGCGATAGGCCTCGTTGATCCCAATCCGCGTCAGCCAGGTCGAGAACTGCGCGTGCCCCTCGAAGCGCCCGATGTTCCTCCATGCGCGCATCAGCGCCTCCTGCACGGCGTCATAGGCCGCGTCGCAGTCGCGCGTGATGCGAAACAGCACCCGCCGCAGGCGCGTGGAGTGCCGTTCGGCCAACTCGTCGAACGCGGCCCGATCACCATCCTGGGCAAGCGCCACGAGACGCTCGTCGACGGCCGTACGCATGCCGGGCCCGGATCGGGGAGGTGTCGATGTCGGCATCTGCGTGTTCGGACCCGCGCAGCCGAAGAAGGATTCAGAAGCGGTGAAATCCCCGCCCTGCGCCGCCGCGTAGCGGCGCGCTCAGCCCCGTCCGCTGAGCAAGCCTGCGTTGGCCACGGCGAACGGCACGACGAAGTTCAGGGCGCTGCGCACCCACGTCAGGGTCGTCGCGTCGCCCGCGGCGATCACGCCTCCCTGGTTGATCAGCGTCAACACGACACCGACGACGAGCGCGATCCGCACGGTGCGACGCAGGTTCTCCCGGCGTGTGCAGTACACGCAGGCATCGCGCACGCGGGCGCGTATGCCGCCAGCGGCGAGGTCAGATGAAGCTGAAGAGGTCACTGCCGATGTCCAGAAGCCTCTTGGGCGAGATCGGTCACGGCCGCGGACGCATGCGAGCGCAGGAGAACGCCCGGGAGGCGGGCGCGGCGGCGCTCATTGTGCTGTCGCCTGGACATGTGGCTTCGAGTGCTCCTGCTCGTGGGTGTGCCTGCTTCGACCCTCGCCGCGCAATCGACGATTCGCGAACTGTGCGAGGCGCGACGGCCGTGGGCCATGCGTTCGGACGCCCGCCGATGCCTCAGCGGCGCGCGAGTTGCTCAGCGGCGTCCTGTAGCGACGCGGCGATCAGCGTGGGCTCGGGGACCGTCGCGAGCAGGTGCTGCTCGCGATGTGCGACCCAGGCGGCGCCCCATCCCGCGCGCAGCGCGCCGAGGATGTCCCAGCCGTGCGCGGCCACGAGGCAGACGCTGTCCGGCTGTGTCTCGAGCCGGGCGGCGGCGTGGCGGTAGACGCGCGGGTCGGGCTTGTAGGCGCCGACCTCGTCGGCACCGATCACCGTCTCCACGTGGCGATCCAGGCCGGCTGCCGCGATCGCCGTCTGTGCGGCGTCGCGGGCGCTGTTGGTGACCACCGCGATGCGATAGCCCGCGGCCGCAAGCGAGGCGAGCGCACCGGCGGCGTCGGGAAACGCCGACAGCGTCCGCGCCCGCCGCATCGCCTCGTCGAGCACGGCGTTCTCGATCCCCGCGACGCGCAGCGAGCGCTCGAGCGCCGCGCGCAGGTACTCGGGAAACGGCCGGTGCTCGCCGGTCAGCGTGTCGGCCATCGCCTGCAGCACCGCGTCGTCGAGCGCCGCCCGTGCCACCTCGGCGTGCGCGCCATCCAGCATCGCTGCGGGATCGAGCAGCGTGCCGTTGAGATCGAACGCGATCCACTCGGGCCGGTGCATGCGCTTACCTGCATCCCCGGCGAAGCCCCCGCGCAACCCAGCGTCGGCGTGTTCGCTCATCGCGGGTCCTCCACGGCACGCAGGACGGCGAGCAGCGGCCGCGCGATCGCGCGCATCCGCGGGCTGGCGTAGCGGGCGGCGATGTGCTCGTCAGCGGCGCGCGCCGGCCCCTCGGCGAGCGTCGGATAGGCATGCACCGTGCGAGACACGACAGCGAGCTTCGCTTTCTGCGAGATCCACGCGGTCAGCTCGGCGATCGCCTCGCCGCCGCCCGGTGCCGCGACCGTGGCACCGACAAGGCGTCCGCGCGGGTCGCCGATCAGCTTTGCGAACCCGTACGCCTCGCCGGAGGTGATCGCGCGGTCCGACCGCGCGTAGTCAAACCGCGCGATCTGCGCGCGGCCGCCCCAGCGCTCGCGCGCCTGCGCTTCGGACAGCCCGACACGGGCGACCTCCGGGTCGGTGAAGGTGACCCACGGGATCGTGCCGGAGAGCGTGGAGCGGGTGTGGAACAGGGCGTTGGAGGCGGCGACGCGGGCGTGGTGGCCGGCGACGTGCGTGAACGCCAACTGCCCGGTCACGTCGCCGGCGGCGAAGATGCCGCGACCGCTCGTGCGCAGGCGATCGTCGACGACGACGGCGCCGCGCTCGTCGACGTCCACGCCAACCCGGTCCAGGCCGAGGCCGGCCGTTCGCGGGGCGCGTCCGACGCTGACGAGGATGCGATCGAACGGCACCGTGTCGCCGCCGCCGAGCAGCAGTTCTCCGTCGCGCACGGCGCTGGCGCGTGTCCCCGTGAGCACGTCCACGCCCTCGCCGCGCAGGCGGTCGGCGATGAGCGCGCTCGCCTCCGGCTCCTCCTTGAGCAGCAGGCGGTCGGCCATCTCGACGAGCGTGACCTGCGAACCCAACCGCGCGAACGCCTGTGCGAGCTCGCAGCCGATCGGCCCGCCGCCGAGCACGACAAGCCGCCGGGGCAGCACACGAAGATCCCAGACGGTCTCCGTCGTCAACGCCTGCGCCTGATCCAGGCCATCCAGCGGCGGCAGCACCGGATGCGAGCCCGTCGCGATGATCGCCGTGCGCCAGCGCAGCGTGCTGCCGGCGGCCTCGACCCGCCCCGGTGCGACGAAGCGCCCCTCAGCCTCGATCAGCTCCACCCCGGCACCGCGCAACCGCTCGGGCGAGTCGTGCGGGGCAATCGTCGCGATCGCCCGCGACACATGCTCCATCACGCGCGCGAAGTCGACCCGCGGCTCGACCGGCTCGAGCCCGACCGAGGCGGCATGGCGCATGCGGTGCGCGAGCGCGGCCGCTGCGATCAGGCTCTTGCTGGGCACGCAACCGGTCCATAGGCAGTCGCCGCCCGTTCGACGACGCTCGATCAGCGCCACCCGCGCGCCCGCACCGGCGGCGATCATCGACGACACGAGCCCGGCGGTGCCGCCGCCGAGCACCACGAGGTCATAGCGGTGGCCGCCCTTCACGACTGCGCGGCTCGGTGGAGCTCGACGCCGTGCCCGAACGCGACGTTGGTCGCCGATCTTCTCAGCCGCCCTGCTCGGGTCCGGGTAGTACCACGCCGCCGCGCGGTTGCGGTGCTCGCCGACCACGATGTCGTAGTAGCCGGCGCGGCCCTTCCACGCGCAGACGGTCGTCTTCTCGCTCGACTCGAGATGGGCGCGGTCGACGCTGTCGGGCGGAAAGTAGTGGTTGCCTCGACGACGACGGTGCGTTCGCTGGAGGCGATCACGGCGCCGTTCCAGGTGGCCTGGATGGGACCGGCCCCTGCGGGCTCGTCGCCGCCGACGAGTCGCCGGATCGCTGTGCTGATCGTGTTCATGAGCTCTCTTGTCTCGTTGGCAGGTCTCGCTGCGACCGGACTCGGCGGCCGGAGGATTCGCCATCGCTCGCTGCGTCGTCTGGCTCGTGCGCGGCGGTGTCAATCAGCCGACCTGCGTGAGCCGCTGTGGTCAAGTCGCCGGGTCGTGCCGCGGAAGCAGATCGGCCAGGCGCAGGTTCTCCTGTGGGTCAAGCACCGAGTGCTGAACGCACGCCGGCACGATCCGCCCGTCTTCGGGGTGGGCCATCCCGTACATGCACGCCTGCAGGCGCTCCTGTGCGGCGCGCACCTCGGGCTCGTCGCTGAGTTCACCGCGCTCCAGCGCCTCCCACGCCGGGCGCACGATGCGAGCGTCGATGAAGCTGTGCATGACGAACGTCACGACCCGGGGACGGTCCCGGGCGACGGCGAGTGGTCCGCCCATGCGGTCGATCAGGCGGCCGGCCCAGCCGACGGCGCGCGGCAGTGCGCGGGGCTCGCGGGCGGCGGCACGGGCGAGCCGCAGGCCCAGCAGCGGCAGCCGGGCATTCGAATCCAGGCCGCCGACGGCGGCGAGGTAGCTGTCGCGCATGCGCATGTCGCGGTCGTCGTCCTCGTCAAACAGCGGCCAGTAGCGCGTGCCGACATACCCGCCGTAGGCCGTGCGGTTGCAGCGCGGATCGCCGAACTGCAGTGCGCGGTGGTGCAGGCGAGCGCCGGCGCCGCGCTGCACCTCGCCCCACACCTGATCGTCGGTCAGCGCGCGGTAGTCGTCCTTCCAACGCGCACGGTTGCCGACGAACGCCGCCGGCTGAAAGCTGAACATGCGAAAGCCGTAGTCGCGGCACGCGCCGATGACATCGGCAACCTGGTCGACGTTGCGCGGCGTCACGGTCATGTTGTGCGCCAGGTAGCTCGTGACCCCGTGCTCGCGCTCAAGGCGCGCAAACAGCTCACAGAAGCGCCTGCGGTAGGGATCGAGCTCGGCTTCGCTGCGGGGTCGCTTGATCCCCCGCCGCCCGCGCATCATCGAGTCAAAGTGCCCCGCGAAGCTCAGATGCGCAAAGCGCGGCCGCCCCGTCCGCGGGTCCAGCGCGAGCGCCTCGAGGTACTCGTAGTCGAAGTCGCCGTGGGTCATCGACATCGGCTTGCGGCCGTGGTCGAGCATCGTCTGCAGCGCCGCCGCGTGATCCTCCGCTCCGAGCAGCGTGACTTCCCCGCCGATCAGCTGCGCGTGCTGGCCCGGACCGCGCAGCTCGCGCGCCAGGCGCATCTGCGCGTCGACCTCGGTGAGGGTATGCCCACCATCGGTCCGCACCCGATTGGCGTCGCGCGAGTGATAACAGGGGGTGCACGCCAGGTTGCACCTCGGAAAGACGCCGTGCGTGCCCTCGCAGCCGGTCACCCGGCGTCCGAGCAGCTGATTGGGCGTGCGCACGTGCGCCGGCAACTCGGCCCAGCGGCGCTCGAGCGCTGCCGCGAGATCCGGATGCTCGGGGCGCGTCGCGCGCTCGAGCGCACGCAGCCGCTGGGTGATCTGCGTCCTCATGCGCAGTTCGACCCAGCCAGCGATCGGACGGTTCGCTGGTGGCGCCCGCATGCGCAGGCGGAGCGAGCTTCACGCGCGCAAACGCTCTGACCGCAGCAAGGTCCAGCCGATCGACTTGGCACGCGCCGTCGGGTGAATCTGAATCTTCGGGGCGCCGGCGGGGTCTGACCACGGATGGACGCACCGGTGAGCAGGGTTGTCATGTACACGATCGGTGGCTGCGTGCACTACGCGCGTGCTCGCGGGCTCCTGCAGCGCCTCGAGATCGCGTTCGAGGAGCGCCGGCTGGACGGCGTCACGGAGTTTCGCGGGCTGCTGGCCGAGCGCACCGGCGGCTGGACGGTGCCGCAGGTCGTCATCAGGGGTGAGCCGATCGGCGGCGCAAGCGACCTCGCCAGGCTGAAGCGGCGCGGCGTTCTGCTGGCGCGCGTCGAGGGCGACATGTTCCCAGTCGCCGTGTGCCGCCGGCGGCTGGCGTTCGGCCGGCTGCTCGTGGCGCTCGTGACCGCGCCACGCAGCGCGCGACGCGCAGCATGGCGTCAGATCGTGGAGTTGCGAGCCGTGATGGCCGTGTCGTCGAGCGCCACGCGGTGTCGGGCACCGACCTCCCCCCTGACGTGGCCGCAGATCGCTGTGACGTGCCACGGAATCCTTCCGATGGCGTGCGCGGTCTGACCGCCATACCGCGAACCTCCGATGCAAGGGATGGTCCTGATGACGAATGTGCGCAGCCTGACCGGTGCTGACTTCGAACGCGAGGTGACGCGCTCGGATGTCCCCGTGCTCGTCGACTACTGGGCGCCGTGGTGCGGCCCGTGCCACACGCTGCGTCCGGTGATCGAGGAGATCGCGGCCGAGCACGCCGAGACGCTCAAGGTCGTCAAGGTCAACGTCGATGACGAGCCGCGTCTCGCCGCGTCGGCCGGGGTGCAGGGCATTCCGCTCGTCGTGCTGTACCGCGACGGGCAGCCTGTGGCGCGCGCCGTCGGCGCGCAGCCGAAGGCCCAGCTGCAGTCCGCGCTCGGGCTCGACGGCGACCCGCCGAACGCCGCCTGATCTGCGGCGGCCAGCACCATGGCAGCCAATGGCGCGCCGCTCGCGACGAGTCTTCGGTCTGAGCGGCTGACGTTTCCGGGCGCCGGCGGCGACCGGCTCGCGGGACGCCTTGAGCACCCCGCAGGCCCGGTACTTGCGTACGCGCTGTTCGCGCATTGCTTTACGTGCGGAAAGGACGTGCGCGCCGCGTCCGTGATCAGCCGTGCGCTGGCGCGGGAGAGCATCGGCGTGCTGCGCTTCGATTTCACGGGCCTGGGCTCAAGCGAAGGTGACTTTGCCAACACGACGTTCTCCTCCAACGTCGAGGATCTGGTCGCCGCTGCGCAGCACATCGAGCAGGCGTTCGAGCCCGTGCGGCTGCTCGTCGGCCACAGCCTCGGCGGTGCGGCGGTCCTGCGCGCCGCCGCAGAGCTTCCCACGGTCTCGGCGGTGGCGACGATCGGCGCGCCGTTTGACGCCGCGCACGTGCGCACGCTTCTGGCCGGGGATGTCGCGGCGATTGAGCGCGACGGCGAGGCGAGCGTGTCGATCGCCGGCCGCACGTTTCAGATCAGGCGGGCGTTTCTGGACGACCTGCGCGACAGCTCCGCCGAGCTGACGATCGCCTCGCTGCGGCGCGCGCTGATGATCTTCCACAGTCCCGTCGACGCGATCGTCGAGGTCGACAATGCGCGATGGCTGTTCGACGTCGCGCGTCATCCCAAGAGCTTCGTCTCACTCGACCAGGCTGACCACCTGCTCTCGCGGCACGCCGACGCGACGTATGTCGCACGGGTGCTGTCGGCGTGGGCGTCGCGCTACCTGACAGACGAGCCGGTCATGGACGCAGCACCCACGTGAGCGCGACCACGGCGACGACCGCCGGCGCGAGGAACAGCAGCGACAGCGTGGCGGCGATCTGCGGGTCGCTCTGCGCGAACGGGACGAGCATGACCGGCAGCGTCGTCGTCGCGCCGCCGATCGCGAGCGTCGTGCCGTACTGGCTCCAGGACACGACGAGCGCCACCGCCGCCGCTGTCGCGAGCGCGCCGCGGCTGGCCGAGGCCTCGGGGCGCAGCTCCCACTCGTCGTCGCCCCCGGCCGCGAAGGCGGCCGCGAGTTCCTCCGCCGTCGCGCCCAGCGCAATACGAGACCGCGCTCACGCACTGGCTCCCGGAGCATCCCTAGCGCAAGGTCCGCATCGGGCTTGCCGGTCAGCTTCAGCAGCTCAGTGCGGCTAGTGGCGGAAGGGGTACTTGGCCGTGACCGCCTGAAGCTCCGTCAGCGTCTGGGCGAGAAAGCTCTGGTCCGTCTCACCCTCGAACTCAAGTGTCGCCACCGCGTGTTCCTCGACGCGGCCCTCGATGGTCCCTTTGCCGCTCCTCAGCCGGATGGTGACCTCGACCTGATCCTCGATACTTGAGAATGTGGCGACACCGGTTAGATCGTCGAGCAGACAACGCAGCACCTCTGAAAACCGCGACAGGTCGGTCGTCTGCCAGGCCGCGCTGCACTTCGCCTTGAAGGTCGCGGCGGGGGGACGGGCGACCTCAAGCGTGACAGCCCCAGACAGCCAGTTGTCGTCGTATCCGTCGCGGCCCCGGCGCTCGCTCTCGTAGCCCAGGACGTCCAGCCTCAGGTGGAAGCCCTCCCCGCGCAGATTGACCTCCATCGCGCCCTTCTACCCCCAGGAGCGCTTCCGCCTTCGCCTGACAGGAGCCCGCCGCGCGCTACTCGTTCTCGTCCAGAGCGGCACGCGGAAGAACTTTCAGCAGGGACCGCGAGCGAGCTCGGGCTTACAACTCCATCACGAGTATCACCACCCCTAAGGCTGCGACCACCGCAAGAAATCCGTACGCAGCCCATTCTCCTCGCGCGAACCAGCGGTTGCCGTCTTCCTCGTCAGCGATCAACACACCCACCAACGAGACGATCTGCGCTGCGAAGCCGACGCAAAAGCTCGCAACGGCACGCACCGCCCGCGTTAGGCGCGGATGCTCGGACCGGCTATCGCTGTCATCGACGCTCGTGTCCTCCACGCCTTCCTGCTACCCACAACCGCGCGGAGCTTTCGCCGCTCCGCACGAGGCGCCGCCCTCGACGAGGCCCGCTGCCCCTTTCCACGGTGGCTGTTGCGCAAAGCCGTGTCGTCCGAGGT
>Ga0136613_10001482_pt1 | contig 12164 bp, 14 predicted proteins | sample AntDrymUQ2722106_2_FD_106649 | JGI IMG/M metagenome (GOLD analysis project Ga0136613, IMG submission 106649) | Polar desert sand microbial communities from Dry Valleys, Antarctica - metaG UQ272 (21.06) | ecosystem: Environmental > Terrestrial > Soil > Desert | place: Antarctica: Dry Valley... | reverse complement strand
GCCTCGCGCAGGTTCCCGCGGGCGGGTTTCGGTTCTCGGCCATTCCACCGAAGGTGCGCGGCATGGGCACGTTCCCCGTTCGCGCGTGCGCTGCCATCCCAAGTCCCACGTAGACCCCGCGCAGGTGGGACATCCTGAGGTCGCCCGAGCAACGGCGCGGATCGCGTCGTCAAGCACCGTCGGTGTGATGGGTGCCTTGGCCGAGCGGTCCGGCCCGTGAGGAACATTGGAACAGGATCCGGCGGTAAGGCGGTAGTTCGACAGACTGACGGTCGAGGTCGCCGGCGGGAGATGATCGCGCGCGTCCGTTCCGTGACAGCGGTCGCCCAGCTCGCCGATGTCGACGCGAGCCTGTTTCGCAACAGCCGCATCCCGGACAGCGACACCGGCGGCGTCCGGGTGCGAGCGGCCGACAGCTCGCTGCTGGCGGCGCCCGGCGCGAACTACCCCACCGTGGTGCTCGGCATCACGAACGTGGATACCCGTCCACGCGTGTGGCTCGGGGGACGCGGGTTCACCGTCATCGGGATCCTCGCGCCGATCACGCTTACCTCCGACGTCGATCGCTCGGCGCTCGTCGGCTTTCCCGCGGCGCAGCAGCTGCTGGACAGCGACGGCAGATGATCATGTCGCGGCTTGAGGACGTCGTTGCCGAGGAAGCGAGCCGTGATCGTCAGTCTGCCTTTGCGCCCCAGCCGTGCCCGGGAGCGGAAGGTCACGGTCGAGCTGTAGGTGCAGTTCTTGCCCAGCGTGGCCCGGCGGGTGGACAGCGCCTTGGCGCCCGCCTTCACATGAACGGAGACGATGCCGTCAGCGCAGCCCTGTGCTGCGGTCAGCGCTGCGGGCGGTCGCAGCCGTCCGCGCGTGGTGAAGCGGTGGGCGCCGTCCGGGGCGCATGCCCCGCAGGGCCGTCCAGCGATGGCGACCGCCCGTCGAGCTTCGCGTGCGATGGATGCGACGTCACCGGGACGTCGGCCGCATGCTCAGCCGGGCGGTAGCCGGATGTGGAGGTGGTCGTCGTGGCGCGGCGTCGGCTGGACGAGCCCCGGTGGGCCGGTCAGTGGCGTATTGGGACCGACGAATATGAACTGCGCGCCGGCGCGTACGAAGCGATCGACGAGGTCCTGCGAGAGGCGCAGGTCGACGTCGTCGACAACCGAAGGCACTGTCTCTCGCCGATCGCGCCGCGGATAGTAGATGTCGACATCGAGGCCGTTCTGGTGGGATCCGTGTGGCATGCGGCGGGAATAGCGCGCGCCGAAGTCGCCGCCGCGGGGGCGGCTGAGGTCCCCGATCGCGAGCCGCGGAGCCTGCGGATGGGCACGGGCGAAGTCCGCCGCGACCCGCAGGACGACGCGAATGAGCCGATCGGTCGCATAACGCCGCCAGATCGCGTTCGGGGTGCGCTGCCGGTCGGTATCCCAGGTGAAGAAGTTTCGTCCCTCCGCGGGCAGCTTGGTACCGCGGACCAGCGCTCCGGCGGTTGGGCCGCCCAACGCCTGCGAGTCGCGCCAGACGACGCGCTCGTAGCGGCGGCGAGGCGCGGCCGCCCTGGGCACGCGGCGCGCCTTCTCGATGTCTGCTGGGCGACCGTCGGGGGACACTGTCGCGGGACCGGCTGCCGGCAAGGAGTCGGTCGCGGGAGGCCTGTCCGGCGCGGTCCGCATGCTGGTGCCCGGACGAGCCGACTCCGGCACGCTGAGTCCGAAGGCGACGATCGTCCCCGACGCCGCCAGCGTCGCGACCAGCACGGTGACGGCGCACGTCCGGCGCAGCCAGCGGCGCGAGCCCGTGCGTGGCGCGCCGGGCGCGCGTCGGCCTCGGTGCAAAGGGTCTCGATTCCTCATATCCAGGGGTGCGACCGCGATCGGGCCTCGGTCGATGACCGAGGGTAGCGGCGGCGATCGGCCTGCTGCGACGGTTCGCAGTGTCAGCCATGACGTGCGATCGCCTGCACCATGACGTCCTCCAGGCGCTTGCCCTGCCGCGGGTCGATGCGGTTCAAGATGATCGAGAAGACGATCGTCTTTCCAGACCGGGCGCGACAGTAGCCCGACAGAGCGCTGACGGTGGAGCGCGTTCCGGTCTTCGCCTGGCAGCGGCCGGACGCGGGTCCCTCGCGCATGCGGTCGCGCAGCGTTCCGTCCTGGCCGGCGATCGGGAGAGACGCCCGGAAGGCGCCGAACTCCGGCAGCCCGCGGACGGCATCGAGCAGCTTGCCAACCGACCGCGGCGACGCTCGGCTTGAGAGCGACAGGCCCGACGCGTCGGCGAAACGCGGGCGTGCGCCGAGGCGCTGGGCGTAGCGCGTGATCGTCCGTATTCCGAGCCGCGTGGTCCCGGTGGCGCCGCGTTCGCGAGCGATCGCCTTTGCGAGCATCTCTGAATGCAGGTTGATCGAGTCCTTGAGCATCGCGTGCACGAGCCTGGCGACCGTCGGCGAATGCACGACCGCCAGCCGCTTGGCGCCCGCGGGCACCAAGCCGTCCTGCGGCGACAACCCGATCCGGACGCCGCTCTTCTCCAGCGCGTCGTCGAGCCGACGGGCAGCGAGCGTCGCCGGCTGCTCGGTCGTCGTGTGGGCGAGCGCGAGCGCCGAAAGGGGCGCGCCGATCTCCATCGATGTGGCGCCATCCGTGGAGGCCGTCCCGCGTCTCGTGTCGAAGGCCGACTCGTCGCCGATCACGCGACCGGTGACCCGCTCGATGCCCCGGGCCTCCCGCAGCTGGCGGGCGAGTCGCTTGAGCGCGGCTCGGTCGAGCGTCGGGTCGCCCGCTCCGTGCAGGTACAGGTCCCCGTCGAACGTGCCGTCGGCACGCAGCGAGCCGTCGCCGACGACCTCCGTCTCGAGCTTGCGCTGCGCGCCCAGGCGACGCAGGGCGGTCGCCCCCGTGAAGAGCTTGGTATTCGACGCGAGGCTGCGTCGCTGGTTCTCGCGCAATGCGAAGAGGACTCGCTTGTCGCTCGCGTCGTACACCCATGCGCCGGTGGCCGGTCCGGCGCGCCGAAGGGTCCTGCGCAAGGTCGCGCGCAGAGCTTTGGCGTCCGCGGTCGTCGCCTGGGCAGCCCGTGTCATGGTCGCTGCAGGCCCGCTGCCCTCGCGGCCGATGGCCGCCTCAGCCGCCGCGTCGGGGCGGCCGGTGCTGCCTCCCGGGAATCCCGTGACCGCGGCGATGGTCGATGCCACGGCCACGGTCACGGTCCAGCGAGCCAGTCGCTTCATCTATCGGCCGTACGCCTCGATGAACTGCAGCCACAGCTCGCTGCGAGCCGGGAACGGCGGGATCGCGTGCACGAGCCGAGAGAGCGGGACCTGTCCGACGATCGCGATCGTGGCGGCATGCAGGAACTCGGCGACGTCGGGGCCGACGAACGTCACGCCGACGAGTACGTCGCGCTCGGTGTCGACGACGAAGCGCGTGGTTCCGGGTGTGTTGCGGCCGTGAAAGCTCGCTCCGGCCGTGCCTGATGTCGGCAGATCGATCGCCGTGGCCGCGATACCCGCGTCGAGCGCCGAGGACAACGTGTGGCCGGTCGCAGCGACCTGAGGGTCGGTGAACACGACACGAGGTGACAGCGGACCGTCGATCTCGATGCGTGCCTGCTCATCACCCAGGATGTGATCTGCCGCGACGCGCGCTTGATACTTGCCCACGTGCGTCAGCAGTGACAGCCCGTTGACGTCGCCCACCGCGTACAGCCATCCATGACCTGCGACACGAAGCGTGTCGTCGACGTCGAGCGAGCCTCCGGGCTCGAGCCCGATCGTCTCCAACCCGAGATGGTCGGTGGCCGCCGTGCGGCCGACCGCGACGACCAGCCGGTCGCCGCTCGCGCGGCTCCCGTCATCCAGGTCGACGCGGATCGTGTCGTTGTTGCTCGCTGTGACCCTGTTTGCGCTTACGCCCGTCCGGACGTCGATGCCCTGCTGCGCCAATGCTGCGGTGACCTCCGCGCTCGCGAACGGCTCCTCTCGCGCCAGCAGCCTGTCGCCGGCCTCGACCACGGTGACACGGGACCCGAGCGAACGCCAGGCTTGCGCCATCTCCCCTCCGACCACGCCACCACCGAGAACGATCAGGTGATCGGGGATCTCACGGCTCGTCGTGACCTCGCGACTCGTCCACGGGGCGGCCTTGGCGAGTCCGGGGATCGCGGGGATCGTCGCGCTTGTCCCGACGGCGACGATCACCGCCTCGCGGGCCTGCAAGACCTCATCGCCGACGACGACGTGCCGCTCGCCCTCCAGGCGAGCTGAGCCGCGAACGAGCGTGACGCCGTGCGACTCCAGCCAGGGAACGTGATGCGCGTCGTCGAGGTGGTTGATGACCTCGTCGCGGCGTTTGAGCGTCGCGGTCACGTCGACTTCGTGCGCACCGACCGCCTCCGCCGCGCCCGGCACGCGAGCGACCTCCGCGAGCAACTCCTGGGGCCGCAGCAGCGCCTTGGCGGGCATGCACGCCCAGAAGCTGCATTCGCCGCCGACGAGTTCACGCTCGACGATCGCGACGTCACGGCCGCCGTCCGCCAGACGTCCGGCGGCGGTGCGCCCAGCCGGCCCGGCACCGATGACGACCGCGTCGAAGACCCGCGCGTGACGGCGTCCCGCATCAGTCATCGCCGAACGTCCCTCGGATCGCCTGCTCGATGCTCCAGGCTGCGGTGATCAGCCCGACGTGGGAGAAGGCCTGGGGGAAGTTGCCCAGCAGGCTTCCGTCGCGCGGGTCGATCTCCTCGGCCAGGAGTCCGACGTCATTGGCGTGCTCAACGATGTGCTCGATCATCTCCTTGGCCCGCCCGACCTCGCCTGCCTGGGCGAGACAGTTGGCAAGCCAGAACGAGCAGATCACGAATGCGCCCTCGTCTTCGCTCGTCCCGGTCCAGCGCCGCACCAGCGCACCGTCGGCGAGGTCGCGCTCGATCGCCTTGATCGTGGCCGGCATGCGCTCGTCGGTCGCCGGCAGCAGGCCCAAGATCGGCATCAGCAGGACGCTGGCGTCCAGCCGGTCGGAGCCGAACGCCCCCGTGTAGACCCCTGCCCGCTCGTCGTAGCCCTGCTCGAGGATCGCGTCGCGAACCTGGTCGCGAGCCGCCGCCCAGCGGTCAGGGTCCGCGCCGTCTCCGAGCCGGTCGGCGAGCTTGACGGCCCGGTCAAGCGCGACCCAGCACATGAGCTTGGAGCTCGTGTAGTGGCGCTCGCCCTCCCGTCCCTCCCAGATGCCGGCATCCGGCTCCTGCCGGTGCTCCGCGGCACGATCGGCGAGCTCGCACAGGAACTCGCCGTTCCGGGCCGCAGCGTGCCCAACACGTCGCGCAGCGCGTGGGCCGCCTCGAGGATCTCGCCCATCACGTCGAGCTGGCGCTGGCGCCAGGCCTCGTTGCCGATGCGCACGGGCCGGCTGTCGCCGTAGCCGGCGAGGTGGTCGAGCTCGTGCTCGGTGAGGTCGCGCTCACCCTCGACGCCGAACATGATCTGCACGTGGCGTTCGCGCTGGGTCCCGACCGCCGCGGACATCCAGTCGAAATAGCGCGCGGCCTCGTGCGGACACGCCGCGATGTACAGCGCGCGTAAGGTCAGGCTCGCGTCGCGCAGCCATGTGTAGCGGTAGTCCCAGTTGGCGTCGCCCCCGAGGACCTCGGGCAGCGAGGTCGTCGGTGCGGCGACCAGGGCGCCGCTGGGCTGATGGTCAGGGCCTGCAGGACCAACGCGCTGCGGTTGACCGCCTCGTGATAGATGCCGTCGTAGCGCTCGTGTGCGTCGATCCAGGAACGCCACCCCTCGATCGTGTCCGCGATCGCGCGCGGCGCGTCGAGCGCGCCGAAGTCGGTCTGCGCCATCCCGGCGCGATGGTGCACAGCGAAGGACGCCTGCTCGCCCTCCGGCAGCACGAGCGTGCCACGTGCCGTCGCGCCGTCCAGATCGAGGGCGATCTCGGTCGCCAGCAACAGGGTGTCAGCTCCGCCCACGGTGAGGACTCCAGCGGGGATGCGACGCAGGGCGGGCTGGACGAGCCCGTACTCGGGCCGCGGGGCGAACTCGACCTCGAGCTCGACCTGCCCCGCGACGGCCTCGACCACGCGGGCGATCACATGCGGCGAGCGCAGGCCGATCTCGTGCTCGCGGGCTCCGTGCTCGAAGACCAGCGCATCGGTCAGACGGACGCTGCCGGCTGGCGTCGTGAACGTCGTGCGCAGGACCATCGTGTCGGGCTCGTACGCGCGCGTGGTCTCGAAGTGCCCGGTCGGCCGGATCGCGAAATGGCCCGCGTCGGGGTCCAGGATGCGAGCGAAGACGCTGCGCGAATCAAAGCGCGCGGGGCACCACCATTCGACGCAGCCGTCGGTGGCCACCAGAGCCGCCGAATGGCAATCGCCGAGCAGCGCGTAGTCGGCGATCGGCCGGCTCATGGCGACACCATCGCCGGCTGGGCGACGACAGCCGGGATCGTGCCCCAATGGCCGTCGGCGAGGACGTGCTCGGCCCATCTGATCGGCAGGGGGGAGACGGTCTGGATGGCGAACCCGCGCGCCTCGTCGGTCTCGTAGAACTGCTCGCTGCAGACCTCGGGCGGCGGTCCCTTGTACATGCGCTGCGTCTCGGCGAAAGGTCCGGTGACCTGCGGGGCGCCCTGGACCATCACGTAACGCCCGACCTGGTCGAAGTCGTTGCCCACGCCGGAGTTCAGCAGCAGGCGCGGCGTCTCGATCGCATAGCCCGCGACCGCGACCGCGCTCGCTCGCTGGCATCGCTCGCGACCGTGGTGCATGTAGGTCACGCCTGTGCAGGCCCCGTCGTGGCCCCGCCCGATACGGGTGACCATGCTGTCGGCGCGGATCTCGACACCGTGCTCGAGCGCGTCGGGTACGTGGGTGACCAGCGGCGATGCCTTGGCGTTGACCTTGCACCCCTGCAGGCAGAAACCGCGGTAGATGCAGTGCGGGCGGTTGCCGAACCTCCCGTTGGTGATCGCGACCGGCCCCACCCTCATGAACGCCGCCATCTCCTCGTGACGAACCTGGATCAGCTCGAGCGGGCCGTCGTCGCCGATCGCACCCCCGGCGCGGTCCAGCGCGCCCATGATCCCGTTGATCCCGTCGCCCGGATAGCCATAGATCCGGCGCACGCCGTTGGCCGCGAGGCACGCGAGCAGGTGGTCGCTGACGGTCTGGCTCACGAGGAGCTCCTCTCGAGTGTGCGGTCCATCGCCCGATGCTGCCCTCTGCACGCGCTCCACAGCCGTGCTCACGGCCCGGATCACTGGACCGTAAGGAACTTGAGGAGCGCTAACGATCGCCTCGCGAAATCGTCACGGCGCTGCGTTTCAGCGCTTCAGGAGGGCGGGTAGTGATGGCGCTATGGCCACCACCGCAATTCGAGCGAGCACCGGTCCTCGGCTACAGAACATCGGCGCGGGAGTCCTGCGATACGGGCTGGCGGTCATCCTGGTATCGGTGGGCGCGCTGAAGTTCACCGCCTACGAATCGTTCGCCGCAGCGGGATTCTTCCTGAACTCGCCTTTGCTGTCGTGGATCGCCCCGGACCTCGTCAGCGTGCGCACGTTCTCTGGCTTCATCGGGATCGTGGAGATCACCCTCGGACTGCTGATCGCGACGCGCGCCTTCTCGCCCCGCCTGTCGGCGCTGGGCAGCATCGGCGCGATCTTCGTGTTCCTGCTTACCATGACCTTTGTACTCAGTACTCCGGGAGTGTGGCAACCCGGCTACGGCTTCCCCTACCCATCGCCGGACCCAGGCCAGTTCCTCCTCAAGGACCTGCTGCTGCTCGGCGCGGCGATCTGGACCGCCGGCGAGGCGCTCGGCGCGGCTCGTCACGCGAGCCGTTAGGCGCCTCACAGACCGTCAGATATCCGAGCGCCAACCGAGCACCTCATCTCACATGACGTCATGGAGACCTCCGGCCGCGGGGACGATGCTGCTCTTGATGGCCGCTCTCGCCGCGACCGGGTGCTCGAAGGACGACGATCCAACAGCCGCGGCGCTCACCGCCGGTCCGTCGTCGGAGCCGACGGCTCCGGCGACGCCTCGTTCGACTGCAACTCAAGCGGGCGGCGAGACGCGCCGGCTTGCGCGCTCGCGCGGCGATGCCCGCGTGCGCACGGTCGCCACGGGGCTCGAGGTTCCGTGGGAGATCGCGTTCCTGCCTGACGGGCGTGCGCTGGTCACCGAACGACCGGGCCGCGTGCGGCTGCTCACGCGCGACCGGCGGCTGCGCCGCGAGCCGCTGGCGCGAATCGCGGTCTCCGCGCAGGGTGAGGGTGGGCTGCTCGGCGTCGCGATCGACCCGCGCTTCGGCCAGGACAACAACTTCGTCTACTTCTACTTCACGACCGCATCGGGCATGAAGGTCGACCGCTACCAACTGCAGGACACGCGGCTGCGCCGCGACGCCACGATCCTCGATGGCATCGAGGCCGGCGCGATCCACGACAGCGGACGCATCCGCTTCGGCCCCGACGGCCGGCTCTACGTGTCGACCGGCGACGCCGGGCGATCGGAGCTCGCGCAGGACCCGCAGAGCCGCAACGGCAAGTACCTGCGCCTCGAGAAGGACGAATACCGCGGCAACGGCGGCACGCCCGAGATCTTCTCCAGCGGGCATCGCAACGCGCAGGGCTTCGCCTGGCAGCCGCGTACGAACCGCCTGATCTCGACCGAGCATGGCCCCGACGGCGACGACGAGGTCAACCTCGTCACGCGCGGCGGCAACTACGGCTGGCCACGGGCGCGCGGGCGCGACCACGGCCGCTTCAAGGCGCCGCTGGCCGTGTACCCCGACAGCATCGCGCCGTCGGGCGCGACGTTCATCACGCTGCCGGGCTCCAGCTGGACCGGCGACTACCTGTTCGCCGCACTGCGCGGCGAGCAGCTGCGCCGCGTCCGCTTCGACGGGCGGCGCGTCACGCTCAACCGCGCGCTGTACGCCGGGCGCTACGGCCGGCTGCGGACGGTCGTCGAGGCATCCGACGGATCGCTCTTCGTCCTGACGAATAACCGCGACGGACGCGGCTCCCCACGCGGCGGCGACGACCGCATCCTGCGGATCGTCCCGCCGGCGCGCTGATGATCCCGGCGCGTGGACCATTCGATCGCGGATTCTGGCGCAGCCCGCTGCGCGGACCGTGGCTCGCCTCGCTGCTCAGCGCAGCGCTCCTGCCGCTCATCCTGATCACCGCCCTGACCGGCTTCTTCTCCCATGTCGCCTATGAGACGGAGCTGACCGGCAACGCCATCGGCGGCTCGGATGGCTTCCTCGCGCCGGTCTACCGGGTGCTGGACTGGCCGACCGGGTGGGCGTGGCTGTACGCGGTCAACCAAGGACTGCACGTCGTCGCCGGGTTCGCTGCCGTGCCGCTGCTTCTGGCCAAGCTCTGGGCGGTGATCCCCAAGCTGTGGGAGCGGCCCGCGGTGCGCTCAGTCGCACACGCGGTGGAGCGATTGAGCCTGCTTCTGCTCGTGGGCGGCGCGCTGTTCGTCTTCGTCACTGGGATCTTCAACATCCAGATCTACTACCCGTGGGAATTCTCGTTCGTTCCGTCGCACTACTACGCATCGTTCATCTTTCTCGGGGCGCTCGCCTTCCACATCGCGATCAAGCTCGGGGTCATGCGCACGGCATTCCGTGAGAACGGCGTCCTGCGACCGCTGCGCCGCGGTCTGGCCGAGACGGTTGCGGAGGCGCCGTCGGCGAGCGAGAGCGTGGCGACCAATCCGAAGCCCGCGACGATCTCGCGGCGCGGGTTCGTGGCCGTCGTCGGCGGCACCTCGGTCGGACTGACGGTCATGATGGCCGGTCAGGTGATCGGCGGGCCTCTGCGCAACCTCGGAGTGCTCGCGCCGCGCGGGCGCGGGTACGGATCGGGTCCGAACGACTTTCAGATCAACAAGACGGCCACGTCGGCGGGGGTCACATCGACGGACGCCGGTCCGGGCTGGGCGCTGCGGGTGACGGCGGGAGACCGCGAGGAGATACTGACGCGCGACGAGCTCTTGGTGATGAAGCAGGCCACCCACAAACTGCCTATCGCCTGTGTGGAGGGCTGGACGACGACGCAGGCCTGGACCGGTGTGCCGCTCGCGGCGCTCGCTCGCCTGGTCGGCGCCGAGAACGCCGACGAGCTGACCGTCGAGTCGCTGCAGGAGTCCGGCTCATTTCGTGATGCAAGCCTGAGCGCCGACCAGTTCGGCAACTCCCGTGCCCTGCTCGCGCTGAAGGTCAACGGCGTCGATCTCTCACTCGATCACGGGTTTCCGGCTCGCGTGATCGTGCCCGCCCTGCCCGGCGTCCACAACACGAAGTGGGTCGCCACGATGACGTTCCGGAGCACATGAGCGATGGGACACTTCGCGAAGATCTACGGTGCAGGACCACTGCATCTCCTCTCCGGGGTCGCCAGCCTCGTCGTCGGCGCTTACGCCGTCGTCAAGATCCGCGAGCTTGGAGCCGCGGGCAACGTCGCAATCTGGTTCGTCGGCCTGATCATCGTCCACGACCTCCTGCTGCTGCCGCTCTACTCGCTCGTCCAGGCGATCGCCGTCCGCCTCGCCCGGGTCGATGCGGTGCGTGCCCTGCCCAATGCCCCGCCGCCGCCGCGAGTCCTGTTGACCAACCACCTGCGCATCCCCGTCTTCGTCTCAGCCCTGCTGTTCTTGCTGTTCTTCCCGTCGATCCTGCAACGCAACGACGGCTACATCGGCGCGTCCGGACTGGCCGCGGACGTCTACCTCGAGCGCTGGCTCGCCCTGACCGCCGCGCTCTTCCTGCTCTCCGGAATGCTCTACGCGATCCGGCTCGGCCGCTCGAATGCCGCGTACCGCGCCGCAGGGTCCTGAGGACACGGTCCGGCCGCGTGGCCTCCAAAGACAAGGTTCGCCGCACCTGCTCCGCGACAACGTCCGTCGGCTGCGCGCCACCGGCGTGCTGTCGATTGCCAACATCATCGCTGCCCACGTGGTAGCGCTGGTCGTCGAAGGCAGCGTCCCGGTGGATGTTCGGCCTGCGGCGTCGACGTGGTGCTCCGTCAGGCTGCTCCATCCAGGCGACAGCACTCGTCGTGTACGAGGCCCGTATGGTCGCTCAACAGCAAGGTGTAGTACGACGGTCCAATGACAGTGGGCGATGACCAACCCTGGGCCTTTACGTTTCGGCACGCTATGGTAAAGGCATGCCGCGGGTTTCGACCAAGAACCAGGTGACACTGCCAGTCGCGGCGATGCGGGCGGCCGGCGTGCAGGCAGGCGACGAAGTCACGATTCGCGCCGCGGGCGAGGGTGAGTTGGTCGTGGCTGTCCGAGGTTCTCGCGTGCGTCGCCACGCCGGGATCGCGAGCAAGATCTACGCCGCGGGCGAGCTCGAGCAGCTCCGAGACGAGTGGGAGCGCTGATCCTCGACGCGAGCGTCCTGATCGGACTGCTCGACACCGCTGACGCGCACCACGAGCGCGCCGTCAGCGACGTCGAGGCAGGCGATCAGGCGAGGCGCGAGCTGATCGTGCCCGCGAGCGCGTACAGCGAGGCGCTCGTTGCGTTTGCTCGCGCCGGACGCCTTGCCGATGCACGCGCTGCCATCGCGGCGATAGGGATCGAGATCGCGCCGCTCACCGCGGCGATGGCCGAGCGAGCTGCCGAACTGCGTGCTGATCGCAAGTATCTGCGGCTGCCCGACGCGATGGTCGTGGCCTGCGCCCGAGAAATCGGCGGCGACCTTCTGACCTACGACGATCGCCTCGCAAACCATGCGGCATCCGACTGACAGCCGTCAGATCGACCCGGATGCTCAGCTTGCCGGCTACGGGCTCTGGCTTGAGACCCAGCCGCTTGCAGTGTCTACGCGGCGTGCCTACCGCGGCCTTCTCGGTGTCGCTCAACAATCGGAAGCGATGAAGTCCGAGCGGGCGCGCCAATCGGGCTCGCCGCGCGCGTGAGGCCGCGTGCTCTCGACCCTCGGGGATGCCCCGAGACTGCCCATTTATGTAGATCGGCGCTGCCGGAGTGCGCGAGTCCTCACGAAGACGTAGCGGACGAGGCGCCTGCGGCCGGGAACTGCTCCGGCTGTGGCTCGAACGGAGACGTTTGTCAAGGCCGGTTGAAAACTGACCCCCTGGCGCCGGTCGAAAACTGACCCCCCCTGTGGGCCGCGGTGAGCG
>Ga0136613_10001480_pt1 | contig 12177 bp, 9 predicted proteins | sample AntDrymUQ2722106_2_FD_106649 | JGI IMG/M metagenome (GOLD analysis project Ga0136613, IMG submission 106649) | Polar desert sand microbial communities from Dry Valleys, Antarctica - metaG UQ272 (21.06) | ecosystem: Environmental > Terrestrial > Soil > Desert | place: Antarctica: Dry Valley... | reverse complement strand
TTCAGCCGCGGTCAGGCGCGTGGGCTCGGTGTGACGGATGCGGCAATCCGGCACGGCCTTCGCTCCGGATCGATACACCCGATGCTTCCGCGGGTTTACTGCATCGCCGGATCACCGGAATCGTGGATGCAACGGGTGATTGCCGCGACCCTCTGGGGTGGCACTGGCAGCTTCGCCTCACATATGACGGCTGCAGCGCTGAGAAACCTCCTAGAAACTGTACCCGCAGAGGTCACAATGACAACGACGCGTGATCTCCGGTCGCGCAAAGGATTGCGAGTCCACAGAGTGAGGGAGATCCGTGCCTGTGACGCCGAGATCGTTGGTGGCATACCCATCACCGAGACAACTCGTACGCTCCTCGACATTGCGGGACAGGCACCTATAGATCTCGTGGAGGTCGCGCTCGACAGGGCTTTGCATCGGCGGCTCACGACGATCCGCCGGCTTGGGTGGCGGCTCAATAACGTTGGGGCGCGCGGCCAGCCGGGAGCCGCTCTGCTACGCGGATTGCTCGACGAGAGGCCCCTCGGTACCGTGGCCCCCGAAAGCCCCCTCGAGGGCCGGTTCATCAGGTTGCTAAGCCGGGAGGGGCTTCCTCCCCCGCAGCGGCAATACGTGATCCTGGCCGACGGGGTGTTCGTGGCCCGGGTCGACTTCGCCTATCCGGGGCACAGGCTCGCGATAGAAGTCGACGGCTACGCCTATCACTCCGGCAAGAGACGGTGGGAAAAAGACCTCGAGCGCCGCAACGCGATCGAGGCCGAGGGCTGGCGGGTTCTGAACCTTACCAAGCGCCACATCGACGACGACGGCAGCGAAACCGCCAGGATGATCAGGCGCATAATCACGCGGCCGGGGCGGGGATGACACCAGGCCGAGCCGGGGGCCGGGAGGCGAGGCCGACCCGGGGGCCGGGAGGCGAGGCCGACCCGGGGGCCGGGAGGCGAGGCCGACCCCGGGGGCCGGGTGAGGCGAGGTCGAGCCGGGGGCCGGGTGAGGCGAGGTCGAGCCGGCCAGGCGCCAATCGCGCGTGAGGCGTCGCCGGGGAGGCGGGTCGGGGGCCGAGTGGCGCGCGGGGGCCGGGGGGCCGGAGGGTGAGACCCAGGTCGAGTCGGGGGGCCGCAGGGTGGCGCCAGCCCGAGAGCCGGGGCCGGTGAGCCCAGGTCGAGTCGGGGGGCCGCAGGGTGGCGCCAGCCCGAGAGCCGGGGTGAACCCAAGGGTCGGGGCCGGTCGTACGTGAGGACGCCGGCGCCAGGGGCGGTGTCGCGCGGGAGGCGACGCCGGGGGTGTACGGCGAAGGACTACAGTGATAGCGGACCCAGGAGAGTCGACTGAGGGGACATGAGCGAGCGCATCGATCTGCGGGTGAACGGGCGCGCCGTCGAGGTCGAGGCTGAGCCCGACGAGACGCTGCTCGACGTACTGCGCGAGCATCTCGGCCTCCTCGCCGCCAAGGACGGCTGCCAGCCCGAGGGCTACTGCGGCTGCTGCACGGTCCTCGTCGACGGACACGCCCGGGTTGCGTGCTCGCAGGCGGCCTCGAGGTTCGCAGGCAAGGATGTCGTAACGCTTGAGGGGCTTCCCGATCAGGAGCGCGAGGCCTTCGCCATCGCCTTCGCAGCGACCGGCGCTTCGCAGTGCGGGTTTTGCTCGCCCGGCATCGTGGTCAAGGCGCACGACCTCCTCCGCAAGGATCCGGACCCGTCGCGGAGCGCCATCGCGTCTGCGCTTTCGGGCAACCTCTGCCGCTGCACCGGCTACGTCAAGGTCGTTGACTCGATCGAGATGGCGGCCAAGATCATGTCAGGCCACCTGCAGCCTTCGCTCGACTATTCGGGTCGCATCGGCAGCCGCACGCCAAAGTACGAGGCCTTCGAGCTCGCGCTCGGCCTAAAGCCTTTCATCGCCGACATGGACGTGGACGGAATGCTGCACGGGGCCCTGTGCTTTTCCGAGCACCCGCGTGCCGTCGTACGCAAAATCGACGTGACGAAGGCCAAGGCGATGGACGGTGTTGTGGCCGTCGTCGAAGCGAGTGAGATCGCCGGTGAGCGTTCGGTCGGGGCGATCCACAACGACTGGCCGGTCATTGTCGCCGAGGGAGAGACGACGCGCTACGTCGGCGATGTGCTCGCCGCTGTGGCCGCCACCTCCCGTCATGCGGCGCGCCGAGCGGCCGCAGCGATAGAGGTCGACTACGACATCCTCGAGCCCGTCACCGATCCGGAGGCCGCTCTCGAGCCCGACGCCCCTCAGCTCCACAACAACGGTAATCTGCTCGGGACTCACGCCATCAAACGCGGCGATGCCGGCGCCGCGCTCGATGCTTCCGCCCACGTCGTGACCGAGACATTTCGAACGCAGTTCATAGAACATGCATTCTTGGAACCGGAATCTGCGCTGGCGTATGACGACGACGGCGTGATGCGCGTGTTCTCGGGGGGCCAGGGCATCTGGGACGACCGCAGACAGATAGCCCGCATCCTCGGCGAGCCTGAGGCCAACGTGCGCGTGACGCTCGTGTCCAACGGCGGCGCTTTCGGCGCCAAGGAGGACCTCGGGGTCAACGGCCACGCAGCGCTCTTGGCCCGCGCTACCGGCGCCCCCGTCAAGCTGACCTTGTCGCGCGACGAGTCGATCCGCATGCACGCAAAGCGTCATCCTCTGACCATGACCTACACGCTCGGCTGTGACGCCGACGGCCGGCTCACCGCCTTGAGGGCGCGCATCGTCGGCGACACGGGGGCGTACGCGAGCGTCGGCGACAAGGTCCTGCAGCGCGCCTGCGGTCACTCGTGCAGCGCTTACGAGGTCCCCGTCGTCGACGTCGAGGCGCACGCGGTCTACACCAACAACCCGCCGTGCGGAGCGATGCGCGGCTTCGGCTCGAACCAGGCCAACTTCGCGATGGAGGGCGCCCTCGATCGCCTCGCAGAGAAAGCCGGGCTCGACGGTTTCGACATCCGCTGGCTCAACGCGCTCGAGACCGGAAAGACCTTCGGGACCGGTCAGGTCCTTGGTGAGGGCGTGGGCCTGAAGCGGTGCCTCGCGGCCGTGAAAGACATCTACAAGAACGCCACGCATGCCGGCATCGCCTGCGCGGTCAAGAACGTCGGCGTCGGCAACGGCCTCCCCGAGTACGGGCGCGCCTCGGTCGAAGTCACTCACGACGGCTCGATCGTCGTACGCCACTCGTGGACTGAGATGGGACAGGGCGTCCACACGGTGTTGCAGCAGGTCGCCTACGAGGAGCTTGCCCACGCCGGCGTCGAGCTGAAAGACATCCACTTAAAGGTCGACACCGACCGTGAGTTTGCTACCGGGCAGACGACCGCGTCGCGCGGGACCTTCCTCGGTGGGCTTGCCGTCAAGAAAGCGTGCGAGGCACTCACGGCAGAGCTCAACGGCAACCTGCTGGCAGAGCTTGCGGGCCGGGAGTTCACCGGCGAGGTCGAGTTCAAGGTCACCCAGCCGATGGACGATCCGAACCTCAGCCGCTCGCACATCTGCTTCGGATGGGGAGCGCAGGTGGTGATCCTCGACGGCGGCGGGAAGATCGCCAAGGTCGTTGCGGCCCACGACGTCGGCAGGGTCATGAACCGCAACCTCCTCGAGGGGCAGATCGAGGGGTCGGTGCACATGGGGCTCGGCCACTCCCTCACCGAAGAGCTCATCATGGAGGACGGTTATCTCGTGACCACGACGCTCAAGTCCCAGGGCATCATTCCCGCCAAGGGCATGCCCGAGGTCGAGTGCATCTTCATCGAGGAGCCCCAGCCCGAGGGGCCCTACGGCGCCAAAGGCGTCGGCGAGATCGGCCTTGTCCCCACGGCCGGGGCCGTCGCAGGCGCGGTGCACGCCTTCGATGGGAAATGGCGCAACACGCTTCCGATGAAGGACGCCGCCGCCGCCAAAGCGGCGAACCCAAAGGCGGTCGGCAAGCGGCGGCGAGCGGCCCCCGCGGGGAGTTAGGCAGTGCTCCGTCGCGTAAGTAACGCCCGCACCGAGAGCGCACCTGCGCGCCGAGGGCGCTCGAATTCGCCGGTAGTCTACGCGGCGGGACACTAGCTGGTGGGGGTCGTCACCGAGCTGGTCTGTGTCGCCTGCGGCGCGGCTCACGATCCGGGTGAAGTCGCCTACACCTGCCCGCGCCACGCCGGGCTCGAAGGAATCCTCGACGTGAGCTACGACTACGACGCGGCGGCTCGGGCGGGCTTCGGGCCCGAGCTCGTCGCCGGGCGCTCGACGACCGACTCGATGCGCCGTTACGCCGAGCTCCTGCCGGTTGCTGACGAAGCCACCGAGGCATGGCCCAAGGACTGGATCGGGCGCACTCCTCTTATCGACGTGCCCGAGGTCGCCAAGCGTCTCGGGGTGCGCTCGCTGCAAGTCAAAGACGACGGCAGGCTCCCCACCGGCTCGTTCAAGGACAGGGCATCTGTCGTCGCCGCGACCAGGGCACGCCTCGCCGGCCACGGCCGCCTTACCTGCTCGTCCACGGGCAACGCCGCCTCCTCCCTTGCCGGGGTGTGCGCGCACCTCGGCCTCGAAGCGTTCATCTTCGTGCCCGAGCGCGCCCCCGAGGCCAAGGTCGCGCAGCTTGCGATATTCGGCGCCACGGTCATGCTCGTAGGCGGAAGCTACGACGACGCTTACTACCTGTGCCAGGAAGCGGCCGCTGCGTTCGGCTGGTACAACCGCAACTGCGCGGTGAACCCCTATCTCGTCGAGGGCAAGAAAACGTGCGGGCTCGAGCTCGCCGAGCAAGTGTCAGACGATCCCCCAGACTGGATCTCGGTCTCCGTGGGCGACGGCTGCACGGTGGCGGGCATCTACAAGGGGCTCACCGAGATGGCGCGCTTCGGTTTCATCGAGCGCGCACCGAAGCTGCTCGCAGTGCAGGCGTCGGGCGCCGCCCCGATAGCGCATGCGTTCCACGCCGGTACCGAAGACATCCACGCGCAGGCGGCCGACACGACCGCCGACTCGATAGCGGTGGGGCGGCCGCGCAACGCGGTCAAGGCGCTGAGGGCCGTGAGGGATTCTGGCGGGACTTTCGTCGAGGTCACCGATGCGGACATAACCACGGCTGCGGTCGAACTTGCGTCCCTCGGCGGAGTCTTCGCAGAGCCCGCCGGAGTAGCGGGGATCGCGGGGATCGCAAGGGCTCGCGCGGAGGGCATCTTGTCTGGCACCGAAAAGGTCGTCCACGTCGCGACGGGCAACGGGCTCAAGGACGCTGCGGCGGCACGCCGGGCCGCGCCCGAACCCCTCAGAATCGCTCCGGATCTCGAAGAGGTGCGCGCCCTCGTGGAGCGCAGCGCTTCTTGAGCTACGTGCTGACCGGAGGGGTCGTGGCCGACCTTGCCGGAGGCGAGGTGAGGCGCGCAGACCTGTCCGTGTCCGAGGGCCGCATCGGCGGCGCAGGCGTCACCGAAGGCGCAGAACGAATCGACGTCTCGGGCTGTGTGGTCGTGCCCGGTAACGCCTGCGCCCACCATCACCTCTACTCGGCCCTCGCGCGCGGCATGCCGGGCCCTGCCGAGCCGCCGCGGAACTTCATCGAGATCCTCGAGCGTGTGTGGTGGAAGCTCGACGTGGCGCTCGATCACGACACGATCCGGCTGTCGGCAGTGATGGCGTCGGTGGCGGCCGCACGCGCCGGCACCACCGCCCTCGTCGACCACCATGCCTCTCCCAGGGCCATTGACGGGTCCCTCGATACCGTGGCCGAGGGGATCCAGGACGCAGGGGTCAGGGGCGTCGTTTGCTACGAGACCTCCGACCGTCACGGCCGGGCGGGGGCACAGGCTGGGATCGCCGAGAACGCCCGCTTCCTAAGGCAGGGGGGCCGCCCCCTCGTGCGCGGCATGGCGGGCGGGCACGCATCGTTCACGCTTGGGCCGGCCACGCTGGAAGCTTTGGTCGGCACGGCCCGCGATCTTGGTGCGCCGCTTCACATCCACGTCGCCGAGGATGAGCACGATCAGCAGGATTCGGTGGAGCGCTACGGCCACAGGGTGGTCCACCGTCTTGCCTCGGCCGGCGCGCTCGAGGAAGGCGATCTCGTTGCCCATGGGGTACGCTTGTACGCCTCTGAGGTGCAAACCCTTGTTGCTTCTGGTGCCTGGTTGGCCCACAATCCAAGGTCCAACATGAACAATGGAGTCGGCCTCCCACCGGTGAGCAGAATGGGCGAGCGAGTTGCGCTCGGCTCAGACGGGATCGACGGAGACATGTTCGCCGAGGTGCGCGCCTGCTATCTGAGGGCGCGCGAGCGCTCGATCGAGATCACTCCGACATGGGCGTCGCGGAGGCTTGCCTGCGGTGCCGACGTCGTCGGCTCCCTGTTCGGAGAACCCGCGCTCGGCACACTCGAGCCCGGCGCGCCGGGCGACCTCGTCGTGCTCGACTACGACTCCCCCACCCCGATGACCGCCGCCAACGCCGCAGGTCACCTCGTCTTCGGCCTCAATGCGTCCCACGTCAGGGACGTGATGGTCGCGGGGCGCTGGGTGGTGCGAAGCTGGCGCCACGAGCTCGTCGACGAGGCCGAGCTCGCGGCACGCTGCCGGGAGGCAGCTCCAAAGCTGTGGGCGCGCATGTGAGCAGGAGCCAAGCCGATTTAGCGGTTGACGAAAGCTCGTTCATGGTTGCCCGGAACCCGGATCCGAACAGCCGGCTCCCTTATCTCCTCCGCCTTCCAATCGAGGGCGGCCTCGTGCTGAGAGCGCGCGAGTCGTGGCCGACGACATCTCGTGTGTTCTGTGCCGAGGTGGGTGACGCCTGGCCCCGAGACTTCGAGCTGATCGAGGCCGCACCGGTCCGCTCCTGCCGGCGGCGCGGCGTAGCCATCGACCTCATCCTCGAGCGCGCCCGCATGAACCGCAGCCAGTTCGTGTTCACGACGGTCAAAGGAAGTCACCCTGCGATCTTTTGGCAAACGCGCAAGACGGTGAGGAACACCAAGCCGGGCTCCAGGGTCCCCAAGCGCAGGGCGTCCGGGCTGCAGGAGCTGATCATCGCCGTCGACACGCGCGAGCACTATGGGTACCGCTTCGCTTCGCAACAGGCGAAGAGCGAGAAAAGGCACCTTCGCTGCGGCGACTATGCCGTCTTTGACGACGACGACGCCATCACGGCGGCCGTCGAGCGTAAGACCATTTCCGATCTCGCCGGCAGCTTGGTGGACGGCTCGCTCCAGTTCACGATGGCCGAGCTGGCGGAACTGCCGCGCGCCGCAGTCGTCATCGAGGGGGGTTATGCAGACCTCCTCGATCTCGAGCATGTAAAGCCGGGCTTCGTGCTTGACCTTCTTGCGCGCGTGCAGGTGCGCTTCGCCTCGGTCCCCCTTGTGTTTGCCGGATCACGCAAGTTCGGCGAGGAATACACCTACCGTTTCCTCGGCGCGGCCCAGGCCGATCTTAGTGGTTAGCTTGGACGAGCGATCGTGACGGCCGGAGCAGCCAACGGCGAGAGGCAGGCGCTCTCGGGCCGCGATTTCATCTCGACCGCCGATTGGTCGGTTGGCGAGATCGGTGTGGCACTCGATGTCGCGCACGAGCTGAAGCGCGCCTTCGCCTCAGGCGCGCCGCATAGGCTGCTTGTCGACAAGACGTTGTTCATGATCTTTCTTGACCTGTCGACTCGTACTCGCAATGCATTCGAGGCGGGCATGACCCAGCTCGGAGGGCACGCGCACTTCGTCGACGCCAACACGTCCCAGATCGCGCATGGGGAGAGTTCGCACGACATGGGCATAATCCTGTCGTCCTACGGCCACGGCATTGCGATTCGGCACGACAAGGTCCCGGGAGAGGGCAACTCCTACATACGGAGGGTTGCAGCCAGCGCGAGCGCGCCGGTCATCAACCTCCAATGCGATGAGGACCATCCGACCCAACAAATGGCCGACCTCATGACCATCGAAGAGGTCTTCGGCACGAGGGACTTGTCGGGAATGAAGGTGTGCGTGTCGTGGGCGTACGCGCCCTCATATGCCAAACCGATGAGCGTTCCCCAGGGCCTTGCCCTCCTGCTGCCCCGCTTCGGCGCAGAAATCGTTATCGCGCGACCGCCCGAATACTCGCTCATGGAGCATGTCATGGAGCGCGCCCGCACACTCGCCGGCCAAAGCGGCGGCCGGATCACCGAGGTCGACGACATGGACGAGGGCTTCAAGGGGGCCAACGTCGTCTATCCGAAGTCGTGGGGAGCCGAGCCTCTCTTTTCACGGGAGGAAGAAGCGCTTGCGCTGAACGCGCGCTACAAGGACTGGATCTGCGACGAGCGGCGAATGTCGCTGGCCGGGTCAGACGCCCTCTACATGCACTGTCTGCCGGCAGACCGGGGGTTCGAAGTGACCGATGAGGTCATCGACGGCGCCAAGTCCGTCGTGTTCCGGCAGGCGGCAAACCGCCTCCACACCGGCAAGGCGCTGATGGCCTTGACCATGGGCGGCTTCGCTGCGCCGGGCGCAGCAGCCGATGGGTGAGCCACAACCCTTTCGGCCGACCAAGGACCAGCTCGAGGCCGCCCACGGGAAAAAGGTGCCCGACGTCATCGCCCCCGGGCTTGCCGTGTTGTTCTGCGGCATCAATCCGGGGCTGTACTCGGGAGCCACCGGCCACCACTTCGCCCGCCCCGGCAACCGCTTCTGGCCGGCGCTTCACGCCGCAGGCTTTACCGCTGAGGTGATGTCTCCGTTTGACGAGGCGTGCTTGCTCGAGCACGGGCTCGGCATTACCAATCTGGTCGAGCGCGCCACGGCCCGCGCCGACGCCATCTCGAACGACGAGCTTGCTGCGGGCGCCCGCCGTCTCGCCCACAGGGTCGAGCGCTATCGCCCCGCCATGGTGGCGTTGCTCGGCATAAGCGTCTATCGGGCCGCCCTCGGCGCGCCGCCAGACGCGGTCGGGCCTCAAAAGGAGAGCATCGGCGCCGCTAGAGTGTGGCTCCTGCCCAACCCGAGCGGCCTCAACGCTCATTACCAGCTCCCCGATCTCGCCCGCACCTTCGGGGCGCTGCGCGCCGAGCTAGAGCATTTGCTTTAGGTTTACGTCGCTATGAGCACGATCAGGGCCGTCGTTGTCGAAGAAGGCGCTCCCGCGCGCCTCGCGCTCAAGGACGTCGACGAGCCGTCCCCCGGGCCATCCGAAGCGCTGGTGCGGGTCGCCGCAGTGTCGCTCAACCGCGGCGAGGTTCGGCGGGCCCAAAGCGACGAGCCCGGCGCGCGGCCGGGGTGGGATGTTGCAGGCACGGTCGAGCGCGCCTCGCCCGACGGCTCGGGCCCATCCGAGGGGGCGCGCGTCGTGGGCCTGCTTGCTTCGGGCGCGTGGAGCGAGCTTGCCGCCGTGCCCACCGACGCACTTGCCGAGCTCCCCCCTGGGGTTTCTTTCACCCAGGCGTCGGCGCTTCCGGTCGCCGGTCTGACCGCTCTCTACGCGCTCGACAAGGCCCGCGGGATCGTGGGCCGCAACGTGCTCATCACTGGGGCGTCCGGCGGAGCCGGCCACTTCGCCGTGCAGCTCGCGCGACGTGCCGGAGCTCACGTTGTTGGTCTCGTGCGGCGCGCCGAGCACACCGACCTGGTGCTTGGCGCCGGCGCGCACGAGGTCGTCGTGAGCGAGGACGGCTCGGGGGCGAGCGATCACGCGCCCTATGACCTCGTGCTCGACGCGGTCGCCGGACCTGTGCTCGGCAATGCGTTGGGAATGCTCGCCCCCGACGCCGTGTGTGTTCTCTTCGGAGCAACCGCAGCGACGGAGACCACGTTCGAGCTCGGCAGCTTCTTTCGCGGGGGCGGCGCCACCCTGTACGGCTTCTTTCTCTTTCACGAGGTGCTGAGCAACCCGGCGAGCTCCGGCTTAAGTCGCCTGGCGCGCATGGTTGCGGATGGAAGTCTCACGGCCAATGTCAGCACCGAGGCCAAGCTGGACGACATCGGCGAGGTCGCCCAGGCTCTGCTCGACCGCGGCTTCACAGGCAAAGCGGTCTTGCACGTAAGCGAATAGACGGGTTCAGGCCCCCAGGCGCGCCAGCTCTCGGCGCAGCTCTCGCTTGACCGTTGCAGAGCCGGTCCGCTCGACGGCGACCGCTGTGCACCCGACCCATGCCGCCGCCTCGACGAGTGCAGCAGCCATCGCGGGAACTGCGGCAGGCTCGACCGAGAGCTGGCGCGCAACGAGCGTCGAGCCCGAGCGCCCCGGATCGACCCGCCCCACGAGTCGTCCACCGGCGAGAAGCGGCATCGCAAAGTAGCCGTGCAGGCGCTTGCCACGCGGGACATAGGCCTCGAGACGGTGGCTGAAGCCGAACACGCGCTCCGTCCTGGCACGGTCCCACACGAGCGAGTCAAAGGGCGACAACAAGGTGGTGCGATGGCGCCCTCGCACCCGGCCGGCGTGGAGCTCCTCGAGCGCGCCCGGATCTGCCCACGCGTTCGCCCTTCGGTCCTTCCGTGCCCGCGCCGCGTTCGTTACGCGGTCGCGTCGAGCCGATCCCGCTTTCTCTTTGAGGGCCCGCCGCGGCGGCCCCGCTTCCTTTTTGCCGTCCGCCCGCGCCCGTCCGGCGTCGTCCCAACCGTGAACCCGGACGGGGACCAGCCCCGACCCCTCGAGGCCGGCGGCGACCTGAGTGCGCTTGAGGCGCCAGTAATCGGCGAGGTCGGCCTCCGTGGCTACTCCAAGGCGGGCGCCTGCCATGGCGACCAGCCGCGTCCAGCACTCTTGGTCGGCCAGATCGCTGCTCAGCAGCTCATCGGGGAGAGCACGCTCGGCAAGGTCATAGACGCGCTTGAAGGCGCGCCGCTCGAGGCAGACGACATCGCCGTCGCGCAGCAGCAACTCGACTGCCACTTTGGCGTCAGACCAGTCCCACCACGGCCCCCCCTTGCGCCCGCCGCCAAGCTCGGTGACCGTCAGCGGCCCGTCGAGCTTCAGGCTGTCGAGCACCACCGCTCGAGCGGCAAGAAGCTCGGGCCTGACCGACCGGTCGAAGTCCCTGTAATGGCGGCGGCGGAACGAGAAGTAAGGCCACGTCTCAAGCGGCAGGACACAGGCCGCGTGGGCCCAGTACTCGAAGGCCCGAGGCGGATGACCCCAGTACGCCTCCTCAACGGGCGACTTGCCGATCGCGCCGAGCCGAGCGTAGGGGACGAGCTCGTGAGAGCGTGCGAGCACAGAGATCGTGTCGAGCTGCACGGCGCCGACGGCGCTGAGCACATCTACAACCGAACCGTGGCTCGAGCGGGCACCGACGAGACACTGCGCCTTGAGGAAGATCCGGCGCGCCTGTTCGGAGCTCAACTCATCAGTCATGCGGCTGAGGTTACCGGTTGCGGAGACTGCGCCGGAGGCTAAGGGGCTTGATCCACGCCCTGGAGCAGGGCGGGGAAGGTCTGGCCGTTTAGCCATGCCTCGAAATAGTGGAGCTTCGGGTTGAGGGGCTCGGCTCCGGCGGCAGGGATCTCGACACCTTCAATGAGCATCGTCTGCAACATCGAAAGCGGCATGCCCTTCGCTCCGTCGAGCAGGTAGGCGTAGAGCTCCTGTTGGTCCGCACGTTTCGTAGGCGCCGGCGTGAACGCATCGCCAAAGCGACGGGCCGAAGTGATGGCCTCGACCTTCTGGACACGGCGTACCTGAACCTTGCTAACGTAGCCGAGGCTTCTGCGCTCGGCTGTGTGCAGCCACTCCACGAGCTTGGCCATTGGGTTCTGGGCCACCCCATCTGCGCCGTAGAAACCAAAGTGGACATGCGGCGGGGTTGTCAGCGCGTTGCCCGTGTTGCCACAGAAGCCGATGATGTCGCCAACCTCGACGCCGTCCCCCGAGGAGAACTGGTCGGTGTTCCACTCCGCGAGGTGGGCGTAGTACCAGTAGCTTCCGTCGGGCCGGAGCAGCCGGGCGACCCGCCCACCGAGGCCCCCTTCGTCGAACTCAACCACTCCATCCTCGCTCGCAAGCACCGGTGCGCCGTAGTTGCAGAACACGTCTTGTCCCTCGTGACTGCGGCCCCCCGAACGCGGTGCGCCCCATGTGTCGATCCAACCTGCCTCACCCCCGATGATGAAGGGGGCGAAGATCTTCGTGGCCACGTCCCCATTCGACCAACCCAGGGAACGCAGCTTCAACGCCCTCGACATGAGCGCGCTGCTCGAGTAGGAGCCGGCGA
>Ga0136613_10001479_pt1 | contig 12178 bp, 9 predicted proteins | sample AntDrymUQ2722106_2_FD_106649 | JGI IMG/M metagenome (GOLD analysis project Ga0136613, IMG submission 106649) | Polar desert sand microbial communities from Dry Valleys, Antarctica - metaG UQ272 (21.06) | ecosystem: Environmental > Terrestrial > Soil > Desert | place: Antarctica: Dry Valley... | reverse complement strand
GCCCGCGGTCGCAGTCGATGAAGTTCTGGGACACCGTCGACCTCCCGTGATCGCGGACGACGTCATGCTCCTGACCCCCTCGGACGACAAACCCCGCTGAACCGGGGTTTGTGCGACAGCCTCTTTGCGGGGTGTTTGACTCGAAAATAGAAGCGGATGGTGGGACTCGAACCCACGGCCTCCTGCATGGCAACCAGGCCACGCGCACGCAGGCTGGCTCGCCAGCCGCATGGTTGAGGCAAATAGTGTTGGCAGCGTCACGTTAGGTGAGGTTGGATCAGGCTGGTTCGGGAGAAAAGCGGGGAGAAAGTTCGCGTCTGGTCAGGCAACAGATGGAGGCAGCTTGGCGAACACCTCCGCCGGTACAACACCCCAGCACCCCGCAGGAATACCCATCCACCCCGGCTTGCCCGAGCTTCTCGCGAACTCGAGGATTCGGAGAGCTCGTCCATGACTCCCTGTTCGACGCCAGTAAGGTCTCGCAGCGTCTCGTGATCAGCGAGGAGGACATCGAGAAGCTCGCCTCGGCCGCCCGCGACCTGGCGCCGAGCGACAGCGTCTACCGCGTCTCGAAGTCGACCGTGAGCCGGATCTGACCTCTACGCGGATCAGCTCCGGTACGGCCCGCTCGATCCAGCGAACGTCCTCATCGTATGCCTGAGGCATCTTCGACGCGGCTCGCAAGTCGGCTCAGCTCGTCGAGCACGCCGCGACTCAGGCTGAGCTTCCTCGCCGCATTGGCTTGACCGCGTGCGAAGCGGCGTTCGACGTATGTCAGGATCGTGTAGACCGCGCCTGCGAGTCTGTCGCGCCTGGCGAAGTACGGTTCTCAGCGACCCCAGAGCGCAAGCGGCGCAGGCAGTGCGCTCATACCGCGATCTCAGCCGAGCAGCCGCAAATGCGGCGTGCACGTCTGCGCCGGACAGCGGCGCTGGGTCGCACTCTTGACAGCTTGAGGTGTCGCAGCATAGGGTTTCTGTCACCGAATCAGTGGTTTCGCTGGATGGAACAGTTGACCGGCCCGGATGAGTACCGCTTTTCCCGTTCGCGGGCGCACTTCGAGCGCGCTTCCCGGACGCTAGCCGGCGGCGTCGCGACTGCCTTTCGTGCGCTCCAAGAACCGGTTCCGATCTGCTTCGAGAATGGCCATGGCGCACGGCTCGTGGACGTTGACGGGGAAGAGTACATCGACTACGCGCTTGGCTTCGGGCCTATGCTGCTTGGCCACCACCCAAAGGCCGTGCTTGCGGCAGTGAGGGCACAGCTCGACCGGGGTCTTGGGTACGGAACGTGCCATTCGCTTGAGGCGGAGCTGGCCGAGGTTGTTTGCAGAACGGTTCCGAGCGCGGAGATGTGCGTTTTCAGCAGTACCGGCACGGAGGCGGTTCAGGTCGCGCTGCGCATCGCGCGGGCATACACCGGCCGGCAACGGCTGGTCAAGTTCCGCGGTCACTACCATGGCTGGAGCGATGGGATCCACGTCGCGGTGCCCGGTCATCTTCGACGGCCTGGGGACCGGTGGGCAGGACCCGGCCGCGGCAGCGTCTGTCACCGTCTGCGAGTGGAACGACCTCGCAGAGATGGAACACGTGCTGAGCGAGGGGGACGTGGCCGCGATCATCATGGAACCTGTGGCTGTCAACGGCGGCTGCTTTCTTCCCGCTCCCGGGTATCTTGAGGCAGTCCGCGACCTTGCCCATCGCAGCGGCGCAATTCTGATCTTTGACGAGGTGATCACGGGCTTCCGGGTCGCGCTCGGTGGTGCCCAGGAGGTGTTCGGCATCCTTCCCGATCTGACGATTCTCGGCAAAGCGCTCGGCGCCGGCTTCCCGATCAGCTCCGTGTGCGGAAGCGAAAAGGTTATGGAGGTCGTGCGGTCGAGAAAGGTCGCCCATGTCGGAACGTTCAATGCCAACCCGGTCTGTTCTGCGGCTGCGCACGCTGCACTGACCGAGCTGGAGGCCGGCGCGAACTCGATCTACCCGCGCTTGACGTTTCTCATGGACGAGCTCGCGTCGATACTTGTTGAGGAGACTGCGGCAGTCGGGCTGCCGTTGACCGTCAACCACTTCGGCTCGGCGGGCCACGCCTTCGCGAGCGCCGCGCCAGTACAGACGCCTCAAGAGGGCGAAGAGTCCGACGGCGAGCTCTACCGCCGCTTTGCCGCCGCGTTGCTGACCGAAGGGATCCACGTTATCCCGCGCGGCCTCCTTTACGTATCGATTGCGCACAGCGACCAGCATCTCGAGCGCACACGAAGGGCGACGCGCCGTGCCGCCGAGGCGGTCGCTCGCAACCTGAGTGAGGCGTCGATACGGTCGCCAACGACGTGAGGCCGGGGGTCTCCACGCGATCCTCACCGGGCTCGCGGGAGGACGGCTGGTTGACGATGGGCGCGCCGGGTGACGGCGGTGCCATCCTAGGGACGGCCCGCCCATCCAATGGACGGCGTCGAGATCGACGAGCTCAAGCGGCCCGATGGTGAGCTGGAGCGAGTCATCCGTCCCCGAAAGCGACGATGCCGGTAGGAGACGCCACACGCCCTCGGCCAACGCCGAGTGCGACCTCTTCGACTGCTGGCTCGACGGCGCCTTCAACCCCGCTCCGGGGCGTTCGGGGAGGGAATTCAGGCGGCGAGGCGCAGCAATTCCTTCCCAGGGCGGACCGTGAACTGGTCGAACTCGGGTCTGTGCGGGCACGTCGTCGTCCAGCCGCACGAGCGACACGTCTCGATCTCAACCGGCGGGGGAGGGTGCGTACGGCCGTCGGAGCGCGACCTGATCGGGTTCTCGAGGACGTGCTTGAAGGCTGGCTCAGCCCCGGGCGTGCTCGCGACGCCTACAGCGCCGTCGTGGACGACGATGGCAAGCTCGACGTTGAGGCGACGCGCGCTGCGCTCGCAACTGACCACCTAACAGGCGAACGAGAAGGAGACGAACCGGCGTGAGAATCCGAGCGCTCGAAGTCGTTAACCTCCACTACGACTATCCGGAAGACCAAGCGCACGTGTGCGCCGAGGGGCACATGGGCTCTCGCCTCACCTCGCTCGTGCTCGTATGGCTCGACGACGGTCTGATGGGGATCGGTTCGGCATACAGCCATCCCAGCCTGGTGCGCGTCATCGTCGAGGATCACCTGGCGCCCTTCCTGGTCGGCGAGGATCCACTCCAGATCGACGAACTCTGGGAGCGGATGTACTCCCTGACGCGCTGGTACGGACGCAAGGGCGTCGCAATCAGCGCCCTCGGGGCGATCGACATCGCCCTCTGGGACATCCGCGGGCAGCTCGAGCAACGCCCGGTATATGAGATCCTCGGCGGCAATTCTCCCGAGGTAGAGGCCTACGCGAGCGGTCTTCTCTGGCAAGAAGATGTCGCCTTGCTCGAGGACGAGGCCAGACGTCACCTCGACGACGGCTTTCGGCTGATGAAGATGCGGCTTGGGAGCGACCGCGAGTACGACCGGGCGGCAGTACAACGGGTGTGTCAGGTTACGCGGGGAAAGGCTCGAGTGGCCGTCGACGGAACTCATCGCTACTCGCCCGAGCAGGCTGAGGATCTCGCCGACCTGATGGCCGCCCTTGAGGTGGCGTGGTTCGAGGAGCCCTTCCCGCCCGAGGATGTCGAGGCCTACGCGGCCCTACGCTCCCGCGTTCAGGTACCCATCGCTGCAGGGGAGAATGAGTTCGGGATGCAGGGCTTTCGGGAGCTGCTGCACGCTGAAGCAATCGACATCGCCCAGCCAGACGTCTCCCGAGCGGGCGGGCTCAGCGAGGGTGTTCGCATCGGGTGCCTCGCTGAGAGTTATGGGGTCGATATCGTCACGCACACCTGGAGCGACGCGGTCGCGCTCATCGCTAACGCTCACTTGGTGGCGGCCCTGGCCAACGGACGCGCTGTCGAGGTCGACAGAACGGGCTGCCCGTTCATGAACGAGCTTCTCGTCGAGCCGCCGTGTTTCGTCGACGGCAAGCTCCATCTCGGCCAGCGGCCCGGCCTCGGGATCGAGCTCGACTACGACGTCGTGGAGCGGCTTCGCGTATCCGCTGCAGAGGAGACACGGGCAGGCAACTACTCTGACCTCGTCTTTGGTGGCGGGCCCTTCACGAAGGTGCCGCCGTACGCTCGCTCATGAGCCCGCAGCGGGGATCTTCGTCGACCGACGATGGCGGCGTTACGATCGGCGCCAGCCCCAGGCCAGTCCGCGGACGGGCTCCCGCAGCAGACGCCGACGCCGGCTCGGCCGTCGCAGCTACATACTCCATGCGGGCCGTCGGGCGTACGCTCGACATACTGGATCTCCTCGCCCGCTCTCCGGAGGGCATATCACTATCCGACCTGGCGAAAGCGGTCGGCATGCCCAAGAGTTCGGTCTTCCGCTACGCCGCAGTGCTCGAGGCTCGCCGCTATGTGATGCGCGATGTCCACAACGGCCACTACCGACTCGGGCTCGCGGCGTTCTCCTTCCATACACCGCCTCTGCGCGCCCTCGCGACCAGGGCGAAGCCGTGGCTCGAGCAGCTGCGCGATGAGTTCCAGGAGACGATCAACCTCGGGGTCCTGGACGGAGGGCGCGTCGTCTACCTGGAGGTTGTGGAGAGCCCCAAGGCCATGCGGCTATCTGCCAGACCCGGCGACCACGACTTCATTCACGCGTCCGCGCTCGGTAAAGCGATCGCAGCAGGCATCGACGACGACTCTCTGCGCAAAATATTCGAGATCGAGGGGCTGCCCAGACTGACCTCGCGGACGATCACTGACGTCGAGGAGTACATGCGCACGCTCTCCCGCGTGCGCGAGCTGGGCTACGCCACCGACTCGAGCGAGGCCGAAGAAGGGGCCTGCTGCGTTGCCGTGGCTGTCCCCCTTCAAGACATCCCGCTACGGGCAGCGATCAGCCTCAGCTCGCCCGCAACGCGCTTCCCTCGAGCGGACGAGATTCTGAACGTCGTCGCCAAGCTGCGCGACGCTGCGGCCGAGATCGCCGCCTCTGTGGCACCCGAACCACTGGAGCGCGCGTGGTAGTAGCAGACTCCCTACCATGGACTCGGGGCTCCATTGGATGAACCTGCACCCGAGCGGGCGTCCACGATGGCCGAGCAGGCGCGCCAAGGCGTCGAACACGGACGGGGCAGGTCGGGGCCCCCCGCTTAGCTCGGTCAAACCAAAGCCGCGTAGGGCTGGCAGTGCATCGGGGCTCCTTGACACCCCTCCTGGGAGGCCCTAGACATTGGTGACTGCCGGCGACACCTTCGAAGATGCGGTGCGCGCGAGCCATTCGGGCTCGGCTCGCGGGAGCGAGTCTATTAGTGCCGCCGTGTATTCGTGCTTGGGGTTGTTGAGGACATCGTCGACGGGCCCTTCCTCCACGACCGTCCCGCGATAGAGGACGTACACGCGCTCAACGATCTGGCGCACGACCGCGAGATCGTGGCTGATGAACAGGTACGCGATTCCCAGCTCGGAGCGAAGCGACTTGAACAGATTGAGGATCTGCGCTTGGACGGAGACGTCGAGGGCCGAGACGGGCTCGTCGCAGACGAGGATCTGCGGCCTCAGAGCGATCGCCCGCGCGATTGCCACCCGTTGGCGCTCTCCCCCCGAGAGCGCGACCGGCTTGCGCACCGCATAGGCCGCTGGTAGGCCAACACGCTCCAGGAGCGCGGTGAGTTCGGCTGCAACGTCCCCATTCCGCGGCTTGGCGATCTCGAGCACCTCCTTGAGCGTGGCACGTACCGTTCGGACGGGGTTAAGGGAGGAGTACGGGTCTTGGAACACGATCTGGATAAGCCGTCGGAGGCGCCTTAGATCCTCCCCTGCGAGCCTGCGGTAGTCGTCGGCGCGAATGCCTCCGACCGTGATCTCACCGCTCGATGGCCGTTCGAGTCCCACCAGACAGCGCGCGAGCGTCGATTTGCCGGAGCCAGACTCCCCCACGAGCCCCACGCTCTCGCCGGGTCCGATCTCGATCGAGACCCCGCGTAGCGCAGACACCGGGCGCCGATTCGCGTTCGCTCCAGCTTCGAAGATCTTGGTCACGTCTCGCACGCGAACGATCGCCTCTCCGAAGCTCCGTGGAGCGGACGAGCGCGGGTTGCCACGCTCCGCGTCTTGCCGAGCGGCGCGCATCGTCTGCCTGATGTCGGCGACGCGGATGCACGCTGAAGTGCGACCGTCCTCAGGTACGGCAAGGGGCGGCTTCCCCTTGCGGCAGACAGAGGCCGACCACTGACAGCGATCAGCAAATGCGCACCGGTCCGCGACCGCGCCGGCTGAGGGGACCATGCCGGGAATGCTGGCGAGCTCATCGAGTCGGCGGTCGACAGGCGGTTCGGACAGAAGGAGTGCGAGGGTGTAGGGATGCAGAGGCTCCGTCTCGACGGCACGCGCGGCACCTGTCTCCAGGACCGAACCTGCATACAGGATGTAGATGCGGTCGCACATCGAGAACGCGACGCGAAGGTCGTGGGTGATCAGAAGCAGCCCCAGGCCGCGTGAGGCTTGCAGTGCCTTGATGACGCTGAGTATCTCCCGCTGCGTCGTGACGTCGAGCGCCGTCGTGGGCTCGTCGGCAACCAGGACGTCGGGGTCGCCTGCAAGAGCCGCGGCAATCCCCACGCGTTGTCGCATCCCACCCGACAGCTGGAACGGATAGCGGTCGGCGACGTCCGGCTCGTCAATACCGACCTCCGCGAGCCTACGTGCAGCCTCATCCCGTCGTGCCGTTTTCCCGAGCGGGCGTCCGCGCGCGTCGCGCAATCTCTCGACGATGTGCGCGCCGCACGAGCGCAGCGGGTTCAGCATGGTGAACGGATCCTGGAGGATCAGGGACAGACTGCTACCCCGTAGGCGCGCGACCTCGCGCTCGGAGAGCTCGAAGAGATCACGTCCCTCGAAGACGATCTTGCCGCTCGCACTGACGCCCGGCGGGAGGAGCCTGAGCAGCGCGCGCCCAGTCATCGACTTGCCACTCCCCGACTCGCCAACGATGCCGACAGTCTCGCCGACGCCGACGTCCAGATCGATCCCGTCGACGATCACGCGCTGCTGCCCCTGGATTCGGCTTACGATGCGTAGATCGCGAGCGGCGAGGAGCGGCTCCGTCGGATTGCGCTCAGGTAGCGTCGCCCGCAAGTCCGGGACGATCACCGCGCCCGCCCTCTGTCGGACAGCCACTCGTAGAGCCGATCGCCCATCAGGTTCATGCTCGCGGCCGTGAGGACGAGCATAATGCCGGGAGCGAGCGCGGCCCACGCGTTCTCCGCGAGCAGCTCGCGGTTCTCCGACAGCATCCGGCCCCAGTCTGGTGTGCTCGGGCCAACTCCGAGGCCGAGGAACGAGAGCCCGGCCAGGGTGACGAGGCCAAGGGCGAAGTTCAGGAACGAGTTGGCGACGACGACGGGCATGACGTTCGGCCAGATGTGGCGCACCATGATCTTCCGTCGGTTCAGACCCAGCGTCGTCGCCGCCTCGACATAGGGGAGCGGCCGCTGCTCGAGGGTCGCTGCCCGGACGACCCGCGTGTCGATTGGGGCGGTCAAGACAATCAGCAGCGCGACCGCAACGAGATACCCGCCGCCCAAGACGCCGACGACCACGATCGCGACGAGGAGACCTGGCAGGGCGAGCATAAGATCGACCCAGCGCATGATCGCCCAGTCGGTGGCACCGCCCAAGTAGCCGGACAGCAATCCCAGAGAGCCACCGATCGCGAGCGCCCCCAGCGCGATAAGCACCGGCCCCACCACGGCGGTACGGGCACCCACGATGACCTGCGAGAGGACGTCCCGGCCGAGGGTATCCGTGCCAAGCCAGTGCTCACTGCTCGGCGGTGCGACACTCGTGAAGAGATCCGGAGCGTTCGGGTCATACGGTGCCAGCAACGGACCGATGGCCGCGCAGGCGAGGACGGCGATCATGAGCGCGACGCAGCAGGCTATTAGGACTGGCATGCGCCGCCGCCGCCGCGCCTCATGCAGGCGATCGCGCTTCTCGACCGCGAGTTCGATCATGCGGCGGACTTCCCGAAGCGTATCCGAGGATCGACAAGAACGTACATCAGGTCCACCAGCACGTTGACGATCACGATCGTGATCGCGAATGTCATTGCGATTCCCTGTACGACCGGCACGTCTTTGAACGATGCCGCCTCGACCAGCCGGGAGCCGATGCCCGGAAGGGAGAACGTGACCTCCACCAGGGTAGCTCCGGTAAGCGTGAACGCCAGCAGCACACCGCCCGCGGTGACGATCGGAACGAGTGCGTTGCGGAACGCGTACTTCACGAGCACGTTGCGCGACGACACGCCGCGCGCCCGCGCAAATGCGACGTAGTCCTGCTCGAGTGCGCCGATCATTCCGGCACGCGTCAGCTTGACGACGAGCGCCATAATCGAGAGTGCGAGCGCGAGGGCAGGCAGGGTGAGATGCCAGACCCGATCGACGAAGCCCGAGCCTTGACCGAACACCGGGAACCAGCCGAGCCTGACGGAGAAGAGGTAAAGCAGGAAGATCCCCGTGGCGAACGCCGGCGCACTGACCGAGAACACGCTCAAGCCCACGACGCCGCGATCGACGATCGTCCGGCGCCTGACGGCGGCGAGCACGCCGAGCCCGACGCCGAATGTCATAGCGATGATAAACGCGTACGCGCTGAGGAAGAGCGTGGTCGTCATGCCGCGCCCGATGACGGTGAATACGGGTTCGCCGCTCTTGATCGAGCGTCCGAAATCGAGTCGCAATGCATCCTGCAACCACAGCCAGTACTGCGTCAGGAACGGATCGTCGAGGTGGTACTCATCCCTTATCGCCCTGATGATCTCCGGCGTCGCTGGGCGGTTGCCGAGTAGAGCCGCCTCGACCCCACCCGGAGCCAGATAGAGCAGCGAGAAGACGCCGAGCGAGATCACGAACAAGACAACCGGCAGGGCAAGCAGTCGCCGACCTAAGAACCGCAGCACCTCAAGGAAGCTCATGCGATCAAGCCGAGCGACGGGCCAGGTGAGCCTCTGTCACGAGGGCACTTCACGGGGGCGCCGTGACGAGCACCGGCGAGCGGTCCGGGACCGCTCGCCGGTGAAGAGGGCCGTCATGGTGTCGGCGTCTCGCGTCGGTCTACTCCTACCTTTCCCTGATCCTTAGCGCCCAGAGCTGGATGAGGTACGCCCACGGGTGGAAGCCCGTGTACTCGTACTTCTTGCTGATCGCCATCGCACCTCCGCCGAAGACGACCGGGACATATGGGACGTCGGGCGCCGCGATCTTGAGGGCATCGATGATCGACCGTTGTCGGACTTTGACGGCGAGCGTCGTCTCCGACCTATCGAGGAGCGTCTCGACGCGCGGGTTGAAGTAGTTGGCGCTGTGGAAGCCGGTGCTCCCCACGGAGGGCTTTCGGAGCATGATGAGCGGGAAGTCTGCCGGATCGAGGAACGTGGGGCCGTTGCGGATCACGTTGAAACCGGTGTTCTTCTTGTTGGAGTAAAAGCGGCCGTAGAACTGCGCCCCAGGTACCGGCTTCACGGTGAGGTCCACACCGATTCTCTTCAGGCTCTGGGCAAGGCTGATAGCGATTTGCGTGAGCTCCGGATCCGAGTCGGAGGGAACCCAAACCGTCTCCTTGAAACCCCGCGGTTTCGAGGACTGCGCGAGTTCCTGCTTCGCTTTCGCGAGGCTAAAGTTGTAATCCGGGATCTGCGAGTAGAGCTTGCGCACCTGCGCCGGCGACAGGCCGAGGCTGGCCCATTCGCTCGTCGGTACGATGGTGCGGGCCACCTCGCCGTTGCCCTTGAAGACTGCTCTTAGTATTCCCGCCTTGTCGATCGAGTGCGCGATGGCCCTGCGGATGTGCACGTCGCTCCACGGAGCCTGCTTGGTGTCGAAAGACATGTAGAACTGCTGCACCGGCCCGGTTCCGCGAAGCACATTCGCATTGGTTAGCCGGTCCCACCGCTCGACGTCGGTGAGAGGGATGCGGAACGCACCGTCGATCTCGCCGGCCTGAAGTGCGAGGCGCATAGTCGCGGCGTCCTTGAAGACCTTGAAGACGATTCTGGCCGCGGCGGGCTTCTTGCCCCAGTACCTGTCGTTCCTGACTAGCGTTACGGTATCGCCCGGGACGAAGCTCTGGAACGTGTACGGGCCCGTGTAGATGCCGAGCGCCCCGGGAGTGCCGAGCTTGTCGCCGGCGGCCTCCATCGATTTCCTCTGACCGACGAAGAGGAAGGTGGCAAGGAACTTGAAGGTCGCGCTCGGCTGCTTCAGCTTGATTGTCAGCTCCAAGGGGCCCGTGCGCTTGGCCGATTGGATGTTGGCGAACAGGCCGCCGAAGATAGAGACCTTGTCCTTCCACATGCGGGTGATCGAATAGACAACGTCGTCGACCGTGAGTGGGGTTCCGTCGGAGAACCGCACGCCGGACCGGATCTTGAACACGTACGTTCGTCCATCGGGCTGTCGCACCGACGACGCGAGATGAGGCGTAAGCCTCCCCTTTGCGTCGTACGTGACGAGCGCCTCGATCACGTTGGCGGTCGCGTTCTCGGCCGCTGCCGTCGCGCCGCGTGCGGCATCGAGGCTGTCGACCGTTTGGGGAAACGCCCACGTCAGCGTCTCGATCTGGCCAGAACGGAGAGCAGCCGCTTGCGACAGATTTGCAAAGACACCAGGAATCGCCAAGGCGGCGCCTGCAACGCCAGCCCGACGAAGAAGCTGTCTACGCGTCAACTCGGCTTGAACAAGGGCTTCAAGCTCCGAGATGTTGCTGTCCGGTAGTCGCATGACGCCTCCTTGGGTCGTTGACGCTGCGCTAAGCCCGCTGTCTTACAGGGCGGCACAGCCTGACTTGCGCGTCGCCCATGGCGCCGCGGTTTGCACTATATGAAATTGAATCGTGTATGCCACAACTATTGCGAGCCAGGTCGAGCGTGTCAAGGCGAGCAGTCACCTTAGGTGGCCGAAGGCGGGGTCACGTCCCCGTAACGTGGTGTAAGAGAGCGCGTCGGACGGAGCCGCCCCGGCTACCGCGAGGCGATCGCTAGACATCGGCGAAGCCGAGCGTTCCGGCGCCGCTTCTTGCGTTCGTCGTCGACCGTGGACCGATTCTCAGCGAGCGCGGAGGCGGCTTGCCGAGAACGATTCACCTTGGCTCACCTTGAGGACAGCGTCGATGAGGTCGCGCTTCCGGCGGCGAAACCGTTCTGCAGGTGCTGAAAGCGCGAGCGCGGCAACGATCGTCTCTCCTGCCATCGCCGGGGCAGCTACGCAGGCAACCCCTAACGTAAACTCCTCGTCATCGAGTGCATACCCGCGCTGACGAGTCATCTCGAGTTCAGCCCGCAGAGCGACCTCGGAGACGATCGTATTCTCGGTGAGGGCCCGGAGCGGATTCGTCAAGAGAAACCTCTCCAGGATCTCTGAGCGCGCATAAGCGAGTAGGACCTTCCCGGACGCCCGAGCATGTGCGTTGCCCCGTGACCCGCTGTGGAGACCCGAGACGCGAACCGCGTGGCTTCCCTCCACGCACGCGAGCACTACGCTATCGCCGTTTCTCCAAGTACTCACGTAGGCCGTCTCTTCCGTGATCTCCGCTAGCTGCACCACCGCGTGACGAAGGTATTCCGGGGGTGAGGTCTGGCGTAGAAACGCGTCCGAGAGCGTGCCAATCTCTGGGCCGAGGAAGAAGCGACGGCTTGACTCCTTTACCAGGAAACCCTCGGCTACAAGAGTGTTGAGGAGGTGATACGCCGTCGACACGGGGACGTCGAGTCGCTGGGCGATCTCTTTGGCTGTCCGGCCGTCGGTCGCGTCGGCGACGGTCAGTAGTACCTGCACAGCCCGCGACGCCGATTGGATCTGTGTTCCTTTTGGCGCCTGAGGCGTTATCGCGACACCGAAGTCATCATCCATCGTACCCTCGCTGTTCGTTCTGAACGCTGCCGGCGCGGCGTGCGGCTGCTCGGTCCGGACGTAAAAGTTCAGTGCCCACTGGGCAGCTTGTACGCGCGATGCCTCTGGCTAGCGGTAGCGGGGTGGCGCTGACGGTGTTGCGGGAGGTCGCGGAGTCGGCGCACCGACGTCCTGTCTGCGTTTGAGCGGCTGCGCTCTTGACTGCCTCCCCGCACACTGTTAGTTTTTTCAGCATTGCAGCATGACGTTCCACATAGTGTAACGGCTGCGCCT
>Ga0136613_10001478_pt1 | contig 12182 bp, 11 predicted proteins | sample AntDrymUQ2722106_2_FD_106649 | JGI IMG/M metagenome (GOLD analysis project Ga0136613, IMG submission 106649) | Polar desert sand microbial communities from Dry Valleys, Antarctica - metaG UQ272 (21.06) | ecosystem: Environmental > Terrestrial > Soil > Desert | place: Antarctica: Dry Valley... | reverse complement strand
GAAGCGGTCCTTGAGCGGCGTGATGATGCGGCCGCGGTTCGTGTAGTCCTCGGGATTGGCCGACGCGACCAGCATCAGGTCGAGAGGTAGGCGGATCTTGTACCCCCGGATCTGCACGTCGCGCTCCTCGAGCACGTTCAGCAGACCCACCTGGATGCGCTCGGCGAGATCGGGCAGCTCGTTGATCGAGAAGATGCCGCGGTTGGTGCGGGGGACGAGCCCGTAGTGGATCGTCAGCTCGTCGGCGAGGTAGCGGCCCTCCGCCACCTTGATCGGGTCGACTTCGCCGATGAGGTCGGCGACCGACGTGTCGGGCGTCGCGAGCTTCTCGCCGTAGCGCCGGTCGCGGTGGATCCACTCGATCGGCGTGTCGTCGCCCCGCTCGGCGACGAGCAGGCGGGCGTGCTGGGAGACGGGCTCGTAGGGGTCGTCGTTGATCTCGCTGCCGGCGATGGTCGGCGTCCACTCGTCGAGCAGGCTCGTGAGCGAGCGGATGATGCGGGTCTTGGCCTGGCCCCGCTCCCCGAGGAACATCACGTCGTGGCCGGCCAGGAGGGCGTTCTCGAGCTGCGGCAGCACCGTGTCCTCGAAGCCGATGACCCCGTCGACCAGCGGCTTGCCCTCGGCGATACGGGTGACCGCGTTGGCCCGCACCTCCTCCTTCACCGGCCGCGACACCCAACCGCCGGCTCGCAGCTCACCGAGGGTGCCGGGACGGGTCATCACGCTCCAGATCGAGAGGAAGAGGAGGGGGGTCTCGCGCCCGGGATCGTACCTGCCAGACTGCCTGCCCTAGTCGGCGACCACCGGAACGCCACGAGGAGGTCGGCATGCCCGAGGACGAGCAGTACGAAGCAGCCAGGCAGCGGGTGGAGGCCAAGCTCGGCTTCGCCATCCACCTGGCCGTCTACCTGATCATCAACATCATCTTCCTGATCGTCGTGGGCTGGGACTTCCTCTGGGCGACGGTCTTCTGGGGCCTGGGGCTCGCCTTCCACGGCGCGGCGATCTTCTTCAAGGCCGATCCCCGCCTGCGCGACTGGAAGGAGCGCGCCATCTCCAAGGAGATCGCGCGCGACCGCGGCGATCCCCCGACGACCCCGACCATCCCGACGACCCCGACGACTCCGACCACCCCGACCACCCCGACCACCCCACCCACCGGCTAGGTGCGCGCGGGCAACGAGCTCGACCTCTCGGGCCCGTGGCGCGTCGAGCAGAGCGCCGGCGACCTCCACCAGCGCTTCGTCGAAGCCGGCTTCGACGACGCCGACTGGGCGACGCTCACCGTCCCCGGTCATTGGCGCTCCCACGAGGCGTTCGCCGACAGCGACGGGCCGGTCCTGTACCGCCGGCGCTTCGAGCTCGACGATGACGGCGCGGTACCCGGCACGCGTCGGTTCCTCGTGCTCGACGGCGTCTTCTACTTCGCCGACGTGTGGCTCGACTCCCGCTACCTTGCCGCCACCGAGGGCTACTTCTCCCCCCAGACCCTCGAGGTAACCGACGTCCTGGCGGCGCGACCCGACGACGAGCACGCGCTCGCGATCGAGGTGGCCTGCCCCCGCCAGACCGACCGCACCGCCAAGCGCATCATCACCGGGGTGTTCTCGCACTGGGACAATCTCGATCCCGCCTGGAACCCGGGCGGCATCTGGCGACCGGTGCGCGTCGTCGAGACCGGGCCCGTCCGGCTCGCCCGGCTGTCGTGCGTGTGCACCGAGGCGACCGAGGCGCGGGGGCGCCTGCGGCTCGACCTCACCCTCGATCCCGGCCCCGACCCCGAGCCCGCGCCGTTGCCGGCGGTGCTCACCGCGCGCGTCACCGGGCCCGCCCCCGGCGACACGCTCCTGCTGGAAGCGACGCGCGACATGTCGCTCGCCGCCGGCGACAACCACCTCGCCTGGACCCTCGACGTCGACGCGCCGCCGCGCTGGTGGCCGTGGCGTCTCAGAGAGCCGTCACATCTCGTCGACCTCGAGGTCACGGTCGAGGTCGGCGGCGCGCCCAGCGACACCCGCCGGCTGCGTACCGCGTTCCGCGAGGTGCGGATGCGCCGTTGGCAGCTCAGCGTGAACGGTGAGCGGATGTTCCCCATGGGCTCGAACCAGGGCCCGACCCGCATGGCGCTCGCCGAGGCGACGCCCGATGAGCTGCGCCGTGACGTGCAGCTCGCGGTCGACGCCAACCTCGATTTCCTGCGCGTCCACGCCCACGTCACCCGACCCGAGCTCTACGACGCCGCCGACGAAGCCGGACTGCTCGTGTGGCAGGACTTTCCGCTCCAGTGGGGCTACGCCCGCGGACTGCGCAAGCAGGCGGTGCCCCAGGCGCGCGCGCTGGTCGACCTGCTCGGCCACCACCCGAGCATCTTCGTGTGGTGCGCCCACAACGAGCCGCTGGCCATCGACATCCAGCCCGGCGAGGATATGGACGCGGGCGCGATGGCCCGCGCCGCGGCGTCGATGTTCCTGCCCACCTGGAACAAGGACATCCTCGACCGCTCGCTGGCCCGCACCCTGCACCGCGCCGACCCCAGTCGGCCGGTCGACCTGCACTCGGGGGTCTTCCCCCGGCTCGGCGGCGGAGGCACCGACACGCACTTCTACTTCGGCTGGTACCACGGCCGGATGGACGGGCTCGCGCCCGCGCTGCGCACGATCCCGCGTCTCGCCCGCTTCGTGACCGAGTTCGGCGCCCAGGCCGTCCCCGAGGCCGCCGAGTTCATGGAGCCGGAACGCTGGCCCGACCTCGACTGGGATCGGCTGTTCGAGCACCACGCCTGCCAGCGGCGCATCTTCGACCGGGTGGTGCCGCCGGGTGACTACGCGACGTTCGACGAATGGCGCGCCGCGACCCAGGAGTACCAGGCGGCGCTCATCCACCTCCAGGTCGAGGACCTGCGCCGGCTCAAGTACGAGCCCACCGGCGGGTTCTGCCACTTCTGCTTCGCCGACGGCCACCCCGCGGTCACCTGGTCGGTGCTCGACCACGCGCGTGCGGAGAAGCGCGGGTACGCCGCCCTGCGCGACGCCTGCCGGTCCGTGCTGGCGATGGTCGAGCCCCGCGAGGGCGTGGTGCACGTCGCCAGCGAGCTGCGCCACGGGCTCGAGGACGCGGTCATCGACGTGCACGCCGGCAGCCGGCGTGTCGGGAAGTGGACCGGGTACGTGCCCGCCAACGCGGTCGCCCACGTCGCCGACATCGACCTCGACGGCACCGACGAGCTGGTCGCGACGCTCACCCATCCCGAGGTCGGCTCGGTGGAAAACCGCTACTCCCCGCTGATCATGGAGGCGGTCCGGCGGTCCCGCCCCGGTTGAGGATTCCGGCGAACCCGGCGCTAACTTGCGGTTCACCGTGCGGACGAACGTCCCGAAGGGCGAGGCCGGGTATCCCGGTCTCGAGTGAGGGAGCTATTTGGTGGCCAAGGTCGAAGAGGTCTCGACCGCGCCGGCACGCTCGGGCGCCGACGACGCCGACCGCCTCGTCAAGGACACGGGCGCCCCCGTTCCCGAACCGCGGTTCCGCACGCCGTTCGTGATCGAGTTCTACCGCTCGGCCGTCGGCAAGAAGTGGGTGATGGCGGTCACCGGCGTGATCGGGATGGGCTTCGTGTTCGCCCACATGATCGGCAACCTCCACGTCTTCGAGGGCCCGGGCCAGATCAACCACTACGGCGAGTGGCTGCGCGAGCTGCTCGACCCGCCGTTCCCACGCACGTTCACGCTGTGGATGCTGCGGGTCACGCTCATCGTGGCCATCGCGCTCCACCTGCACGCCGCGTACGCGCTCACCCGCATGAACCAGAAGGCCCGGCCGGTCAAGTACCAGGCCGACCGCGACTACGTCGCGGCCACGTTCGCGGCGCGCACGATGCGCTGGACCGGCGTCATCGTGCTGCTGTTCCTCCTGTTCCACCTGGCCGACTTCACCTGGGGCAGCGCCAACCCCGGCTTCGAGCGGGGCGACGTGTACCGCAACGTGGTGGCGAGCTTCGAGCAGTGGCCGGTGTCGGCGATCTACATCGTCGCCAACATCGCTCTCGGCGTGCACCTGTACCACGGGGCGTGGAGCCTGTTCCAGAGCGTCGGGCTCAACAACCCGCGGTTCAACCCGTGGCGACGCTGGTTCGCGACCGCGTTCGCGGTGATCACCACCATCGGGTTCATCAGCGTGCCGATCGCCGTCCTGGCGGGAGTCGTCGAGTGAGCGACGTGCGCCTCGACGCCCACGCGCCCGCCGGTCCCATCGCCGACCAGTGGGACGCCCACCGCTTCGGCGTGAGGCTGGTGAACCCGGCCAACAAGCGCAAGTTCGACATCATCGTGGTCGGGACCGGGCTGGCGGGCGCGTCGGCGGCGGCGTCGCTGGGCGAGCTCGGGTACCGGGTCAAGGTGTTCTGCTTCCAGGACTCGCCCCGGCGCGCCCACAGCATCGCCGCCCAGGGCGGCATCAACGCAGCCAAGAACTACCGCAACGACGGCGACAGCGTGCAGCGGCTCTTCTACGACACCGTCAAGGGCGGCGACTACCGGTCGCGCGAGGCCAACGTCTACCGGCTGGCACAGCTGAGCGTGAACATCATCGACCAGTGCACAGCCCAGGGCGTCCCGTTCGCCCGGGAGTACGGCGGCCTGCTCGACACCCGGTCGTTCGGCGGCGCGCAGGTGTCGCGCACGTTCTACGCCCGGGGTCAGACCGGCCAGCAGCTGCTGCTGGGCGCGTACCAGGCGCTCGAACGCCAGATCCACCTGGGCACGGTCGAGATGCACTCCCGCACCGAGATGCTCGAGCTGGTGCTGCACGACGGGCGCGCCGTGGGCGTCGTGGTGCGCGACCTCGTGACCGGCGAGGTGACGTCGCACTCAGCCCACGCGGTCGTGCTCGCCACCGGCGGCTACGGCAACGTCTTCTTTCTCTCGACCAACGCCAAGGGCTGCAACGTCACCGCGATCTGGCGGGCCCACCGCAAGGGCGCGCTCATGGCGAACCCGTGCTTCACGCAGATTCACCCGACGTGCATCCCCGCGAGCGAGGACTTCCAGTCGAAGCTCACGCTGATGAGCGAGTCGTTGCGCAACGACGGCCGGGTGTGGGTGCCGAAGCAGATCGACGATCCCCGTCTGCCCAACCAGATCCCCGAGGAGAAGCGCGACTACTTCCTCGAGCGCCGATACCCCGCGTTCGGGAACCTCGTCCCCCGCGACGTCGCGTCCCGCGCCGCGAAGCGGGAGGTCGACGCCGGCCGGGGCGTCGGCCCGCGCAAGAACGGCGTGTACCTCGACTTCAGCGACGCCATCGCCCGGCTCGGGCGCAAGGTGATCGAAGAGCGCTACGGGAACCTCTTCCAGATGTACGAGCGCATCACCGGCGAGGACCCGTACGAGGTGCCGATGCGGATCTACCCCGCGGTCCACTACACGATGGGCGGGCTATGGGTCGACTACAACCTGATGAACAACGTGCCCGGGCTGTACGTGCTGGGCGAGGCCAACTTCTCCGACCATGGCGCCAACCGTCTCGGCGCCAGCGCGCTGATGCAGGGCCTGGCCGACGGCTACTTCGTTCTGCCGAACACGATCGGCGACTACCTCGCGCCCCAGCTGGGTGAAGCCCCGGTCCCGACCGACCACGAGGTGTTCCGCGCCGCCGAGCGCGAGGTCGACGAGCGGGTGCGGGGGCTGCTGGCCGTGAACGGCACGCGCTCGGTCGACTGGTTCCACCGCGAGCTCGGCAAGATCATGTGGGACAACTGCGGCATGGAGCGCAGCACCGCCAGCCTCGACAAGGCGCTGGGCGAGATCCCGGCCCTGCGGGAGGAGTTCCACCGCGACGTGCGGGTGCTGGGCGAGCACGAGACGTTCAACCAGTCGCTCGAGAAAGCGGGTCGGGTCGCCGACCATCTCGAGTTCGCCGAGCTGCTCTGCATCGACGCGCTGCACCGCGAGGAGAGCTGCGGTGGGCACTTCCGGGTCGAGCACCAGACCGACGACGGCGAGGCGCTCCGCAACGACGACGACTTCGCCTACGTCGCCGCGTGGGAGTTCACCGGGGTCGGGTCGAAGCCCGAGCTCCACAAGGAGCAGTTGGAGTTCGAGAACGTGCACCTCGCCCAGCGGAGCTACAAGTAATGGACCTTACGCTGCGGGTGTGGCGCCAGGCGGGGCCGGACGCGCCGGGACGCTTCGAGGAACACGCTGTCGGCGACATCAGCCCCGACATGTCGTTCCTCGAGTTGTTCGACGTGCTCAACGAGCGGCTGACCGAGCGGGGCGAGGAGCCCATCGCGTTCGACCACGACTGCCGCGAGGGCATCTGCGGGTCGTGCTCGATGATGATCAACGGCCAGGCCCACGGGCCCGAGCTCGGCACCGCGACGTGCCAGCTGCACATGCGCAAGTTCGCCGACGGCGCCGACATCACCGTCGAGCCGTGGCGGGCAGCGGCGTTCCCGGTCATCCGCGACCTGGTCGTCGACCGCGGCGCGCTCGACCGCATCATCGAGGCGGGCGGGTATATCAGCGCGCCGACCGGGAGCGCGCCCGAGGCCAACCTGATGCTCGTGCCGAAGGAGGCATCCGACGCCGCCATGGACGCCGCCGCCTGCATCGGCTGCGGGGCGTGCGTGGCCGCGTGCCCCAACAGCGCGGCGCAGCTGTTCACCGCGGCCAAGGTCGCCCACCTGGGACTGCTACCCCAGGGCCAGCCCGAGCGCTACCAGCGGGTGGAGGCGATGGTCGACCAGATGGAGGAGCTGTTCGGGAGCTGCACCAACTACGGCGAGTGCGAGGCGGCGTGCCCGAAGGAGATCTCCATCGACTTCATCGCCCTGATGAACCGCGACTACTTCAAGGCCAAGATCGGCAACCGGCGGCTCGCCGCCCAGCGCTAAAGACACTCGTTCTGGCGCGCGAAACGCGCTGCTTTCCGGCGCGTTTCACGCGCCGGAACCGATCAGGGGGTGGCGGGGAACTTGATGTACTCGTCGATGATCATCTCGGCGAGCTCGCCGGACGGCGGGGTCTCGCCTTCGATGCGCCCTCGCTCGCGCAGGTCGTCGACGAGGCGGGCGAGCGTCCACTCGAGGTCGAGGTCGTCGGTGTGCGACTTCCAGGCGTCGCGCTCCGCTTCGTCGACGAAGCAGTACGCCTTCCACGAGATCGAGAACCGCAGCTCGTCCCAGCCGTAGCCTGCGACGACCTCGTCGCCCTTCCGCACCGACCAACGCTCGTCCCCGTCGAACGCCAGATGCATCCCCGGCTTCAGCGGCGGTAGGTCACCGGTGGGAAGGTCGATGGGGTCGACGCCGTGGAAGACGCTGTCGGTGTCGACGAGCAGCGCGGTGTTGTACGTCACCTCGTGCGCGACCGCGTCGCCGTCAGGGCCGTCGGGGTAGAAGGCGAACTCGCCGCCCTTGCAGTCGTGGAACCACGCCACGCCGGTGGCGATGGGCATGCGCCAGTCCTCGAACAGCCCCGAGTGGCGCATCGCGACCAGCAGCCACTGCGGGTGGACCTTGCGGTTGGCGCCCCGGAACTCGGGGACGTCGGTGTGCAGCGCCAACTCCTGTCCCGGCACCATCAGGTTGGCGAACACGATCGCGGGTTCGATGACCGGCCGGTCGTGGATCTTGCGGGCGGCGTCGACGAAGCCCTCATGGAACAGGAACGGCTCGACCCCGTCGATCAGGGGCTCGGTGCCGTAGGCGTACTCCTCCCGGAAGTAGTTGGTGCGCGCCGCCAGCCGGTCGACCGAGTCGTGGCGGCCGTGGCGACCGCCCGAGCGCACGTAGTTCATGACGGCGTCGTGGCGCTGGGTCAGACCCTCGCCGATCTCCGACTCGACGCTCTCCTGCGAGTACATCCCGTACCGTCCGAACCGCTCGCAGAGGCGCACCATCGCCTCGGCGCCCTCATCGTCGAACAGCGGGTCGAACAAGACGTACTCGTGGTGGGTCACCCGCCGCCGATCAGTCCTCGTCGATCCGCATGACGTCGAGGTTGCGGAAGATCGGCGGGCCGTCGGACAGCTCACCCGCCTTCTTTGCAAACTCGCTCGTCTCGGGCATGTCGTTGTTCCTCATCGCGTCCTCGTACGACGGGAACTCGATGATGTCGACGTACGTGTTGGGCTTGTCGCGGTCGCTCGTGCTCACCGCCCGGCCGGCAGTGCGCTTGCCCTCGGTGGCGGCAAGCCACTCGTCGGTGAGCTTGTCCATCTCGTCGCGCTTTTCCTTGGTCGTCGTGTACTCGATGATCTGGACGAACTTGGCCATGAGGAGATCCTTTCGGTTGGATTCGATCGCGATGGTGCGCCGCGCCCCGTGGGGGCGTCAACTCAGGTCAGAAGAAGCGGCTCGCCCCGATACCGGCAAGCAGGACCGTGACCATGGTCCAGGTCTGCGCCCGCAGCTTCGACTCGACCGTGGCCTTGAGCTCTGACAGCTCCGCTCTCACCCCTGCGATCTCCACTCGAAGCTCCGAGCGCAGCTCAGCCATGTCGGCTCTTGTGGCGACCTGGAGTTGAGCGACATCGCCTCTGGTCGCCAGGTCAGCTCCGAAACCCTGCTCCATCGCTCTCATAAAGATCGCCGCCCTTGCCGGCCCGAAGACCTCACGCGCACCCTCATAGAGCTCTTGCCATTCCTTCGTCTCGAGTGCCATCTTCCCCTCCGCATCGTGCCGGCTGGAGGAAGTGACACCGCATGGTACCGCCGGGGTGCGACACCTACATTGGCCGGCGTGCAGGAGCACTCCTTCTCCATCGTCGTGGACGCGCCGCCGGACGAGGTGTGGGACGTCTTCTGGTACCGCGGGGCCGACCGGCCCCAGGGGAAGATCGGCACCATCGACATCCTCCATCCGGGTGACGAGGTCGGCGAGGGACTCGTGCGCCACTGCACCTTCCCCGTCCCGCGCTTCCTCCTCTCCGGCGGCGTGGGCGTGTCGTGGGAGTGGCTCACACAGGTCAAGCCGCACGAGTCGTGGCGCTACGACGCCATCGGCAAGCCACTGTGGTCGCGGGCCGAGGGCCACACCCGGCTCGAGGACCTCGGCGACGGCCGCACCCGCATCCACTTCCTCGAGCGCTACTGGGCGTTCAACCCCTGGATGCGCCGCCTCGGGCTCGAGCGCTACGTGCACGGCCGGCTCTCGCGCGACAACGACACGATCCTGGCGGCGATCGAGGGCGGCATCCGCTGGCACCGGAGGCGCCGGGCCCGGGCCGAGACGGGAACCACCGAGCCCACCGGGACGTCCAAGAGCACGTGAGCCCGAGACGCGCCCTCACGCTGACGGCCCTGGCGGTCGTGATCCTCACCGCCTGCGGGGACAGCGACGACAAGAAGGTGACGACGAAACCCGACCCCGACCCGCCGACGGGCAACGGCGCCGAGCTGGTCCTCCAGGCAGCCACCGGCGGCGGCCTGGTACCGCCGAGCTCGCGCCTGGCCGAGATCCCCGAGCTCAGCATCTACGCCGACGGTCGGGTGATCACGCTCGGCCCGACGACCCTGGACTTCCCCGGGAGCGCACTGCCGAATCTCCAGGTCGGCCGGCTCGCGGCCCCCGACCTCGACGAGTACCGGCTGGCGATCGAGGCCGCCGGACTGCTCGCCGACCCGCCCCCCGACTTCGGCGACCCCGGCGTCACCGACATGCCCACCACCGTCGTCACCCTCACCGTCGACGGCGAGGAGCGCACGATCTCCGCCTACGCGCTCGACTTCAGCGAAGGCGACGACCAGCTCGAACCCGAGCAGCGCGAGGCCCGGCAGAGACTGCGGGCACTCGTGCGCGGCTTCGAGGCCGACCTCGCCACCGAGACCTACGAGGCGGACGCAGCCGCGGTGTTCGTGCGGTTGTTCGACGCCGACCAGCGCGGCGACTCGCCCCCGCCCACGACGCGCGACTGGCCGCTCGGCGACCTCGCCGGCGCGGGCGAGCCCTACGAGGGCGTCGAAGACGCCCGCTGCCTCGTGGTAACCGGTGCCGACGCCCAGACCGTCCTCACCACCGCCGCCGACGCCAACCAGGGCGACCGCTGGCGCTCCGGCGACGCCGAGTACGACGTGGTGTTCCGGCCGCTCCTCCCCGACGAGACGACCTGCGCCGACCTCTCACCCGAGGAGGTCGGCGGGGCCTAGCGTGCCTCGCGCTCGGGCGCGTCCTCACCCCGCGCCGCCGCGTACCGGGCACGCACCGCCTCGGCGTCGACCCGCAGATCCGGTTCGACCGCTCGCGCGCCGTCGAGCCCCCACTCCGACGCCACCTCCTCCGGCGGCCGCTGGTGCAGCACCGCCGCCGCCTGCACACACGCGCCCGCCGCGACCTGCTCGCCCCGCGGCACCTCGACCGGGCAGGCGCTGAGGTCGGCGAGCACGCGCTGGTAGGCGCGCGAGCGCGCCCCGCCCCCGACGAGCACCAGCCGGCCGTCGACGGGCGCGCCCGCGGCCCGCAGGGCATCGAGGCCGTCGAGCAGCCCGCACACCACCCCCTCGAACGCGGCCCGGGCGACCTGCTCGGCGGTGACGTCGGAGCGCAGGCCGGTGAGGGTGCCGGTGGCGTCGGGCCGGTTGGGCGTGCGCTCGCCGTCGAAGTACGGGACCAGCACCACGCCGCCCGCGCCCGGCGGGGCCTGCAGCGCGAGCTGGTCGAGGCCGGCGGGGTCGACGTGGAGCAGCCCCGCGATCGCGTCGGTGACCTTGGTGGCGTTGAGCGTGCACACCAGCGGCAGGAACCGGCCGGTGGCGTCGGCGAAGCCCGCGACCGCGCCGGTGGGGTCGGCGGTGGGCTCATCGCTCACGGTCGCGATGACGCCCGAGGTACCCAGCGAGACCGCGACGTCGCCGGGGCGCAGCGACACCCCGAGCGCGGCCGCCATGTTGTCGCCGGTGCCGGGCCCGATCGTGACGTTCTCGCGCTGGCCCGCGGGCTCGAGCGGGCCGAGCACCTTCGGAAAGCAGCCGCTCCAGTCGCGTTCGGCGTCGACGACCGTCAGCACCTCCGGGAGGTAGCGACCCTCCCGCGGCGACCAGTACCCCGTGCCCGAGGCGTCGCCCCGGTCGGTGACATAACGGCCGGCGATCCGGCCGGTGAGCCAGTCGTGGGGGAGCACCACCCGCGCGATCCGGGCGAAGTTCTCCGGCTCCTTGCGGTGCAGCCACGACAGCTTGGTGACGGTCAGCGCCGCCACCGGGACGGTGCCGCACAGCTCGGCCCACACCGCGGGCCCGCCCAGCTGCTCGATGAGCCACTCGGCGTCGGGCGCCGACTCGGTGTCGTTCCAGAGCTTCGCCGGCCGGATCACCTGCGCCTTGTCGTCGAGGGCGACGAGGCCGTGCTGCTGCGCCGCCACCGCCACCGCCTGCGGCGCCACGCTCCCGGTCTGGTTGCGGGCGTCGAGCAGCGCCTGCCACCACGCCGCCGGATCCTGCTCGCTGCGCGGCGGGTGGGTCGGCGGATGCGGAGCGTGGCCGAAGCCAACGACCCGGCCGGTGTCGGCGTCGCGCAGCTCTGCCTTGGTCGACTGCGTCGACGAGTCGATCCCGAGAACGAGTGGCACCTGCCCGTGCCCCCTCTACGACGGCCGAACGATCAGCGCGCCCCCAGCAGCAGCTCGGTCACGAGCTGATCGAGCCGCTCGTGACCGTAGCCCTGGGCGGCGAGTCCGTCGATGTCGACCGTCTCAGAGCGCAGCGCCGCGAACGCCTCCGGCGTCGCGCCCTCGGACAGGGTCGGTTCGGCCAGGCGCGCCGCCTGGGCGTCGCGCAACGCCGCCGTGATCTCGGGGTCGGCGTGGAAGCGCGCCACCTTCTCTTTCAGGATCAGGTAGGTGCGCATGCAGCCGCGGGCGAACTCCCACACGCCCTCGACGCTCTCGGTGCGGTAGGCGTGGGCATCGAAGTGGCGCATGCCGGGCCAGCGGGCGTCCTCGAGCAGCTTCACCAGGTAGAAGGCGTCCTGCACACCCTCCGACCCGAAGCGGAAGTCCTGGTCGTACTTGCCGATGCGCTGGGCGTTGAGGTCGATGTGGAAGAGCTTGTCGTGCCACAGCGTCTGCGCGACCGCGTGGTGGAACGACAGGCCCGACATGGTCTCGTGGGCGAACTCGGGGTTGAGCCCGACCATCTCGGGATGCTCGAGCTCGCCGATGAACGCGAGCGCGTGGCCGACGGT
>Ga0136613_10001477_pt1 | contig 12186 bp, 15 predicted proteins | sample AntDrymUQ2722106_2_FD_106649 | JGI IMG/M metagenome (GOLD analysis project Ga0136613, IMG submission 106649) | Polar desert sand microbial communities from Dry Valleys, Antarctica - metaG UQ272 (21.06) | ecosystem: Environmental > Terrestrial > Soil > Desert | place: Antarctica: Dry Valley... | reverse complement strand
AGCCCGCGGGATCTAGCTTCAGCCACACCCCGGTTACACTTGACCCGCTCGGGGCGTTAGCTCAGCTGGGAGAGCGCCGGCTTTGCAAGCCGGAGGTCGCCGGTTCGATCCCGGCACGCTCCATCTGGAATTTGCAGGGATTTCGTTATAGCGGGACGCCTAGCCGCTCTCCTGCATCCCGCGCACATCCCGCACGCGCTTCCGCTCCACGGTCAGATAACGGCCCAAAGCCGCAGCCGCCTGCTTCGAGCTCTCGGGATATAGGTGTCCGTAGCGACGCCATACGAGCGTCGCGTCCGGTTGTCCGTTGCGATCGGTGTGCCCGAGTGCCTCGGCGATCTGGAGCGGGTTCGCACCGGCAGCGATCATCAGTGACGCGAATGTGTGCCGCAGATCGTGAAACGTAACGCCGCTGTAGTGTCCGTCCTGATCGCGCTCGCCGAGCCCGGCCCGGATGGCGGCCTTCCGGAAGACACGCTCCATGAAGTTCTCGCTGCGCCACATACCGCCCCCCGGCGCCGGGAAGACGAGCGACGCGCCGAGTCGGCGAACGAGGAGCTGCTCGCGTACGACCTGCACCGCCTCTGCGCACAGGTACACGCGCCGGCGCTTCCGGCTCTTTGTCCGTGTCGGCTGGCCTAGATAGGCGCCGCGAGAGACTAGGACGTGATCCTCGTCGAGGTGTACTTCCGTGTCGCGCAGAGCGAAACACTCTCCCTGACGCAGTCCAGAGAGTCCCGCGAACAAGATCAGCCGCGGCTGGGTCGACCAGGACGCCAGTGCTTCGAGGCGCTCGAAGGTCAGATAGACGGGCTCGCGCTCATCGTACGATGGCGGCGCAAGCGTGGCCACCGCCGAGTCGATCCGATGGCCGCGCTGGTGCGCGTCCCGCAGCATCGCCTTCAGGAGCGCCAAGGCGAGCTGGCCTTGGCGCGGCGCACGGCGGGCGACGGCGACGATGGCATCCTCGGCAACGGCGCGTCTGATGTCGGGGAGCGGGAGATCGTGAAGCGCGCTGAGCACTCTCCACACCTCCGTGCGGCGCCTGACTGTTCCGTCCGCCTTCCCGACTGACCAGCGGCCGAAGTACCCCTCCCACCACTCCTCGAGAGTGACCGGCGGCGCCTCGAAGAGCGCGCCAAGCTGAAACCTCCGCTCGACTTCGATTCGGAACCGGTCGGCGTCCTTACGAAAGCTGAAAGTGCGCGAGCGCTCGCGGCCGTTCTCTCTCCAACATACGTCGAAGCGTCGCCCGGCGGCGGCGGTCCGTCGCCGAACGTACGCCATCAGGCGAAATCTCCGCTTCTCGACCTTGTCATGCCAGCCATCTTTCCACTCGCGTGCTCGCAGGCCCAATCCTCCACTTCGCTGACGCGGAAGCGGCGGTGGCCACCGAACTTGTACGACGGCAGGTTGCCCGACGCAGCCTTTTCGTAGACCCAATCGGTAGAGACGGCAAGGACGAGCGCGAGGTCCTCGGCGCTGACCCACGGCTCAATCGATGCGGTCCTGCGTCCAAGGCCGTTGTTCTTTGCGAGCTCCTTCCGCGAGACCAGGTGATCCGTATTCACCGTTCGAGTGTCCGTCCGACGATTCGAGATTCGGTGGGTTGCCGTTCGCGCTCAGGAACGGCCCAGAAACGCGCCCTGAACGACCGCGCCACCGCCTCGCTCGAGTACCCGCAGCGCTCGGCAAGGACCTGAACCGCCTCCTCCTGCTGGAGCGCAAGCCGCGGTGGCAGCGTGCCCAGCCACTGTCCGGCACGCGCGAGCGCGGCGCGGCGTTCAAGGGCCGGCGACTCGCGGGTGACCGCCGCGAGCTCGAGCGCACGCCAGGCGATACCGCACGTCCGTGTTTCGAGCAGCTCGCGCCAAGCCGCCGGCTCGCGGGAGCGAACGAACTCGTCCGGATCCTTGGCTCGCCCAAGCTGCTCGGCATCGACGACGCAGACCTCGGGGCTGTGACGAGCTCGCGCCGAGTTCACGACGGCCCGCGCGGCCGCTCCGCGACCTGCATCGTCGTTGTCGAGGCAAAGCGTGACCATCTCGATGCCGAGCCGGTGGAGCCGTTCGAATGTCAGCGGACTGATAGAGGTCCCGCCGACCGCGGCTACGTTTTCGATCCCCCGTGCGCGGAGCTGATGCACATCCATTACGCCTTCGACTAAGACGATCTTGCGGCGGGCGTCCGAGGTGCGAGCGAGCACGTCTGAAAGGCCGTAGGGCGGGAGATTCGTCCTGCTCGCACCCCGCAGGTACAGGTACCGCGTGCCGGCCGACTCGGCATCGTCGAGTGCCCGAGCCCAGAGAGTGCCGATCCGCCCGTACTCGTTGCGCCAGGCGCCGCACAGCATGCCGGGCCAGCGCGAGTCGGCGAGGATGCCCGCCGCCGCGAGCTCCGCTTCGCGGTAGCCGGCGCGCTTGAGCAGCCAGCGTGTGTTTCCCGGAGCCGGGACGAGCCCGAAGCCCGTGGTGTCGATTGCGTCCTGGGGAAAGCCGCGGCGCTCGAGGTACGCACGTGCCTCAGCGCCTCGCTCGGTTACGAGCTCGCGCTGGCTGAGAACGAAGAAGTCCTCGAGCAAGTCGGCCCGCAGATCGCGCGGCGCGACTCGTTCGATCGGAGCCAGGTCGACGCCAGCGCGTCGGGCAATCTCCTCGACCGCGCGAACGAACTCCTGACCGCGCGGAACTCTGCCGCCATTGACGTACGCCGTCCACAGCGTGGGCTCGCCGCCATGGATGAGAAAGCCCCGCGGCGCAGGTCCGTGCGCGACCACACGCTGCGCGCGGACACCAAGTCGCGCATGCGTGTGCTCCTCGTTGGTGGCGACCCACCCGCGAGCGTCGCGGCGCCAGCCGAACTCGGGAAACGCGCCGTCGAGTCGCTCCGCGAGAGCGGGCAGCACCGTCTCCGTGTAGAAGTCGGTAACCCGCACCCGCTCCGGACCGCTCTCCATCGTCAATACCCCTGCTCCGAGAGAAAGTGATCGAGAGCGACAGCGGTGATCTCAGCCTGGCGCAGTCCGAGTTGTGACGCAGCCAAACGCAGTTGATCCAGAACCTCGGGCGGGAGGCGAGTCGAGAACCGCACGAGCAGTACGGGAGCCGCAGACCGAGAGTCGGCTCGCCGGAACGCTCGGCCCAAGACCTCCTCGTACTTCCAATGTGTTTTGTGCGACCCGTTCAATACTTGTGTAGCATATATGGGTCACTACCCGTATGTCAAGCAAAGAACTGTGCTTCTTCTGAGTCGCGGCTCGATTCGTCCCCTCGACGCCGTAAACTATCGGTGATGCGAGGCGCTGACCTCATCCGTGAGGCCCGTCTGCGTGCAGGGCTGACACAGGCGGAGCTCGCGAAGCGGACCCGTCGCGAGCGCTCGGTGATCGCGCGCTGGGAGCAGGGGGCCGTCTCGCCGAGCTTCGACAACATGCTCGAGGTGATCGAGGCCTGCGGGTTCGAGTTGCCCCTCTTCCTCGTCCCCCGCGAGACAGCGCTCGACGACCGTCTCGAGAAGAACCGCGTGCTCTCGCCCGAACGCCGGGCGCAGCGCTTGCTTACCAGGGTCGAGAAGGGCGAGACGCCGGATGGCTGAGAAGCAGCAGAAGTTCGATCCGTACGGCGTCCTCCAGGCTCTCGACCGCCATCGTGTCAGCTACGTCGTGGTCGGCGGCTTCGCTCGCGTGATCCAGGGGACCGAGGAGATCACCCGCGGAATTGACATCGCCCCGTCGACGCGTGAGGAGAACCTGCCGCGCCTCGACGCTGCTCTTCGTGACATCGGCGCGTCGCGGGTGGACGGAAGGGAGCTCGCGGTCGACGAGGGATCCATCACGGAGCAGCCAGTGATCGCGTTGACGACCGACTGCGGCGAGGTCAACGTCGTTCCGACCCCTGCGGGCACGCGCGGCTACGACGATCTTCGCCGCCGCGCGAACCGGGAGCCGCTCGGTCGCGGCGTCCGACCGTCAGTTGCGTCGATCGGTGACCTCGCGCGCATGCTGTCGGCACTCGGAAGCGAGGACCACTTCTCGGAGCTGAAGCAACTGCGACGGCTCGTCGAACTCGAGCGTGGTCGCACTCGCGTGCTCGAGCGGTAGAGCTCCTCGGACTCACGGGCGGGTCGCGAGTCTCCACCGAACCCAACCCGTCGGCGCGACGTACCCCGCGAGCGGCCGGATGTTCGATCCGTTGCCGCTCGAGGAGCATTGGACGATCTGGCCGTTTCCGAGCCAGAGAGCAACATGGCCACTTGCGCCGTCGTCGACACCGAAGAAGATCAGATCAGCGGGCTGGTAGCCGCCGGAAGGCGGCTCCGTGCCAACGCCGCGAGAGACGACGGCAGCTTCCTGCGGGCTATCTCCCGAGGGGAGACGCCCGTTCGCCGTCCACTGCGTCGAGGTGGTCAGCCCGATGTCGATGCCCGCTTGGGCGAACGCCCAGCGGGCGAACATCGAGCAGTCGCACGTCGAACCGGCCGGCTCGCGGCTCTGCATGTTCTGGACGGAGCCGCCACGATCGGTCGGAGGGCCGAGGTTGTAGGTGAAGCGGCCGACGTGCGCGACGGCCCAGGCGAGAACGACGCGAGTACTCCCCGAGGCGCCGGGTGCGAAGGCGCCGCGATACTCCTTCGCCTTCGCAAGAACGGCATCGACGTACCAGCCGGCCGGGTTGTAGGCGTAGATTGCGCGCTGGTAATCGACGGGTGCGCCGTTCGCTCGAAGGAGCCGGGCAGCTCCGGCGATTGCGTCGGCGGGGTTCCAGACGTCGGCGACGCCGTCACTGGCACCGTCCGTCGCGTACCCCTCGCCGGTCGTGCTCGTGGGCGGCCCGATTCCAGGAACGGTCATCGGAGGTGTTCCGGCGCGCCAGGTCGACCCAAGGAACTGCATCGGCCCCGTTGCGCCTGCGTTGTTGACGGTTCCCGGTGGGTTGCACCCGGGCGCCTGGAGTCGTCCGTGGTGGCACTCGATCTTGCCGATCGCGGCGAGCACGGCCCAGTCGATGCCGAAGCGGGTCGCCGCCTGCTGATAGAGAACGAGGTAGTCGGACGGAATGTCGGCCACTGCGACCGGTGAAGGCGCGTGCGTCGTCGCGGGCTTCGGCAAGCTGACCATGCCGCCAATGATCACGACGATGAGGAACACGAGCGAGACCGCTCCGATCAGCACGGCACGTACTCCGTGCCGAGCAGCCGGGAGTCGCGCGGCCACCGAACCGGTCGTCATGACCTATCGACTATATCAGCGCTTCCCCGTAAATACAGTGCATCAACCGTATCCCCGAATCACGTCTCTCTCGGCATCGGGCGGCGACTTCGAGCGTCCTGGCTGAGAAGCCGCCGGTAGAGAAGACGTGTCTCGCGCTCCGGTTCGAGCCCGAACCGCGCGTCGAGCTCTCGGCAGAGCCGCTCGTAGCGCTCGACGATCGCCTGTCGAAGGCCGAGGGCCGACTCGGCGCGCATGGCGAGCTGGTGGACGGCCTCGTTGTAGGCATCGAGCGCGATCGCCTGCTCGGCGGCGGCGAGAGCGCCGGTCGGGTCGCCGTCGGCAAGGCGGAGGTTGCCGAGTTCCTGGAGGAGACCGACAACCTTCGCGCTGAGATGGCGCACGTCGCCGGCGGCCCAGGGATAGTCGGTGCCGGCGAGCGGTTGGCCGCGGATCAACGCTAGCCCGCGCTCGAGGTGCTGCTCGCGGTCGAGATCGCGTTCCGTGTCCGCCTGCGCGAGCAGCTCGTTGAACTGGTCAAGGTCGACCGCAACCGCGTTGCGGTCGAGGAGATAGTGATCGTCAGCACGAAGGACGACATCGCCAAGCTGGGAGCGGGCTTCGCTAACCGACCGCCAGAGCTCCTTCCTCGCCTTGTCGTCGTTCAATTCGGGCCAAATGGCAGCGACGAGTTCGTCCGTAGTCGCTCCTTCTGCGTGGAGCGCCAGGTAGGCAAGGAGCTGTCGCGTCTGCGAGCGGAGTCCACGGCGGCGCGGCCTGGAGGGCGCGATCATGAGCGGGCCGAGCAGGGCAATCGAGGGTGGCGGCAGGTCCTTCCGCCAGGTCGCCCGTGCGCGTTCAGCGGGCTCGCGACTGACGTCTGGGCGTGCGCGCGGGATAAGAGGAAACGGTGGTGCGAAAGCTGGCTGGGCAGACCGACCCGCGAACCGGGCTTGTGCGAACGATCGGTGACGCGGAGCCGGCACTGCGCCGGCACTCACCGCGAGCGGCGCTCGTCGAGGACTGCGGGCGACGAGGATTAGGAGCAATCGGACGAGAAGCAGGAGAACGACGACGGCGCTCAGGAGCCATGCCGCGACGAGCACAAGCTGGTGGAGCGATGCGGTTGTGACGGGTGAGGACAGCGAGTTCGGAAGCTCGGGAAGGGCGGGCCGCTGTCTCCAGAGGACGGTGAGAGCAGCCAGTGCAGCCACTGAAGCAGAGGCGGCTAACAACGATCGGAGCAGAAGGGAGGCGAGGCTGAACGGAGCTGCTCGTCTCACGGCGCACGCGGCTCCGCGGTCGCGCGTGCCTTCACGGTGAGTGTCGTGAGGCCGACCAGACGAAGGAGCACAGTTGGAATCGTGCGCTCGATCTCGACGCTGACTGATTCGGGGCTCGCGCTCGCCTGAGCCTGCAGCTCTGGCTCGGTCGCGAGCACACCGAGCGCGGTCGCCTGCGCCTCGCTCGGATCGAGGACGAGCCGGCCGGCATGGAGGGCGTCGAGGTCAAGCGCCTGGCTTCCGGAAAGGGCAGCCCCGTCCGCGAGCGAGACGAGCTCGCGGCGCTCGATGAAGGCACGTCCAACGTCGACCGCGGCACCGATCACAATCAGCAAGGAGAGGACGAGCAGAAGTCCGGCGACGAGGACGGCGCCGCGCTCCTCGTGTACCCGTTGTCGTGCAAAGCCGTTCATGGGGAAGGGGCCGCCCTCAGGAAGCTCCTGTAGCGGTCGACGGGTGCGGCCGCGTCGCCGCTCACCTCGACGGTCCCGATCGATCCGAACAGAGGGATGCGGGTGAGATCGACGTCGGTCCGGACGCGAGCGCGGAGAACGCCTCCGCGACCGAACTCGCCCTCGAGCGTGAGCTCGAGTGGCTCTCCCGTCTGCGTCCGAGCGCGGGCGACGGCCGCCTCCGCGGCCGACTTGGCCGCCGTCGCCGAGGGCGACTGCACGGCAGCGCGGACGGCGTCGCGGGCCGCTTGCTCGGCCGCGAGCCGGCCCTGCTCGACCCGCGCAAAGAGTGGGACGAGGAACATCAACGGAATCAGAACGCCTGCGAGCAAGATCAGGCCGGAGATGAGAGCCTGGCCACTTTCCGAGCGAATGCGGAAAAGGATGCCTCTCACGGTGCGGCCTCCAATGCCGGGTAGCGCTCGAGCGGGAGGCTGGCGCTCGCCCGCACGGGCGGGAGGAGGAGCGGCAGCGAGAAGAGCCGCGGCGCCTCCCCCTCCACGCTCACCGTCACCTCGTCTCCGTCCTCGCGCGCAGAGGCGCGCAGGCTCTCGCCGGTGTCGCCAGCGGCGCCGAGGATCGCGCTCGCGCGGGCGATCCCAGCCTGGGTGCCGCCGGCCGCGGCCGCCCGTGCGCCGTCCTGTGCCGCCGCGGATGCGACCGAGCGAGCGTGCGCGTAGGCGAGCGCCTGAGCGGCGACCCCGACGACGAGGAGGACGAGCATGAGCGCAAAGAGCCCCTCGACGAGGGCGTCGCCGCGCTCGCCCGCGAGCTTGCCCCTGATCCAGTTCATGCGTGCTAGCCGGAGCCCGAGATGAAGTCGACCATCTTCTGGCCCCCGTCCTGGATCGCCGGCTTCAGCAGCGCCACGAGCGCTGCCGCAGCCGCGGCGAGGCCAACGGCGAGTACGACCCAGTTGACGAGGCTGTCGCCTCGCTCCTCGCGGCGGATACGTTCGGCTGCTTCGAGGAGCCGGAAAAAGAGCGCGTCGAGCATCGTTATTCACCCCCTTCGTGCACTAGACAGATTGGGCAAGAAAGCGAAGAAAGCCATAGGCGAGCAAGAGCACGAGCACGGCGAGCAACGGAGCGACCGGCGCGTGCATGGCGAGGTAGGCGCGGTCGGCGGCGCGCTCCAGGTAGCGGTTCTGCTCGGCACGCGCCTGCGCCGCCTGCTGGCGAAGGAAGTCGAGGTACGGGCTCTCCTTGGCGGAGAGGAGATCGGCGAAGTGGGCGAAGCCGGGCTCGCCCGCCTCACGGGCAACCCGAACTAGTGCCTCGCGCTCTCCAAGCGAGCGTTCCCTGCGAGCAAGCGAGAGCGAGCGAGAGAGGTTCTCGCCGAGCGGTCCCGGGCAGTCGCGCGCCGCGAGCTCGAGCGCCTGCCGGAGCGACTGGCCGGCGCCGAGCGCGAGCGCGAGTACCGAGATCGCCTCCGGCAGGTCGAGGAAGATCGCCTCGCGCCGCCGCTTGACCTCCGATCTGAGTACGAGATCGGGACCGAAGAACCCGGCAACGGCCAGAAGGAGCAGGACGCCGGCGGAAGGCAGTCGTCCGGTCGCGGCGGCGTAGGGAAGAAGCGCGACGAGCGGCAAGGCAGCCGCGACGAGCGCCTTCTCGGCAAGGAAGCGGCCGAGTGCCTTCCGCCCGCCCGCTTGGCGAAGATCGCGCTCGTAGGAGGCACGTAGGCCCGAGAGCCAGGGCGGTAGCTCGAGGCCGAGCCCGCGGCCGTCGAGCCTGCTCGCCTGGGCGCCCTCCGCCCGTGCGAAGCGGGCCGAGAGCGCCGGCCGCCGGAAGGCGTAGGCGTAGGTGAGAAGCAATCCGCCTGCGACGAGAGACGCGCTCGAGAGGAGGAGTACAGCGTTCACTGTCCTCCTCCCGTCCTGCGCGGCTCGGGCACGCGGCCGAGCCGGAGCATGAGTAAGTAGCAACCAAAGATGAGGAGCCCGCCGATCGTGCCGACAAGCGTCCCGCCCGGTGTGCGGTAGGCCTCGAGGTAAGCGGGCGAGGCGAGCCCGACGAGGAGGAAGAGCACGATCGGGCTCAATGCGAGGATCGCCGCCTCGAGCTGCAGAGTCGAAGCGCGCGAACGCGCTTTGTCGCGCGCATCGAGGCGCTCGGAAAGGACGCCGGCCAGCTCGCGCAGCACAGGCGCGAGCCCGCCCGCGGGCAGCTCGAGCAGGCTGGCGCGGAGGAGGAGTGCGACCGTGTCGGCCGTGCGCTCGCCGTGCTCGCTCATGCCGTCGATCGCCGAGGTGAGCCCGCCCGCGCGCAAGCGTGCGTGGAAGCGGGTGAGGTCTCCTCGCAGGGGCGCTGGTCCGGTCTCCGCGACCAGGCTGACAGCAGCCGGGAACGCAATCCCGGCCTCGAGCGCGTCCGCGAGTTGCGCGAGGGCCGCCGGCCACGCCCGCTCGCGCCCGTGCAGGCGGCGCTCGCGTCGGCGCCCGGTCCAGATCATGGGCGAGTACGCGCCCCCGATCGCCCCAGCGAGGGCGAGCACGGGAAGCTCGACGAGTGACCAGACCGCCAGGGCGGCGAAGGCCGCGGAAGCGAGGACGGCGAGCAGGAAGAGAGGCGGGCTGACCGGAAGCTCGCTCTGGCGGACGAGACCGCTCAGGCGCCCGGATCCGATTCGGAGCTCCGTCCCGCAGGCGGCGCCCGCCCAGAGAAAGGCGACGCCCGTCGCGAAGACGAGGCCGAGCAAGAAGCCGGTCACCGCGATCCCACGGGGACGAGGAAGGCGCGCGCTTCGCTCACCGAATACGCGATCGAGGTCTCCGTCGCCCGCGTCGGCAGCGTGCCGCTCGCAGTCACCGGCCCTCTCGCCGTGTATGAGATTCGCCAGACGACGACTGCCTCGACGCCGTATCCCGCCGAGCCGCAGCTCCCGAGTACGTACGGGTTCCGGCCGCTGTCGCCAGGCAGGCAGCGAGTCTCGTACCCGTGCAGGACCGCGTCCGCGGGAAGCGGGCCTGGACGGTACGGGCGGCCTGGCCCTGCCAATATGCCGGCGCCGTCGCCGAAGTGCCACTCGACCGCGCCCGGTTCGGCCGTGACCGTGACTGTCTCATCGGCGAGTGAGACCGTGAGCTCCTCGGCCCTCGGAGCTGGGTCGAGCCAAAACCAGGAAGCTGTACCCGTGAGCCCGGTCACGTTCGGCGACGTGCTGATGCGGCCAGGCAAGAGCGGGAGTCGGTCGGCGACCGATGCTGCGATCGCCCCAGGATCAAGCGCCGGACCCCCAGGCGCGCCAGCCGGGCCCACGAGCGTGTAGCAGGGGAGGACAGAGTTCGGCGCGTAGATGCAGACGCGGCCCGGCCCGACCGGGTACCAGAAGCTACCGGGCCCGAACGGCTGCGGATCCTGGGCGAGAGTCGAGTCCACTCGGAGCGCTGGATAAGGCTCCGGGAGATCGTTAACCGCCCCTCCCTTCGCGGGGATTCGGACGGCGCCGGAAGGTCGCCGCGAAGCGGGCTTCGCGTTCCGCACGGGCGTGTTGCGCTCGACCTCGATCGACGCCCCGATCCTCACTCGACCGCGGTCGATCTGCTGCGAGTAGTAGCCCAGCTTGATTTCGACCGGAGGGTCCTTCTTGAGCGTTCCTGGTTCGGCCGCTGCGCCGGCCGCCAGCACGAGCGAGGCGAAGGCCGCAGCGAGCGCGCCCAATACGGCCCGGTTCAATCCAAGAGTTCGACCCTCCAGACTACGAATCGATTCGTGCGGCCGAGGCGTCGCAGTTCGATGCGCGCCCGCTCGTTCAGCTCGACCGAGCGGCCGGCGGGCGTGCCGTTCAGTCTGTTTGGCCGAACCCGTTGGCGCCCCCGCGCGATCGCCGTCGCTTTCGTGTACGAAGGGTCGAGGCGGATCGAGACGACCTGGAACCGATCGGAGAGCAGCCGCACGCGGATGCCTTTCTTCCGTCGGTCCGCCGCCGCCGCCCGGAGCCCCGCGAGAGCGGGTCCGCGAGTCGAGCGCGTGGCCCAGGGTGGGATCCTGTTGTTCCAGAGGACGTAGACCGAGAGACGGCGGTTGGCGGTGAGAGTCGAGCGGACCGCCCGATCCAGCGCGGCCTGTCCGCTCTCCGTCGTCGTCGCCGTTGGCGAGGGCTGTGTCGCGCTCTCCTCGTTGCCGCCGTCGCAGCCAGCTGCGATCGCCAGCAGGAGGACGATAAGGACAGGTCCGAGTCGCGTCATCATTCGACATGGAAGCCTGCCTGTTCGAGCTCGTCTAGGTACGCGGGCCCGTTCCCGAGCCAGCGCAGCTCCGAGCCGACTCCCTCGAAGAGCGGGTTCAGGGTCAGCCTTCGTCCTTCGATGCCAGCGACCTCGACGATCTCGTCAATTCGCCGTGGCAGGAAGCGCCGCTCCCCCGCCCCGAAGCTGCGCGGCCGGTCACAGTGGACGATAAGGCCGACCTCGCGCACCCAATCGAGCGCCTGCTCGGCCTCGATCCGCGCACCGGAGGTGAGCGCGAAGCGAACGAGGTTCTGGAGGGCGTGTTCGGCCGACTCGCCGTGCACGCTCGTCATGCCCGCGTGCCCGGTAGCGAATGACCAGAGCATCGCCATCGTCTCCGGGCCGCGGCACTCCCCGACGAGGATCCGGTCGGGGTTCATGCGCAGGGCGTCGGAGACGAGGGCGTCGAGCGTGACTGCAGGCAGGCCGTCCGGGCTAGCGGGGCGTGCCTCGTAACCGACGCAGTTGGGGAGGAGACGCGGCAACTGCAGCTCGGCCGAGGACTCGCAGACGACCACCCGCTCGGTGCCGTGGATCGCCTGGCCGAGCGCATTCAGGAGCGTCGTCTTGCCGGACGAAACGCGGCCCGAGACGACGATGTTCTTGCCGGCACGCACGCAGGCTGCGAGGAAGTCGGCCGCCTGCTCGCTCAGGAAGCCGAGCCCGACGAGCTCGTCGAGCGTGCCCGCCGCGAGCCGGAAACGCCGGATCGTGCAGATGGTGGAGCCGTTCGAGGAGACGGGCGGGATCGCCGCCGTGAGACGCGAGCCGTCGGGCAGACGCGCCTCGACGCGCGGGGTGATCCGGTCGAGCCTCTTACCCTCCACCTGCTCGAGCAGCCGGTCGATAAATGCGCGCACCTGGCGGTCGTCGTCGAAGACGAGGTCGGGAACGCGCTCGATCCGCTCGCCGGTGTCGCGGAAGAGGCGCTTGGGGCCGTTGATCATCCACTCCTGGGCGAGCGGGTCGGCGAGCATCCGCTCCGCGATCGCGCCGAGGCCGACGAGCTCGTGT
>Ga0136613_10001476_pt1 | contig 12186 bp, 8 predicted proteins | sample AntDrymUQ2722106_2_FD_106649 | JGI IMG/M metagenome (GOLD analysis project Ga0136613, IMG submission 106649) | Polar desert sand microbial communities from Dry Valleys, Antarctica - metaG UQ272 (21.06) | ecosystem: Environmental > Terrestrial > Soil > Desert | place: Antarctica: Dry Valley... | reverse complement strand
TTGGAGCTGAGGTCGAAGGCCATCCCGTGGGCTGCAGACCTAGCCAGGCGCACCGGCTGCGCGGTGCGCACCGGTGTGCTCCTGCTCGACGAGGTGGTGATCATCCATCACGAACTCCGGCCAGACGGGAGCCGTCAAATGCCCGAGGTGGGAATCGTCATCCCCGCCCATGCCAGTGCCCTGGGCAAGGCGATGGTCGCCTTCAATGACGCTGATGCCACCCGCCTGTTATCCGCGGCGCCGCTGCGCAGCATGACCGGTGAGACCCTCACCTCGAGTGCAGAGCTCAAGAAGCAGCTGGCAGACATCACCACCACGGGCATCGCCAGCGAACAAGACGAAGCCGTCATCGGCGAAAGCGCACTCGCCGCGGCGGTATTCGACGCGTCGGGAGGTGCGATCGGAGCCATCGGACTGGTCGTACCATCCATGAACTGGCCGGTCGACACGGTCACTCACGACGCCTTACGCGAGGCCGCCCGAGCCATCTCGCGCGAACTCGGCTCGGCGTCCTGGCCGAGCACCGGTAATTGACCGCTAACTACACGGCCAAGGACAACCAGACTGGCGTGCCTGGCTCACTCGCGCTGATCGGAGTACCCAGTCGAGCCCTACCTCGGCCTTGGCTAGTCCGAGGTAGGGCATGCCGCCCCCTGCTGCCCAGTGTCTGGTCTGCGTGTGAAGTGGCGCCACGCCTTCCGATAGGAGTCGATCAGCTCGGTGAAGCTACCGGCGGCGCCCTCACAAGATCACGCGGTGGATCCGGGTTGCCGGCTTCCGCGTGGCCGACTCAACGCCACAGGCCGCGGGTGTCGTAGACCACCTTGCCGACGAGCTTGGTCTTGTTGATGGCGCGAAAACTGTCGTGGTCGACGAGCAGGGCGACGATATCGGCTTCCTTGATCGCCTCGGCGCTCCCGGTAGATCGGACGTTCGACAGTTCGGCCAGTCTGCGCGGAAGCTGGCGAACGTGTGGTTCCACGACGTAGACCGTGACGGCCGGCAGCGCCATCGCCACTGCCCCGACGATGTCGACCGCTGGGCTCGCGCGCAGGTCGTCCACGTTTGCTTTGAAAGCAAGCCCCAGGCACGCGATGGTGGGTTCATGAAGCGGGCGGACTTGGCGATGATCTGCTCGGCGACGTGAGCCGGCTTGCGGCCGTTGACTTCGCGGGCTGTACGGATGAGCCGGGCCAGTTCGGGGGCAGCCTCGACGATGAACCACGGGTCGACCGCGATGCAGTGGCCGCCGACGCCGGGACCAGGTTGCAGGATGTTTACCCGCGGATGCCGGTTCGCCATTTTGATCACTTCCCAGACGTCGAGTCCGAGATGTTCGCAGATCAGCGAAAGCTCGTTGGCGTATGCGATGTTGACATCGCGGAATCCGTTTTCGACGAGTTTTGCCATCTCGGCACTCTCTGCATCTGTCAGGATGATCTCGCCTTGACAGAAGATGCGGTAGATCTCAGCGGCCTTCTCCGCGCACGCTTGGGTGATACCACCGACGACCCTGTCGTTCGTGACGATTTCGATCATGATCCGACCGGGTAGCACGCGTTCCGGGCAGTGCGCGATGTGGATGTCAGGGGCGCCCTCGGTCTGGTGTGGGAAGACCAGATCCGGCCTGTCCTCCGCCAGCCACTGGCTGATTTGCTTTGTGGTGCCCGGTGGCGAGGTCGACTCCAGGATGATCGTCTCTCCGCCCCGCAATTGCGTGGCGATGCCCTTGCAGGCCGCCTGGATGAAGCCCAAGTCGGCCGTTCGGTCACTCTGGAACGGCGTTGGAACGGCGAGGATGTAGGCATCTGCTTCAGGTGTTTCGGTGTGTGCCGTCAGCCGCCCTATCCCCACTGCTCCCCTGATCGCGACCGCAAGATCAGGCTCGACAGCGGGCACCTCCCCGCAGCGCACCTGTTCGACGATGTCCACGCTGATGTCGACGCCGGCAACGTCGATGCCCCGGGTGGCCAAGGCCACCGCGGTGGGCAGTCCGATATAGCCAAGACCGATGACGGCAATTCGCATGTCATGCCCTTCGTTGTCGCGCTCTGAATAGGCGTGTGGTCGGTTGCGGATTGGCCGCCACGGCGATGAAGATCCAGGCGAGTCTGGTGTCGTAGTAGTCGCCGGAGAACAGGCTCGCGAAGAAGATGTACATCGCTGCAAGCAGGCAGGCCGTCCGCTCGGGCGACAGTTCCGTGATCGGACCTAGTGATCGGGCAATGCCGTACAGCAACACGGCCAGGAGTGCGAGGCCAACTAGTCCACCTTCGGCCCCGACCGAGGCCACGAAGTTGTGGGCGTACTCCCAGCTTCCGGAATAGCCGTACTCGCCGTAGAAGGCGTCGAGCCCCGCGCCGAAGAGCGGGCGCTCCCGAAAGAGCGTCCACGCCTGTTCCACCAACTCCGGACGGTAGGACAGGTTGGCCTCTGCCAGGTTGCCCGGAAGATACCTGTCCCGCAAGAAGCCCACCGCACCGTCGCCGAGCAGCGCCAACCCGGCGATGCTCAGCGTTCCGGCCAGGACTGCGGTCGTGAGTACGCGGGAGGCTCGGATCCTCCTGCGATAGAGCCATGCAAAAGCCAACATGGTGAGCAGCCCAGCGAGCAGACCGCCGCGCGAACCGGAGAGCAAGGCGGCGGTCGCCAACGGAGGAAGGACTGCCAGGATGGCGGGCTTGCGCCGGATAGCCGCCAGTGCGAACGCCGCCAGCACACCCAATATGACCACTCGGACGAAGACGTTCGGTCCTCCGCCGAGGACGCTTAGCCGCCCCTGCGCTGTCGTCTGACCGAGCACCAGGCCCAGGACGGCGTAGGCGCAGCCGGCACCGAGCATGAGGTACAGCAGGACTCGGGCGCTGCGATCCCGATCCGGGCCGGTGATCGCCAGGCTGACCATGAACAGCGCGGCGATGGCGACGATGTCCACGAGCAACTGCGCGGTCCGCGCCTCCGGCGGCGCCCACAAGGCCGAGCTGACCTGATAGCCGAGGAAGACCAGACCCAACTGACCCGTACTGCCCCACGTGTGTTGGTAGCTACGGTCAGAGACCGTGGCACGCCAGAGCAGCGTGAGGATCACCAGCATGGAAAGCGCCACGCCGCGCAACTCCACGCTCTGGTCCAACCCGAACCGATCCAGCGAGTACCGGCCCAGCAGTGCGGTCAGGAAGAGCAGCATAAGCAGGGCTGCCGGTGGGCTCACGGTCCGGTTCGGTGCCGGCTGGAGCGCCGGGAGCGGTGGAGCAGACATCAGTGGGCTCCGATCCGAGGGCGCCGAAGTGCAGGAATGACCCCGAGGGAAACCAGCAGGCAGGCCCCGTACCCGACCAGGCATCCGATCGCAGCGCCGCTGGCGCCCAGCGGCGGGATCAGGATGAGGTAGGCGAGGATCGCGCTGATCATGCCGACGGTGTCGATGGCTGTCACCCAGCCGGACAGGTGCGCTGAGATCGCCAACGCGTGCCCCAACCGGCTGGCGGCGTAGAGAGCAGCGGCGACGGCGAGCGGAACCACCAGGTCCAGCGACTGGCGGTATGCCTCACCGAACAGAGGAATCACAGACCAACGGCCGAGCAGACTGATGGCCACCGCCGCAACGACGGCGTAGAGGCCAACGGCCCCGAAGAGCCGGCCGACCGGCAACGAGCCGGTCAGCAGCGCTCTTCGCCACTGCGGGACCCGGGCCTCGACGTAGTTCTGCACCGGCCAGGCGATCAGCTCGGTGATCGCAGCCACCACGACGTACAGACCGAGTTGGCTAACACCGGCGAGGGCGGGCAACAGCAGTCGATCTATCCGCAGCATGGCGATGTTTGCCAGCGCGGCGGGAAGCAGCCGCAACCCGATGCGCCTAGCCGACTGGGTTACCGCGGGTGCCGATCCGGTCGGATCGCCTCGCCGACCCACGATCAACCAGGTGATAATCGACGGGACAGTCAGGGCGAGTGCGTATGCGCCCAGCCACGCGGCCGCGGAGTCCACCGAGGCAAGCAGGAAGGCCGTCGCGAACAGCAGCAGCACGACCTGCCCGGCGACGACGAGGAGCAGATACGTCCGAGCCGTCCGAGCCGCGACCGACGCGGTCCGCAGCGTGGTCATCAGGACGTTCCCGAACACGGTCAAGGTCAGAGCAATCCCGTACGCGAGCGGCAGCAATCCCTCACCGGGTCCCAGGAGGCTGGCGAGCAGGATCGTCGCGGCGACCACCGCGAGTGGGGCAAACAGGAGGCGACGCTGGTCGAGCAGCGCAGTACCCATGACCGGGCGGCCGTGGATGGCGGCCGGGTAGGAGCGGTTGAGGCCAGCGCCGCAGCAGGTGGCCAGGATGTAGGAAACCTGGAGAAAGACCGCGAGACTTCCTCGACCGCTCGGCCCCATCGTTCGGGCGGCGATGACGTTGACGATGAGGCTGACCGCAGCGAGGACCAGCTGAGCGCCGAGCAGCTGAGCGGTCACTCCCCATGGGCCGCGCGTGCCGCTGACGGCGGCCCGAACCTGCGCGCTGGCGGCCTCAGACCACACGTTGGGACATCTTCTGACTCAGCTCGCGCCACAATTCCTCGTCGATGCGCGGCCGGAAGCCGGCCCCCAGCAGCCAGGTGTCCTGCTGTCCTTGACCCAGCCACAGCATTTCGACCCGGCGGACGAGGCCGCTCCCGGTCCGCAAGGCGGTCGCGGCGCGATACCCAGACTTCACGATCGATCTCGCCAGCGGGAGTGGGATCTGTCGCGGCGGCCGTGACCCGAGAATCCGAAGGAGTGTCCCGGTGGTCATCCCCTCCGCCGGCTGGAGCACGATCGGCTGGATGGGCCCGGGATAGGCGCAGAGGAACGCCATGGCGGCCGCCACATTGCGGATGTGCACCTGCGGCGTGGGTCGCGTTCCGGTGCCGGCTGTGGATGACAACGGCGAGCGGGCGAGCCGAGACAATGACACCGTGACCGGGCGTCCGGAACCGTGCACCGAGGTAGGCCGGAAGATGACCAGACCGGGCGGATCAAGGCTGAACAACGCCGCTTCTCCCAGAGCTTTGCTCGCCGAGTACGGGGAAAAGGCATCTGTCTCTGCTGATTCCGTCAACGGTTCTCGCCGTCCTTGGACGGCTGCGCTGCTGACCTGGATGAATCGCCGCACGCCGGCGTCCCGGCTGGCCTGGGCGACAACCACCGGCAGGAGCGCGTTGGCGCCGAAGAGTTCGTCACTTGCCGCTGCATTGGCGGCGGCGATGCCCGCGCAATTGACCACCACATCGTGCTCACCAAGGGCGGATCGAAGGGACTCCGCCTCCCGAGTCCGCTGTTCCCGGAAGAGCGCGGTCACCGAACGTGCGCTGGTTCGCAGCCTTGGCGCTGACACGACCTCTACCTGTAGACCCGCTTCCTGGAGGGCGGCCAGGCAGGCACTGCCCACGAAGCCGCTGGCCCCGATGACTGCGACCCGAGTCATCGGCGGCGACCTGCACAGACCGACTCCAGAAGCGTCAGGTATCGAGCGGCCAGGATGTCGTAGGAGGCATGTGCCCGCACCCAGGTGCGGCTCGTTCGCGGTCGCTGGAGTTCTCCGCGATGGACGGCCAACCGTCGCCAGAAGGCGGCCAGCGCATCCGGATCGTCTGGAGCCAGGCTGTCGCCGGCCTCGGCCTCCTTGACCAGCCGCGCGGCCTCCCCGGAGACACACGCCGTGACGTGCCGGCCGGTCGCGAACACTTCGTACAGCTTCGAGGGCACCGTGTAACGAAAGGCCGGCCAGTCGCGCAGACTGACCAGGCAGCTGTCCGCATCCTGATAGGCACGCCAGAGATCCGGCCCGGCCACCGTCGGCAGAAATCGGACCGGAGCGGCTGACCGCCCAGCGTGTCTTTGCAGTGCCTCCTTTTCGGCCCCCTCGCCGATGAACGTCATCTCGACCAATCCCGGGCCGAGCCGAGCAGCAGCGGTGATAGCGGTGTGCAGGCCCTGACTGATGCCGTGCGTACCCAGGTACAACAGACGAAGGCGGCTGCCCACGGTTGGTGGTGGCATCGCCGGCACGGAGTCCACATCTATGCCATTCGAGATGGTTTCGACGTTGCCGCCGGCCGCCCCCCTCGACCGCAGGATGTGGGCGAAGTCCGTAGACACCGTCACCACGCCGTCGGCGCGGCGCTGCGCCGCAGTCACCAGCCGGCTCAGGTGTCGGGCCGTGCGCCCAGTCGCCAGGTCAGAGTCGGTGATCAGATCTGGCCAGGCATCGCGCATCTCCACCACCAGCGGGGTGTTACGCAGCACGGAATACATCTGTCCGGCAAACAGCGTCGGCAATCCGGGAACTGTCGCGACCACGACGTCGCTGCGCTGACCCGCGCTCGCTACCAGCGAGCAGGCAGCGACGAGGGACTGGTCGGCGAGCTTCCTTCGCGCCGATGTGCTGCCCGGCAGGTATGGCAGCCGCAGCACCAGTTCGCCGTGCCGGCCACGTTCAGCGCGCAGCGGTCTGTGGGCGCCGGAGGTGTTGCGCCCACCTGGATAGTGGGGCGCAGCGGTCAACACGGTCACTGTATGCCCGGCCAGCGTCCAACGGCCGACGAAGGCGTCCCATCGGCGCTGCGGGGCGCCGACCTCGGGCGGGTAGAAGTGCGACATGAGCAGGATGCGCATCAGAGAGCTGTTCCGGTCCGGATCGCGCTCAGCAGGCGCCATCGAGTCAGGAGTTGGGGTGCGGCGAGGTAGCCCACCAGCAGGGTGATCGCGACGCCGTCCGAGAAGACGCGCAAGAACGTCGAGCCGAGCAGACTTGCTGCGCCCAAGGCCGAGACGGCCACGGAGAGCAGGGCAGTCAGGCTGGCCACCCGCAGATGGCTCCAGCCCAGCAGCGTCAGCCGCTGGTAAACATGCGAACGGTGTGGGGACAGCCAGTCCTGTTTCGCGCGGATCCGGCTCAGCAAGGTCCACGTCGTGTCCGTGAGATAGACGGCCAGCGGGGCGAGCACCGCCTCGGCCGGGGCCCCCTCGATGAGTGCGTACATCGCCAGCGTGCCGAGCACCGCCCCGAGCCCGTAGCTGCCCACGTCACCGAGAAATATCCGAGGGCGCACAGCGTTCCAGGGCAGGAAGTTGGCCGCAGCTACCGCCAGCACCAGCCCACCGCCTACTACCGAGAACGAGCCCAGCCACAGGCCCACGCCAGCGATCGCGATACCGGACACGACCGCGTGCAGCGAGGAGATGCCGTTGATCCCGTCCATGAAGTTGAAGACATTCACGAATCCGGTCAGCCAGAGGACCATCAGAGGTAGTGCCAGCCACTCGGGCCCTGCCAATCCGCTGTTCCACAACAGCGTGCCGCCCACGACCGCCCCGGCAGCAAGCTGTAGGCCCAGTCGGAACAAGGGTCGAATACCGCGCAGATCCTCGATAAGTCCGATCAGTGCGAAAAGGCCCAGCGCCAGCGCCGGCCCGACCGGCGCATTCACCAGGAGAAGACCGAGCATGCCAGCCGCGACGACGGCCAGCCCACCGCCGCGTGGAGTAGGAGTCTCGTGCAGGGAGCGGTGCGTCGGCTCGTCGAGCACCGCGAGCCGGGTCATCGCCCAGACGTTGGGTCGCTGCAGGACGAGCCCGACCAGCGCTGTACCGCCCAATGCCGGCAGCAGTACCCGCAGACTCTCGGTCATTCGAGCACAAGTTCAGGGACGGAAAGACCAATCTCGTCGCGCAAGCTTCGTGGCGCCGAGCCACCATCGAGACAGGGGGAGAAGTCGCTGAGCCGCCGACCAACGCCGAAGAACTGCTCGATCGCTGCGACTGTACGAATTCCGCCGTTACCGTCACCATACGGGTTTACTGCCCGCGCCATGGCGTCGTATTTCGCTTGATCGTGGAGCAATGATGTGACGGCGTCGACGACTGCTTCCTCCTGCGTGCCGATCAGCATCGCCGTCCCGGCTCGGATACCCTCGGGTCGTTCGGTGTTGTCCCTCATCACAAGCACCGGCTTTCCCAAGCTGGGGGCTTCCTCCTGTACCCCACCGGAGTCAGTCAGAACAAGATGGCAACGTGCCATCAGGCGGGCAAACTGCCCGTAAGGCACCGGCTCTACGACTATGACGTTCTTCAGGCCTCTGATCGGCGGAAGAAGAACCTCTCGAACCGCAGGATTGCGGTGCGCGGGTAGGACGAAAACCGTTCGCGGATGGCCCAAGGCAAGTCGCGCAATCGCTCGCGCGATTCCAGCCATGCGATCGCCCCACGACTCGCGTCGATGACTGGTAATCAGCACGACCGGTCGGGAATGGTTGTCCAGCGACGCCAGACGCTTGTCGTCGTATCGAACCCGCTTCTTCGCCGCCGCCCACAAGGAATCAATCACCGTGTTTCCGGTAACGACGACAGCCTTCCGCGGCACCGACTCTGCTGTCAGGTTATCCCTGGCCGTTGCAGTGGGAGCGCAATGAAGCGAAGCCAAGCGCGACGTTATGCGACGGTTCATCTCTTCAGGAAACGGAGAATAGACGTTCTCAGTACGAAGTCCAGCCTCGACATGAACAACTGGGATCTTCTTATAGAAGGCTGCCAGCCCGCTGACCATCGCCGTCGTCGTGTCGCCTTGGACCACGATTGCGTCGGGTTCCTCCAGCTCGAGGACGCGGCTGAGTCCGTTCAGGACACGCGTACTGACATCAACGAGCGTCTGCCGCTGTTGGATGACGTCCAAATCATGGTGCGGAACAATGTCGAACAATTGATTGACTTGGTCCAACATCTCACGATGTTGGCCGGTTACCGTAATCACGGCCTCTAACTTGTCCGAGCACTTCATCGCGTCGATGACGGGCGCAAGCTTGATTGCCTCAGGACGGGTTCCATAGACCACCATGACGCGGATCATCGGTTATCCCTCAGCGCCGATCCCACTGGCACTTGCTCCAACGACGGTGCTCTGGAGACCGGCATGAGAGAAGTTGAACAGTGCAGCTGCAATTTCTGGCGGCTCAATGACGCCCGTCAAGTCCAAGGGAGGCACTGGCACGTGACTGATCAGCGGATGAACCGGTCGAACGTCGACCTCTTCGCATCCGAGCAGATCTTCGTGCATCTTTTCTCCCTCACGCAGGCCGGTATAGACAATGTCGATACGACGGGGGCACATCGCCACTAGCCTCCGTGCGACATCGTCGATCCGAATGGGCTTGCCCATGTCCAGAACAAGGGCTTCGCCTCCGCGACCCAAGGCCGCCGCCTGGATGACCAATTGGACGGCCTCATCGACTGTCATTAAGTACCTCGTCACGTCTGGATCGGTGACCGTGAGTGGCCCGCCCGCCGCGATCTGGGCAGCGAAGGTCATCAGCACCGAGCCGCGGCTCCCCAGCACGTTGCCGAATCGCACCGACAAATAGGAGCCTGAGGCACGCTTTGCGATTTGCGCGGTCAGACGTTCGGCGATCCGCTTGGACTGCCCCAGAACGCTGATGGGATTGGCCGCCTTATCTGTGGAAATGTTCACGAATCGTTCCACGCCAGCCTTTTCAGCCGCTGACAAGACATTGGCCGTACCGATCACGTTGCTTTTCCAAGCCTCGGCGGGATATTGCTCGAGCATCGGCAGGTGCTTGAGCGCCGCCGCGTGGAACACGACCTCAGGCCGGCGCGACGCGAAGATGTTCTCGATGGCGACTGCGTCCCTGATATCAGCCAGGATCACTCGTGGGGTATCCAGGAGCGCTCGGCCGTACAGAGCCAACTCGACCGCGTGCAATGCCGATTCATCCCGGTCCAGCATGATCAACTCGGCAGGGGCATACCTGTGGATCTGACGGCACAGTTCAGCGCCGATCGATCCACCAGCGCCTGTGACGAGAACCCGCTTGCTGTTCAGATAGTCCGCAATCGCGTCGACATCCGTGTCCAGCGGGCGACGACCGAGAATGCCGGCGAGGTCGATGTCCCGGACGTCACGGATGCCCGCTTCAGGACTGCGAAGGTCGGCCAAGGCCGGCAACGTCTTGACTTGGAGTTCCTGCTCGACGGCTATCCGGGAGACCTCCAGCAGGAGTGGAGCATCCGCGCTGGGCAGCGCGATGATGAGAGTGGATGCGGCGGTTCGCCGGGCGGCCTGCCCGATCGACTCCCGATTCCCGAGAACGCGCAGCCCGTACGCTCGCCTGTGCCGCTTACTGGGGTCATCATCCAGAAACCCGACCGGCAGGTAGGGCGACTTCGGATCGATCTGCATCGAGCGCACCAGCTGCGCGCCGGCTTCCCCAGCGCCGAAGATGAGGACTCGTTCACCGCCCTCGACCTGCTGCATGGCAGCAAGCAGGGTTCGGAGCAGGACTCGGCCTGCCGAAGCGCCCACGAGGGTCATGACCGCAGCGACCATCGGGATGGACAGCGGCATCAGGCGAGGAATGGGCAGGCCGACCAACAGAACAGACGTACCGATTCCTGCACCGAGGACGACGGCGGCAAGCGCCCCGACCTCGCCAAGGCTTCCGATCCGATAGCGGCCCTGATACAGCCGGATCGGTGCCGCGAAGCCAAGGTGCAGAACTAGCACGAGCCCTGCTGTGACGAGCATGCCGCGCTGATCGATCTGCTCGATCTCACCGTCGTAACGCGCGATTGCCGCGATCTGGAGCGAGAGGTTCCATGCCGCCACGTCGGCGAGGAGGAGGCCCGCTCTGCGATAGCGCCACAGGGCCATCTGCTGAGCCTTCGGGAAATGCACGCCGCTCCCCGCTCGTCAGTCCAACTACCTACCGTGATGAGATCACTACGCAACGTACAGGTGATCATGCTGTTTCGCACTACCTTGATGTGGCAGTGTGTGATCAAGCACTCACGCGGTGTGTGTTCTAGGCTGCGTATCTCAGGCGCAAAGACGGGCGGAACCAGTGAACCTTCAGGAGTACCTGCGCGCGATCCGGGCGCACTGGGTCCTGGCTCTTTCGATCTTCCTGCTGGCTCTGGCCACGGCAGGAGTGATCACGTGGCAGACGACGCCGCTGTACGCAGCGAGCACCCGGCTGTTCGTGTCCACCCCGGGTAGTGACGATTCTGCGGCCGCGTACCAGGGCAATCTGTTCTCCCAGCAGCGGGTGACCTCCTACGCCGAGCTGATCGAGGGGGATCGGCTAGCTATTCGAGTCGTGGATGCGCTGGACATCGACATCACGCCGGACTCCCTCTCGAGTGCGATCACCGCAAGCGTCGTCCCGGAAACGGTCATCCTGCAGGCGACCATCACCGATCCGTCACCAGAGCGGGCGCAGTTGATCGCCGACACCGTCGGTGTCGAGTTCGCCGCTTTCGTCACAGAGCTGGAGACGCCTCCGGGCCAGGACGTCGCCTCGGTTACTGTGACAGTGGTCGAATCAGCTCGTTTGCCGACCAGTCCGGTGTCACCCAGCCTCATCCGCAACTTCGGAGTGGCTGCCGTGCTGGGGCTCATCGCGGGAATCGGACTCGTGGTCCTGCGGGAACAACTCGACAACACGGTGAAGGAGGCCGACGAGGTTGAGGAGATCGCGGATGCAGCAGTCATCGGTGGCGTCCTCTACGACTCCGACTTCGCCAAGAACCCCATTGCACGACAGCTACGCGGGCAGTCCCGCAGCGCAGAAGCGTTTCGGCAGATCCGTACCAATCTGCAGTTCCTCAACATCGACAACCCGCCGCGCGTAGTGGTGATTTCTAGTTCCGTCCCGGGCGAGGGCAAGACCACTACCGCGATCAGCCTGGCAGTTGTCCTGGCCCAGTCCGGTCAGCGCGTCGCGCTCGTCGAGGGTGACTTACGACGGCCGCGAGTCACCAAGTACCTCGACATCGTCAGCGGCACCGGCCTGACCAACGTCCTGGCCGGAGCCGCCTCCCTGGAGGATGTCCTGCAGCCGCTGGGCGACGGAAAACTGACCGTCCTCGGCTCGGGTCCCACCCCGCCTAATCCAAGTGAGATGCTGGGATCGGCCCATATGCGGCAACTGATCACCGAACTGCGCGAGATCAACGACTTCGTGGTGATCGACTCCTCCCCCCTCCTGCCGGTCACCGACGGCGCTGTCCTGGGGGCTCTGTGCGATGGGGTGGTTCTAGTGATCCGCCACGGTACGACCAAGCGTGAACAGCTGCGCCAGAGCGCACAGATGCTGCGCAGCGTGGACGCGAACCTGCTCGGGATCGTCCTGAACATGGTTCCCC
>Ga0136613_10001474_pt1 | contig 12189 bp, 8 predicted proteins | sample AntDrymUQ2722106_2_FD_106649 | JGI IMG/M metagenome (GOLD analysis project Ga0136613, IMG submission 106649) | Polar desert sand microbial communities from Dry Valleys, Antarctica - metaG UQ272 (21.06) | ecosystem: Environmental > Terrestrial > Soil > Desert | place: Antarctica: Dry Valley... | reverse complement strand
GAGTGCCGATACCAAGTACCGAGGCGAACGCCGTCATCGGGTAGAAGCGCCGGTTGAAGCGGAACACGAACTCGTTGAGATAGGCCGCAAGGTGCTGCGTGCTCACGCCGTGGTGCGTACCGAGCAGCCACGCCTTCAGGTTGGAGAAGATGAGGTGGATCATCGGCAGCGCCTTCTCGGCCTTCTCCAGGTCGCCGTCGAGCACGACCGACTCGTGGGCGTAACCCATGGCCTCCAAGTTGTCGTACACGCCGTCGGTGATGACGTGGCTGTGCGTCTCGATGTCCTCGGTGACGAACGTCTCCAAGGAGCGCTTGCCGCGGTCGTTCAGTACCCGCAGGCGCAGACGCCCGGCGTAGACGGCCCGACGGCCGTGCTTGTCCTGTTTCTGGCGAACCTCGACGGCGCCGACGACGTACATCTTGTGGTGAACGCCGCGTCCTTCGCCCCGCGTCTTGCCGCCGACGAGCGTCTCGTCCAACTCGACCGGCCACTGTGCGCCGATGCGGTCCCGATCGGGGCGGACCATGCCGGCGCGCAGCTTGTGCAGCACTTGGAATGCCGTCTCGTAGCGACGCAGCCCAAGCTGCCGTTGGAACTGCAGCGCCGACATGCCCGGTGTCTGCGTCGTCACGAGGTATGCTCCCCAGAACCAGACCTGCAGCAGCGTGCGGGTCGCGTGCATAACGGTCCCCGCCGTGAGGTACGTGTTTCGCCGGCAATCGCGGCACCGCAGAACCGTCGGCCGGTTCTCGAAGCGGTACGCCTTGCCCACAGCGCCGCACCAAGGGCACACAAATCCATCAGGCCAGCGGACTCGCTCCAAGTAATTGCCGCACGCCCGCTCGTTGGGGAACATCCGCTGAAAATCCAGCAAGGTCGTCGGGAAAGGCTTGGCCACGCCCGAACACTACCCATGGCGTCCTTGGCGTCAACCGGATAGGCATGCTTCCAATCCATGATCTGATTCGCATGCACCTCGTCCTGCTGTGAAAGCTCCGCTAGCGTCCTATCGCCTTTCAGCGCCGCCAATGATACTTCGCTTTAAAAGCCGGTGAATAATTACGTCGTGGTTTCTTCATCTTCTGCTTCCTCTTATAAAACAAGTACAGCAGAAAATCCCACTTATCACTACGCCATTAACCGTCCAACGTGGGGTCCACTTTTTAGCACAACGCAGGGTCACGCAGATGCCGGGCTTAAAATAGGATCTCGACCTGCCACGCTTGATAGTCTTCAGTATGGCCTGGACTCGATCAGTACCACGCCCATCCTCGACTCTACTCGGTTCCCCCAGATACCTTCACATTTCACTTTGTGAAAAATTTCACATTTATTTTGTGAAATTTTTCACAGAAAAAACCGCGTCCTTCTAGGACACTTGTGCTGACGGCAAACCTGAGGGTTGGCATTAAAGGGGGATACCAATGCGACAATTATCTTTGTTCTTGTTTTTCGTTACTTTCGCAGGAGTATCCGACATCTCTAGTGCACAGACTCAGATAGGGAGCGAGAAGTCTGTTACGAGACATCTCGCCGATGGGGAGGAATACTCTCTTTCGACACGCAGCCTTATCTCTCATGGAGAGCTGATCTTTAAAGCCAATTGGACGAGCCAGGAGGGCGGCGGTCGTCCTTTAACCAAGGGTACAGGTAGTCGGCTGTCTGATCTCAACGACCCGCTGATCTTTCCACGCAACATGAATCGCGTTTCCGCACCGGACGCTAACTCCTGTGCGGGTTGTCATAATCTCCCCTTTGTCGGTGGTGGTGGCGATTTCGTTGCCAACGTATTCGTATTAGGCCAACGCTTCGATTTCGCTACCTTCGATCCACTCGACCTGACACCCACAAAAGGCGCAATGGATGAAAACGGCCAGGCTGTTAGCCTGCAGCAGATCGGCAACTCCCGCAACACCCTGGGGATGTTCGGCGCGGGTTACATCGAGATGCTCGCCCGGCAGCTCACAAAGCGCTTGCAGGCCCTGCGCGCTAGCCTTGCGCCCGGGACGAGTGCGCCACTCCTTGCCAACGGTATCGACTTTGGCACCCTGGCGCGCCAGCCGGATGGCACATGGGACACTTCTGGCGTGGTGGGCCTACCGCCACCGAGCTTGCAAACCGCTGGGGCCGACAGCCCGCCCACGCTTGTTATTCGTCCATTCCATCAGGCGGGCGCCGTGATTTCGCTGCGCCAGTTCACTACTAATGCCATGAACCACCATCACGGCATTCAGGCGACGGAGCGTTTCGGAGTAGGGACGGATGCAGACGGCGATGGTTTCACAAACGAGATAACACGGGCCGATACTACGGCGGTAACACTCTTTCAGGCCACGCTACCAGTCCCTGGGCGAGTGATACCTAGAGATAAAGAGATCGAGCAGGCGGTGCGCCTTGGGGAAAACCAGTTCCTGCAGGTTGGCTGTGGAAGTTGCCATGTGCCATCGCTACCGCTCGAAAATTCGGGATGGATCTTCAGTGAACCAAATCCTTTCAACCCAGCCGGGAACTTGCAGCCCGATGACGTAGCCCAGCCTCTTTTCGTTAATCTCAATGATAAGCGACTGCCCCGCCCGCGACTCAAAGAGCGAGATGGGATTACCTGTGTGCCTGCCTTCACCGACTTGAAGCTTCACGATATTACCTCCGGGCTATCCGATCCCAACCGCGAACCACTCAACATGCAGTTTGCTTCGGGTTCCAATGGGTTTAATGGGGGTAACAGCCAATTTATAACGCGCAAACTTTGGGGCGTAGCAAACGAGCCACCCTTCTTCCACCACGGTCAGTACACCACGCTACGGCAGGCGGTTGAATCCCACGCAGGTGAAGCAGCGGCGGCGATAACTGCTTATCACGCGCTAACCGCTGCCGAGCAAGATGGGATCATCGAATTTCTAAAGACGCTCCAAGTGTTAGATAAGGACACCAGGGCCCTAGTGGTTGACGAATATGGCAGAAAGCGAACTTGGCGGGCGTTTCCCTATGACTGCTGGGAGCATCTGGGTAGCGACAATGGACCACGAGCATAACCGGTCGAGTGGACCTGTATAAAGGAGACAAGAATGAATCTCTTTAGATGCTACGGCAAGAAGATAATTTCACTAGTTCTCTTATTCGCCACGTCTTTACCGGCAGTCGCTCTGCAAGGCCAACTAGGATCTGTCAGCGATAAGCATAAGGAAACAAGTGTCACCCGAAAATTGATCAACACAACACAGGGGCCGTTCTGGCCGCCTAGTGCCATCGCCGATAAAGATGGAAATTTTATTGTTATTGGTACTTCCCTTGCTGAAGTATCTCCCGGCGTAATTATTCCAGTTTCCGATCAAGCGGTGTTGGTCTCGAAAGAGACTGTTCCACCGCTGGACACGAATGGTAAGGAGGATTTCTCTAATCCGTTCGGAGCACATTACGAAGTAATACGTAAGCTGGATCTAAATCCTGAAAGCCCAGATTTAGACATAGTCTTGTATAGCAATTCATTCGGTCCAACAGAAGGGGATTTTGGTGGTGGACCACGTATCCCCAGGCTAGGAGAAAGCACGTATAACCTCAGTAGTGCCCCAGCCTTATGCCCAGAGGTTTTCCCTGCACTCTCACAGAGAAGAACCTATTCAAGGCCCAGCTTTCCATTGCACAAAATACCAATCTTAGGATTTCGCGGTGATCAAATTGCCTACGATGTGGAGACAGGAAAGCCTTACGATCCAAATAGTGGTACGGGATCTAACTGCGGTGTGGCAGGTTGTTCAGGAGAGAACAAAGTTGATTTTCGCTCTGATAAACCAATCACGCTAAGAGATTGGTTAGCAGGTAGTGGGAAAGTAAAAATCACGCTGACACGTTACAGTGCCCAAGTAGGAGCTTATACCGCTGCTAGGTTTAATTTTAAATTCGAAAAACTACTACCCAACGCTGTTTACACGATAGTTGCTGTAAGACGCAACGTTCTCGAAGGACGTCCAAACCCAATGCTACCAGATCCACTGGGTCTACCAAGCTATGTCATCACCGACGGTACAGGGAGCGGAAGATACTCGACAGAAGTAGTGAACCCGTTTCCTGATCCAGCTACGGATGATGAGGGATTAAGGATAGTGGCTGTGCTAATGACCTACCGTTCGGATTACCAGAACTGGGGATCATGTCCAGCGAGGCTTGGTCCTGGGGTTGATGTTCATGCAGCCATGACCACCCCTGTGGCTATGGACCTGACGGACTTTATAACGAAAGAGCTCCCACCATCTGAACAGATGAATGAGCAATAACTAATATGCCATACCACAATATTGCATGCGATTGTCCTGGTTCGCCTACACTGCTTCTCGCAAACACAGGATGTCAAGATTGTTGGATTTTCAGAAAAGTATGAGTGTGCATTAAATAAATCAATCGAAGTTACCAAACAGTTTATCGTCCAACCATATTTCTCACAGGAGGAAACATGTCTACTCACCTGCGTGCACTTAAAAATCCGATAGGCGTCATGAGCGTCTGTTCTCTAGTTATGGCACTAGTTCTCTTACCGAGTAGCGGATCGTCACAAACTAACTCAGGGAACAAAGCCCCAGCAAACAAAGAATTAACTAGTATCACACAAAAACTCAGTAATTCTACCCAGGGTCCGTTGTGGCCACCCAGTGAAACCGTGGACAAAGAAGGTAATTTTATTTTAGTTGGTCAAGGTCTAATTAAGATCGCTCCTGGATTTGTTGTCCCTGTACCGAACCAAGCTCTGCTTGTGTCTAAAGATACAGTTCCACCACTGGATAGCAATGGCAAAGAAGATTTCACAAACCCGCTCGGCGCGCCGTACAACGTAATTCGGGAACTCGATTTAAGCCCGGATAGTCCGGACTTGAATTTGGAGCTTTACACAGTATCTTTCGGACCTTTCGCAGGAGATTTCGGGGGAGGACAGCGTATTCCTGCATTTGGAGAAAGCCCCTACAACCTGAATATGGCCCGCCCTTCATGCTTAGAGGTTTTTCCAACGCTGTCCCAGAGGTTCACTTACACCCGGCCCAGTTTTCCACTTCATATGGCACCAATTAATGGTTTCCAGGGAGACCAAATAGCCTATAACGTGGAGAACGGAGAACCCATTGATCCACATACCTCCTCTGGTCCTGGCTGTGGAGAGGGATGTTCTGGTGAGAATATGGCCGATCAACGCCGTGATACCCCAATCACCCTAGGAGAATGGCTGAAGGCGAAGGGCAAGGTAACAATTAAACTGACCCGCTTCAATCGTGATATCAACGCTTACACGGCCGCTAGATTTAACTTCAAATTCAAGGACCTTTTGCCGAACTCCGTTTACACAAATTGGGCGGTTCGACACAACGCAATAATGCCTCCTCCTGAGGAGCGTTTGCCGACCCCACTTGGAACTTCAAATGCTTTTGTCACCAATACAAAGGGGAACGCAACCTTCTCAGTCGAGGTACAGAATCCTTTTCCAGATCCCGCAACCGATGAACAAGGTTTGAGGGTTATGGTGTTGGCTGTTGTGTTCCACTCGGACTATCAGAACTGGGGATCATGCCCAGCGCATTTCGGTCCAGGAGTTGACGTTCATCAGGTTTTTAACACGCCTATCGAAGGTAACTTCATTACTAAGAAAGCCCCTTAACTTGATTCAGAGAGAATCTAGCTTTAACGGTTAGCGTGCCCGATTACTGACGGTAAAGGCCGGAGTACTATGGCTAACAACGATGCTCGGTTCGAGAATACGGAAAGCTATTGCACACGCGACGGCATTTATTATCCATCGCACTGTGGAAGCCCTCCCGATCTCGGTCTTCGACTTATCAGGAATGCGGGTGCCTTCTTAATTGGAAACACGCATTTCACCACCACGGGAAACACCCTAGCTTTCCTTGGAACATTCGAGATTAGAGGACGCAAAAGATGAACTCAGAGCGCAGTTGTTACCGACAACTCAAAAGTTGGCATGAGCTGTATCAGGCCGCAGTGGGGCGGACAGGTAGGGATCCGACCCCTCAGGAAATTACGCGGCTGGCGGGAATGTTCCCCTATACGGTCACGGTGGAGTACTACCGGGGGGCGGGCAAGCATTTCGTATCGCCCCAGGTCCTCGCAATTCTCGAGCGCATCTATGCAGCCATGCGCCGCGTAGATGGGGTCAGTCTCTACAGCGTTCAGGCGACGCGGGCCCAGAACAGCGCGAAGATCCTCTTGGACTTCCTGGCGTGCTGTTTAGACAAGCACTTGAAGGTCTACGAGTATAAGTCTTACATTGGCCTTGCGTTGTTTCTCGATAATACGCTGCCCACGCAGGTAACGTTTGAGGAGGCCGTCGAGAGGAGGCTGAATTTATTCAAGTTCCTGCTCTACGACGATTACTGCTTCGAGGCCCGCTCGTATCTCGGCAAGGAGACGGCCACGCAGGATCGCAGAGACGATACCATCGTGCTACAGCGTATGGCAAGGATCGTCCGATGCCTGACTGCGCTCAACAATAACGTGGCTCAGGTCGTCCCTTGCACGCCGGAGGAGACGGCTGCGCTGTCGTTGCTGACCCCGCTACATGATGGTGAGGCAGATACGGAAAAAGTCTCCCAAGGGTGGGCAGTCGTTGAAATGCTGCGGCAGTCCACCTACTGGGACCACTCGGTGCCCATCGACTTGCTTTTAGAATTATCGATGTTGCCGGTGTATGTCAACCATGAAGAGTACAACTTTATCCGGATTCTCCAAGCCTTCGAGGCGATCTTCAACATTGTGATTATGGGGTTGCAAGCGGTGATCAACTGCGTGTACGACGACCGAATTAGAGAGGCCTCCCACCACCTTAAACTGCTGTGTGACGTCTTTAGAATCGATGTCTTCCTGTTTCGGATTTTGATGACCATGCCGCGAGAGGACTTCCAGATCTTCCGACAGTATACCGAGGGCGCCAGTGCTATCCAGTCGCCGCAGTATAAGCTGATCGAGGTGCTGATGGGTACGCCATCGAGCACCCGGTGGAGTTCACCGGCCTTTAAGTTCGTGCCGCAAATCCGGTTATTCCTCGAGCGCACCGGGCTAAACCTTGAGTGTGTACTTCGCGAAAGATTTGGTAAGGACGGTGAGGGACTCAACCTCGAGGGTGTGAACGACGAACAGGCTCTGGGGCTTTTCCTGCGTATCAACACGCTTGATCGCATGTTCCTGGATTGGAAGAAGCGCCACTTTGGGATCGCCAGCCACATGATTGGTTCGGATACCGGGACCGGGGGCTCCGACGTGATCGAATATCTCGGGCGTTTCAAAGGCGAGCTCTTCTTCCCAGAGCTGGAAAAGACATTGAGCCAGCGGGATCCGAGTGGCTATATCCTTTTAGAACCGAAGCTGTGCCCACGCTGAGGGTTCAAATTGCTGAGCGGAGGTTTAGATGACGAAGGTGCAATTCGCTGGCATAGCGACTTATCTTCCTGAGCGTGTGGTGACCAACCACCACTTTGAGGAGGCCGGTTTTGAGCTGCCCCTCAAGGACGAGGTCTTCTTTAAAGGGGTACGGGAGCGGCGCTGGGCGGCACCGGATGAGACGTCGGTCGAAATGGGGGTCAAGGCGGGCAGAAAGCTCCTAGAGCAACAAGACGTTGACCCTGCCGAGATAGACCTTATTATCGCTTCGGCTTTGGTAAATGACTTGGTCCTGCCGCACGCTACCTGCGGCATCCAAGATGGTCTGGGAGCGACAAACGCAACGGCCATCACGCTCGATACGGGGTGTGCTTCGTTTGTTTCCGGCCTGATCTACGGAAGCGCGCTTATCCGGTCGGGCTTCTTCAAAACCATCCTCCTGATCTCAATATCGAACTTCGCGGGACGGGCACAGGGCCAGCTCAAGGACCGCTCCGCACTCATCCCCGGCGACGGTGCGGCGGCTCTCTTGATGCAAAGCAGCGAAGGGGGCGAGGACGGGCTCCTGGGCTGGTGGGAAAAAAGTTTCGGCCAGTATCACGGGATGTTCGCGATCCACGCCCTGACACACGACCACCAACGCCGAGCCTTTTGGGAGCCACATGATAGGATCGCCTTTAGCTTTGATGAGGAGCTGGTCGAGAGTATCAAGAAGAATGCGCGCGAGCTGATTCCTCTGGCACTCAAGCGGGCGATCGAGCATTCAGGCAGAACGGTCGCGGATCTGGACTTGGTCCTGACGCATCAGCCGAACCGCTACCTTATCGATTACTGGCGCGACGCGGTCGGGACGCACAAGGGCCAAGTCCACGACACCCTCGAGCAGTATGGCAACCTATTCCAGGCCTCCATCCCGGTGACGCTCGATGATGCTCTCCAAAAGAACAAGGTAAAGCCTGGTGATTCCATCGCGATGGCGAGTTTCGCCCTGGCGGGCGAGTTGGTGTCGGCGACCGTCATTCGGTGGAAATAATACAAAGGCCGCGCATGTGTAATCCGCTTCTGGAACGAAAGAGATATTCTAGAGGAGTGAACGACTATGGCAATTCCCCAAGCCGATAACATTGCAATCGTTGAGGCTATCCAGCCGCTTCCTATTCAAGATATACCCGGTCTGATCCGTAAAGAGACGCATACGGGCGAGGATGTCATGAAAATCGTGGCGGGACGCTACCAAGATGTCCTTAAGCACGAGGATGTCTACGCTGCCTTCGTCACACTCACTCGTCACGTTCCGATTCCTATCGACTACGTGTTCAACTACCTCTCCCACATTCCCAACCTCGAGGAGTTTACGCTCTCGCTCCGGAACTTCAGGCCCTGCCCGGGGAGAGATGGACTGTGGGTCGGTGAGGAGCACTTCCGCCCCGGCACCACCATCTACATCAAGTGCCTTTCCCATCGGGAGACGTGGTGTGTGGACCATCCTTGCGCTTGGGAGAACTCCGAGAATCTATGGTCGTATTACGCGTTCCGGCTCTACGACGCCAAGCGAGTCATGAACCGGCCGGGCACAGTCATCCAATGGACGAACTTCAGACATATAAATTACGAGGACGGTGGACCCTTCCGTGAGCTGATTGACGCGTTTCCGAAATTCTATGAGATCCACGGAATCGAGCTCGATAATCTGACTCACATATTGGAGGCGCGTTTCAAGCATCAGTACGGTTATCTCCTGAACGAGAAACTGCCTGGTGGGCTATAAGCCTTATGGCGACTTACCGAACTTGTGATGCCCTGGTCGAGGCGCTCCGCGACTTCGGCGTGCGCTACTTCTTTTCGGTCAGTGGCGCCAATATCGAACCGGTTCACGATTCCATATACCTCTACGGTTGCAGGCGCCTTATCTCGGTATTGGCCAAGCACGAATCCGGCGCCGCGTTTATGGCTGACGCCCACGCTCGTGTACACAAGACTCTCGGGGTCTGTGGGTCAACCTCGGGAGGTGCTATGCTCAATCTTTTAGCTGGGGTAGCCGAAGCGAATGCGGAATCTGTGCCGTTGCTGGCTTTGGTAGGCCAGCCTCCAACCTCCCTGTGGGGTAAAGGAGCCTTTCAGGATTCTTCAGGGATTGGCAGAGCCCTGAATGCCGTAGAGCTGTTTCGCCAAGTATCCAAGTACACGGGTCTTATCCATAAGCCGGATGAAGCACTCGCCCACCTTGAGGAAGCAATTACAGTGAGCTTAAGTGGTCGCCCGGGAGCCAGTGTCCTATTGTTGCCGCGCGACGTTCTGCTCTCGGAGATCCCAGGTGGAAAATCCGGTTCTTTAGCTATCAGATCATATCGGGCTTCATCCCCTGTGGATGAGAAAACGCTTGGTGCTTTGGCTCGAACATTCTCACAGTCTAAGCGGCCGGTTCTTATCTTGGGTCATGGGGTCCTCAGAAGCATCAAACACGATCGGATAATCGAGTTTGCCGAGCGCCATAGCGTGCCCACTGTCGTGACCCTTTCTGGGAAGGGCGCATTTCCCAATCGGCATCGGTTGTTCCGCGGGGTATTAAGTGTTTCCGGTCATCCAACAGCGATCCGTACGATAGCAGAGGCCGACGTAGTTTTCCTGATCGGCGCAGGGCTTAATCTAATGACTCGTGCTCCTCTTGGCGATATCTTGCAGGGCAAGAGGCTTGTGTATATCAACGCCGATGACGACTACATTGACAGGATCGCTAATCCGGACTTGAAGGTCCTAGGTGATGCAGGTGAAATTATCTCATCTCTGCTAGAGTGGCTTGAGGTTGATTCAACGCCAATACCGGTATCACTCGAGACTCCGATTGATCTAGATCTAGAGCAGGTTGAGCCGCTGGTCCTCGCCCGTAAACCGGATGACTCAGCACGGCACTCGTGCACTCCGACCTCGCTCACGATGTTTGAGGCAATGCAGGCCCTACGCGATATCATCCCGTATGGCGCTCATCTTCTCATCGATGCGGGCAATGCCGGCGCGACGGCATGCCACCTCCTGCCATGTCCCGAGGAGGGTACGTTCGCCACGGCCCTTGGTATGGGCGGTATGGGCTGGGCGGTGGCGGGTTCGGTCGGGGCAGCGCTGTCGCCGCGCGACGAGGATCCGAGGGTCACTATAGTGATCACCGGGGATGGCGCCCTCTTAATGAATGGCAACGAGATTAATACAATTGTCGCCCACCAACTTCCTGTTATCATGATTGTCCTAAACAATGCTGCCCATGGGATGTGTATCACTCGGCAGACACTGTTTTTCGACTCAAGGTTCGAGGCGGTCGAGTACCCAGAAGTTAATGCCGAGATCTTCGCTCGTAGTCTTGGCGGAACGCTCGGTATCCATACTGCCCGCGTCACCTCGCCGCAAGAACTACGCGAGGTGTTTAGCCGCTTTGTCGCCGAGAAAAAACCTGCTCTGATCGATGTTCCTGTGATCAAAGACGAGGTGCCTCCGTTCACACCTTTTTTGGCAGCCGCGAGAGATCTAGTAGCGATGAAGTAGGCAGGAGAAGTTGTCACCGACACCCGGTTCTCGGGCACACGCATTACCACAGTCTTGACGTCGTATTAGCTAGGACAGGCGTCGATGGCCGTCACCAGCTGATCATTAATCCAACGTCCTAAAAACCCCGCCGCACGCTGAGCGACCTCGTGCTCTGGCAGCCAACGGCACAGCCCTTCACAGAGATCTCCGAAGCGCGTGCCGCTATGGACCGCATCGAGCGCCCAGGCTTCTTCGCGCTCCAGGGAGCGGAAAAAGGTTTTCAGTTCTTGACGCCAGATTAGCCACGCCAGCGGGTGCGGGTAGGCGAGGGGTGTTCCCGGAGTCTCATGGCGATCGGCGGCTTGCCAAATCTCGGTTACGTTCCAGCCGAGATCCAAGCGCCGCACCGACGGGTGCAGGGCGAGGCCGATGTTAGGCCACGCGGCGGGCGCAAGCTGGGCGAGCGACTCCGCCGTCAGGGGCGGCGCATGCGCGGCATCGAAGGCCTCACCCAGCCGCCATTCAAAAGCCGCTAGTTCCGAAAGCCAAGGTTCATTGCGGAAATCCTCGGACGACGCGAGAAAAGCGTGGAGGTGCTGCCCGAAGTAGCGGATGGAAAATTGTCCGGAGGGATAAGCATCGATATAGGCCGCGGCCAAATGAGCGAAGCGCTCCGCGCCGACCATGACCAGCAATGCGGGGAAGTCGCTCGCTAAGGCTTCTTGGAGCCGTACACGGTAGACATTAGCGTAAATCTCGAGGCGCGTCTCGGCGCTTACCGAGGGGCTCGCCAGCACCTCGGCTTGCGCGCCCGGTCCGCGCATAAGCACATAGGCCTGAATGGATTGCTGTAGCTCACGCAAGCTCGGCATGGATCGGATACCGATCGTCACGGTCGGCCGAGGAATCGTGCGGCGGGAGCGCTTGGGTGGCGATCCGCTCAGCCTGCGCCAGCTCCGCAAGCAAGTCCTCGAACGGGGGAATATTATCATCGCGCTCGATCATGGTAGACACGTTGCCAAAAAGCGTAATCGCCCTGCCATAAAGGTCCCACACGGGATCGATTATGGGCTCGTCGTGAGTATCGATGCGGTAGGCTCCATAATCACGGTGACCGGCGAGATGAAATTGCTGCACTCGCGTCAGTGGCAGGTGTTCGATGTACGTGTACGGATCGAACCCATGGTTGCAAGCGCTGACGTACACGTTGTTGATGTCGAGCAGAAGCAGACAATCGGATTCCTCGGCGAGGGCTCGGAGAAATTCCCATTCCGGCATTTCCGAGGCGCGGTAGTC
>Ga0136613_10001473_pt1 | contig 12190 bp, 13 predicted proteins | sample AntDrymUQ2722106_2_FD_106649 | JGI IMG/M metagenome (GOLD analysis project Ga0136613, IMG submission 106649) | Polar desert sand microbial communities from Dry Valleys, Antarctica - metaG UQ272 (21.06) | ecosystem: Environmental > Terrestrial > Soil > Desert | place: Antarctica: Dry Valley... | reverse complement strand
TGCGGCGCGGGCACCTCGGGCAGGCTGAGGATGGCCTTGACCATCCGTCCGACCTGCTCCTTCTCGGCCCTCCCGTAGCCGCAGACGGCCTGCTTGACCGTCGAGGGCGCGTACTCGGCGCAGGCCATCTCAGCGTTCGCGCACGCGACGAGCACGGCGCCGCGCGCCTGGCCGACGGAGAGCGCGATGCGGGCGTCGGCGCCGACGTAGGACTCCTCGAGGGCGACCGCGTCCGGCTCGTGCTCGGCGATCAGCGCCGCCACCTCGTCGTGGATCGTCTTGAGACGACGCTCGGGAGCCTCCCGCGCATGCGTCTTCCACCAACCATGGTCGACCGCGCTGAGGCGGCCTCCTTGTGCAGTGACGATGCCGTATCCGCATGCTGCGGTGCCCGGATCGATGCCGAGAACCTTCACGGGTAGAGGTTAGGAGCGAACCCGGACGTTCCTGCCAATCCGATCCGCGGGTTCGCGCGTAGTTCGAGACGTGCGCCGGCTCTCGGTCGTCCTCGTCGCCATCGCCGCCCTGGCCGTGCCGCTCGGCGCGAGCGCGCAGACGACGCTCCACGGCTACGTCTCGGGCGAGGGCTACGTCGGCGAGATCGCGCTCTGCACCACGGATCCCTGTGCCGGAAACGTGGTCACGACGATCGCTCCGGGGACGTACAACTTCATGATCCACGACACGTCGACGTCGCACAACTTCGCGATCCCCCAGCTCAACATTCGGACGAGCGTCGACTCGATGCAGGAGCTGACCTTCTCGAACGTCGCCGTGCCGGTGGGCTCCTACTCGTACCTCTGCGAGATCCACCCCGCGATCAGCGGCACGTTCAACTCCGGGACCGCCCCTCCGCCGCCCCCACCGCCGCCACCGCCACCTCCACCTCCGCCACCCCCGCCACCTCCGCCGCCGGACACCGCGGCGCCGCAGACGACGATCTCGGGCGGGCCTCCGGCGCGAACGCGGGCGGCGACCGCGAGGTTCACCTTCCGCTCGAGCGAGCCCGGCTCGACGTTCGAGTGCAAGCTCGACAAGGGCGCCTGGGCCAGGTGCTCGTCGCCGAAGTCGTATCGCGGCCTGAAGAAGGGCACGCACACCTTCCAGGCGCGGGCCAGAGACGCTTCGGGACACCGGGACTCGACCCCCGCCAAGCGCACCTGGCGCCGCACGTAGCCCTACCTTGCGTCCGCCGATGCGCCGCGCCCTCCTCTTCGTCACCGCGTTCGCCGCGCTCGCCGCGCCCGCGGCCGCCGAAGCCCAGACGACGCTCTACGGGTCGATCCAGGGCGGCGTGATCGCGCTTCGCGACGCCAGCGGGAACCCCGTCACCCAGGTTCCCTCAGGGACGTACACGTTCCAGATCACCGACCTGGACGCGATCCACAACTTCCACCTCGAGACGACCGCCGTCGACACGCCGATCGAAGGCACCGGCGTCTTCACCTACACGGGCGTCGTCCTTACGCAGGGCACCTACACGTACCTCTGCGACGTGCACCCGGACATCAACGGGACGCTCGTGGTCGGCGCGCCTCCTCCCCCGCCGCCGCCGGCCACGATCTCCGGCCTCTCCGTCCGCAAGGTCGCCGGCGTCCGCGTCGTCACGATCACCTTCCGCGTCGCGCGCCACGCGACAGCCAAGGCGCAGCTCCGGCGGCCGGCCCGTGCCTGGGCCTCGGGCCACGCCCACTTGATGCCGGGGACGCGCAAGTTGAAGGTAAAGGTGCCCGCCCGTGCGCCGCAGGGTCTCTACACCCTCAAGATCACGCTCACAGACCTGGGGACGAACGCGAAGACGATCCGCACCCGCTCGGTGCGGCTCCCTCGCGCTTAGGGCGCGACGGCATCGAGCACGCGCTCGGGGATGTCGAAGTTCGCGTAGACGTCCTGGACGTCGTCGTTCTCCTCGAGCGCATCGATCAGGCGGAGAACCTTCTTCGCGGTCGACTCGTCCTCGATCGACACCGTGGTCTTCGGGAGCATCGTCAGGCCGGCGGTCTCGTAGGCGATCTTCGCCTCGTCGAGCGCGGCCCGGACGGACGGGAGCGCCTCGGGCTCGCCCGTGACGCGGAAGCTCGACCCCTCGGGCTCGATCTCGTCGGCGCCGCCCTCGGCGGCCGCGAGCGTCAGCGCGTCCTCGTCCACCCGGTCGCCGTCGACGAGTACGACCGCGCGGCGCTCGAAGAGCCACGCGACGGCGCCGGACGCTCCGAGGCTCCCGTCGTGCTTGGCGAACAGGTGACGCACGTCCGCGGCGGTGCGGTTGCGGTTGTCGGTCACCGCCTCGACGAGGAGAGCGACGCCACCGGGCGCATAGCCCTCGTACGTGATCTGCTCGTAGGCCTGGCTGTCCGTCCCCGCGCCGCTTCCGCGTGCGATCGCCCGCTCGATGTTGTCCTTCGGCATCGAGTTCTCCCGCGCCTTCTCGATCGCGTTCGCAAGCGAGATGTTGTTGTCGGGGTCGGGGCCGCCGTCGCGCGCCGCGACGATGATCGCGCGCGCGAGCTTGGAGAAGAGCTGGCCGCGGCGCGCATCGGCGGCGCCCTTCTTGTGCTTGATCGAGGACCACTTGCTATGCCCGGACAAGGTTCCCCTCCTGCACAAGCCCGAGGAGCCGCTCATGGACGCGGGTGTCGTCCGTCAGCTCCGGGTGGAACGAGGCCACGAGGTAGCGGCCGTCGCGAAGGAGCACCGGCGTCCCCTCGTGCTCGGCCAGCACCTCGACGCCCGGGCCGCGGTCAACCACGCGCGGCGCCCGGATGAAGACGCCGCGAAGCGGCTCGGGGTCCCCGGCGAGCTCGAGGTCCGCCTCAAAGCTCCAGACCTGTCGGCCGTAGGCGTTTCGCTCGACGGCGACGTCCACGAGGCCGAGGTGGTCGCGGTCGAGCAGGATCATGCCGGCGCAGGTCCCGAGCACCGGCCCGGCGAAGCGCCGGATCGCCTCCTCGAGCCCGTAGCGGGCGATCAGCCGCCCGATTGCCGTCGACTCGCCCCCGGGAATGACGAGGGCGTCGAGGCCCTCGAGCTCCTCCGGCTTTCGCACCTCGACGGCACGGGCGCCCAATCGGCGCAGGGTCGCGAGGTGCTCGCGGAAGTTGCCCTGGACGGCCAGGACGCCGATGGTCGGCTCGCGCGTCATCTCGCCGAAATCGTATCCACGCCAACTAGCCGCCCCGGCCCGCGTCTTCCTCCATGGAACCCGATGACGGCGATCGGACTACTGGAGCACGAGGTGTCCGCGCTCGAGGCGAGCCCGCCGGAGCCGACCGACGGCGAGCTGCTCGCGCGGTCTTGCCGAGACCCGGCCGCCTTCGTCGGGGTCTTCGAGCGCCATTTCGCGATCGTGCACGGCTACCTCGTTCGCCGCGTGGGCGCGACGCTCGGGGAGGAGCTTGCATCCGAGACATTCGAGATCGCCTTCGAGAAGCGGGCGCGCTACCGCGTCGAGACGCCCGACGCGAGACCATGGCTCTTCGGGATCGCCGTCAATCTCCTCCGCACGCAGCGCCGCAAGGAGCAGCGCGAGCTGCGGGCCTTCGCGCGGACGGGCGTCGACCCGGTCGCCGGCGAGGCGGACGCCGTGCTCGACACGGTGGCGGGGCACCTGGCCGCACGCCAGGTCGCGAGGGCGCTCGCGGGGCTCAGCGTGCGCGATCGCGAGATTCTCCTCCTCTTCTTCTGGGCCGACCTCTCCTACGAGGAGATCGGGGTCGCGCTCGGGATTCCGCTCGGCACCGTTCGCTCGAGGCTCAACCGTGCACGTGGCCGCCTGAAGGAACTTCTGGACGGCGCCGGTCAATCCGGAGCGAGGGCGCGACCGGCGGTCGCGGCCGACGAGGCACGATGAGCAACGAGCTGCAGACATTCCGAAGCGAGCTGGCGCCGGACTCCACGGAGGCCCAAGCGCGGGCGAGGCGCAGGCTCGAGGCCCGCATCGCGGATGCGGGCCGACGCTCGCCCCGTGCGAGGCCGGAGTCCCGAATCGCCGGGTCCGTGCTCGCTGCTGCACTCCTCGCCTTCGCCGTCGTCGTGGCCGCCGACGGGCTCACGAAAGGCTCCGGCTCGGCTCCGCAGCTTCAAGGGGTGGCCGCACCGCATCCGATCGCGAGCGAGCTCAACCTCCGTACGCGAGGCCCGTCCCGGGCCAGGCGGACGGACGGGTTCCTGGTCGCTTCGCCCTCACTCGACGGACGGGACGCGGGAACGCGCCCCACCTACGACCGAGGAGGTTGGAGCGAGTGCGCAACAAATGGGTGCTACTGGGAGTCCTGACGCTCGTCGCCGTCGCGCTCGCGCTGACGGCGGTCGGGTGTGGAGGCGAGGAAGAGCCGTCGGGAAGCCCGGCGAAGACCGGCGAGCCGAGTGGCTCGGTCGAGCCGCTGCCTCCCTCGAGCTGCGAGCAGCTCCAGTACGGCGGCGCGGATGAGGCGCAGGTCCTGATCGCGTCCGACCTGCCCATGCAGGGCTCGTCGCGGACGCAGACGGTGCAGATGGTCGAGGGGATCCGCTTCGTCCTCGAGCAGCACGGCTGGAAGGCTGGGGACACGCGAGTCGCGTTCCAAGCCTGCGACGACTCGACCGCGCAGGCCGGCAAGTGGGATCCGGCCAAGTGCAGCCAGAACGCCCGCCTCTACGCGCAGAACGAGGCCGTCGTCGGCGTGATCGGCACCTTCAACTCGGGCTGCGCCGCGATCGAGATCCCCGTGCTCGGGAACGCGCCGGGCGGCGGCGTCGCCATGGTCTCGCCTGCCAACACGTACGTCTGCCTCACCGAGGCCGGGCCAGGATGTGCGAAGGACGAGCCAGACCGCTACTACCCGACCGGCACGCGGAACTACGCGCGGATGGTTGCCCACGACGCCTACCAGGGCGCCGCGGTCGCGAAGTTCGCCCAATCGATCGGCGTCGAGTCGATCTACGTCCTGAACGACCGCGAGGCCTACGGGCTCGGCGTCGCGCAGAACTTCCGAAACGCCGTCGAAGACCTCGGGATCGAGGTCGCCGGATTCGCGGCCTGGGATCCGAAGGCGTCCTCGTACGAGGCGCTCTTCCGGAAGGTCAAGGCGAGCGGCGCACAGGCCGTCTTCCTCGGCGGGCTCATCTGCGAGAACGGCGCGCAGGTGATCAAGGACAAGGTCGCCGTCCTCGGGCCGAACACGGCGACTCCGGAGGAGGGTGTCGTCCTCCTCGTCCCGGACGGGTTCACGACCCAGGCCACGATCGACGAGGCGGGGAACTCGTCGGCCGGCCTCTTCGCGAGCGTTGCCGGGGTGCCCGCCGACCAGCTCGAGGGAGCGGGCAAGGAGTTCGTGGAGGCGTTCTCCGAGGAGGCGAACGCGGAGCCCCCGCTCGAGCCGTACACGGCCTACGCGGCGCAGGCCACCGAGGTGCTCCTCTCGGCAATCGAGCAGGCGGGCTCCGACCGCGGCGCGGTCGTGCAAGCCATGTTCGAGTTCTCAACGACGGACGGGATCATCGCGCCCGAGTTCGAGCTCAACGAGAACGGCGACCCGACGGTCGGGCCGATCACGATCTACACGGCGGCCAAGACCTTCGAGACCCACGAGGTCGTGACGCCGGAGCCGGAGCTCGTGGAGGCCGCGAAGGGCTCTTAGCCGACCGTGGGCGGGCGCCCTCGCACCCAAGAGGGCGCCCGCCTGGAACTTCGAATACCCTCCCTTCCTCACGAAATCTCGTTAGGAGGGGTTCCTTGACACGAAGCTTCATCGCGCTCGTTGCGCTCGCGGCCGCGACGGCCACCGCGGCGGTGGCGGCGAACATCGGGCCCGGCACGCCCACGGGGACGGGGACCGTCTTTGCCCCCAACCCCGTCGCCGACCTTCAGAATCAGGCGCTGACCGACCAGAAGGACGCCGACTACGCGGCGCTCGCGCCGGCCTACCACCGCGTCCGCCTGACGAACCTCGACGGAAGCGGCTACCTGTCGGGGGACTGGGCCAACATCCGGAGCGAGACCGGGAGCCCGGCCTTCTCTGCGACCAACACGTTCGCTTACCGGCGTGACGATGACCGCTTCGAACAGGTCATGGCCTACTACTGGGTCACGGAGGCGCAGAAGTACATCCAGAGCCTCGGCTTCGGGACGACTCTCCGGCCCGTCAACAAGGAGTCGCAGGACATCCGGATCAACACCTGGGGTCAGGACAACTCGTACTCCTGGGACAAGCACGACGTCCTTCGCTTCGGGAAGGGTGGGGTCGACGACGCCGAGGACGCCGAGGTGATCCTCCACGAGTACGGCCACGCAGTCCAGGACGCCCAGCAGACCCCGTTCGGGTTCGGCGCGACGGTCGAGTCGGGCGCCATCGGGGAAGGGTTCGCGGACTACCTCGCCGTGACGGTGTCGAGCGTGCTCGCGCCGACGCCCGATGCCCCCTGCGTCGCCGACTGGGACTCCGTCTCGTACACGAGCCAGGTACCGCATTGCCTGCGCCGCGTGGACACGAACCTGCATTACCCCGAGGACCTAAACGGCAGCGTGCATCACGACGGCCAGATCTGGTCGCGCGCGCTCTGGGACATCCGCAAGGCGGTCGGCGCAACGAGGGCCGATACGCTCATCCTCGAGGGGCAGTTCAACGTCGGCTCGCCCACCATGCCGGCGCTCGCTCGGAGCACGGTGGCAGCCGCGTCACGACTGTACGGAAGCACGGTTGCGGGCAAGGTCAGGGCAGCCTTCGTCACCCGCGGGATTCTCTAGGGGATTCGAAGGACGCAGAGCGAGGGGTGCCTGACGGCGCCCCTCGCCCGCTGCTCAGCAGTGCGGGCGCTACCAGCCGCGCGCCTCGAGGAGCTCCTCGGGCGCGATCGTTGCGGCGGAGAGGCCGCGCATCGGGTCGCCGATCCCGGAGGAGACCCGGGCCAGCACGTCGGGATCCTGATAGTGCGTCGTTGCCTCGACGATCGCCTTGGCGCGCGCGGCCGGGTCGTCGCTCTTGTAGATCCCGGAGCCGACGAAGACGCCGTCGGCGCCGAGCTGCATGCAGAGCGCCGCGTCGGCCGGGGTCGCGATGCCGCCCGCGGTGAAGGTGACGACCGGCAGGCGGCCGTTCTCCGCCACCCAGCGCACCAGGTCGAGCGGGGCGCGCAGGTTCTTCGCCTCGGTGTAGAGCTCGTCCTCGTCGACGCAGCCGAGCCGCTTGATCGTGCCGAAGACGGCGCGCATGTGGCGAACCGCGTTGACGATGTCGCCGGTTCCCGCCTCCCCCTTAGTGCGGATCATCGCGGCGCCCTCGCCGATCCGGCGCAGGCCCTCGCCGAGGTCACGACAGCCACAGACGAACGGCACGCGGAACTTCCACTTGTCGATGTGGTGCTCCTCGTCGGCGGGCGTCAGAACCTCGCTCTCGTCGATGTAGTCGACCTCGAGCGCCTCCAAGACCTGGGCCTCGACGAAGTGGCCGATCCGCGCCTTGGCCATCACGGGGATGGACACAACCTCCTGGATCTCGCGGATCTTGTCCGGGTCGGCCATGCGGGCGACGCCGCCCTCTGCGCGGATGTCCGCGGGAACCCGTTCGAGTGCCATGACGGCGACGGCGCCGGACTCCTCGGCGATCCGCGCCTGGTCGGCGGTCGTCACGTCCATGATCACCCCGCCCTTGAGCATCTCGGCGAGGCCGCTCTTGACGCGCATCGTGCCGAGCTCGGCCATCGTCTGAATCTTAGCCACGCGCGCCCGCCGCGAGGCTTTGCCGGGCCTCGGCCTGCTCGGCCTCGACCTCCGCGCGGACGAAGCAGCCTTCCAGGTGGTCGTTCACCAGCCCGCACGCCTCCATCAGGGCGTACGCGGTCGTCGGGCCGACGAAGCGGAAGCCGTGCGCCTTCAGCGCCTTCGCGAGCGCCCTCGACTCCGGCGTCTCGGCTGCGAGGTCGCGCAGCGCCCCGACGGGAGGCTGCGGAGGCGGCGCGAACGACCAGACGAGCTCGGCGAACGGCTGCTCCGCCCCTCGCAACGCGACGATCGCCCGCGCGTTCGCGACCGTGGCCTCGACCTTGGCGCGGTTGCGAACGATCGCAGCGTCCGCCAGCAGCCGCTCGACGTCCCGCGCATCGAAGTCCGCGACTGCGTCCGGGTCGAACCCGGCGAACGCGCGCCGGAAACCCTCCCGCTTGCGCAGGATCGTCAGCCAGGAGAGCCCCGATTGGAACGCCTCGAGCGAGAGCCGCTCGAAGAGGCCCCGCTCGTCCGTGACCGGCCGCCCCCACTCCGCGTCGTGGTAGGCGACGAGCGCGTCGCCGGTCGCCCAGGAGCACCGCTCATCCATCAGAGAAGGAGCTCGAGCGCGGCGGCCGGCTCCTTGAAGGATGGGATCACGTAGATCCCGGCAGCGCGTGAGCGCGAGGCCTCGAGAAGCTCGCGCCCGAGCTCGAGGCCGACCTTCGCGGCGTCCGGCCCCGCGTCCTCGAGCCGCTGGAGCACGGGGTCCGGGATCGTGATCCCCGGAACCTCGTTGTGGAGGCGAAACGCGAGCTGGAAGCTCCGCACGGGCCAGATCCCGACGAGGATCGGGATCGGCGAGGCCCCTCCGAAGGCCTCCAGGAAGCGATCGAGGTACTCGATGTCGAAAAGCGCCTGGGTCATCGCGAAGCGCGCGCCGGCCTCGAGCTTCTGGCGGAAGCGGTCGAGCTCCGTCTCGAGGTCGTCCGCCGAGGGGTTCACGGCCACGCCGACGTAGAAGGACGTCGGAGCGTCGATGGACTTCCCCGAGTAGTCCTCCCCCTCGTTCAGGCGGGCGAGGAGCGCTGTCAGGCCGATCGAGTCGAAGTCGTAGACGCCGCTCGAGCCAGGGTAGTCGCCGACGTGCGGCGGATCGCCCGTGACGGCGAGGACGTTTCGCACGCCCTCGGCGTGCGCCCCGAGGAGCTGGGACTGCAGGCCCATGATCGACGCGTCGCGAGGCGTCACATGTGGAATCGTCTCGAGCCCGACGGTCCGCTCGATCGCGGCCGCGGCGACGAGCGCCGACAGCCGGGCCCGCGCCATCGGGTTGTCATTGATGTCGACCTCGTCGACGACCCCCGAGGCCTTCAGCCTCGCGGCGACGCCGAGCATCGCCTGCATGTTCGTCCCCTTGGGCGGGTCGAGCTCGACGGAGACCACCCACTCCTCCGCCTCGAGCTTGCGCTGAAGCAGGGTTCTCTCTGCTGGCCCGGCAAATGCCGCCTCTACCACCGCGACCTCGCGCTCGACCGCCATCAGCGAGACACGGGGCTCGCGCCCTGCCTCGACGGCCGCGCGGATCGCCGCGATCTGCGCCGGCATCGTGCCGCAGCAGCCTCCGATCACACGAGCGCCCAGGTTTCGCGCGTGCGCGGCGAACTCACCGAAGTAGTCCGGGGTCGCGTGCGGGTAGATGAGTCGGCCGCCCGACCGGCTCGGGAGCCCGACGTTCGGCTGGGCCGTGAGCGCGAGCCCATTCGAGCTTTCCGCCATCTCGGAGAGGGCCGCAATCGCCGCCTGGGGCCCCAGGCCGCAGTTCGCCCCGATGGCGGCGACCCCCACGCCCGCAAGCCGGGTGACCGCCTCGCGGGCGGAGACTCCCGCGAGCGTCTCGGCGTCCTCGTCGAACGTGAGCTGCGCGACGATCGGCAGAGAGGAGACGTCGCGCACGGCAGCGACGGCCGCCTCGAGCTCGGCCAGGTCGAAGAACGTCTCGACCATGAAGAGGTCGACGCCGCGACCCTCGAGCAAGCGGGCCTGCTCGACGAAGGCCTCGTAGGCCTCGTCGGTCGAGTGGCCGCTGTCGAGGTCGCCGTACGGGCCGATCGAGCCCGCGATGAAGACGTCCTCGCCGGAGATCTCCCGGGCCTCGCGGGCGAGCTTGACGCCACGCTCGACGAGCTCGGTCATCCGGTCTTCGAGCAGGTGGGTGGCGAGCTTGTGCCGGTTGGCGCCGAACGTGTTCGTCTCGATCAGCTCGGCACCGGCCCGGATGAACGCGGCGTGCGTCGCGATCACGGATTCGGGCGCGACCACGTTCGCCTCCTCGGGCACGCGCAGACGAGCCACGCGGGCGGAGAGGAGCGATCCGGTGCCACCGTCCGCGACGATCACGGGGCCCTCGCCCAGGCGCTCGACGAATCGGCTCATCGACCCAGTCTAGGAGGGCTTGGCGGAACGTCGTTCGCCCGGCGGCACAGCTGCGATTCGCCGAGCCCTCCCATGCTCGCGGGTCGCCCCGGACGTCGGGCTCAGGAGAGCGAGGAGCCCGCGTGATCCGCGCGGTCGCCCGGAGCCGCTTCGGGCTCTCGGTCGTCCTCCCGGCGCGGGCGCAGGTCGTCGCGCAGGTCGGGCGCGGCGGCGAGGTGTGGCCGTTCGGACGGCGGAGCGGCATCGCTCCGTTCGGCTGCCCCGACGACGACGTGCTCGAGCTGGACGATCAGGTCGCCGAGGTCGTCGACGACGCGCTCGAAGCGGCTCTCGAGCGCGCGGGCCTCGAGGCGAAGCTCCTCGAGGCGACGGCCGCCCTCTTCGGCGATCCGGGTCGCAGCCGCCTTGGCCGTGTCCCTGATCGCCCGTGCGTCCGCAGCAGCTCCCGACACCAGACGCTCGGCCTCGGCCTCGGCGTCGCGTCGAGTCGATCTCGTCTGCTCCTCGACATCCGCCTCGGCATTTCGGCGCAGCTCTCCGGCGTCGTGCTCGGCCTCCCGCCTGATCCGCTCCGCCGACTGCTCGGCCGCGGTCAGGATCGCGGCGATGTGCGCGCCGATATCGCTGTAGTCGCGGGCCGACGTGTCGGCCGTCGTCTCGGATGGGTCCGTTTCGATTCGCTCGTTCACCGCAGCACTCCCCTCGGGAAGCGCCGAAGGTAGTGGATCAGGCGGCACGGCGCAACCGCGTCAGCTGCAGCCGCGCAGGAGCCCGGTGCGCGCCTTCACGCCCATCACGTAGGTGAGCGTCTCCCCCGAGGGGACGGCTCCGACCCGGGCGACCGCCGCCGGGCCCGCGTTGTAGGCGGCGAGGGCGAGGTCGAGATCGTCGCCGAAGCGCAGCAGCATCCTGGCGAGGTAGAGCGCGCCGGCGCGAACGTTGCCACGCGGCGTGGTCACGTCCACGCCCAGTTCGCGGCCCGTCGAGGGAAGCACCTGCATCAGGCCCACGGCGCCCTTGGGCGAGCGCGCCCAGGGCTTCATCTGCGATTCCTCGTAGGCGACCGCGACGAGCAGCGGGAGCGCGACGCCGGTCTCGCGAGCGGCCGAACGGAAGGCAGGGCGAAAGTCTCGCGGGATCGGGCACGGGAACGCGGAGGCGGTGCCTTCTGCCTTCGGGGCGGCCGAGGGCGTCTGCGCCTCGGCGGCGATGCCCAGCATCAGCGCCGCTGCGACGGCGACCGCGAACGGCCAGGGCGGGAGCCGGCGTCCCGGCCTGCGCGGTGGCTGCGAGCGACGGCGCTCCGCGGCCCGCAGACGCGAGCGCTCGTAGCGGCGGTCGAGCTCGGAGAGGCTGGCGTGGTTGGCCGCGGGCATCCCGGCCTCGTACCCCCCGCTCCCGGACTTGAACCTGGTGCGTCGAGGAGGGTTGACGACATCAGTCCGCGCCGCCGGGCGGAATCTCGCCAAACCCTCCGATTAAAAGCGGTAGCGCTCGAGCTGAGCGAGGCCCGCGGAGACGATCCACACGGTCACGTACGCGTTTCGGCCCGAGAGCGCGGTCGTCCAGAAGACGATGTCGCGGTCGCCGGAGCTCGTGAGGGTCGTCGTCTTCGTGCCCTTGAGCGAGCGCAGGCGCAGGTAGGAAAAGCCGCGGCGCTGGTCGACCCAGAGGATCCGCGAGTCGCTGACCGCGGGGCTCGAGAGCACGGAGATCTTGCTCCGCGCGAAGATGCGCCGCTCGTCGGAGGCGATCGTGTAGAGGCCGATCCGCGACCCGCCGGGGCCGGACACGCTCCAGGCCAGGCGGCCTGCGGCGAGGCTGGGGCGGCCAAGATCGAGGCTGGCGCCGACCCGCGTGACGAGGCGCAACTCGCCGGAGACGAGGTTGGCCAACCAGAGCTCGCGTGCACCGTCCCACGTGTCCATTCGATAGGCAAGCCACGGCCAGGCGAGCGCGGGCCGCGAGGCGTTCGGCGCACGCCGGATCTCCTCACGGGAGCGCCACCGAACGACGCGGATGCCGTCCGTCGCGGTGTAGGCGAGCACGCTGCCGTCGAGCGACGGCATCCGT